>ERZ772805.142-NODE-142-length-85948-cov-8.161026_pt1 | contig 85948 bp, 79 predicted proteins | sample MGYA00511344_ERZ772805 | MGnify/ENA primary metagenome ERZ772805 (study PRJEB29015, sample SAMEA2737730) | human gut metagenome | biome: human gut; feature: human-associated habitat; material: faeces | place: China | collected 2012 ...
GTCGCCAAGGTCTCGCGCAAGCGCGGACTTTGGCTCGTTGTTCGCGTAAATTAAAAATACGCACCTGACTTCTCGCTGAAACAGCGATCGTGCAGTGCGCATTTTATTCCCGTCCTGTTTTGTTCTCCTCTTCCTTATCTCGAAACCAGTTGTCCAACTTCGTGAGTCCACGGATCAGGATCTTTTTCTCATCCTCGTCAAATTCATCCAGGATCGAGGTGATCATTTCTTTATGGAATCTCGCATGGTGGATAAACGCTTTCTTTCCCTTATCCGAAAGCGAGATATATACGACCCTGCGGTCTTCCTCCCCGCGTTCCCTCTTCACATACCCTTTTTTTACCAGGCTGTTCATCGCGATCGTCAGGGTGCCCACCGTGACAGAGAGTTCTTTTGCGATCGATGACATGTTTTTCGGTGTTCCCATACCGATGGCCTCGATCACATGCATATCATTGTTTGTTATATCCTGGAACTCCTGGGTGATGATCGCCTTCTCCTCAACGTCCATGATACTGCGGAACAGTCTCACCAGGATCTCGTTCAATACTTTATAATCGTCCAACCGTGGAATCCTCTTCCTCTCTGGGCTGTCCAACCGCAATATCCGATCTTCCTGACGCCCCGGATCTTTTGTTTTTTACGGCTTTTATTATAAACGATTCCAATTCACGACACAACCGATTTTCTCCGGTTTTCCGCTTTTTCTGTGAAAATACATTACAGTACACGGACGCCCCACCGCCGGGCTGTAACAAGATTATGCCTATGCTTCGCATTCCGGCCCGGCTGTATCAGGTATGGAATAATTGCCCCGTCAAAAAGATACTTGCAGCGATCCCAGCCGCTGTTGCAGCAAGAGCTCCAGGCAATGTCCAGCGTGTCTTTCGGATATGTGCAGACATAAAATACACACTCATGGTATAAAACACTGTCTCCGTACACCCCATCATGATAGAAACCATATTTCCGACCAGAGAATCCGGCCCATATTCTTTAAAGATGTCAAGGATCAGACCAACGGCTGCAGAGCTGGATACGATCCTCACCAGAATGATCGGGATTACCGGAACAGGGATATGGCAGAGTGCGGCGGGAATCTTCAGAAGTTCCGATACTGCTTCAAGAATCCCCGAAGCTCTTAAAACTCCCACCGCTGTCATCAGTCCGATCAGAGTCGGAAGTACATCCGCCACAGTGTGCATTCCTTCCTTTGCGCCATCCAGAAAATCATCGAACACCGGTCGTTTTGTAAGGATTCCGGAACCGACGATATAAAATACCGTGAGCGGTACCATAAACTCTGAAAGAAAGATCAGAATATCCATATTTCTTTCCGCCCGATCAACATCTTCTCCTTTTCATTGTATTCTCCGGAAAAATCCATTATACTAAGCACATGGAGGTGTTTTCACTATGAATATTCTTTTTCTCGAATATCCGCCGTGTTCTACCTGTCAAAAGGCAAAGCGCTGGCTCGATGAGCACCAGGTATCTTATACCAGCCGCCATATCAAGGAAAATAATCCCAGTGTGGCAGAACTGACAGAATGGTACAAAATGAGCGGACTTCCGTTAAAAAAATTCTTTAACACCAGCGGACTTCTCTATAAATCCATGGGACTGAAAGATAAACTCCCGACTATGAGCGAGGAAGAACAGATTGCCCTTCTGGCAACTGACGGCATGCTCGTAAAACGTCCGTTAGTGATCGGTGACTCCTTTGTTCTCACCGGATTTAAGGAAAAAGACTGGCAGGAAAAGCTAGGGTGACTGACGCCCTGGCTTTTTTCCGCTTTTCACAAACAGCCAGATTCCCGCTGCCAGTAAAAGTACACTTACAAAACTCACCGTTATCGTCGTGATATGGCTCTCCAGCCATTCAATGATCCGCTCTGCGAGACTTGCCTGTACAGTTTCTTCGGAAGTATCCGGGATCGTTTCCGGCTGGCTCATGATCTCCGGCTCTGGTTCGATCCCTGTCTCATCTTCCGTTTCCGGGAGAACTTCCTCATAAATTCCAATATACTGCTTTCCTTCCAGATCCGGTGTCCGGATCTGACCGCCGTACTTCGCTTTTACGTTTCGGACCAGTTTGCTTCCAACTGCAGCTGCGTTTCTGCATATCACCTCCCCATCTTCATAAGGTTCTCCGTCCCACTCCACGCGGTCTACCCGGTAATACTCCCGGGACAGTCCGGCGAGATCCAGAAGTTTTTCTCCGTAGTCAGCAAGATCCGCATTCCCGGGGATCTCCATATCTCCCAGATAAAATGAGTCTGCTCCATACCCGGAAATCGTGACCGAAAAAGAAAAGGTATCTGACCATTCTCTCGATATTTCTTCCACATCCACAAGAGAAATCTCCCGCTCAAACTCTGTGCCGGACTCCTCATCGATCAAGGGAATATCCGCTGTCTCCGGCACTGTATCATCTCCTTCCAGATCATATGGGATCGTCACCTGGGCATACGTCATTTCTCCTGTTTTCTTTGCGTTTCGGATCCGCGTTGATACCAGACGGTATTCTTTTTCGCCTTCGCTCCTTGTCTGTTCCGGTAGAAATTCCTCTCCCCCACCCGTAAATATGGGGCTTTCATACGTCAGAGTCTCTTTTTCTTCTCTTTTTTTCTCCACAGACGATGTCTCTTCTCCGGACAGAGTTTCTTCCACCTGCAGCTTTCTTTCCTCTGACGGCAATTTTTCCGCGAATGCAAGCATGAAAAAAGATACACATAAGAGAACTGCCTCCATCCCTAAAAATCCGAATATTTTTCTGACCGGAAGCCGGATTTTCCGGCTTCCATCATTTTTCATCCTCATGTTCATTGTTCCTTTCTTCTCTCTCCTTTTTTATGTGAAGATACCAGAGTCCAAGGAATCCGACAAACAGACCGGTTACTGCAAGCTCTGGGCTTCCCGTATCTCCCGTTTCCGGGGTTCTGAGGTCTGTCCTGTCTTTTTGGTGGACGCGTCCCTTTCCGCTGCCTGAAAATTCTCGTTCATAGCGTACCGTGATCGTCCCATATGTTTTTTTCCGTTCCGGCTCCGATTCTGTCTCAGACTCTGTCCACTCCGCTTCCACCGGTTTCTTTGGCTTCTCACCAGGAACCGATGGCGTCGGACGTTCCGGCTCCGTTGGTGTTTCCGGCGTCTCCGGTATTTCCGGTTCCGTCGGTGTTTCCGGAAGAGTCGGGATATCGGGTTCTGTCGGCTGTTCCGGCTCCGTCGGTGTTTCCGGTTCCTCCGGCGGCTTTCTTCGATCCGTCATCTCGATCTTCACGAAATTTCCGTTCTCCGGCACTGTAAAGGAAATGGATTCCGCAAGCTCGTACCCGTCAGGAGCGGATATTTCTGTCAGAATATAGTTCTCACCTGCCGTCAGCTTTCCTTCTACAAGATGCGGAGTCTTCCCGGATATCCAGGAATCAACAAGCCTTCCATCAGAAGTTTTTAACTCCAGGGAAGCTCCCGGAAGTTCTTCACCGGTCGCGAGATCCAGTTTACTGAATCCGGCTCTTGTCTTTTTATTTTCGACAGAAAGTTCATACAGCTGGATCAGATCCTCTTTTTCCCTGTCAAACACAGCCGAAAAGGGTTCTTCACAGCGTCCGTATCCCGGAGGCGGCATGAGCTCCCGAACTGTATATTCATACATGATCCAGGCTCCATGATCCAGATATCCGATTGAAAGTTCCGGCGATAACGCGATCCCATCTTCACCAGTCGCAAACACAGTTTTCTCCCCTGTCTGTACACAGACAGCTTCAAACCAGGCACCGGAAAGCCGCAGATCTTTATCATCCGCATCCGTCTTCCTGATCCTGATGCGCCCAAATGCTGCCCGTTCCTCCGGTTTCCGTTTATTTTCCACTTCATAACGGATAACGGTTCCGGACTGATCCACTGTGATCAGCATCGGATCTGCTCCCTGATATCCATCCGGAACCTTACTCTCCAGAAGCACATATTTTCCTTCCGGAAGCCGGTCGATCCGGTGCAGACCGCCTCTTGTATCGTAGCTGGTCACTTCCGGGAAGCTGCCGGAAAATCCGGAACGGTAACGGAACTGATACTCAAATGCCGGTGACGGCTGACCATTCTGCGTTAATTTTTCCGGATTTCCATTTGCGGATACAGAAACCTGCATTCTGCTTCCATCCGATAGCTCCCAGAGCTGCAGGATGATCCCCTGATCCTCTGTTTCTTTATTCTCCAGAAGTCTGGCCTCTCCGGAAATCACTCGTCCCGTGATTTCTTTTCTCCATGAAAACTGTTCAAATCCATTTCCATACTCGCCAAACATCTTTTCATACGCCTCCGGGACCGCCGGAAGGTACTCTGACAGGTTATCTGCCTTCCAACTGTCTGCGATCCGGTCTTTCCGGTACCCATAAGTACCGTTCTCCATCTTCACCTCCCCGTTTTCATCAAGATCCGCTTCACAGAGAACAAATTCGGGAGACGCCGGCCAGGACAGCGCTTCTTTCTCGCCGGACGTATTTCTCTCAAACTTAAGGATCTCCAGTTTTGTATGGTCATCCTTCAGGACAAAGCTCTGCAGCTCTTTTGTCTCTTCCACTGTGATCTCCATCGAAGCAGGAAGATAACCGGGCGGAGTCTCCAGCTCCTCCAGGATATAGTTTCCCACCGGAATTCCCTCAAAATACTTTGGTTTTCCATCCGTAATCCACAGCGCCGTCACCGGAACTTTGTGATTGTCCAACGGGTCTTCTGAGCTCCACACAGCAGGCGTCTCTTCTGCCTTCACAAGGTAGTATCCTTTGGGGTATTTCTCATGATCCGCAGAATTCACACGCTTCGCTTTAAAGAGCGCAAGTTTTGCTCCTTTGACAAACTTCTGACCGTATGATCCGCGGATCTCCGTCCCGTTTTCTTTATTCTGGCTGTCCGTCCGGTTTTCGATATTCTGAACATAGCTTTCTGTCCCGTCTGTCTTTGCAATCTCCACCTTCGTCTTCTCATCTGACAGGACGACTCTCTGGATTTCTTTTGTCTCATTCACCTCCACGGCTGCCGGAAGCGCACGCACATACCCATCCGGCGCCTCCAGTTCCTCAAGAATGTAGCTTCCCGGGATCACACGTCTTAAAAGATCCGGCTGTCCATCCGTCTCCTCATCCGTGCTGCCGTCCTGGATCGTTTTCTCACCGCTGACCCATACATTCGGAATGATCCATACCTCTCCCTTTCTGTGTTTTAAAGGTACATCATCCGCCTCATCCTCCGGATCCCCTACATCAAGAAGATCCTCTCTCCTGTTCAAGTGGTATGCCGCACGGTTCTCCATTTCCAGAAGATCTTCATACCGGTATGTCACATAATCCCCATCCCGGTCATAGACCGATTCTCCTTTCTTGTATACTGCGCCGCTTTCCGGATAATATTTTACCAGTCCAAACTCATCGAGAACTGGTTCCATCTTTTTTTCGAAACGGCCTGTTTTCGGGTTCCATGTCCCAGTAATATAGGCATTCTCAGTTTCTTCTGCGATTTCTGCCGGTCTTCCGGTCAATATTTTCCGTCTTCCGATCAGATTCCCCGATGAATCCGTCTCTTTTACCACCGGCCACACGTAAAAGACCGGTCGTTCCCTTCCATACCTTCCAATCTCCATCTTCCTCACATATGCCAGTCCCGTATAGGGATCTGTTTCCGCGTCCCTGCACAGGAATGGGTCAAGATGAAACAGCGTAGTCTCCGGATCCATCGAGGTAAACGCCTTCGACTTCCGATCATATACAAGTTTTGAGAAATCGCCTCCAGATACTTCAAATACAGGTTTTCCATTTTTCAGCGCGTAGATCGATCTCGTATCAAAGGTGATCTTCTGCCGCCGCCCTTCCCGGTCATAGCCGTAAAGAGTTCCATCTTTTCCTTTCGTTATCACATCAAGATTCCCGAGATCGTAGAGCAGGACCGGGGTATCCGGTCTCTTCACGGTCCTGAGTTTCCAGATTCCTTCGCCCCGGGTATCATCTTCCGATCCTGGTTCACGAGAGAATTCCTGTTTTTCTCCTGCATATCCCTCCTTTACGACAATATCTGTCACATTTCCGTTTCTGTCCCTTGTGACCTCCACACCTTCAAATGCGTAGTCCTCGGAATCTCCGGTCGTTTCTACCCGGATCGCGTCATAAAGCGCAAGTTTCGCTCCGGTTACATATGGATTCTCATGATCTGCCGTTTCAAGCCTTTTTGTCACATAGCCGTATCCCTGAAAGACACCGTTCTCATAAACGAGCTCCACCCTCTCTCCGGCATGTTTCCGCTCTTCCAGTATCTCCAGTGTCCCTTTCTTCCAGCCAAATCCCTGGTATATCCCTGCATGATCATAGGCAAGGTCGAGATTCTCCAGTCCATACTGTGCGCGAAGTTCAGAGACCGTACCTTCCACACGGCCTGATACCTTCATTCCACGAGTTGTATCTATTGTCTTTGTTTTTGAAACTTCCAGAATTGTTGCGGTATTTTCCGCGTAGATTCTGGCTGTATCCGTGACATTCTTCGGATGGATCCCCTTCGGATCCTGCTCATATCCATAAACGGATGCTGCCGTTTTCTCTTCCGTCCAGCCACCGGAATACAGGATCCTGTCACTGTAGATTTCCACCGCCACAGGTCCTGAACGTACATATCCAGACGGCGCCTTTATCTCTGCCAGCACATAGACTCCTGCCGGAAGAGGATTTGGCGTTTTCGCGTAACCTGCTGCCTGAAGAATCCCCTTTTCCGCAATATCCCGGATTGTTGGGATCGCCAAGAGCGTTCCCGTCTGCAGTCCATCTCTGTCCGTAAAGCTTACAAGATCTTCCTCATGACAAACCGGCGTTCCCGCAGGAACCGTTCCGTAAAAGAGTTCTCCGGCTCCAGGCGCTTTCCGCGCAAACGGCCGGATCTCCTTCGCTCCCATCGCCTCCAGAAAATATCTGCTTCCCAGGATCATCGTATCAGCCGTGTAACACGTTACAGCTCCATCACCATTCTCTGCCTCATTTCTCTCTGCACGGTAGATCCCGAATACTGCGTCATCGTGAAGGATCGGTTCCCCTGTTTCCGCATCAAGCTTTTCAATTCTCACATCAGCATAATATTTCCGGTCCAGAAATGATTTTTCTCCATATCCTGTCCAGCTCTTGTCATCTTTCTGCTCATTCGGATCTACAATGCTCCATGGAACCAGCATCGGCGCATATTCTCCGTCACGAGCTGTTTTTACCCCTGTCATCGTCTCCTTTCCATCCGTTTTCGCTCCGTATTCGCTGTCTGACCGATAGTGATAATATCGCCCCACCTTCCCGTTTCCATAAGGTTCATAATGGCCGGTCGTTGCTTTTTCTGAGAGGCCATATGGATAAACTTCAAAATCCCCGTCGTTGCTGTGGGCACTAATCACATACTCCCGCAGCTCCTGCTGCTGATTTTTGTCCCACTCCTCATTGAAGCGGATCAGGTACTTTCTCGCAAGATCCCATGGGGAATTCGCTCTCTTATAAATATAGTTTTCTCTCTGATCATCCCCGGACTGTCCTGCTGCCTCCGGAAGGAAGATCTCCTTCGGCGCATCGATCTCATAATGCCTGTTCTTAAAGTCCAGTAATTCAGATGCATATGGCTGTTCCTCTGCGATCACATACTCTCCGTATGGGAGATATTCAGAAACTGCCGCAGCTGCCTCTTCCTTTGTCTCCCCATTTTTCTTTTGAACGGTCAGAGTTGTCTGATCTCCGTCAGGACCACCGTCCTCCTCGCTGTCCCATGCGATCGCGTAGATCTTTCCAAGATCATATCGGAAAAATGGCTGCAGATACTCCTCCGCCTTTTGGATCGCAAAAAAAAGGGCATGGTCATACTGCTCATCCGGATATCCGCTCGCCCCATACTGCAGATTTTCCATCTCCTCTTTCAGATACCAGTCGATGGCGAACTGCCGGACCGCATCCGAGCGCTTTGCGTTTTCTTTCGCATATTCTGAAGTATTGATCTCATTTTTCTTTCCGCTGATAAGGCTGGACGCAAATGGTTTAAATGACGTATTCCACAGTTTTCCCTTTCTCTTCCAGCGATCTGTATCCGCTGTTCGGATAGCCGCGAAGAACTTTTCATAGTTATACTCGTGAATCGTTCCTTCACCCTGGTCAGAATCTTTCCTCCGCTCCACCGTCTCCAGTACCTGTCGGATTTCCTTTCTCGTATAGATCTTCTGCACCAGCTCTGGAAAATGTTCCCGGTATTCTTCGATCTGCACCGGATTTCCGTTTTTATCTTCCCAGGAAATCTCTCCGTCTTTTGTACAGAAAATTCGTTCCAGATTGGACTTTAGGTAGATCTTAAAGCGGAAATTCCCGATATTTTCTCCGTCGTCCGTCTTTTTTTCCACGCGTATTTTCTGTTTCACAGGCCGCTCAAGAACAATTGCCGGTGTCAGTCCCGTATCCCCGTCCTCGCTGATCTTATCCTGCCCGCGATAGATCAGCCGCTTTGCGATAATATAGGTATCGGAAAGATCCCGGTTCTTCGAAACAGACGCTGCAAGAGCTGCACCTGCAAACCTTACAAGGTATTCTGCATAGCCGATCCGGTCCCCCGCCCGATATCCCCGGACATTCGCATTTCCAAGCATCCGGATCTCTTTTTCCGTCAGAACATGGCTTTTTTCCGGAAGTTTTGCAGTAAAGTTTAAAGTAAGACTCGTCTTTTTATCATTGAATTCTTTTCCAAAAAAATCCTTTCCCGCGGTCTTTATATGAATCCTGTATACACCGTTTTTTTCCTCTCTCACCACATCCGGAAGTTCCACGTCTTTTTCCACGACTTCTTTTTCTGTCGTGATCTCGATCTTATCTTCCGTCTTTGTAAGTGGAACGCGGTATCCATGTGCCGGATCTCCAGACAGGTAATCGATCACGTCTTCCCCTTTTTTATGGTAAACCATGACCTGATGCATGATCTCCGTCAGTTTTCCATCCGTTCCCGGCATCATGACCGGGGTCAATGTCGCATCAAGATAATATCTTCTGCCTCTGCCGTTCCCGAGCATGTACTGTCTGTCCACCTGAAACCGATACTTTCCACTGTTTTTATATTCCTGGTAGACCCAGCGAAGATTTACCGGATCCTCGTATACGGCATACACGCAGTCCACCGTTTTCCTTCCATTTTCCGTTTTCGATGTGAAAAATCTTCGATTCCCGATCGAGGATGCCCCGGCGTACAGGGTGATCTGATAGTGGTCTCCTTCTCTTCTGATCATATCGATCCCACCAAAATCCCACTGGGGATGTTCCTGATACCAGGTGAAAATATTCTGCATGAGATCCAGGATACTGTCATTCTTTTTGCATGTGACAGAGATTTCCTGTACTGCTGCCCCATATACTGTTTTTTTCGCTGTTTCTCCTGGTTCCGTCATCATACCCCAGACATCTGTCTGACCTTTTTTCACTCCCCGGTTGTAAATCGGTGCAGTTTCCATAGAACGGATCCCTCCTGCAGTAACCGGGACATCATATCCGTTCTTTCCGAGGATTTCCTCCGTCTGCGCTTTCAAAAAGAGAAACGCGTCTGCTGTTTCGTCTGAAAGATCACATTCCTCCAGTTTTGCCTGAAAACGTTCATCGTCCTCATCGACAGACAGATTTTCAAGGCGCATCGGTATTTTCTCCGGGATCTGCTCCGCCTTTAAAATCTGCGGTTCCGTTCGGCTCACCGGTTCCTGCCCGGTGATCTTTCCCGCTGCGTTACGCTCCGGCTGATAGAGAAGGTCACTGGAATCGCTTTCCGCCTGCTTCCATATCGTTCTTCCTGCCGCATCTTTCACGATCACGGTCTCTGTTCCCGTCACATGAGGTCCTGTGACCAGCTCTTCTCCTGTATCGACACGATAAAACTTTGTCCCTTCCGGGAAGCCGCAGGCGAGGATCTCATATCCTCCATCTCCGTTTTCCCCGGCAGTTCCCGAGGAACTCACCGTAAATGCAAGTTCATCGTATCCTTTTCCGCTTCCATCATCGCCTTCCATCGCAGCCGCAAGCTCCGGCATCGTAACCACCGCAGTTCCATTGGCATCTGTCACAGAATCCGGCACATCATATCCGCTTCCCCGGTTTGTAATCTGCTGCTCCATTCCATTTACAGAGAGTTCATATCCCTCGCTTCTTGAGAGCTCCTTTATATAATATTTTCCAAGGATCAGCGGACGTCCGATCCAGCAGTTTCCGTTCTTTTCTGTATTCTTCTGATAAAGATTTTCCGGTCCGTTCCAGGAAATATCATTTCTTTTGCTGATCTTCCCTTCCCCGTAATCGTATTCCATCCCCGGTTTTACGGTATAACACAGGAAATCTGCATTTCCGTCCTGATCTGTCGATGCCGCAGCCACAAGATCATTCTTCCTGTAGACGATCCCTGTATTTGTCAGGGTCCCGTTTCCCGCTACTTCTGCGTCCGGATGGATAATGTCTTCCGCCGCGAAAAGACCGTAAACAGCCCCCTGAAGTGTTCCGTCCCCTTCTGTATCCCCGTAGGATGAATACTTATCAGATTCTCCCCGGAAAAGGTCCAGATCTTTTTTTGTAATATGGATCCGTCCTTCCGTCCGGTGGTCATAGACATGCCATGCATCCCCACAGTTTTCCGCTCCGTTACAATGCGAATATTTTCCGGGATCCCCGGTATTCAGATGCCGGATCCCATCTTCCTCTGCATCTGCCAGGATATCCGCAAAATCTCCAACACCTTCAAACTCACCCCAACCGTCTGATCCTCCATTTTCCTCTTCCTCATCCTGATCTTTTCCCCGGAACAAGTCATAAAGCATCCGGAAAATACTTTTCTTTTCCGCATTGGACTCCGTCGCCCTGACAGCCGCAGCTTCTGAGTCGGAAGCAGTTCTCCTCAGAACATTTCCCATCGTGCTTTTCACCATCGATATTTTTCTTTCTGAAACACTGTTCTCACCCATACTTCCATTTCCCGAATACCAGATGTTTTCCGCGATCTCACGGCTGCTTCCGGACACCTTCTCCGCATTCGCTCCTGCCTCGGAAGAATCCGTCATGATCATCTCCACCGGAATATCATCCTGATGCAGATCATGGAGTATATACCCACTTCTCGCCTGGATTTCTTTCCAGGTATAAGTAAAACGCAGTCCGATAAATTTCCGGTAAGTCTCTTCACAATCTGCTTTACAGCCGGATCCTTCAAATGCATCCTGAGACGCGGCACGGTTCTTTCGCATCATCCCGGCGCCTTCCCGGCTTCTTCCGTCTGCTTCTCCGCTCTCCAATACCTCCTTCACTTCGTCATAGACACTCTCATCTGCAAGCCAGTGGAAGTGGCATCCGCCGTCCGCCTCTGCCTCGCAGGCCTCTGCTAACTCCAGCCACTGTTTTGCCGCCGCCCGGTTATTGTCCCGCGTCTGTTCTGCAGCCTCCTCATAGGCATCGCTTTTCCCATCACCTTTTCCCTGTTCTTCAGGCATATTTGCCCAGGATGGAGCGGCATGTCCGTCGCAATATGTCTTTTCATAGGCATATTTTCTGGTATCGCGATAAGTAATTTCACCCTTTTCATTCGTGGTTCCTTCAGAAAACACCTGGAAGTCTCTCCATGGACGAAAACTTAAATTTTTTTCCGAAAGTTTTCCCTCTCCATCCGCCTTTGAGATCTTATCCTGATCCTCAAATCTTTCATACAGATAGAACTGGCTTCCCTTTAACGGCATTCCCGTCTCATCATCATGTTTTACGAGTCTGACATTGTAATCCGCCGAAAAAGTCTCTTTATGGCGATAGATCTGAAATTCCAGTGTCGGCGTCTCTGCTCCGTATTCCTGCCTTTCGTCTTTTTCTCCTCCATCCTGGCTGATCACAAGATAAAATACCATATCCGCCGGAATGATCCTCATATCCGCTTTGTAGAGTCTCTGGTGTTCCGGTGCATTGATACAGACCTTAAAATCCATCCATTCCCGGAGATATTCCGGATTCCAGCTGCCTTCCGTGTACCAGCCGGAATTACCTCGCATCGTGATCTTATAACGAACCGTAGTCTTATTATATTTTTCTTCATCCGTCATACTGCCGCCGACCGCATTTTCATTTGCAGTCGCCGAGCCGTTATTATGGATGCGGATCGCGTCTCCGCTCCAGGTCACCTCATACAGATTTGTACCCATCACAGATTTTGCAATATTTTTATCCTGGGAGGCATCCAGCCAGCCCACATTTCCCCCGGTCGATCCATTGTCCCAGACACTCTGAGGTTCGATCTTTGCAATATCGCGGATAAACTCCTTTCCGAGCACAAATTCTGTATCCAGTGCCCCCGGTCCGTCGGAAAAAGGCAGTACCTGGAATGGCACTGCCGTATCTTCTGAAGTCGCTCCCCGGATCGCGTCCGGTGCTTCTTTCCCCGCCGCCAGTCCGACCGATGACGCCTGCTCCATTGCAGCGATCGCGCGATCTTCGATTTCCGGATTGTCAGCCACCCAGGCAAATTTTGTTCCGGCATCGTCTTTCACATATTTTACGATATTGGCACTCGATGTTGTGGAGGCAATTTCCGCATAAAGGCCCGGATCAAATTTTTTTGCCGCGTCCTTTAACGCTGACCAGTTATCCGGATACGCCCAGAATAACCGTTTCGCCTGCGTCTCCGTAAGGGGAGACGGCATCGTATCAAATTTATACATGTCATACCGGTCGACTTTTTTCCATCCTTTTCCTCCATCAAGGCAGTAGAACGGTGCCGTCGATTTCTGGGGCCATATATCCGATGCCTCGGACGGGAACGGGAGTGGAATCCCCACTCCCGTGATCGTCATGATAACCGCCAGAAAACCGGCTATCCATCGCCTTCTTTTCTTCTTTTCCATCCTGATCCCCCGCCATTATTTCTTTCCAAGTGTCTGCACAATTCCGTGAACACACCATGCACCTGTGTTATCCACAGTATATCCGTCCGGTGTCATACAGCCCGCCAGCATATGTCCGTTTTTCTGGTCCATATAGTAACATTTTCCGTCGATCCAGTTCCATCCCTTTGTCATTCGTCCCGTCGGTCCAAGGTAATACCATTTTTCTCCCTCTTTCAGCCATCCGGTCTGCATTTTTCCCTGATTTCCGTCGCTCGTCTTCCGGAGGTAATACCAACTGCCATCCTTTTCGTCGAAAAACCAGCCGGTCTGCATCCTGCCGTCACTTGCGAAATGAAACCAGGAAGTTTTTTCCTGACCTTCTTTTGCGTATGGATTGTAGATCCAGGCCCATTCACCGGCATAAGTTTTTCCGCCGGAAACAAACCGCCAGCTTCCGTCTGCTTCTTTTCTCCATTCACCGGCAATACTTCCTTTCGGCTGTTCTCCTATATTCTGCAGCTTTTTCAATACACTTCCCGTACTTCCACTGCCAGAAGAATGTCCTCCGGAACTTCCGGACCATGTCCGGTCTACAAGTTTAAACGTCAATTTTACCGGGATCTTTTTTTCAATAGTTCCTGCCTTCACCGTGATCTCATCCGTGGTTTCCGCCGTATACGGGTATTTCTTCATCGCCTCCGTGATCCAGGATGCGCCTGTATCTGCCGATATCACTCCGTTTTCCGCTTTCACAGCTCCGGATCGAGATCTCCATTCAAGTACAAAATTTCCGTCTCCATTCCCTTTGAGCGCCGCTGCGGGAACAAGTTCTGCCGTGATCTTCTGAGCATCCGCACCCTCCCAGCTAAGTACCGGGTTGTATCTTGATCCGCTTTTCGTAAGTGTCAGCGCAAAGGTCAGCGCATCCTGATCCGCCCTGATCTCCTCAGGCATCACCACCGTCTGGTCATCCGTCACAAAATCCACTTTCACACTGCAGGCTGCCGACTGGATATTTCCAAGCGCATCCCTCGCCGCCATGATCACATCGGTGCTTCGGGTCCCATATCCGGTGCGTTTTTCATAAATATGTTCCGCATGAGCCGCGTCATCTGCTTCCATGAGATCCAGGATCCATCTTGTATCCTTTTTGGCGCTTACCTTCGCATTCCGGTAATCGCCGTCCGCGATCCCTTCTTCCACAAAACCGGCATCCACCTGGATGATCGCATGATCACCGACTGTCCAGCTGATATCTTTTTTGTCAAAGTAATCCGGTGCAAAAGTCCCCGAAAGGATCTGCGGTGCTGATACCGTGAGTGTCTCCTGTGGCTTTTTCCGGTCACCGGTCAGTTTTCTCGTGACCGTAAAATTTAAAGCTGTCTTATCGAGAGATGCTCCTTCCGCCGCAATCTTCGTCCGGTCTTTGATCTGGAAGGTTACCGGGATCCTGCAGTTTGCCGTCACAGACTTCTCCTCGAAACTGGATGCCGGCCTCGTTTTTGCCGTCAGGACAGCAAGTCCACCCTGAATCCCGTTTCCGTAGACCGTATCCTCGATCGGATACCGGTACTGTTTCTTTGCCTGCTCTGCCTCAGCCTTCCCGACGATGTCCTTAAAAAATCCGGCATTCAGATTCAGCTCGATTGAAGCGCTCTTTTTCGTATATCCGGACTCATCCTCATCATCATTTTTCTTTAAAAGGATCAGTTCATCATCGTCCACGCTCCATCTCACCGCCTCATCGGCGACATCATTATTCTTATCGACTACCGCCTGGATCTTCACATCCTGGACCTTTGTCCCGGCTTCCGGCTTTCCGTTCAGATATCTCGCCAAAAGTTTTCCCGCGCTGTCCCGCACTTCCGTCGTGATCGACGGGTTCATCCGGTCGCCGGTGCGCTCCTCTGTGACCCTGAAGGCAAATTCCTGAGGCTCCACCCGCACGCCTGCAGCCACCTTCTTATAGACAGCAGATACTTCTGTGTCATGCTCCGGCATCACAAACTGGTAGGAACCGCCAGTCTGATAGCTCGTCTTCCTTCTTCGCCCCAGAGAGTCCGTATAAGTCGGCACACCGTCCATCTGGAATTTTTCCGTCTCCGTATTCCTGGGCGCTGTGAGGACTGTCACCGTGTCCCCGGCCGCCACTGCACCCCGGTACGCTTTATGAAATTCTTTACTGTACGCGGACGGACCTTTTGCTGTAAGAACTGCGACATCGTAGAAATTCTCTGAATTTGCTGCCGTATCCACCTGAAGGACCGAAAGCAGATATCCCCGCACCGGCCGGCCCACGGAATTTGGCGCGAAATGGTCCGGAGTATAGAGGCCCTGTCTCACTGCATCCTCCGTATCCACAACATGGAGGACTCCGTTTTCGAGTTCCTCGTAGAAATAGAGCTCATCCTCTTTCTTTGTATTCTGTCCCTGGACTAATGTGTAGAAATTATCGCCCTTGTTCCAGAATCCAATATGGGCATCATATGAAAACCGGTTATCATCCGAAACTCCGGAACCACAGACTCCGGCCGCGATCTTTTCCTCCGTGTCTGCGAACAGATACGCTGCGTCCGCGCCAGCCTCCGCACCATAGCGGAAATGGAACCCAGTATCGTGCGTTCCGATGAAGGTTCCCTCCCGCGCCGCACTTCCGAGCCCGGAGGACGCGATCGTTCCCTCAAATCTCGCCACTTTGATCTTTCCGGAGGCATATTTTCCGGTAATTCCGCCGATAGACTGAGAACCGCTTCCGCCGATGGTCCCCATCACATGCGAATTAAAGATATCTGCAGAATTCTGAAAACCCGCAATTCCGCCAACATAACCACCGCCCTGGATCCTGGCGCTCAGGCTGTCCCCGGTATTCACTTCACAATCCGCGATCAGTGACTCGGAGGCCCGCCCGGCAATTCCGCCAATGAAAATCTCCTTTCCGCTTCCCGCGTCGATCGCCACATGGTCGGAAACACAGTTTTCCACCACAGAATCTTCCAGAACATCCGCGGTCACTCCGCCAACGGTGCCGGTAGTCCTCAGTGTCCCATTTACCGTCACATTCCGGATCACCGAATGCTTTGCCCGACCCGCAAGAATTCCTCCATTTTCCTTCACTGTGATCACATGTCCCGGCTTTACTTTAAGATCCGTGATCTCCGCATTCTCCACCATTCCGAACAGTCCTCCAAAGTCCCAGGACGGCTGGTACATGCGAAAATTCGAGACAGTCTTCCCATTTCCGTCAAAATGACCTTCAAACGGACTCACTTTTCCCGCCCGCATATCCGCACCGGTTCGGTAAAAACCGATCGGGATCCAGTTCATGCCGCTGAGATCGATATTTTTCCCCAGTTCAAACCAGGCACCTCTATAATTACCCGGGTACGTTCCCTCCCCGCTTCCAATTTCCATTCCCATGGACGCGAGAACCGCAAGTCCGATCAGATGCTCTTTTGTCGTGAGCTGGTAAGGTTTTTCTTTGCTTCCGTCTCCGGATCTTCCACTCAGGAAGCTCATATCACCTACATCCGCACCCCAGATCTCATCGTCCGCCGCGAATACAGCGATCTTCCCGGACGCATCCGACGCAGTCGCGATTTTCCCCTCCGCCGTCTCCACGCTTCTTAAAATTGCCATTCCCTTTACCGGTGTTCCGAGCGCCATGCAGACTCCTAATCCCGCTAACATCATCCGGCTCTTTCTTCCTCTGTTTTTTCTGCTCTTTTTCATATTTTTTCCCCTCTATGCCTGCGGCAGACAGAATGCCGGACAGATTCCGATCCCGCTATCCGACACATCCGCCTGTCTGAGGCATCCGTTTTCCAGATCTACAACATATTCCCTGTTTCCGTATACAAAATTTCCATACTCGTCTGTCTCATAAGCCGGTGTGCGGAGCCAGAATCCCCTGCTGTAAGGACTTCCCTTTCCTTCCAGGTTCCAGATCTCCTCCCGGTACCGGTACGCCTCCTCAAGAGAAAGCAGAAAGAAGCGGTCCCGGCAGTCCTGATACGAAAGCCGGCAGCTCCGAAGCCCATCCATCCGGGTCTGTGCAAAATCTCCGATTTCCGTCCTTCCCGTAAATGCGGTTACCGTTCCCGTGTATACAAAAGACGCATCCGGAACCGCATTCTCCTCCTGTTCTCCCAGCCACTTTCTTACCCGGGATTTCTTATAATTATTATCCTCCCCAAACGAAAGCAGGACCCGTTCCTCAGATGTGCTCTCCACGTCAGACCGGATCACACACTCCGCCAGAAACAGCGCGCGTTTTCCGTAATTTCCGCTTCCATCCTGATAATCATCATCAATGCAGCGGAATCTGCAGACTTTTCCTGCGACATTCCGCAGGATCACATCGCCGATCTTCCAGGACGCCCGGTCTTTTTCATCCCCGAACTGATCTTCTGTTCCGGACACTTCCTCTTCTCCGGTATCCGGCGCCCGCCCCCGCCACTCAAAACCGATCCGGCAGTCCGTAAACAGCTCACCGTTCACACTTCTCGTTCCCAGATCTGTCTTTGAAATATTGATCACATCCGGAAACATCTGCGCGATCACCAGCGTATCAAATGTGCTTTCTCTTCCTGTTACCGTGATCTCCTGTCTTCCTTCCCGGTCTGCAGCAGACACGGATTCCATAAAGAATCTTCTGCCTGCTTCCCGGTCCTGCAGGATCACCTGCTCCGCTGCCGAGATCTCTATCGGTCTCTCCGCCGCATAGGGGACAAGTTCCCCGCTGCAGCCTGCGAGTGCGCCAAAAGAACCTGCAGCAGCAAGCCACTTTACCATTTTCCTTCGATTCATTTTTCCTCCTGGATATTCCGGCTAAAGCCGCCGGCGGCTTTTCGATGAAGCAGACACCATCTGCTTCCGGAGATTTTTAAGACTTTAAAAAGATCTGTCATGATTTGACTGGAATGTCCCGGACGGTTCATTCCTCTGTTTGTCCATAACTATATCACAGGACCTTTCCGGAATCCATATCGGATCCGTAAAACCATGCCCCTGTTATTTGGTCAGTTTCACGAAAATATTTTTCTATTTTCGTCATTTTTGCCAATCCGTTTTCATAAAAATCCCTGCAAAGTCAGTGTTTACAGGCATTTGATAATGTAAAAAAGAGTGTGCACCATTGGCACGGAGTGCCTTTGGATTTCACAGGAAGTTCCTTTTAAGAAAAAACGGGACACGCCGCGCGCATCCCGTTTTCTTCTCCATATTGTATTTACCGAACTTCCACCATCCGCAGGAACTCCTCCATCGGGATCACACCGTCACACACCAGGTCTGCCAGCTCTTCCCGCATGGTCCGCATTCCCTGTGTCTTCACTATATATTCCTCGATCTCCCAGGCAGGCCGGTTCTCCGCTGTCATCCGCTTTAATTCCCGGTCCATCACAAAGATCTCATGGACCGCAGTTCTCCCTTTGTATCCTGTATTCAGGCAGTGTTCACATCCGCGCCCGCGTTTTGCACTTTTCACCGTTCTTCCAAGCAGACGTTGTTCCTCCTCCGTGAGTTCCACCGCCTCCGCGCAGTGCGGACACACCTTTCTCACCAGTCTCTGTGCTGCCATGCCGCACAGACTGTCCGCCGTGAGGTATGGCTCCACGCCCATATCCGCCATTCTTGTGATCCCGCCCACTGCACTTTTCGTGTGCAGAGTCGAGAGCACCAGATGACCGGTGATCGCCGCGCGGACACTGATCTTCGCAGTCTCCGGATCTCTCGTCTCGCCGACCATGATGATATCAGGATCCTGTCTCAAAACCGCGCGGAGTCCCGATTCAAAGGTAAGTCCCGCCTGTTCATTCACCTGAATCTGGCTGATCCCCGGAAGATATCGCTCCACGGGATCCTCGATCGTCACGATATTTACCGGCTGTCTCAACAGATATTCCAGGATCAGGTACAATGTCGTGGTCTTTCCGCATCCTGTCGGTCCGGTAAGATACAGGATTCCGCCCGGACTCCTCAGGATCTGTATCATCTTCTTATAATTTTCTTCATTCATGCCAAATGTCCCGCAATGATCGATCTCCGTCTTTCTATCCAGAAATCTCAGCACCATCTTTTCCCCGAAGATCGTCGGGATCACGCTCGTTCTCATATCCAGCCGGATCCCTTCGATCGTCTCCCGGAAATGTCCGTCCTGCGGAACTCTCTTTTTTGCGATATCCATCCCGCTGATGACCTTCGCTCTCGTCACGAGCGGCTGGTACATGGATTTGTCAAACTCCCGGACCATCGTCATCATTCCATCGATCCTCATCCGGATCACAAACCGGTCCTCCCACGGTTCCATGTGAATATCGCTGGCATTTTTCCGGTATCCGAAGATCAGAAGTTCTTCCAGGATCTTCACCGCCGATTCTGTCTCTCTTCCAACCCGTTCCGTTTTTTCCGCGCTCTCTTCCCTGTTTCCATTTCTTCCGTCTCCACCTAATGCAAGCAGCATTTTCACTTCCCCCTATCTCAAAATTTCACTGTCTGGACTGCGGTACCGCCACCTCATAAAAACCAATTCTTTGTCATCGGCATCCCTTATTTAAGGCCGCTGTCCGGGGCTCCCACAAAAATATTTCCAGATCTCTCATAAAGGACCCGTGCCTCCTCAGACACCGTGATCCTGATAAATACGCGGGATCCACTCGAATCCTCCACTGAAATTTCCGGCACGAGATCATCCTCACAAAACGCATCCAGTGAAAGCTCGTCCAGATCCCCGCCCCGGATCGCACCTGTCTGCAGCCCGTCCGCCACATGCCGGAAAACGGCATCACCGATCATTTCCGCATGTTCCTGATCCCCTGTCCGCTCCAGAACGCGAACCATCATCCGCCTCATCGGAAAAATAAGGAGCATCAGCATTCCAAACAGCAGGATCACCGTCATGACTTCCACCAAGGTAAAACCGCCTCTTTTATTCTCCATCTGCAAAAATCTCCTCCATGACCGCCTGATCCGCCCAAAAACCGGTTACCGGACGATCACTGTCTTTCACCGTCTCTTCCACATAGGATCCGGATTCCACAAACTCCTCCCCGCCGATCTCCAGATGGATCTCTGCGGCTGCTGCATATTCCGCATCTCCTGTCAGGCGTTCCACTTCTGTGCCTGCCGCGGAAAGTTCCCGGCTCTTTTCGATCACGCGGGAATACCCTGAAATACAGGAAACGACAGCCTTTGACGCCAGCATCAGAATAAAGAACGCTGTCAATATCTCCACGAGCGTCATTCCGCTGTGATCTGAAAGTATTTTCTTTCTCTTTTTCATGGCGCGTTCTCCTCCTTCCGATCCGCTGTGGATGGTGTATACACGGATAGGCGTTCCCGCCCGAGAACGATCGATGCACTTTCTGTCTGCTCCCGCACCGTACACTCCGCATGCAGCACCAGTTCAGAGCCATCCTCTCGCCAGAAAGATGTCACGACAGTCCTGATCTTTTCTGACTCTCCATTCTCCGTATCCGCCCAGATCACGCCCTCGGTCACCGGAAGACCATGTCTGGAGACAAGTTTTTCGATCACCTCCGATGACTCTTCTTTCAGGATCTTCCCTGCCAGTACCTGCACGACCGATTCCGCAGCCAGTCTCGCCTCCGTTTTCGCGATATTCCGCTCTGCCCGCGCATATCTTCTCGATGCTGAAGAAAACAGTAAAGTCCCAAAGACCATGACGATCATGACTGTGATCAGAACTTCTGCCATAACAAAGCCTTCATGTCCGTTCTTTTTCAATCGGTTTCCTCCTCTCAACTGCCAATACTCCCATACATGTTCCACATCGGTTCCATGATCCCAAGGATCAGAAGACCGGTGAGTGAGCCGATGACCAGGATCATCGCCGGTTCCAGGAGATTCATCAGTTTCGTGAGTGCCAGATCCGCCTCATGTTCATAATTTTCCGCCAGCCTTTTTAACATATCTTCCAGGCATCCCGCTTCCTCACCGGTGACGATCACCGCCGCCAGTTTCTTATCGAAACTGCCGCTCGCCCGGATTGCCTCGCTGAGCAGCATTCCGTTTTTCACGTCTTCCATGATCAACCGGAGTTTCCCATCCAGATAGCGGTTTCCGATGGTCCCGATTGTATACATTAAACAGGATGGGATCGGCAGTCCGCTGGAATAGAGACTCGACATATTTTCACAGAATCTCGCCGTGCAGATCGTTCTCACCTGTCTTCCCAGGACCGGCAGTGCACACAGCATCCTGTCGTACAAAAGCCTGACCACAGGTCTCGTGATCAGAAATTTCCAGACCGTGAAAAGGATCAGTGCTGCTGCCGGAAGAAAATATCGGTATCGATACAGAAAATGGCTGATCTCCATCAGAGTTCTCGTAAGAAACGGAAGCTTCACACCTTTAAGGAGTGGTTCCAGCGTCGGAAGGATCGCTAGAAAGACAAACAGGACCAGGAAGATCATCATAAAGATAAGGATCTTCGGGTACAGCATAGCACTGCGGATCTTTCCTTCCGCGCGATGTTCTTTTTCATAATGCTCCGAGAGCTTCATAGTCGTTTTCCCGAGATGACCTCCGATCTCCGCCGACCGGATCATCTGGACTGCCAGCTCCGGAAATGCCCCTGTCTCCTCCATGGCATCCCCGATCGCCATTCCATCGGTCATCCGCTGCTTGAAAAGCCGGCATGCCCGGGAAAATCTCTGATCTGTTTCATCCGTTTCCATGATCTCAAGTGCCCCGGCAACCGGAAGTCCCGAGCTTACCAGGACCGAAAACTGTCGAAAAAAATCAGCTAATCCTGCCGTCCCAAGTTTCTTTTGCTTTTTCATGACATATCCCACCTTTTATTACTCTGGATCCCCTACCATGTTCCCCAGAAGAACAGGGAGACGATCTGATCCTCAAAAAGTCTTGCGGCAAATAGTCCCAGACAGAGCGCCGGAGCAAACGGGATCCTCGCCCGCTCTCCGAATCTCACCTTTCCAAGTGCCAGCAGGACCACTGACTGAAGTCCTCCAAGAAAAAGTCCCGTGATCGTCCCGATCAGGCATGTTTTCCATCCGAGACAGAATCCTGCGGCTGCCAGCAGCCTGATATCACCGCCACCAAATGCCCCGTCCACAAAAAGATTTGCAAGGTACATGGGAAGTGCTGTGCAGAAGATCCCGATGAGCCGGGCAGTAAATGGAATTTCCGGCTCCGTAAATACCGAAAGTCCCGCCAGGATCATCAGCGGAACCAGCACCCGGTCCGGTATCATCATCGTGCGGATATCGGTCCATGCGATCCGGATCAGGACCACCGCAAGGCACAGATCCTTACAAAATCTCATCTTTTCCTCCATCGTTTGTAAAAATATTCTTTGAAATTTTCTGTCAAAAAGCAAAACGGCGCAGTTTTCCACTGCACCGCATCAAAAAACCATATTTTATGTCCCCATTTTACGGAATCTCATAAAACTTGTCAATTCATTGCCCACATATGGGCTATAAATATCACCCGCGAAGATCAGCCTGCGGATACCGCACCACACGGTCACACACCTTCTCAAGAAGCTCCGGCGAGTGGCTGACCGCGATCATTCCCATCTCCCGCCGTTTCAGTTCCTTCAAAACGAAATCCCAGATCTGTCCCTGCGTAATCAGATCCAGCATTGTCGTCATCTCATCCGCGATCAGAAGTTTCGTCTTTCGCCCCAATGCTCTCGCGATACAGAATCTCTGAAGCTCCCCGCCGGAAACCTCCACCGGAAACCGTTCTTTCCATTCATCCCGGATCCCGAGGCCTTCCTCGATCCGCGCCCGTTCGCCCGGATCCTCAAACGTCCAGTCCCCTTCCGCAAGAACCGTACTCAGGCGCCTTTTCGGATTCACTGAGAGCTCCGGATGCTGCCAGACCATCTGCACCGGGCAGTAACCGCGGATCTTCAGGATCGGCATTCCATCGACCAGGACTTTCCCCTGATCCGGTCTCTCATACCCGGCAAGGATCTTACAAAGCGTTGTCTTTCCATATCCGCTCGGTGCCATGATCCCCACCTTTTCGCCTGGTTCCACCGAAAGATTTACATGGTCCAGGATCTGTCTGCTCCCTTTCCCGTATTTAAAAGAAATGTCGATCGCTTCCAGCTTCATCTTCCGTATTCCTTTCGCATGATCTCCAGGATCTCTCCTGTGTCGCAGAGGTTTTCTCCGTCCTTTTTCCAGTTCTTCGGCATGGATCGGAACAGCGCCTTTGTGTACGGATGTTTCAGGTTCTCCTCATTCTGAAACGCAGCCGCGTCCGTCTCCTCGATGACTCTGCCTCCATAGAGCACGACGACCCGGTCTGCTGTCAAAAGCGCCAGCTCCAGATCGTGGGTGATGAGAAGAACTCCTGCCCCGTCATCCGCCATCTCCCGGAAATGCCCCATGACACGCGTTGCCGCCTCCATGTGAAGTCCCGGCGTCGGCTCGTCCGCAATGACAAGTTTCGGTATTTCCATCACCGCTGTGGAGATCAGAACGCGCCGCGTCATGCCGCCGGATAGCTGAAACGGATATTTTTCCCGGATATCCGGAGCCAGGCCATAGCGCTTTAACACCGCCAGACATTTTTCCTTGACAGAATGATCCTTTTTCCCGTTCCGGATCTGATCCCCGATCTTCATGAGCGGATCAAGATATGACACACTCTGGGGCACAAAAACGATCTCATGTCCACGGAGCTTTTTTACCCGTTCCGCCGTCAGCGGTGTTCCAAGAAACCGGATCTCCCCGTCCATCGCGCTGTTGTAGGGCAGGATTCCCATGATCGCATGGGCTAACAGACTCTTGCCAGATCCGCTTGATCCCACGACCGCCACGATCTCGCCCGCACGTACCGAGAGGTCCATCTTCTCCACCGCATGGAGCGTCCGTCTCGAAAAACCGCGGTCATACTGTGTAAAGGTGACGGAGAGATCCTTCACTTCCAAAATCGTATCCTTCATCTTCTCCGCCTCCTATTCATGAACACTGCCCGGATCCAGAAGCCTGCACAGCGCCTGACCGATATAATGGAACAGCAGGACCGTTCCCACGAGGAAAAGTCCCGGAAACAGCGCCAGCCACCATTTTCCCATCGCAAGGTACTTCATGCTCTCCGACAGGATCACCCCGATCGCCGGACTTTCCGAGGAAAGCCCAAAGCCCAAAAATGTGATGCTGGCTTCATGAAGGATCGCATGCGGAAACAGGAGGACAAGTCCCGTAATAAACTGCGGGATCAGGTTCGGCGCCATATGGCAGAATGCGATATAAAACTTTCCTTTTCCGAGCTTCTCCGCGATCTTCACATACTGGCTCTGTTTTAGCTGCAGGACCTCCCCGCGGATGAGTCTCGCGAGCGATGCCCAGTGCGTGAACGCGATCCCCCAGACAACACCCCAGAATCCCCGCCCGCAGGCGAAGGAGATCAGGATCAGAAGCAGCATATGTGGAATTCCCATCACGATATCGATGAGCATCTGCACAATGCTGTCCGCCGCTTTTCCGCACACAGCCGCGCAGAGTCCCATAAGAAATGCCGCAGCTGCGCTGACCGCCGCCGTCAGGAGTCCGATCCGGATGCTTAAAGAAAGTCCGGCGATCGTCCGAACAAACATGTCCCGGCCCATCCAGTCTGTTCCGAATGGATACCGGATACAAGGCGCAAGATTTTTTCGCGTAAAATCGGTCTGGATCGCAGCTTCCTTCCAGAAGCTCCCGAGAACCGCAGCGAGCACCAGAAGTCCAGCTGCCAGGATCAGCAGTGCGAAGCTTTTTCTTCTGCGATTTTTCATCATCTCTGCTTCGCCCCCTCCCGGATCCTCGGATCGATCACACCGTACAAAATGTTTGCCGCAAGATTTCCCGCGGCGACGATGACCGCCGTCACGACTGTGATCCCTAAAAGTAACGGAACATCACTTCCGAGTCCCGCCGTCACTGCCGCCTGTCCCAGTCCCGGGTAGGAAAATACCTGTTCCACAAGGACAGAGCCGCCGATGATCTCACTCACCGACGAGAACTGAAGTGTCATGGCCGGGAGAAGAATGTTCCGGAGTCCATGACGTCTTAAGATCGCCCAGTCCGACTCTCCCCTTGCTCTTGCAAACAAAACGTAATCACTTTCCATGACCTCGATGAGTTTTTCCCTCGTATGAAGGGCGATGGATGAGATTCCCGTGATGCTTAAAGCCGCAGCCGGAAGAACCGCATGCCGGATCCTGTCCGCAATGGAGATTGCCCCTGCATCCATTCCGATCGGAACGCTGAATCCGATCGGGAACCAGTGAAGCTTCACCGCAAATACCATGAGCAGCACCATGGCCACCCAGAACGACGGCGTACTCGCCACAAACAGCGAATATCCCGTCACGATCCGGTCCATGACTCCGCCGCGCTTTTTTCCTGCGAGAACGCCAAGGAAAAAGCCGAGAATGCCGGATAACAGCCATGCCGTAAATAAAAGCCATACGGAGCTTAAGACCTTCTCACCGATGACTTCCGCCACCGGTCTCCGGTACAGAAGCGAGGTTCCCATGTTTCCATGAAGGAAGTCTTTCAGCCAGTTCAGATACCGCTCCACCGGCGGAAGATCCGTTCCCCAGTAACTTCTGAGTCTTGCGATCTGTTCCGGACTCATGGAGCCGAGCGCGGTCTGACCGACGTTTGTCTGGAGCGGATCTATGGGCGAGGCCGCCAGGAGCCCAAACGCCAGAATACTCACAAGGAGTACCATCAGACACATCCGCGCTGCCTGTCTGCCGATCCACAGACCCGTTCTCTTTATTTCCATGTCCACTGGTCAACGTTGTTTACGATCGACCAGCCATGTCCATGCGGATGAAGTTTCTGCTCCGCAACCTGCAGTCCGTCCTTCACCCAGTATAAATGATCAATATTCACAAGCCAGATCCACGGAAGATCCCCATCCTGGGTGATCCCTGTCGTCCCGTCCCACTGGGCATCTTTCCAGAGTTCATAGGACTTTTCAAGGTCGCTCTCCGCCAGAGCGGCATCCATGTACTCGTCCACTTTCACATTTGCATACGGGGAATATTCCGCATATTTCTTTCCCGGAGCTGTATGGTAAATGTTGTAGAGCTCCATCGGCGTATGCGCGCCCCATCCCCACATGAGCGGAGTGGACTGTGCGCGGTCGTAGGCGGTATCCCAGCCGACTCCCTCGGTCGTCACGTTGATCCCGAATGCTTTTAACTGGTTTGCCGTGTCCTCCGCAAGTGCCTGGCGGACAGAATCACCGGTCGGATACATCAGGGTGAACTCGGCGCGGACTCCGTCTTTTGTGAGGATCCCGCCTTCTCCGGCTTCCCAGCCATCCTCTTTCAGGATCGCCTTCGCCATATCCGGATCATAATCCGTCTCCGCCGCCGGGTTGTACCACGGCATCTGGTCGCAGACGCTGTATGCCACTGTCCCGTACCCGTTTAATACGTGGTCGATCATCTCTTCCCGGTTGATCGCAAGGTTGATCGCCCGGCGCACACTCACGTCACTTGTAAAATCGTTTCCGAGCGCCACGCCGTTCTCATCGGTCTCCCCCGCCGGGATTACCGGAAGATTGAAACCGCGGTTATCGACCGTCTTGCAGTCAAAAAGGGAAAATCCATCGACCGTCTGGTCAGAGTATGCCGCCGATGTGTAAGCGAGATCCACCTGTCCGGAAAGAGCCGCCGCATATGCTGCGTCCTCATCCATAAATAAGACCGTCACCGTCTTCATTTTCGGCGCATCCCCATAATAATCCGGGTTTGCCTCAAAGATCACCTGCTGCCCTTTGTCCCACTGTTTCATGATATAGCGGCCGGAACCGATCGGGTTCGTTCCATAGTCCGGACCATAGGCGTGTTCCGGGACAATCCCCGTGATCGCCATCGTGTACGGCCAAATCGAATACGGACGGTTCATATCAAACTCGACCGTGGTATCATCCAGCGCTCTCGCCTCTTTTAACATGGTAAAGTCATTGACCGAGCTGTTGTCCCGCAGTGTATTGTAGGTGAATGCAACGTCCTCCGCCGTGAGTCTCTCCCCATCGGTAAACTTTACGTCATCGCGGATCGTCACGGTCCATGTCATCCCGTCATCACTGACATTCATATCGGTCGCCAGGTCATAACCGATCGTCATATCTGCCTTTGTGACGGTCAGCGTGCTCTGGATCAGCGGCTCATGGACATGTTCTCCAGCTCCCCAGCCGTAAGCCGGATCAAATCCTGCCTCCGGCTCGGAGGATGGCCCCATGACAACGATGACGGAGTCTTTCCCGTTTTCTGCTGCCGCGCCTGTGTTCTCCGCAGCAGCGGAGGAGCCGGATGCGGAGCTTTCCGCTGTCCCCGCGTCCTTTCCGGAACAGCCGGCCATGGAACATACCATGGCGGCTGCCGTCAGAGCTGCCAGTATTGTTTTTATTGTTTGTTTTTTCATGAATTTATCCCCTTTTCTGTCCTGAAACCATGTGCAATGACACACTTTTACTCCAGGCACAAGTGCAAAAAAATACCAGAAAGAAGCATACATTCTGTATGCGTCAACCTTCCTGGTATTGTTTTATCGATTCTTTTTATGATCTGTATGTCATCTTGCTCTGATGACGTACAGATACGAATATTTTTATCGTGTTCCGTCTGCAAACCGCCTTGGGCGGGCTCTTTTCCGAGTATGGGCTTCAGCCGCATAATAGTAATATTATAGTAAACTTTTTTTCAAAAATCAATGTTTTTCCTGTCCATGACTTTGCAGAACACTCCCCCCGCCGCCGTACTCGCGATCGTCGCGAGCAGCGCCGGTCCCGCGATCGCTGCCGGATCGACGCTGCCGTACTGGCTGCGGTAGGCGATCATGTTGATGGGGATCAGCTGCAGGGACGAGATGTTGATGATCAGAAATGTACACATCTCGTTGCTGGCGGTCCCGGCCGGGCGCTTCCATCTGTACAGTTTTTCTTTTGACTTCGGCTTATCCGGAGTCTCCCCGTATGACCTTCTCCGCTCCCCGGATATTCCGCAATCTTCTTCCCGGTCCTCTCTCCGGCAAAGCCCGCCTCTTCTCTCATCCTCCAGCTTTCCCAGCTCCTCCATCGCCTTCAATCCCGCCGGGGTTGCCGCCCAGCCGAGTCCCAGCATATTTGCGATCATATTTGTCGCGATATACTGCCCTGCCGGATGTCCGTCGGGGAGATTTGGGAAGAGGAATCTGATCACCGGGCGCATTTTTTTCGTGAGCGCCTCAATGAGACCGGCTCGCTCCCCGATCTTTAAGATCCCGCACCAGAACGACATGATCCCGAGCATGGTGACTCCCAGAGTCACCGCCTCTTTTGCCGAGTCCAGCAGCCCGTTCGTTACTTCCCCCATATTTCCATGAAACGCCGCCCAGAAGATCCCGGCGGCCATCATCCCAGCCCACAGCGCATTTAACATAAAAAGATCCCGCATTTCTGTCTGAAGAGGTGAAATCCCCGAAAATCCGGTAAAAGACCGGGTCCATCGGGTTATCACCTGAGTTTCTTCATTCTATGACAGAAATGCAGGATCTATGAATCTCCGCAACTTTACAATACTTTGTGGATTATGAGCTATTCTCCGCACAGCGCCGCCATGACTTCCGGCACCGTCTCGATCTTCTCGCAGCGGTACGCGTTGCTCCCGCAGAACAGCAGCGCGTCATCGATCTTTCCTTCCGCGGCATTGATAAGCGCCTTCGTGATGCAGTACGGTGTTGTCGCCGGATCACAGTGCTCCAGGCACCTGAAACAGTGCTCGACCTTGACCGGGCCTTTCGCGACACGCTCTAAGAACTTGTTTTTGATCGCACGCCCCGGCATTCCGACCGGACTCTTCACGATCACGATGTCTTCCTCTTTCGCGTTAATGTATGCCTCTTTGTAAGCGATATCCGCGTCACATTCCTCGGTGGTCACAAATCTCGTCGCCGCCTGGACTCCTTCTACTCCAAGTTCAAACTGATGCAGAACGTCCTTATGGTCGAAAATTCCGCCCGCCGTGATGACCGGGATATGCTTTTTATACTTCTCGGCAAAGCTTTTCACCGTCTCGATGATCCCGCGGACCTCCTTGTCGTATGCCGGCTCATCATATGTCTCCGCCACATGATCCGTATCGGCTCCAAGCTCCGTAAGCTGTTCCCTGGAAAATCCAAGGTGACCGCCCGCGCAGGGACCTTCCACCACGACGAAATCCGGCGCCGTATGGTACTTTCTGTCCCACATCCGGCAGATGACAAGTGCCGATTTCACAGAAGAAACGATCGGCGCGATCATCGTGCGGCGCTCTTTTTTTTCTCCGCCGTCCGCTTCGCTCTCCGCCTCCGCGACAAATTTCGGCATGTCGATCGGGAGACCGGCTCCTGAGATGATCACGTCCGCTCCGGCCTTTACGGCCTCTTTTACATAGGATGCGTACTCTTTTGTCGCGACCATGATATTAAAGCCGAGAACGCCCTGCGGCGCTTTCTCTCTGGCTTTTTTTAGCTCTGAATGGATCGCTCTTAAGTTAGCTGCCATCGGATTTTTTCCGAAGTCATGATCCTTAAATCCGATCTGCGCTGTGGAAATGATCCCGATGCCGCCCGCTTTTGCAACGGCTCCGGCGAGGGAAGAAAGACTGATGCCGACTCCCATTCCTCCCTGGATCACCGGGCGCTTCGCCACAAGGTTTCCTATTTTTAATGGTTTCAGGATGTTTGTTTTCTCCATTCTGCCTCCTAGAACTTCCGGAATCTCTCGTAACGGCGTTCTGCTAATGTCTTCCCGCCGAGCGGTGTCCATGTCTCAAAGAATTCCTCCATGGCATCTTCCATAGTCTTTGCGATCTCCGGAAGTGTTTCCGGGTCTGCCGGTTCCGGCTCCGGGATCACCCGTTCAATGATTCCAAGTTCTTTTAATTCTTTTGCAGTCATCTTCATGACTCGTGCCGCCTCATCGGCGCGTTTGCTGTCTTTCCAGAGGATCGAAGCGAAACCTTCCGGGGAAAGGACGGAATAGACTGCATTTTCCATCATCCAGACCTCATTGGCAACCGCCATGGCGAGTGCTCCGCCGCTTCCGCCTTCCCCGATCACGATCGAGAGGACCGGAACGGTGAGATCGGACATCTCAAAGAGGTTTCTCGCGATCGCCTCGCCCTGTCCGCGCTCCTCGGCTTCCAGACCGCAGAACGCCCCTGGTGTATCCACAAAGCATACCACCGGACGTCCGAAGGTCTCCGCCTGTTTCATGAGACGGAGCGCTTTCCGGTATCCGTCCGGGGACGGCATGCCGAAATTGCGCTTAATGTTTTCTTTTGTATTCTTTCCTTTTTCCTGGCCGATCACTGTCACAGGCATTCCGTGGAAGGACGCGATCCCGCCGACAATGGCGCCGTCGTCCTTGCAGTAGCGGTCTCCGTGAAACTCCATAAAGTCATCAAAGATCGCATGGATATAGTCGGTCGCTACCGGGCGATCCGACTTTCTGGAAAGCAGGACGGAATCCCACGCGCTGCGGATCATTCCGGCGGCTTTTTCCGATGCATGGCGGACTTTCTTTCCACGGGACCGGTTCTCCTCTGAAGCACCTTCCCCGGAATGTTCTCTCTCCCAGGCCGCCAGACATCCGCTCTCCGGCTTTTTATGAAGCTTTAAGATCATCGCCAGCGTTTCCTTTAATTCCTCACGCTTTACGATCTTATCGACAAAACCGTGCTCTACGAGGAACTCGGCTCTCTGGAAACCTTCCGGGAGCTTCTGCCCGATCGTCTGCTCGATGACACGCGGTCCGGCAAATCCGATGAGTGCCCCCGGCTCCGCAAGGATGATATCTCCGAGCATCGCGAAACTTGCCGTCACGCCGCCCGTCGTCGGATCAGTCAGAACACTCACATAGAGCTGTCCGGCCTCATGATGTCTCTTTAACGCAGCGGACGTCTTTGCCATCTGCATCAGGGAGACCATGCCTTCCTGCATTCTCGCGCCGCCGGAGCAGGCGAAGAGGATCACCGGAAGTTTTTCCGCTGTGGCGCGCTCGACCGCCCGTGTGATCTTTTCTCCTACATTGTGGCCCATGCTGCTCATTAAAAATCTCGCATCGCAGACGCCGACAACCGTCTCTTCCCCGTGGATCCGGCATTTTCCGGTGACGATCGCCTCGTTGAGTCTCGATTTTTCTCTTGCCGCCGCAAGTTTCTTCTCGTATCCCGGGAAATTTAACGGGTTGGAGACTTCCATCTCCTTGTCCCACTCCTCAAAGCTTCCCTCGTCAGCGATCATCTCGATCCTGCGGTACGCATGAACACGGAAATATCCGCCGCATTTCGGACAGATATAAAAGTTCGCGCGGACATCATCCGTATAGATCGGTTTTCCGCACTTATTACATTTTTTCCACAGACCGGCAGGAATTACCGGTGCGTCTTCCTGCTCCGCTTTCGCAGATTCCTTTTCTTCCGCGCGGTATCTCATATCGATCTTTGTATATGTTTTCTTAAACATATCCCTTAACATACAAAAAAGCTCCTTTCCAGTCTATGGAAACACAATTTTATGTTACAGTACACGGGCACTCCATGCCCGCGCACTATAACAGGATTTTGCCGATGCTCCGCATTCCGAATCGGCAAAATCCGCGCCCCCAACGGTATCATACGGAATTTTCAGTTCAGAAAATTCCTACCCGTGAAGAGTAACAATTTTATTCTTTACAATACTCCGGAAAATGGGACGGGATAAAGTTTGTATCCACCTCGCCCGCCTGAAAATCCGGATCACTGATGATGTCATACTGGAAATCCAGATTTGTGTTGATCCCCTCGATGACAAGCTCTCCGAGTGCGCTGCGCATCTTCGCGATCGCAGACGCGCGGTCCTTGTCGCGGACGATCAGCTTTAAGATCATGGAGTCATAGTTCGGCGGGATCCGGTAATTATTGTAAACAGCCGTATCGACACGGACTCCGCGTCCGCCCGGAAGATGAATGTCTGTTATCATGCCCGGGCACGGCATAAAGTTCTTCTCCGGATTCTCCGCGTTGATCCTGCACTCGATCGCATGCCCGGAGATCCTGATATCTTCCTGACGCACAGAGAGCGGCTCACCGGAGGCGATCCTAATCTGCTCCTTGATGAGATCCATATCGGTGACAGACTCCGTTACCGGGTGTTCCACCTGGATCCTCGTGTTCATTTCCATGAAATAGAAATTTTTCTGTTTATCCAAAAGGAACTCGATGGTTCCCGCATTCTCATATCCGACTGCTTTCGCCGCCCGGACCGCCGTCTCCCCCATCTTTTGGCGGAGTTCATCGGAGATCGCCGCGGACGGGGACTCTTCAAGGACTTTCTGGTGTCTTCTCTGGATCGAGCAGTCGCGCTCGCCGAGATGGACGACATTTCCGTATCGGTCACCCAGGATCTGGAATTCGATATGGCGCGGATTCTCCACAAACCGCTCGATGTACATGGTATTGTCGGAAAATCCTTTGACTGACTCCATCTGGGCGTTTAAGAAATTGGACTCGAAATCTTCCTCTGATCTTGAGACGCGCATTCCTTTTCCGCCGCCGCCGCTGGACGCCTTGATCATGACCGGGAAACCGACTTCTTTTGCGGTCTTAAGACCTTCTTCCACGGTGTAGACCGGCTCTTTGCTTCCCGGAACGACCGGAACGCCGGCCGCCATCATGGTCTTTCTCGCCTCAGATTTATTTCCCATCTTGTTGATGATCTCGGCAGATGGGCCGATAAAGCGGATATTGCACTTTTCGCAGAGTTCTGCGAAGCGGGCGTTCTCAGATAAAAATCCGAATCCCGGGTGGATGGCATCCGCCTTCATGACCACGCATGCAGTCAGGATGCGCTCCATATCGAGATAGCTCTCTGTGGACGGAGCCGGTCCGATACAGATCGCCTCGTCCGCAAGAAGTGTGTGGAGCGCGTCCCGGTCCGCCTCGGAGTAAACGGCAACTGTCTTGATCCCCATCTCCCGGCATGCCCGGATGATCCGAACGGCGATCTCGCCGCGGTTTGCGATTAAAATCTTCTGAAACATCTTCTCCACCAGCCTAACCGATCATGAATGTGAGTTCTGCAGATACCGCAACTTTTCCGTCAACGGTAGCGACCGCCTTTCCAACGCCGACCGGTCCTTTCTGCTTGATGATCTCGCATTCCAGGCGGAGTTTGTCGCCCGGAACGACCTTTTTCTTGAATTTGACATTGTTCATCGCGCCGAAATATGCAGTCTTTCCTTTGTTTACCTCAACGGAGAGGATCGCGACCGCTCCGGTCTGCGCCAGCGCCTCAACGATCAGGACGCCCGGCATGACCGGCTCCTGCGGGAAATGGCCGGCAAAATACGGCTCGTTATATGTTACAGATTTATATCCGACCGCTCTCACGCCCGGTTCCAGCTCCTCGACGCAGTCCACGAGAAGAAACGGATGTCTGTGCGGAATGATCTCCTGAATTTCCTTGATTCCTAACATTTTTCCTCCTGTTGCAAATGATCTGAACCGGTGTTTTCTTCCGGCTGGATCAGACCATCTGCCTGAAACATTTATTACCGTTCAGCCATGCCGAATGCCAGCGCCTACCGGATCCGGAATAACGGCTGACCATACTCGACGGTCTCCTCATTCTTCACGAGGATTTCCTCCACGATCCCGTCGTACTCACTCTCGATCTCGTTCATCAGCTTCATGGCTTCCACGATCCCGATGACCTGACCTTTTTTCACGGTATCTCCGACTTTTACATAATCCTCAGCATCCGGAGCCGGGGAAGAGTAGAAGGTTCCAACGAGCGGGCAGGTGATCACTTTCTCAGAGATCCCGGAAACTTTCTTCTCTTCCTTGTCTCCGGAGACAGACTCTACAGCTGTCACATCAGCCGTCTGGAGCAGTGTTCCCTGGCCTGCGCCCTGCACGATGACCGGAGTCTGAGCCGCCGCAACGATCTTTTTTTCTCTCTTCATCGTCAGCTTCCAGTCGCCTTCTTCCAACTCGAAACCGGTCATGCCGTTCTCTGACATTGCCTTCATTAATTCAATGATCTCTTTTACTTCCATCGCCGTTCTCCTTACTCCTCAAACTTTCTGACAAGCAGGCACGCATTGTGTCCGCCGAATCCCAGAGAGTTCGTCAAAACTGTCTTTACTTCCATGGAAACGCCGTCGCCCTTTGTATAATCAAGATCGCATTCCGGATCGTCTACTTTTAAGCCCGCTGTGGCATGAACGAAGCCGTCCTGGATGGATTTTACACAGTCGATGAACTCAACGCCGCCGGCAGCGCCTAAGAGGTGGCCGATCATGGATTTTGTGGAGTTGATCTTTACTTTATATGCATGGTCGCCAAGCGCAAGCTTGATGGCCTTTGTCTCGAATAAATCGTTGTGGTGGGTCGCTGTTCCGTGGGCATTGATGTAATCGATGTCCTCCGGCTTCATTCCCGCGTCAGCAATTGCGTATTCCATTGCCTTTGCGGCACCGCTTCCGTCCTCCGCCGGAGAAGTAATGTGATAAGCATCGCCTGTCGCTCCGTATCCGGCTAACTCCGCGTAGATCTTCGCTCCGCGGGCTTTTGCATGTTCTAATTCCTCTAAGACAACGACACCTGCGCCCTCGCCCATGACGAAACCGTTTCTCTCAAGATCGAACGGAATGGAGGCGCGCTCCGGATCCTCAGAGGTGGAAAGAGCGGTAAGTCCGGAGAATCCCGCAACGCCTAACGGTGTGATGCAGCTCTCAGTTCCGCCTGCGACCATGACCTCCGCCTCGCCGTGCTGGATCGCACGCATTGCCTCACCGATGGAGTTCGTACCGGACGCGCACGCTGTCACGACGTTGATGTTCTTTCCCTTTAAGCCAAACTGGATGGACACGTTTCCTGCTGCCATGTTGCTGATCATGAGCGGCACCAGAAGCGGGTTTACGCGGTTCGGTCCTTTTTCCAGAAGCTTCTTATATTCCTTCTCGATGATCTGTAAGCTTCCGATACCGGAGCTCACGCAGACACCGACACGGAACGGATCTTCCTTTGTCATGTCGAGGGAAGAATCCTCCAGCGCCTGACGGGCTGCCGCTACCGCAAACTGTGCGAAACGCTCCATTCTTCTTGCCGCCTTCGGATCCATATAGTCCTTCGGCTCGAAGTCCTTGACCTCTGCCGCGAGCTTTGCTTTATAATCAGTCGTGTCAAAATAGGTGATCGGTCCAAATCCGAGTTTCTTCTCTTTTAATCCGTTCCAAAATGTCTCAACATCGTTTCCGATCGGGGTGATCGCGCCCATTCCTGTTACTACAACTCTTCTCATGCTTTTCGTTCTCCTGTTCTAATTATGCTATCATCCACGCCCCGCGCAGATGATAACCGAAACATCCGCTGTCCGGCTGTGTGGCCGGAACAGGCGCTTTTTCCAACTGTCTTTTACATCGCCATGCCGCCGTCCACATGAAGAACCTGGCCGGTAATATAAGCTGCCTCATCGGAAGCGAGAAATGCGACTGCCTCCGCAATGTCTTTTGTCTCGCCGAAATGCTTTAACGGAATCTGCTCGCCCATGGCTTTCTTTACGTCCTCCGGCAGCACATCCGTCATCTCTGTACGGATAAATCCCGGTGCGACTGCGTTTGCTGTGATCCCACGGCTTCCAAGCTCTCTTGCAACAGATTTAGTGAGTCCGATGATGCCCGCCTTGGAGGCACAGTAGTTTGCCTGGCCTGCATTTCCCATCACTCCGGAAACGGAGGAGATGTTGATGATCCGTCCGCCTCTCTGCTTTAACATCTGGCGGGAGACATGTTTGATGCAGTTGAATGCGCCCTTTAAGTTTGTGGCAATAACTGCGTCAAAATCGTCCTCGGACATCTTCATGATCAGGTTGTCTTTTGTGATTCCGGCGTTGTTCACAAGAATGTCGAGACGGCCGTATTTCTTTACGATCCCATCGATCATTTCTTTGGATTTTTCAAAATCACTGACGCTGCACTGCATGCTCTCCGCCATTCCGCCGTTTGCTGTGATCTCGTTTACGACTTCCTCTGCTTTTGCTGCGGAGCCGTTATAGTTGACGATGACGGTCGCGCCGTATCCAGCCAGTGTCAAAGCGATCTGACGGCCGATTCCGCGGCTTGCGCCTGTCACAAGAGTAACCTTCCCTGTTAAATTCATGTTTCCCTCCGTGTTTCTATCTGTCAGCCGTCAGGGGTTTGTCTCTGACGACATTATTTACTAATTTCTCTTTCGATCATTTAGTTCAGCTTCTCCAGATCCTCAAATTTCTCAATGTTTATGACCGTCGCTTCCCTGTTGATCTTTCTGATAAATCCAGCTAACGTCTTTCCCGGTCCGATCTCGATAAACCGGTCAACACCGTCCGCCAGCATGGTCTCCACGCTCTGCTGCCATCTGACAGAAGAAGATACCTGGCGTGTCAAAAGCGGCTTTACGTCCTCTGCCTTTGTCACATAAGCGGCTGTCACATTCGCCACATACGGGATCTTTGGCTCAGATACCGGAATATTCTCTAAGAATTTTCCAAGCTTCTCCCCGGCTTCCTCTAAAAGGTAGGAGTGGAACGGACCGCTTACATTAAGCGGGATCACACGTCTTGCGCCCGCCTCTTTTAACTTCACCGCCGCGATCTCCACCGCCTCCTTGAGACCGGAGATCACGATCTGACCCGGGCAGTTGTAGTTTGCGACCTGCACATTCGGAATCTCGTCCACAACGGCATTGATCTCATCTGCCGTCATGCCGAGGACAGCGCTCATTCCGCCGACTCCAGCCGGAACTGCCTCCTGCATGAGGATTCCTCTCTCCCGGACTGTGCGGATCGCGTCATCCGCCGTCATAACGCCAGCTGCCACCAGTGCACAGTACTCGCCAAGGCTTAAACCAGCCGCCACATCCGCATGGATGCCACGCTCCTCCATAACCTTCATCATAGCAACGCTCGTGGTCACCATTGCCGCCTGCGTATACTCCGTGATGTCCAGACGATCATTTTTCTCAAAACATAACTCCGGAACGGAAAAACCTAAAAGCTCCGTCGCACGGTCAAATACTGCCTTTGCAGTCTCCGAATTTTCATAAAAATCCTGGCCCATGCCGCATACCTGCGCGCCCTGTCCCGGAAAAATAAATGCTGTCTTTCCCATGATTCTCCTTACTTCTGACATCCGCCAAGCAGCTTATCTGCCTGCTCCATCATCTCATCGATCATTTCCTTGCATGTCTGCTCTTTCGTTACAAGACCTGCGATCTGACCTGCCATGACGGTTCCATTTGTGGTATCGCCTTCCTGAACGGCTTTTCTGAGGGTTCCAAGTGTCAGATACTCAAGCTCCTCAAAGGATTTTCCTTCTGCCTCAAGTCGGTTATACTCTCTTGTCATCTGGTTTCTCAGGCAGCGGACCGGATGTCCGTGGGTTCTTCCTGTTACCGCGGAATCGATATCCTTTGCCTTGATGATTCTCTGCTTATAATTTTCATGAACGATGGATTCCTTTGCGACAACAAATCTTGTTCCCATCTGGACTGCCTCAGCGCCCAGCATGAAAGCCGCCGCGATTCCTCTTCCATCACCGATGCCGCCTGCCGCGATGACCGGGATGGATACCGCGTCAACGACCTGCGGAACGAGAGTCATGGTGGTCGCCTCACCGATATGTCCGCCGGATTCGGTTCCCTCCGCAACGACAGCATCAGCGCCGCCGCGCTCCATAAGCTTCGCAAGAGCCACAGAAGCAACGACCGGGATCACGATGATCCCTGCTTCCTTCCACATCTTCATGTACTTTGCAGGATTTCCGGCGCCTGTCGTAACAACCTTCACGCCCTCTTCAACAACCACCTTCGCCACATCATCCGCATACGGGCTCATTAACATGACATTAACGCCAAACGGCTTCTTTGTCAGTGCTTTCGCCTTACGGATCTCTTCACGGACAACCTCTCCCGGCGCGTTTGCGCCGCCGATGAGGCCAAGACCTCCTGCCTCAGAAACAGCGGCAGCAAGATGATGCTCAGCGACCCAGGCCATACCGCCCTGAATGATCGGATATTCGATTCCCAGCATTTCTGTAATTCTTGTCTTCATTTTTATTGCTCTCACTTCCTGAAATCTATCTGTCGGGTATTGCCCGGAATTATCTTTATATCAGTAAAACGCGTCATAGACGCGTTTTTACTCTGGTTTATTCGGTTTGATTATTCCTCAACACCTTTATCTTTTAAGTACTTCATAACATCGCCGACCGTTGCGAGATTCTGAAGGTCCTCAGCCGGGATCTCTACGGAATACTCATCCTCAAGAGCCATAACAAGCTCAAATAAGTCAAGGGAATCTGCTCCAAGGTCATCCTTGAAGGAGGTTGCCTCTGTGATGCTGTCTGCGTCTGTGCTTAACTGCTCTGCGATGATTTCTTTCATTTTTTCTAACATGATTTGATCTCCTTTAAATGTTCTTATTATTTATATTTTATGAGTTTTTGTAATTTTTTGTTCTTTCAAATTATTTCTTATTATGTAGATAACTTCTCCTGCTTTCCGGATGAATCAGATATCTACCACTCCATGAGCACTGCACCCCAGGTCATTCCGGCTCCGAAGCCTGACATGATGATCTTGTCGCCTCTCTTCAGCATATCTTTCCGGATCATATCGTCTAACAGTAACGGAATCGATGCCGTTGATGTATTTCCAAACTGACTGATCGTCATCGGGAATTTCTCCATCGGCTCCTTCAGGCGTCTCGCCGCTGCCTCAATGATCCGCTCATTCGCCTGATGAAGAACATAATATTTAATGTCTTCCTTTTTTGTCCCGGTCCGCTGTAAAAGCTCCATAACGCTCTCCGGCACCTTCCGCACTGCGAATTTAAAAACTTCCTGTCCATCCATGGTCATAAATCCGAGCTCCGGCTTTGTCCCTGTGAGAAAGTTTCCGACGGTTCTCGAGGTGCAGGCGAGAACATCACCCTTTGTTCCGTCCGCTCCCATCATCATGTCGATGATTCCGGTCTCTTCCGCTTTTAAAACGGCTGCCCCTGCTCCGTCTCCAAAGAGGACACAGGTGCTGCGGTCACTCCAGTCGGTCACTTTGCTGAGGGTTTCTGCCCCAATGATCAGCGCCGTCTTGTAAATTCCGGCTTTAAAAAATCCTTCCACGATATTCATGGCGAAAATAAATCCCGCGCATGCCGCCGAGATATCGAAGGCAACTGCATTCACTGCCCCAATGGCCGCCTGAACACTGCAGGCATCGCTGGGATAATTCCGGTCCGGGGACGAAGTCCCGAGAATGATGATATCCAGCTCTTCCGGGGCAACTCCTGCTGCCGCAAGCGCCCGCTCAGCCGCCTTCGCCGCCAGATGGCGCGTTCCCTCTCCGGAGGAGATCCGGCGTTCCCGGATTCCGGTCCGTGTCCGGATCCACTCGTCATTCGTGTCCACGATCTTCGCCAGATCGTCGTTCGTAATCAAATTCTCCGGCACATACGCGCCGATTCCAGCAATTCTGGCTGTCATCATCTTCTAAATCCTGCCATTTCATTGATGCGAAGAAATTCTTTTCCCCGCAGTAGTTTTTAATTTCAAATAGTTTGATATTCAAAATGTTTGATTCTAATGGTAATAGATGTCTGCTGTTTTGTCAAGTGAATTTTTTTAATCCGGCCCGGACGTTCCGTTCCATGATATATTTCTGCTTTCTGCAACCGTTTTTCTTCTCTTCTGGACTGTTAAAATTCCTTCCGCCTTTGGCTACACCCACCTTGGCGACTGCATGATCATCCTGACCGTCTGCTTATTTGGCACAAGACGCGGCGTCCTCGCCGGTGCCATCGGCGCAGGTCTCTCCGATTTTCTCGGCGGCTACGCGGTATGGGTTCTCCCGACCATGGTATTAAAAGGTCTCTGGGCGTTCATCGCCGGAACTATCGCCTACAAGCTTCTGCCGAACTTTAAATATTCCTGGCTCGTCGGTGCTATCGTCGGCGGCATCGCCCATATTATCGGCTACACGTTCGTAAAGATCCCGCTCTACGGCACCGCTGTTGCCTTCGGTGAAATGTTCACCCTGTCCATGCAGACCATCGCAGGAATCGTCCTCGGCGGCGTATCCTACACGATCCTTGTACAGTCCCCGGCGATCAGAACATTAAAGGCAAAATTTGCGTAAAATTTAGACCCGTCCTATTAAAAAATGACTTCCGACTTTTCTAAGTATCGGAAGTCATTTTTGTGCTGTACTCGATTATTTCCTTCATTTTATCATTATCTCCATCATTTTTGCCCGGAGTGATGGAGATAATGATAGAAATATGAGAATGCGGTGTGCCGTTTTTCAATCACTGTCATTTAAACCCATTGCGCCACACTGCTATTGCCAAAATAATAGCGCAGGCATATCTTAATATTTCAGATACATGATAAATCTTATTTCCATTTACCTCAGCGCCCTCCTGCGCAAATTTCTGCTCAATAAGCCCTCTTATACCTATTTCTATAAGAAGTGCCATTGCTAATCCCAGCGAAAACATTCTCATACCCTTTGTATAGCTATATAACGATAATAAAAATACTACTGAAACGCCTAAGTTACATAATGTTAACCACATTTTTTTCTTCATATAGATCGCCCCCGCTATGCTGATTGTTTCCGTTTCATCTACTTGAATTATATCATTTACCCCCCCATTTTTCAACCATTATTTATCTTCTTGCTGTATTGTTAATATATTCGTTATTTTTTTGTTATTTGTCTGTAATTTTTCATAAAAAAGAAGACGTACCACCCGTCATCTCACTCAATAACCAGCGACACATCTTCTTCTCGAATTCCCTATTCCTGCTCATCCAAAAGCATCTGATACACATCCCGCTTTCCGATCCCGCGGTCCTTCGCCACAAGCTTCATCGCCTCTTTTTTCTCGATCCCCTGTGACAGATAAACATCCATGTGTTCAGCGATCGACATGGATTCCCATGTCTGTTCTTTCTCTTTTTTGATCTCTTCCGGGCTCTTTCCCTCAATCACGATGACACATTCGCCCCGCGGTTCCTCCGTCTCAAAATGATCTAACGCCCCCTGAAACGTGGTTCGGAATGCCGTCTCGTACTTCTTTGTGAGTTCCCTGCAGATCGTGATCCTCCGGTCACCTAACGCCTCAAGAAGCTCCTCCAATGTCCTTACCAGACGATGCGGCGCCTCGTAGAGGATGATCGTCCGCGTCTCTGACTTTAATTCTTCCAGAATTCTCTGCTTTTCCTTTTTATCGGAAGGTAAGAACGCCTCGAATGCAAACCGTCTCGTCGCCATTCCGGAGATCGTGAGCGCCGTAATGCATGCCGCCGGTCCAGGAAGAGAAGTCAGCTCGATTCCGGCCTCATAGCACTGCTTTACAAGCTCCTCGCCCGGATCCGAGATTCCCGGTGTCCCGGCATCCGTGATCAGTGCGATATTCGTGCCTTCCTTCATCTTCTCAACGAGAACTCTCGCCTTTTCCACCTTATTGAACTCATGATAACTGGTCATCGGCGTTTTGATGTCAAAATGGTTTAAGAGCTTGATGCTGTGTCTCGTATCTTCCGCAGCGATCAGATCTACTTCTTTCAATGTATTTAACACCCGCAGCGTGATATCGTCCAGGTTCCCGATGGGCGTTGCACATAAATATAATTTTCCCTGCATGACCAATTCCTCCTGCTGCCCGATGCTGCTTTTTCACCGACAGCTTTTTATCTCAACATTTCCGTAACGCAAGTTTACGGATGATTCCATTCCGGATTGGCAAGATCCGCGACTATTCCTACATTATCCGGAGCTTTTCGTTTAGAAAATTCCTGACATTTTCCGGCTCATCCGCCAAAAAAAACCTCTCAACAATTTAATACCCGTAAATCGAATAGATCTCATCTGTATACACGCCCGGCTCCTTATAAACGATCACCGGCGCCTCGACCTTCATCCAGGCTCCGCCGCCGCGGACCGCCTCGATGAGGACCATGTTCGCATCCTTATCCTTAAACGGATGCACCATTTTCATCCGCTTCGGCTCCAGCTTATACTGCTTCATCGTCCCGAGGATCTCGATCAGACGGTGCGGCCGGTGGACCATATACATCCTTCCGCCCGGTTTCAGGACCTTCGCGCCTTCCCGCACAACATCCTCCAGCGTACAGAGGACCTCATGTCTCGAGATCGCCTTCACTTCCGTCGGGTTCTTTAACCCATGAGCGTCATTCATATACGGCGGATTTGTCGTAACGACATCAAAGGAAGCCGCTCCGAAAATCCGGCTGGCTTCCTTGATATCTCCATGTACGATCTCGATTTTTTCTTCCAGATGGTTCAGTTTCACACTCCGCTCTGCCATCTCGGCGATCTCATCCTGGATCTCAAGTGCCGAAAAATGTTCTCCCTGCGTTTTTGCGGAGAGAAGAAGCGGGATGATCCCTGTTCCTGTTCCGAGATCCAGCGCCCGCTCTCCCGGTTTCACCGCCGCAAATCCGGAAAGCAGCACCGCGTCCATACCAAAGCAGAACCCATCTGTCTTCTGGATGATCTGCAGTCCATTTCTCTGAAGATCATCCAGACGCTCATTTTCCTTTAACTCAATCGCCATCGAGTTTTGATTTCCCTTCTTTTTTCTCCAGTGCCTCTAACTGCTTTAACTCCGCATCGTTGGATGACTGTTTTTCCCGTCTCTTTTTCGGCCGGAATTTCAGCTGATCCACCTTATACTCACGGATCTCCTTCTCATCGTTATTTACCGTCACGATGACCTTCACGAGCTGGCGCAGGATGCTGACGCTGTGGACTTCACCCTTTAAACCGTCGTCCGTCGTCACATAGTCGCCGATATTCGGAAGTCTTCCGTTCAACTCCTCGTATGTGTCCTCCTCGTACTTTAAGCAGCACATCAGTCTGCCGCAGACGCCGGAGATCTTCGTCGGATTTAAGGACAGGTTCTGCTCCTTCGCCATCTTGATCGATACCGGGATAAACTCGGAAAGATACGACGCACAGCAGAGCGGTCTTCCGCAGATCCCGATCCCGCCGACGATCTTTGTCTCATCGCGGACACCGATCTGTCGGAGCTCGATCCTCGTCTTAAACACGGACGCCAGATCCTTTACCAGCTCACGGAAGTCGATCCTTCCGTCTGCCGTAAAGTAGAACAATACTTTATTGTTGTCAAACGTGTACTCCGTGTCGATGAGTTTCATGCTAAGGTTGTGTTTCTTGATCTTCTCAACGCAGACCTTGAACGCCTCTTTTTCTTTCTCCTTGTTGCGGCGCTCCGTCTCCTCATCCGCCGGTGTTGCCATGCGGATCACGGACTTTAACGGCTGGATCACCTTCTTGTCATCCACCTCGTGGGTTCCGAGCACCACATATCCGTACTCCACGCCTCTGGCCGTCTCGACGATCACATGATCGCCTGTTTTAATCTCATTTTCACCAGGGCTGAAATAATATACTTTTCCCGCTTTCCGGAAGCGGATCCCGATTACTTTCGTCATTCTTTGCTCCTTATGACGGGTTCTTCATGGTCAGCAGGAGTAATTCCATCGCCAATTCCATATTTACGTTTGCGTTCAAACGTGTTCTCGCTGTGTCGATCGCCGCAAGGATCGCTTCCAGACCGGCATAGTCGACTTTTTCTCCCGTCTCATTGATCATTTTATATTCATCTTTGAAGATCAGCAGGTTCATGTCCTTTGTGACCTTGAACATGAGCACGTCCCGGTACCAGAGCTGCATTAAGTCCAGCACCTCACCGATATCAAAGTTCTGCTCTTTCATCTCCCGGATACAATCCAGAAGCATCGAAATATCCATAGTTCCCACGTTTTTCACGAGAACCATGACCTTCTGGAAAAGTTCCTTGAATTCATCCGACGAAGCCAGATGAATCGCCTTTCCGAGATTTCCCCTCGCAAATGCAGCGCAGATATCCGCATCCTTCTCCGCGATATGGAGATTCTGGGTCAGGTAACTCTTGATCGTGAAATCCTTAAGCGGCTTTAACTTCATCTGGACACATCTGGAGAGGATCGTCGGAAGAAACGCCTCCTGGTTCGTCGTGATCAGAATGATGACCGCGTAGGACGGCGGCTCTTCGATCGTTTTTAACAGGGCATTCTGCGCCTGGACCGTCATTTTTTCCGCCTCATCCACGATATAGATCTTATAATAACTGCTGTACGGACGGATCATGATCGTATCATTGATCTGTTCCCGCACATCATCCACGCCGATACTTCCCGGCTTTTCATGCGTCACATAGATGAGATCCGGATGATTTCCGCTCATCACCTGCTTGCAGGAATGGCACATCATACACGGCTCACTTCCGCCTTTTTCGCACAGGAGTGTCATCGCAAACGCATTCGCGATCGATTTTCTTCCCATGCCGGCTTCTCCCGTCAGGATATAAGCATGTGAGATCTTATGGTTCTGGATCGCCTTTTTAAAGTGATCTTTCACCATCTCATTCCCGAGGATCTCTTCAAATCCCATGATCTTTTCTTCTGACATAGCCGCATCCCTCCTCATCCTGTTGGTTCCGGCAGTGCTTTTTACGCCGGAGCTTCCCGGTTCGAACAGAACATTTAACTGTTCCCGCTAACGGTGTTTCCATTTTATCTTACCACAAAATAACGCCTATAAAAAGTTATTTATCCAAATCCCTTAGGATTTCTTCCAGGCACATTTCCATATCCGTGTTCTGATATCTCTTCGTAATTCCCAAGCGTTCCAGATTTTCCTCTGAAAAATCTTTTTCGTCTGCAAGGTATCTCCGGCAGACTTCCCGATAATTCGGCTTTTTCTGGTTTTCCTCGCGTTTGACGGCCCTGAGAAGCCGGATCCCGTCCGGGACCTCGATATAGACCGGGACCATCTTTCCCACTTCAAAATAGGCACACATCTTCTCGTAAGATTCCAGTGTCCCGATCATAAGACAGGACTCGTCGTCGGCAACATCAAACTGCCCGTCATCCACCGTATAGTAAGTCCATGGACCGGCGATCGTCTGATAAGTTCTCGACTCGATCACCTTTCCGGAAGCCAGCTGCCGCTCCAGCTCCTCGCGATCAGTAAAGAAATATTCCACTCCGTCCGTCTCGCCTTCCCGGATCGGTCTTGTTGTATACATCGTCACCGTCCGCAGCTTTGGTCTCCGTTTCAGGATTTCCTTATACAGTGTATCTTTTCCTGTCGCGCTCTTTCCAAGAAGATAATATATCCTGCCCATTTGTTTCTCTCAGCCTTCTGTATTATAATTTTTATCCCAGTCAGATAAGACTTTTCGATCGAACTTTTACAACCATTTTTCAGGTTCTATCTTTTCATTGTATCAAAATCAGAGGTCCCGTGCAACCGTTGTTTCCATCCTCGCTCGATAATTTCACGGGATCCGCGTCTCCACTTATACGATGTAAGAATTCCTGTTCCTGCTTGGAAAAATAATTGAATCACTAGCGATTTCCTTCCCCAGCAGCATACTCATCAGCATCCTTTATGAACAAGCACTGGCGTCTGGCATGTTAAGATCACGTCCGCATCCGGATCAGCTGGCCCCTGGACAAGAAGTCCTGCTGCCTTGTACGCCACGATCTTCTCCACGATCACATCCGTGAAGACCTCTCCCGGCGCGATGATCGGGATTCCCGGCGGATACAGATACACAAACTCCGCAGATACCTTTCCGACCGTATCCTGAAGCGCTGTGCGCTCCGTATCGGCATCCATCGCCTCGCAGATGAGCATTCTCCTGATCGGGTGCGAAACTTTGGATTCCGTGGCTTCTGGAGTCTCACATCTTTTTTTTCCCTTTGACTCACCTTTTTCTTTTTGCTGTTCAGACTCCACGCAGTGTCTCAATGCCCCGTCAATCTCCAGCAGCGCCGTTCCAAGCCGCTCAAATCCTTCCTCCGTGTCCATCAGCGACGTCATCGCGATCACATACTCCGGCGCTGTCATCTCCATCTCAAGATGGTATTTTCTCCGCAGTGTCTCCGCCAGCTCTTCCCCGTGAAAATCCTCTGCGCGCATCGTGGAAACCACGATCTTCGACGGATCCCATCCGGCCACCGTCCGATATTTCCTACAGATTTCCCAGTCCAGGACCTCAAGTACCTGAAGTCCTTCCATTCGCTTCATAAAGTGCTCCAGTCTTTCCTCATACCGGACCATCTCATTTCTTCCGTCCCCGTCCATATACCGGATGCACCGCTCCATCCCAGCCATAAAAAGGTATGACGGGCTGGACGTCTGAAACATGGACAAATACCTCGAAACTCTGTCCTGATCCACAAGTTTTCCCTTCACATGCAGGATTGCCGTCTGGGTAAAGCATGGCAACGTCTTATGAAGGCTCTGGATCACGATATCCGCCCCGTATTCCAACGCCGATTTCGGAAAGCTGTGACACTGATCTGCATACTCCAGATGCGCCCCATGCGCCTCGTCGACGATCAGCGGGATCCCGTATTCATGAGCCGCATCCGCGATCGCCCGGATATCCGACACCACGCCTTCATAGGTTGGGGATGTGATGAGCACTACCTGGATTTTAGTGATTTTTCCTCTCACATCCCCCGAATTTCCCGCACAGCGCATCGCATCCTTTTCAAGCGCTTTTCTCACGTCCTCCGCACGGATTCCTCCATTGATCCCGAATTCCGTGATCTCCTCCGGATACAGATATTCCGCCTCCAGCCGGTTCAGGCAAATCGCATGGTACACCGCCTTATGACAGTTTCTCGCTGTCAGGATCTTTCCGCCGTTTTCCGTAGTCGTAAAAACTGCACTTAAAATCCCGCATGTACTCCCATTCACAAGATACCAGGACCGGTCCGCCCCGTAGATCGCAGCCGCCTCATCCATGGCGTCCTTCAAAATTCCTTCCGCATGATGCAGGTTGTCAAACCCATTGATCTCCGTGATATCGATCCCATACGGGTCCGGAAATCCCCCCGGGATCCCATCCGGAATCTCCCGTCTTTTATGTCCCGGCATATGAAATGGATACGCATCCGATCCCGCATATTCTGTCAGCCGTTCTAAAAGTCCCGGCTGTTTTTCTTTTCTGTAATTCAAAATTTTTATTCTCCTGTTTCCCATCTGCCTGCAAACGAACTGGAAATTGCCCGTCAAATTCGCATCCGCATTCATTATAAAGTATTTTTCTCTTTTTCCTCCGAGAGAAGTTTCTCAATCTGCGACTGTCTGATAAGAATTGCATTCACCTTATCGTAGAGGTCTTCGATCATGATCTCAGTCTTCAGATTTACCTTATAATCGTTTTCAGCACGCCGGCGGTCTTTTTCCTCCTGTCGGTTCTGACTCATCATGATCAGCGGTGCCTGAATGGCTGCAACGCAGGACAGGACAAGGTTCAGCAGGATAAACGGATATGCGTCAAACGCTTTTGACGCAAGAATCGTGTTGATGACCATCCACAGGATCAGCCCACCTGTAAAGGAAAATATAAACGCCCAACTGCCTGCAAATTTTGCGATTGTGTCAGCTGCCCGCTGCCCGAGTGTGTACTTTTCTTTCTCTTTTTCAGGACTGACTGAAATCTTACTGTCTGCTAAAAGGTTCAAAACTTCCTCATCCGTCATATCGTGCCGGATGTCCTTCAGCACTTCTTTCAATAATTTTCTGTTCTCTTTCATGATGATCCTCCAAATTTTTTGTTTTTCATATAATCAAAATTTGTTGACTGATCACTTATCCTTTTCCAATGAAGTGAGAATTGCAAATCCCATGACAACACTCGCAAGAATTAGACCGAGCTGATGCCAATTCATGATCTCATATCCCAGCGCACTGCCGAGGTATCCTATTTCAACTCCGGAAACATATCCCAGATCTCTGCGACTTCACCCCCGGCTGCCTGATAAAAGCCGTAGCTGCCGTAAACCATTGAATCGCATCCGTCCGATGCCAGTCTCACCGTTATCTGTGTCCCATCCGCCTTCGTAAGCGTCAGGATCCCGTTATACGGACAGTCTTTCTCTTCATCAAAAGATGCCCCCGACAGGATCTCCTCCAGCCTTTTTAACAATTCCGGATCCTGCAGCGTCTCGGATATTCCCACGACTTCCGAGTCAGCTTCCAAGTCAGCAGAATCTTTGCTCTCCAAGCCTTTCTCCAGCTCTTTGGAAATCGGGATCACCTCAAGTTCCGCACTTGTAATTTCTTTCATGTCTTCCGTTCCGACCGTCTGAAATTCACATTTTTCCTCTGCTATTTTTAATGCCGGAACCGTGATCTCATCCGGATCCGGGTTTTCTAACTCATAAATTTCCTGGCTTGCCGCATATGTGATCCCATCTATTCCATACATTACCGGATCAATGATCTCATCCGAGCCGGTGATCTCTTTCTCCTGATCCTCAGTCAAAGGAATATATTCCTCCAGTACCTCTGCATCTTCAAATCTTCGGACGGTAAGATATCCGCCGTCCTCCGGTGGTGACATCCGCACACCGCGCTCCTTTACAGTCTCCAGATACCGGACCCCCTCGTCACCGTCACAGAGGCTATATGTAAACGCTTTTCTGAGTTCTTCCGGTTCTTCCATTCCGCTCGGAGCAAAAAACAGAACATCCTTTGCTTCCGTGTAATACATTTCATAAACATTTTCGAAAGTATATACTTTTTCAAAAATACTTTCGTCCTCGTTCCACTTTTCAGCCTCGATCACATCATCAATGCTGTAAATGCTGAGATCTTTCAGCGGATCCTCCTTGCCTTTTCGAAATCCCAGGACATACCCGTAACCATTTTCCGTCTCCCGTCCAACAAAATCATACGCATCCCGGATCTCTCCGCCGCAGGATGCTGCCTTTTCCGGATCCATATCCGAAAATTTATGATCTCCATCAAAGGATTCCAATTCTGTTACGATCCACCGACGTTCTTCCTTCGAAAGTGGCTGAAAGGCCAGATTTTCCCTCTGATCTTCTTTTTCCGTTTCAGGACTATTTCGTTCCTCTGTCTGTGGCTCACTCGGATCTTCTACCGGAACAAAAGCCGGCGAACACCCTGTCAGCCAGATTCCCAGTCCTAAAGCTGCCGTCATCATCCAAATCTTTTTCACCTTGCCACCTTCTTTTTCCAAAACTGAACTCGCCTGTCACTGAACTTGTTACCGATATTCTATCATCCATAATTTTTTCACACAAGCGAGCACCCCCATATTTAAGGAAACTGTAAACATGTTATCATTTTGTTATTTTCATAAACAGGATTTTTCACTGTAAATTTCATTCCAGTATTTCTTCTGTAACTATCGGCAGAGTATGATATAATATATTTATTCACCCTTGTGTATCTTTTGGATACAGCAATACAAGCGTATTTTCATCGTTCAATACGCCAGAAAGAGAGGATCCTATGAAATACAGAATTATTGGCACAACTATCCCTGCAGTTGAGATCAAATTTGATGCTCCAGGCGAAACCATGTACACACAGTCCGGCGGAATGTCCTGGATGTCTGAAGGGATTTCCATGTCCACAAACACACGCGGCGGATTTATGAAAGGTCTTGGCCGCATGTTTGCCGGTGAATCCATGTTTATGGCTACCTACCGTGCGGATGCTCCGGGTGCCACGATCGCATTTGCGTCAACTGTACCTGGTCAGGTTCTTCCGATCGACGCGGCAGAAAACGGCGGCATGATCTGCCAGAAAGGTGCATTCCTCTGCGCACAGGATTCTGTAAATCTTGATGTCACCTTCACAAAGAAATTTACTTCCGGACTGTTTGGCGGCGAAGGCTTCATCCTTGAATCCATCTCCGGTTCCGGAATGGTCTTTCTCGAAATCGACGGCGATGTTGTCGAGAAACAGCTTGCACCGGGCGAAGTGATCAAAGTTGATACAGGAAATGTCGTTGCGTTCGAGAAAACCGTAAAATATGAAGTTGAGACGATCAAAGGCCTTGGAAACATCTTCTTCGGCGGCGAAGGTCTCTTCCTCACAAAGCTTACCGGTCCTGGCCGTGTGATCCTTCAGACGCAGAATATCGCTGATTTCGCCGGACGCATTGCACAGTTCATTCCGACAAAATCAAACTGATCTTCGACTTTCAACAACATATACTTTAACCTAAAAAAGAGGTTGCTGTGTGAATGTGCAGCAACCTCTTTTTTAGCAAACTTTAGAATACGAAAAAACGGAAACCTCTCGGCTTCCGCAACTTAATGAGACATCGGGGATTCGAACCCCGGACAACTTGATTAAAAGTCAAGTGCTCTACCGACTGAGCTAATATCCCATACAACTATGAAGTTGTAGTGCCCAAAGCTGGAATCGAACCAGCGACACGAGGATTTTCAGTCCTCTGCTCTACCAACTGAGCTATCTGGGCAAAATTGCGGGGGCAGGATTTGAACCTACGACCTTCGGGTTATGAGCCCGACGAGCTTCCAGACTGCTCCACCCCGCGATACCTTATTATTATACACAATAAATATCGAAAAATCAATACCTATTTTAATGGGCGGAGGTGGATTCGAACCACCGAAGCAAGTTGCAGCAGATTTACAGTCTGTCCCCTTTGGCCACTCGGGAATCCGCCCATATCATTCTGACAAGTCAAAATGATACCATACATCGATTCAAAAATCAAGCATTTTTTATGACCAAATGCCCTTGAAAACACTGCGTATTACAGTCCCGGCACACGCACCATGATCGCCATCTGCTCGCCTTTACTCCCAATAAAGATCATCGCCCCATTCGCCGCGATCTCCACTTCCATCACACCGTCCGTCACCGGATACCGCACAGTGCCCGCGTTGTACCGCTCCGCATCCGTCGCCATCACGCGGTCCATAAAATCGCCGTTCACTTCCGCTTCCCACACCGGAATCCGGATTCTCTGGGAATAATCCTCACTGTTCACAACGACAACTCCCTGGCCGTCCGCATCAAAACGTCCATACGCGATCACACCATTCTCCGCCAGCAGCGGCTTTAACGCCCCGCGTCGGAACGCCGGAGTCCTGTTCCGGATCCCCGTGAGATACCGGTGAAATTCCGTGAGTTCCAGGTCTTCCTTTCCCCAGGGGAATGTTCTCCGGTTATCCGGGTCCGTCCAGCCAAAGACGCCAGCCTCATCACCGTAATAGATCGTCGGTGCCCCCGGCCATGTCATCTGGATCACCGCGCCGGAGCGGAAGGTTCCGTAATTCACGCCGATCTCCGCTTTCTCCGCGTCCTCCGGCTTATAAAGCCGTCCCACAACGCGGTTCGTCCTCGTGAGGAATCGCGAATGGTCATGGTTTGAAAGTTCATTCATCGCCGCATAGAGAGATCCCGTCTGCATCCGGCTCATGTTGGAGAGCATGGAGCACATGAACGCCTGACTGTTGTGCAGAAGGTGGTCATCCTTCTGCTCGCTGTGCTTTTCCAGACCGGTCAGGAACCAGGATACCGGTTCCATGAACGCGTCATAATTCATCACCGTATCCCACTGGTCCCCGGAAAGCCATGACGTGGCATCCCCGTAATGTTCCGCCAGGATCAGCGCGTCCGGATTCGCCTCCTTTACGACCTTCCGGAAATCTCTCCAGAACCGGTGGTTCATCTCCGGAGAATGACCGAGATCCGCCGCCACATCGAGACGCCAGCCATCGATCGAGTACGGCGGGGAAAGCCACCGTTTCGCGATATCGAGCACATACTGATACAGCTTTTCCGATCCCTCATAATTTAATTTCGGCAGCGTGTTATGTCCCCACCAGCCTTCGTAGGAGTCATTGTCCGGCCAGCCGTTCGCATCCTTAAACAGAAAGAAATCCCGGTACGGACTGTCCGCTGAGAGGTATGCACCCGGCTCATACCCGCCGTCCTTCTCATAGATCTTCTCCCGGTCCATCCACTTATTGAAAGACCCGCAGTGATTAAAAACTCCGTCCAGGATGATCCGCATGCCCCGCTTGTGGACTTCCTGCACAAAACGGGCAAAAAACGCATCACTCGCCGCCAGGTTCTCCCGGTCGGAGGTCCGCACGGAATACCGCTTCGCATTGCGGTTATCCGACGCATCCGCCGCCACAAGTTCCCCTTCATCCTTCACGATCACCCCGTAATGAGGATCGATATGTTCATAATCCTGGCAGTCATACTTGTGATTCGACGGGGACACAAACACCGGGCTCAGGTAGAGCACTTCCACCTTCAGGCTCTGCAAATAGTCGAGTTTGTCCCAGATTCCCTGGATGTCGCCGCCGTAAAACCGGTCCACATCAAGGACGGAAAGCCGCTCATTCCATTTTTCCACCTTCGCCACCGGAAATCCGATGTAGACATATTCGTCTCCCAGGACATCGTTCGTCGGATCCCCGTTATTGAACCGGTCCACGAAGATCTGGTACATTAGGGCGCCTTTCGCCCACTCCGGTACATGGAATCCAGGTGTGATCACAAACGGAGCGTCCATCCCTCCCGGCTCCGACACACCGAGGCGGTTATAGTGACAGACTTCGTCTCCTTTTACAACCTCAAAATCATATATCAACGGGGTCTCCCCCAGTTGGATCGTTCTCTCATAAAAATCAAATCTTCCGGCCGTCTCCGCCTTCTCAAGCTCCAGCCGCCTGCACTCATTCCTGTTTCCGCCATCACGGATCACCGCGTATACATGGTCCACGTCCCCGGCCCCGGTCCGGAATCTTATCTTAACATTCTCCCCGCACTCCGGCTCTTCCGGGATGCGGTACTCTCTCGTTCCATCGCTGAAAAGTGCCGCCTTCAACATTTTGAATGGCCTCCTTGTTGGTCTGATGCAGCCTCTCTTGCGATATCCGGGCTGCATTTTCTGTATCTGTTCTCACTCATTTCTCACAAATGTTATTATACAGGATTATATCCCCATTTGCACGTTTTTTCTGAAAGTTCACTCCGGCGATCCTCAAAAACTGTTTTTGCAGATGAAAAAATCTGAAGCTCCCGCACGGCACAGCAGGATCCTCAGATTTTTCTTTAAAAATGGGCAGAAAGAAAGCCAGCGGGGGGAACCTCTGGCTTTCTTCCGGAAAAGGTATTATGTCTCTTATGGGGTATAGCAAAAACTATATAATGTATTGGGGGGTTACGAGTAGTAATATAGCATAGGAGTCCGGATAAGTGTGCACAAACATTTAAAAACATGAAAAATTTTTTTGTTCATATTGCCACCGCCCCGGTTTTCTTTGTGCATTTTTGTCATTGTAAGTAAAAAATCGACGTTTGCCTGCATTTCTTTTACACAAACGTCGATTTACTTAAGTTTCTAAAGTTTTCTGTTGTGAGATCTTCTGCCGGGGTGCAAATCCGAAACCTTACTCTAACTCCGGCTTCTCCGTTCCCTCTGCAAACAGGCTGTCAAACTCTTCCTGCCCGATCTTTTCCTTCTCGATCAGAAGAGCGGCACACTTATGAAGGATGTCCTCATGTGCCAGGATGATCTCCTTCGCCTTCGCATAGCACTCATCGATGATCCTCTTGACCTCGCTGTCGATATCGGAAGCAACACGCTCACCGTAAGATCTCGTATGCGCCAGATCTCTTCCGATGAAGACTTCGTCATCGTCGCTGCCGTAGTTGATCATTCCGAGCTTCTCAGACATTCCGTACTGGGTCACCATCGCGCGGGCGATCGCAGATGCCTGCTTGATATCCTGGGATGCCCCCGTCGTCACGTCTCCGAAGATGATCTCCTCCGCGATCCGGCCGCCAAGAGAAACCATAATGGTCTCCAGCATCTTATTCTTTGTGTTGAACATCTCGTCCTTCTCAGGAAGCGGCATCGTATATCCTGCCGCGCCCATTCCGGTCGGGATGATGGAGATCGTGTGGACCGGTCCGACATCCGGGAGTTCATGGAACAGGATTGCATGACCTGTCTCATGGTAAGCTGTGATCTTCTTTTCTTTCTCGGAGATCACCTTGCTCTTCTTCTCCGCGCCGATCCCGACTTTGACGAACGCCTGCTCGATATCAGCCTGGAGAATATAGCGGCGCGCCTGCTTTGCCGCAAGGATCGCAGCCTCGTTTAAGAGGTTTTCCAGATCTGCTCCGGTAAATCCGGCCGTCGTCTGTGCTACTTTCTCTAAGTTCACATCGTCTCCCAGCGGTTTTTCCTTCGAGTGGACCTTTAAGATCTCCTCGCGTCCGCGGATATCCGGTTTTCCGACTCCGACTTTCCGGTCGAAACGGCCCGGACGCAGGATCGCTGGATCCAGGATGTCCACGCGGTTTGTCGCTGCCATCACGATAATTCCTTCATTGACTCCGAAACCATCCATCTCAACGAGGAGCTGGTTTAACGTCTGCTCACGCTCGTCATGTCCGCCGCCCATACCGGTACCGCGGCGTCTCGCAACGGCATCGATCTCATCGATAAAGACGATACACGGAGCGTTTTTCTTCGCATCCTCAAAAAGATCGCGGACACGGGAAGCGCCGACACCGACGAACATCTCGACGAAATCAGATCCGGAGATCGAAAAGAACGGAACTCCCGCCTCACCGGCAACCGCCTTCGCGAGAAGTGTCTTACCGGTTCCCGGAGGTCCTACCAAGATCACGCCCTTCGGGATCCTGGCACCGACATCCGTATATTTCTTCGGATTTTTCAGGAAATCAACGATCTCTTCCAGTTCTTCCTTCTCCTCCTCGAGTCCTGCGACCTTGGAGAAGTTCACGGAATTCGTCCGGCTCATCTTCGCGCGGCTCTTTCCAAAATTCATCATCTTGGAGTTTCCGCCGCCGCCCCCGCCGACTCTCGCGTTCATGAACATAAACATGAACATGATCACAACGGCGCTCAAAGCGACCGGGATAATGACAGACATCAGGTAGTTCTCCTGCGGGACATTCTCAACGACGTAGTCGATGGAATTGTCCTGGAGAAGTTTTTCCGCGTCCTTGACATCGGATACTGCAACCGTTGCCCGGTCCCCGCTCTTTAAGAGGATATCCAGGGTACCTGTCGGCGGCTGCTGGTTCTGATTGATCTCCACGGATTCGATCGTCTTATTCTCGACGGCCACCATAAATTCCTGGTGGGTCATCTCCTGGCTGAATAAGCTCCCCTGGCTCGTCAGGCTGGACGCGAACATGATGAGCGCGATCACAAGCAGGACAAGGCCAAGTCCGCGGAACTGCTGGTTCTGTTTCAACTTGGGGTGCCTCCTTACTGCTGCTCCACAACGCCGATGAACGGAAGGTTGCGGTATTTCTGGTCATAATCGAGGCCATAGCCTACAACGAACTCATCCGGGATCGTAAAGCAGGTGTAATCAACCTTCACCTGTTTCTTGACACGGCGCTCCGGTTTGTCGAGCAGTGTGCATAAATGGATGGAATTCGGATTTCTCTTGTGTAAGATATCGATCAGGTATGCGAGAGTCCGTCCGGAATCGATAATATCTTCGACGATCAGGACATTCTTTCCCTCTAACGGCTGATCCAGGTCTTTTACGATCTTTACAACGCCGGAAGACTGGGTTCCGCTTCCGTAGCTGGATACGGACATAAAGTCAAGCGTTACCGGAACGGTCAGGCGTTTTGCGAGCTCGCAGGTAAAGAATACGCCGCCCTTTAAGATGCAGATCAGGTGAATTTCTTTTCCTTCATAGTCCTTATTGATCTGGTCCGCGATCTCTTTGATCCGCTTGTCTACTTCTTCTTCACTTAATAATACACGAATTTTATCAGCCATGGTCTTCTCCTTTGCAATTCCAGATGCCTGCTCTCCCACCGCCGTCTTCCGACCGGTCTCCCCCGTCAGGCAGGATCATCTCCGCCTCCAGGACACGTTCAGTCTCATCTGTTATTTTATAATAATCACTGATCCGGTATCCGATCACCCATAATATATGGTCTCCGTCCGCCAGGACCGGAATTCGGTCCCGCTCTTTTTCCGGGATCTTTTCATCGATCATAAACCTTCCGAGCTTCTTTTTTCCTCCGCCGGAAAGTGTGAAATAATCCCCGTTTTTCCTGTATCGTATGGATAATCCATCTTTTATTTTATCATAGTCAAACCATTTCGTATACTGGTTTTTCGGAATTTCCAGTTCTTTTTTCCGTTGGGTGACATGAAGGCGGATCATGGTCGGACCGAGCTGCAGGATCTTTCTCTCTCCCGCTTCCGGATCGATCTTCTTTTTTTCTGTATCCAAAAGCGCTTCGCAGGATAAAGTTTTCAGACCTGCCATTTTCACCTCTGTGCATTCCAGGTCCTCTGCATTTTTCCTGAATTTATAGGCCGAAATGTCCCCAGTCTTCTCTCTTCTTTCTTTTTCTCCCACCTGGCACACTTTCCGGATCTCCAATGTCTCATACCCGCGGACCGCCTGCAGACCATACGGAAGGTCCGCAATACAGCCGCCGCCCGGACCGGAAAGATCCATGACCAGCCGAATGTGACGCTCCGTGATGTCTTTCGCCTTCCCGGCGGCATTTAAGATCATTCGGCGGATGATGTAGGTTTTTAAGATTTCGGGCTGGGGATCAAGGATTTCGGTGCGGATCTCTACAGAATTTCCGGTTCGGCTCTTTTCCTTCCGCTCACTTTCCCTTAAGACCCGCTCCGCTTCCGCCTCGAAATACGCATCCGCTTTGGCAGCAAACTCCGACACCGCCAGGATATGTTCCGCCGCCCGGCTGTTGATATTCTCCGTCACCCAGGGCAGGAGCTCGTTGCGGATCTTATTTCTCGTGTAATCATTCTCCTTATTTGTGGAATCTTCACACCAGGAATGTTCCCGTGATGTCAGGTATTCCTCGATCTCTTTCCGGGAGACGCATAATAATGGGCGGATGATCTCCTCTCTCACCGGCCGGATTCCCGAGAGCCCGGGAAGTCCGCTCCCGCGGAAGAGATTTAAGAGCACCGTCTCCGCATCATCGTCCTCATGATGGGCGACGGCGATCTTCGCACAGCCGTATTTTTCCGCCATCTCCTTCAGATGGCGGTAGCGCAGGATCCGCCCGGCTTCCTCCGTCGACAACCCGTGATCCGCGGCATATGATCCTACTTTCTCATGCACCACGGTAAGCGGAACCCCCATCCGCCCGCAGAGTTTCTCCACAAACCGCTCATCCCGGTCCGCCTCCGCGCCGCGGATCCCGTGGTTCATATGAAACGCAAAGACATGGATCCCAAGTTCTGCTGCCAGTTCACACAAAAGCAGTAACAGGCAGACGGAATCCGCGCCGCCCGATACCGCCGCCAGGACCCCGTCTCCCCGGTCTGTCATATGATTTTTTCGCATAAAGGCAAGAACCTTCTGCCGGAACCGGCCTGTCCCCGCATTCATTTTTTCGTTCATTTTTTTCTCCGTTTTTCTTTTATCGCATTGATCCTATCTCTTCATCCTCAGCTTTCCCGGATTTTCACCATTCATCACACGACGGATCCATCCTGTTCCAACCTGGTCTATGAAGTTTTTCACCTGCGCTTTTACGCTCAGATCAGTAAACCCGCCTTCTGAGGGCAGCTTCCATTTCCAAATTCTTCCCGCCGCGTATCACCCGTAGATCCCGCCGACCAGCACCGTCATGTCATCACGCGGCTCTCCCTCAAACGACAACGCAAACGTCAGGATCATCTCCGCCGTCTCCTGCACACCGGCGTCGGGCAGCCCGTCGAGGAAATCCCGGAAAGTCTGCTCCTTTTCCGCCCCCGGCATCGCATCGAGAACACCGTCGCTCACCAGGATGATCTTATCCCCGTCCCAGAGTTTCCGCGATATCATCACCGGCTCCACGGGATTCAAAACTCCCGCTGGAACCGTCTCCGACTCCAGGATCTCCGCCTCCCCGCCGGATCTCCGGTCCGGCAGGAGAAAGGACGCCGCCGCCCCAAGTTTCATCATTTCCAGAACGCCCGTGTAAAGATTCACAAGCCCCAGATCCAGCGTCGCCGGCCGGTCGCCCATCCCGCTCAGCAAAAGCACCGTATTGATCAGCTTCAGCGTCGATCTCGCGGAGAATCCCGTGTCGAGAAGCTGTTCCGCGAGCTCCATGACCCGCCCGCTGTCCGCCCCCGCCGCCGGTCCGCTCCCCATTCCGTCTGAGAGGCTCAAAGCAACCTGCCCTGGAAGTGTGTTCCGGAACATATAGTTGTCGCCGGAGACCTCTTCTCCCTCTTTCGGGGTCCTCGCAGCTCCAAACAACAACCGGTAATTTCCTTTCTCGATCAGGCGCACCGTGGAAGTTTTTCTTGTGACCAGCGTCTTTCCGTTCCGCGATGGGACAAACTCCGCGCCGGCAGCCTGTCCGAACAGCGCCGCCATGTCCTTCACAGTTACACAGCGCCCGTTTGCTGTCCGCACCGTAAGGAATGCTTCCCGTCTTCCGTCCCCATACTTCAGGACCAGCATGTCCTCCAATGCGATCCTGCGTTTCCGGAATGCAGACCGGACCGCCGGGATCAGCGTCTCCGTCACGTCCGCCGCCTGCTCCATCTGTCCGGAAAACTCCCCGAGGATCCCCGCCATCTCCTCAAACTGCAGCATAACTGCATCCCGGCTCTCGAGGAACCGGTTCTTCCAGGCGAGGTTCATCGTGGATCGTCCAAGACTCCGGTTCAATTCTCTGAGATAATCCGTCTTTTTCCGGCACCGGTCCAGAAACTCCCTGGGCATGTCCGGGTACTCCAACGCACCTTTTTTTTCGAATGCGCGGAGCAGGTAATATAGGAAATAATGTTCCCCGTCCTGTTCATCCAGGCACTCCTGCTTCATGCCGCACCTGTCGCAGCTCCCGCAGACCATGGATGCCGCCGATTCCAGCGCCGCGATCCCGTCCTCTCTGGAAAGTCCCGGATCTTCGCCGGAATTTTTCATGATCTTTGCGAGCTGCCCCAGTGAATCCGAGATCTCCGCGAGTCTTTCCGCCGCATATCCCCCGGCTCCGGACAACTTTCTATGTATCTCCCGATCTCCAAACACAAAAATTCCCTCCTAACCTGCGTACCCTGTCACAAAAGACCATCCAGGTCTCCATGACCAGCCAAACGACGCGGAATACGCCATTTTATTATATGCAGGCAGGCGGGAAATATTTGTCGGATTCCCGTATTCAGTTTTTAAAAATTTACGACATCATCTGCGCTGATTTGAGCCAGACATTCATCCACTGTCATTTTACAGACGATGCGGCTCACAAGTCTTTCAGATGATCCGCCATGAACATCAGTTGGATTCATCCGCTTTAAAAAGGATCTCATCCTTATTTACAAGTCCCAGTTTTTCTTTTGCGACTTTCTCGATATACTGTTTCGTCTGGACATACACACGGTACTCTTCGAGTTCGGCGGCTCGCGCCTCCTCCTTCGCCAACGTCTTCTCGAGTGCCTGTTCCCGCGCCTGGTATTCCAGATCACGTTCTCTCAGGGAAGTTCCGCCGATATGGACAACCACAGCAAGGCTTCCTACGACCACCGTGATCCCGATCAGCGCCATCCGGTTACCCAGACTGTTTCTCGATCTTCTTTTGTTCCGTCTGTTCCGGTTTTCTCCCATGACTCCTCGCTTCCTTCTTGATCTTGCCTTCTATCCTGATCAACCGGTCCATTCCGTTTCCTGTGCATGAACGCTCACATTCATGACAGGCAATCCATTTTCCTGTGGATTTTCCACACTCCCACATGTTTCCGGGAATGACCTTTTATTTCTACATTTCAGACTGCCTGTTTCTTCTCTTTTCTGAGGCAGTCTTTCTTTTAATTTTATACCATTTTTTCAGCTTTTTCAATAGGTGGAACACATTCCTGCTGATGATTTTATCATAAAAGATCATGCCGAAAAACACGCAGGCGATCACATAGGCACGGACGATCCCGCTGTTCTCATAAAACAGCAGAAGAAAGGTCATGACAGCCGCGCAGATCCAGTAAAAAAAGTCCTCGATTCCCGTCCAGACCAGCCCGTGCGGAACAAAAAAGCGGAACCATCTTAACAGATCATAGCTTGCCATCAGAATGCATCCCAGCACGAAACTCATCCAGACAAGTCTCACTTCCATGGCAAGATATGTGCTCACTCTGCGATTCCTCCACAATTAAAAATCCATTCCGAATCGGCTTCGCCGATGGGATTTTTGCCTTCCACCCCATGTTTTATTACGGTCAGCGCAGCAAGTCTGCAGACCTCCTGAATCGTTACTATTATTTAAACAGTTTCGCCCAGAAGCTCCCCCCGCTCTTCGTGCCGCCGCCCGCCGAGTACACAAGGCTGTCCGTCCTGCCCTCAATGTCGATCTCGCCCTTTTCCAGGCTCAGCCTGTTCACATGGAGGTCTTTCCCCTTGATGGTCAGAAGTCCCATGTCCGTGTCCAGCACGATGGTATTCTCATCGAACGAGATCACATCCAGGATCCCCGTGAGATTCCCCTGATCCCGGTTATTCAAAACGATCTTATGCGCCATTCCCGGATTCTCTTCCATAAAGCACCTCCCGCATGTAAATCTGCCGCAAGCGACCGCGCCCGACGCAAAAATGCGCCGGCGTACATTCTCTTTTATATATATGATGGGAATAAAAATTTATGCCCACAGGCAGCAATCTCCGGGATGCCTTTTTCCCGGGGCATAAAGAAAACCTCACAGACTTATCGCCGTGAGGTTCCTTATTAAATATATTCGAACATTTCCTTCGTATCTTCCTTGCGGATCGTCTCCTGTACACTCGTCACACGCACCTTCACGGCCTTTGTTCCGAATGCGACCTCGATCACATCCCCGACCTTCACTTCCGCGCTGGCTCTCGCGACCTTGTCATTTAACATGACACGACCGCTGTCGCACGCCTCGTTTGCCACGGTTCTCCGCTTGATGATACGGGATACTTTCAGATATTTGTCTAACCGCATAACTGCTCCTTTTCGCGGCGATACCGCCGCCAGAATTCCTGCTGCCCGCCCCGGGCGGACACGTTTTCCCAGAAACAATAACCCCTCCGCAACGCACGTTCGCATCACAGAGGGGATTCACATGACCCGTCGCGATCAGGTCAAATTTATAAGTCAGTTCATTCCGAAAACAGAATTAAGCGTTTACCATATCCTTTAAAGCCTTACCAGCTTTGAATTTCGGGTTCTTGGAAGCTGCGATTGTGATCTTCTCACCTGTAAGCGGGTTTCTTCCCTCTCTTGCTTCTCTCTCGGATACTTCGAATGTACCGAAACCAACTAACTGTACTTTCTCACCTTTAACTAACTCTGCTGCAATAACATCTGTGAAAGCCTTCAGTGCCTTCTCAGCATCTTTCTTGGAAAGTTCTGCCTGCTCAGCAACTGCTGCGATTAATTCTGTCTTGTTCATTTGTTTTATTTCCTCCTAAAATTCATTTCAAAACCTGCGGACAAAGCCTGCCCGAAGGACCTTTGCATTGCACTCTTACATTTATATATGTTTCTGCATTCTTTGTCAAGGAGTTTTGCCCGATTTTACCGTGTTTTTCAGCGTTTTTCCGTTCCCGTACACACGTCTTCCCGGACATGCACAGGAACCGCATTTTGTCAATGCTTTCCGGCTTTTTTCTTCATTTCCCGCTCCTGTTTTTTGATCGCTTCCCAGAGATCTTTCTCATCTTCGACCTCCGGGATCTCACCTCCGAAGATCCTCGGATGACGGCGAATCATCTTCTCGCAGATCCCATTTACCACATCATCCACGGTGAAATTTCCGCACTCCGCCTCGATCTCACTGTGGAACATGACCTGGAACAGTACATCCCCGAGCTCCTCACAGAGATTTTCCGTATCCCCGCTATCGATCGCCTCCAGCACCTCCGCGCATTCCTCCACGAGATGCTTTTTTAGCGTCTCATGATCCTGCGCCCGGTCCCAGGGACAGCCATCCTCTGCACGCAGCGTCTTCATGATCTGCTTTAAATCTTCAAACGTATACATGATGATTTCCTCATTTCTTTTTCATTTTTGCGATGTATAAATTCACCCTGTTTCCACATACTACCCATAAGGCACACAATATGGGAAACATGGTATGTGATATGCAGGAGGAATAAACGTTATGAAAGCTACTGGAATTGTAAGAAGAATCGATGATCTCGGCCGTGTAGTCGTTCCAAAGGAAATCCGGCGGACTCTGCGTCTCCGGGAGGGAACTCCGCTTGAGATCTTTACCGACCGTGAGGGAGAGATCATTCTGAAAAAATACTCACCGATGATGGAACTGAACGCGTTCGCAGGTCAGTACGCGGACGCGATGGCCCAGTCGACCGGGCTTCTCGTATGCATCACGGACCGGGACCAGGTAGTCGCGGCGGCGGGCGGAGCGAAAAAGGACTTTTTCCAGAAACCGATCAGCCGGGCGCTGGAGCATGTGATCGAGGAACGCACCGTCATCCAGGCAGGAAAAGAGGACCGAAACTTCACGCCTGTAACCGACGATGACGGGGACAGCATCACAGCCCAGGTGATCACACCGATCATCTGCGAAGGCGACGCCATCGGAGCCGTCATTATCATGAGCCGGGAGCCGCGCGCAAAATTTTCAGATCCGGAACTGCGCCTGGCGGCAACAGCTGCCGGTTTCCTCGGGCGGCAGATGGAAAGCTAAGGAAGCGCCGGGATCTCAAACGTCAGGAATTTCATCCCCTGATAAAGCTTTGAAGCGGTTGTCGTGACTGCGAGAACCTTTTTTCCTCTGCGGACGACCGTATCCCAGAAAAAAAGCGGCATTCCGGCAGGACCATCCCCTTCTCCGGTCATCATGGAGACATCAATATCTCCCGTGAGCTCCGGCTGAAGATAGATGTCCACGCCCGTCGGCTTCTCCGGGAAATTCCGGCTGATATAGTCATGGATCAGGCTGGTCGATAATTCCGCACAGTCGAAGGTGTGTCCGCCGCATACAGACAGCGGGATATAAGTAAAATCCATCTCCGAAGTCTTCCCGCCATCACTGATACAGCGGACGATCTGGTAGACATAGCTTCCCGCATCAAGACCGAGCTTTCGGCAGAGAACGGGATCCACAGAGATGATCCTGTTCTCCAGGAGCGTGTGCGGTTTCTGTTCCGCTTTTTCCGGTGAAGCAAGCCGTATCCCGCCGCCGAAAGCAATCGTTCTCGATGAGGAAGCGGCGGAGCCAGCCTGCGCGGCCGAAAAACCATCCGTCTCTTCCGAAATTTCCGGGTCGTCCCTCCTTACAAAGGTCCCCTTTCCCTGTCTGCGGACGAGGATCCCGCGGGCGGTAAGCTCTTTGATCGCGGTCGTGACCGTGATCCGGCTCACCCCGAACATCCGGACAAGCTCCGCTTCCGATGGGATCCGGTCACCTGTCTTCAGACGGCCATTCCGGATCTCGCTTATAATATGATCTTCGATCTGTACATATTTCGGGGTGTAGAGTTTCTTGTCATCTGACTCCACTTACTTCGCCTCTTTCTTTTTCGAGTTTCCATAAATATACACCATAATGGAAGCGATCGCAACCAGGGCGCCGCCAAGGATCGAGGTATGTTTTACAGGTTCTCCGAGAACCACTGCTCCGAGAAGAATGCTGAACAGGATTCCGGAATAATTGTAGATACTGATCTCGGATGCCGGAGCAAAACGGTATGCGTATGTGATAAATACCTGTCCGAAAGAGCCGAAGAGACTGATCAGCATCAGGAGCAGGAACTGGCGCAGATCCGGCATGACAAAGTTTCCGATCACGAACGGCAGGGAACCGAACACGCTGAATGTGGAAAAGTGCATGATGACGGTAATTCCATCGACTTTTCCTTTAAAATACCCTAAAAACGTGTACGCAATTCCCGATGTGATCGCGGAAAGGAGCGCAACGATCAGCGGAAACGGATCAGACTGGAAGCTCGGACGGAATACGATGAATGCGCCGAGCACGGACAGGACCAGCGCCGGGATCTGGATCGGGGAAAGCTTCTCCTTCATGAACACAGCTGCAAGCAGAGTCACGAAGATCGGAGAGAGCTTATTTAACACTGTGACATCGCCCTGCGCCGCATGGCTGGATGCGTAGAACAGGGTGATCAGCCCAAGGAATCCGAAGAACGAACGGCCAAAGAGATACGGCTGATACTTTTTCGGACCATAATAAGAACCATGTTTCTTCCGGATAATGAAGAAAGAAACGATCAGGATGAAAAGATTGCGGACGCAGATCTGCTCCATCGTCGGAATTTCCCGGCTCAAGCGGACAACCACCTGCATGGACGCAAAGGAAAGTGCGGACAGGATCATAAAGAGGATGCCCTTTTGTTTTTGTGTGATATTCATGATGTCCTCCTGAAAATTTAATAAAGAAGTTCGTTCCCTGACACATGAAAATTTTTCTCAATTATCATGTTGACATGTCAAGTTGTGCGGCATATGCAAGTATACACCTGTCTGTGTGATCCGTCAATTCCTTTCCCCTCGTGGCCACCTGCAGCCGGTTCACGCTTCTTGGGAATCTGCTTTCGGCTGCCGGTTTCATCGAAATTCCCTTCCGATCTGGAATGGGAATACAAAATGAGCTGCCGCACGTTAATGCGACAGCCCTTTCACACGATCTTACTTTTTTTATTTTACTTCCACCAGCTCGATCTTAAAGTTCAGCTCTTTTCCCGCCATCTCATGGTTCGCATCGAGAGTGATCATCTTCTCATCTTTTGCGGTAACCGTTACCGGGAACGGCTGGCCGCTCTGGTTTGTAAGGTATACCTTCTGGCCGACTTCCAGGTCCTCAGAACCCGGGAGATTTGCGATCTCAAGTGTGAGGATCGCGTTCGGATTCGGCATTCCGTAAGCTTCCTCCGGCATCAGATGGATCTCTTTGATCTCGCCGACTTCCATATCTGCGACGGCCGCATCAAATCCTTTGATCATCTGGCCTGCACCGCATACGAACTCCAGCGGCTCTCCACGATCGTAGGAAGAGTCAAACTGTGTACCGTCGTTAAAAGTTCCTCTGTAATGGGTCTGGCATGTCTTTCCGACATTGCGTCCTGTCATCGTATCCATTTTAAGTTCCTCCAATATTCTCTGTGAGTAACTTTCCAGCGCCTTCACGATTTCCCGGCAAAACTATCTTCCGGATTCGCTGCATAGATCTGCTGAATCATTATCTCCATGATCTTTAATCTCATTCAGTATACCCGGTAAAGAGAATATTAGCAACCGGTTTTCCGCGTCTTCTCACATCCTGAAAATTCCGTTCTCACAAAATCCATGGCTTTGATCCAGGCTGTCGGATCTTCCAGCTGCAGATTACCGCCCATCAAGATCCGTTCAGCCCTGTCTGTTCTTTTTCTTTTCCAGTTCTTTCTCCTTCTGCCGCTCCTCTTCCAGTCCCGGAGACCACAGCGGCTCCTCATTCTCATCGAACACGATCTCCATCACATCCTCAACGCGGCAGTCCAGGATCCTGCACAAAGTTTCTACGGTATGAGTTGAAATATATAAATTTTTCCGCAGTCTGTTCAACTGACCGTTGCTGATCCCGTATGTCTTGATCAGGCGGTACTGGCTGACCCCTTTTCTCTGCATTGTCTCCCATAATCTCGTATATTTGACCATACTGTTTCCTCCTTTGTATCATTGAGCACCGTCGTTGTCTGCAATTCCTGTCAACATCCGAAAGAATCCGGCTTTTTTCCTTATATTTTCACAAATTTCCGACAATATCTTCTATTCTCTACTATAGCGGCTCTTTCGCCGCATTATATAAGGAAAGGAGGCATTCCTCATGATCGATTACAGTCCACTCTGGAACACCTTAAGATCAAAGCACATCAGCCAGTATCGCCTGGTCCGCAGCTATCATTTCAGCTCCGGCCAGCTTCAGCGGATCCGGAAGAATGAGCATATCTCCACTCATACTCTGGAAACTCTGTGCAGGATCTTAAACTGCAGTGTCGCAGACATCGTACGCATCTCATTTTGAGCCCGGCGAGAAAGAAGTTTAAAAACGGCTGGTCTTTATCGGAATCATTTTCCGGTAAAGATCAGAGTCCGTGAACCTGTTTTTCGCTCTTTTCGTCCTCGAAGGAAACTTCCATTACATCCTCGATCCTGCAGTCTAAGATCCTGCAGAGCGTCTCCAGCGTATGTGTAGAGACATATGTATTCTTTTTCAGACGGCTCATCTGACCGGAGCTTAAGCCAAACTCCTTGATCAGCCGGTACTGACTGATCTTTCTCTTTTCCATGGTCTCCCACAGGCGATTGTAACTTACCATTCTCTCCTCCGCACACGGCAATCCGGCACACGTTTCAGCCGAACAGATACAGGCCGAACAAACACTTTTCCTGATATCATCTATATACCATACATTGACACTATTTGTATATTGTCCATAATTGGACTATATATTTACCACACTTGGACAAGCCAGCATTATCAAAACGGCCGGCCAGCCATTCCTGACTGACCGGCAACCATACTCACTGATCACATAATTGCAGGCACCGCACCTGCCGCTTTTTCATTTTCCCTGTTATTTTAATTGCCCGCACACCGGCAGCCAGGCTCACCTTCCGTCCGGCTCTCCTTTTCGGCTTTCTTCTCCATCTGAAGCACCTGACATTCCAGCTGCAGTTTCTCCCGGTTCCAGCGGTAGATCGTCGACTGCTCCGCCGAACAGTTCCGCTCTCCTCTCACCGTCTCGATGATCGCCTCCCGCGCATAGTGCTTATGCGGGAGCATAATATCAGGAAGATTCAGGTGGATGCGTCCGCATATCTTGCATTTGTACCGGCGCAGAACAAACATCTGTACCGTCCCGTCGGACAGGATCAGCTTTCTTCTTTTACTGTCCCGGACCGTCATAGCTCCACCACAATGCGGGCATTCTGGAGCGCTCGATGGAATAATATAATACATTCCATTACGCTCAATTTTCGTGTACTTGTTTGATACGATCATATGTATTCCTCCTCCATTCGTTGTCTGTCAGGACCCCATCGCCTTTCGATTTGATCAAAAACCCGTATCCCGGTCTCATGGGGTGTTGAGCCCGGAACAGCGCCCGCAAACTTATTGATCATGTCATAAGATCCCGTTATCCCGCCTCACGAAAAGCCGCTGCCCGACGCCGTTTTCCGCATATATCCGACGCCAGCTCCCGCCCTTCCCGACAGGATCCGTTTTCTCTTAACATGTTCCATTAATATAAACGTAAGAAAATCGAAAATGTGACAGGAAAAATGAAAAAAGTTGAATTTTTTTTGACCAGGAAGAGATTCTTGCTTACGGGGTTGCATTTTGCAAGAAACGGTGTAATGTAATTGTTGAGAAGCTGAACAGATAAACTAAAAAAAGTGCCAAGTCAAAAGTTATCCTTTACGACTCGACACTTTTTATTTTCTTTACTCCACCGTCACACTCTTCGCCAGATTCCTAGGCTTATCCACATCCAGTCCCTTTGCGACAGATACATAGTATCCCAGCAGCTGCAGCGGGATCACCGCCAGACTCGCCGCAAATAACGGCTCTGTCTTCGGAATATAGATCACAAAATCAGCACTGTCCTCGATGCTGTAGTTTCCATACGTCGTGAGCGACATCAGGTACGCCCCGCGGCTCTTGCACTCGACCATGTTGCTGACCGTCTTCTCATAGAGATTCTGCTGCGTCAGAACGCCGATCACAAGCGTTCCCGGCTCGATCAGGCTGATCGTCCCGTGTTTCAGCTCCCCGGCCGCATACGCCTCAGAGTGGATGTAACTGATCTCCTTCATCTTTAAGCTGCCTTCCATGCTGACCGCATAGTCAAGCCCGCGCCCGATAAAGAACATATCCTGCGCATTCATCTGCTTTGCGGCAAACCACTGGATCCGCTCCTTGTCCTCGAGAAGCTTTTCGATCTTCTCCGGGATTGTCTGCAGCTCTGCAAGAAGCTCTGCCGTCCGGTCCTCATCGATCACACCGCGGACACGTGCAAACTCTGTTGCAAGAAGATACGAGGCGATCAGCTGTGTGCTGTACGCCTTCGTCGTCGCAACCGCGATTTCCGGACCTGCAAGTGTATAGAAGACATGATCTGCCTCACGCGCGATCGTGGAACCGACCACGTTGACGATCGCCAACGTCTTCACACCATGCGCCTTCGCCTCACGCAGCGCCGCAAGACTGTCCGCCGTCTCCCCGGACTGGCTCACGATGATCACCAGGGAATTCGGTGCAAACAAGAGTCTCCGATACCGGAATTCCGAAGCGAGCTCCACACGGACCGGGATCTGCGCCAGCTCCTCGATCACATACTGCGCCGCAACGCCGACATGGTACGCCGATCCGCACGCCACGATATAGATCTGTCCGAGTTTCGCGATCTCCTCCTCTGAAAGCCCGACTCCGCTCAAGTCGATCTTTCCGTCCTTCACAACAGAATTGATCGTATCACGGATCGCCTTCGGCTGCTCATGGATCTCCTTGATCATGAAATGCTCATAGCCGGCTTTCTCCGCCGCCTCGGCATCCCACTGGATCTCCACCAGATCTTTTTCGATCTCGTCCCCGTCAAGGTTATAGAAGGTCACTTTCCCCTTCTGGAGACGGCACATCTCCATATTTCCGATATAATAAACACTTTTTGTATACTTTAAGATCGCCGGAACATCCGAAGCGACAAACGACTCGCCGTCCGCCACACCGATGATCATCGGGCTGTCCTTTCTCGCCGCGTAGATCTCCTCCGGATAATCCTTGAACATGACCGCCAGCGCGTAGGAACCGCGGATCCGCACCATCGCGTGGTTGATCGCATCCACCGGCGTATGCTCATATTTCTTATAATAGTAGTCGATCAGCTTGATCGCAACCTCTGTATCCGTATCGGAATAAAACGTATATCCCTTATTCTGAAGCTTTTCCCGGAGTTCCTGGTAATTCTCGATAATTCCGTTATGAACGCCGACGACGTTCCGGTCATCACTGCAATGCGGGTGCGCATTCAGCTCACTCGGCTCCCCGTGCGTCGCCCAGCGCGTATGACCGATCCCGCAGGTTCCCTGCATCGCTATTCCATCATTCGTCTTCTCTGCGAGAACGCGGAGACGGCCTTTCGCCTTGACGATCTCCACATCCTTCTCCCCGTCACGTACTGCGATTCCCGCAGAGTCATATCCGCGATACTCTAATTTCGCAAGTCCCTCAAGCAGGATCGGGGCCGCCTGTCTATGTCCTGTAAATCCAACAATTCCACACATATGTAAATCTTCCTGTCTTTCAAATTTTTATTCCCTGTCCGACGACAGTTATCCTGATTATATCATTTTCCGGCGGTCCGTACAATAGCGTCTGTAGTTCATTTTTTGGTTCCGCACACAATGAAACGCCCTCCTTGCTATCCCTCCCAATCAATGATAAAATAAAATCACTTAACAACACAGGATTTTATATTGCTGTTCACAGGTAAGAATTTTCAGTTCTGATTCTTCCGTATCTTGCAGTAGCATAGCGAAAGGAGATGTAACATCATTGACGGAACACTTAAAATTACCAATTGGAATCGATTCTTTTGAGAAAATCCGGAAAGAAAATTTTTACTATATCGATAAAACAAAACTGATCGAACAGCTTCTGCAAAACTGGAGCAAAGTAAATCTTTTTACCAGACCGCGCCGTTTTGGAAAAACTTTAAATATGAGTATGATCAAGAGTTTTTTTGAAATCGGAACAGACAAAAGACTGTTTGACGGTCTTTATATTTCCAGCAAAAAAGAATTGTGCGAAGAATATATGGGAAAGTATCCCGTCATCTTTCTTTCACTGAAGGGTGTAGAGGGACTTACCTTTGAAGAAGCAAGAGACTCTTTGTGTGAGCTGATTACAAGTGAGGTAAGGCGGTTCAAACTTTTATTAAATAGTGCCCTGCTGGATAACGATGAAAAAAATCTATATCATGAATTGGTTTCTCTCCAGGATAGTCTGAAGTCTGAACTTGGAACGAAATTAAAATTTTCATTAAAAAAATTATCAGAGCTTTTGTATCAGCATTATGGGAAAAAGGTTATTATTCTGATCGATGAGTATGATGTGCCGCTCGATAAGGCATTTCAACATGGCTATTACAAAGAAATGGTCCCATTGATCCGAGGACTGTTTGGTGAGACGCTTAAAACGAATGAGTTTCTGCAGTTTGCGGTTCTGACAGGATGCCTTCGGGTGTCAAAAGAGAGTATCTTTACAGGACTGAATAATTTTAAGATCTATGCAGTCGATGATGTTCGGTATGATGAAGAATTTGGATTTACAAACCAGGAAGTAGCAAAACTGTTGTCGGACTATAGCTTACAAGATCATTTTCAAGAGGCCCGGGAATGGTATGATGGATATCGTTTCGGAAATGTAGGAATTTACTGCCCGTGGGATGTGATCAATTATGTATTTGATCTGATCGATAATCCTAAGGCACAGCCGAAATCCTATTGGATCAACAGCAGTGGAAATGATCTTGTAAAACGTTTTATTGATAAAGCTGATGCAACTACCAGAGATGAAATTGAACAGCTGATCGCAGAAAAGACGGTCGAGAAGAGAATCCGTCTAGATCTGACTTATGATGAAATCGATAACAGTATTGACAATATATGGAGTGTACTTTTTACAACCGGATACCTCACACAGGTTGGATGTGTAGGGGATCATATATATCAGTTGGTCATTCCGAATAAAGAAGTCCGTGAGGTATTTGTCCTCCAGATTAGGGAATGGTTTGACTGTGTGATTGAAAGTAACCAGGCATCCACAGAGAAGATCAATCGCGGATTTCTTGAAGGAAAAACAGATGACATCCAAAAAGAATTAACGCTGTTCCTTGGTGAAACGATCAGTATTCTTGATACAAAATCAAGAAATGAGGAAAAGGAAATTTTCTATCATGGCATCCTTCTCGGCATCCTGAAAAATCATGCCGGGTGGGCAGTTAAATCGAACAAAGAATCCGGCGATGGATTCGCGGATATCTTGATCAAGCCTAAAGATCCGGACGCCGGGATCATCATAGAATTGAAATATGCCCGCACATTTGATGAGCTTGATTGGGCATGTGAACGGGCGCTTCAACAGATCCGGGATCGGAGATATGATGAAGAGCTTCGAGCAGATGGGCGGAGAGAGATTCTTGCGTATGGGATTGCGTTTTGTAAGAAGAGGTGCCGGGTTGTGGTTGAGTGGCAGTAGATTGCAGAATCATTTGACCGGTTCATGTGCCTCATACTGGCCGCCGAATATATCCCGATTTTTCCACCAAATACGGCACAGGCATTTATCTGCACCAACTTCGTTTTCGTGTTGTTTCAGGTACGCAAACAAGGCATCCACCAACGGTTTGATGGTCGCCTGACGTCGGGCAAGTCGTTCTTCAGAGGGCAGGTCTTTTAATTTCCCTTCTTTCCGGTAGATCGCCTGCGCGCATGGGCCCAGCAGCCGGCAATCGTCAGGTCTTCCCGCTCTTTTTCAAGAGTGTGGTAAACCTGGTAGCCATCCGTTACACAGATACCGGACTTCCATGGAGCAGGCTCTTTAGATGAGCCGCCTTTACCATATGTCCGTCTGATCTGCGGCATACACGCCAATATGATGTTCTGTTCATCCACTTCGACTTTGACCGGAATGAACCGATATCTGCGTGTGATGGCATCCGGAAGCTGCTTCCATCGTAAGCGCTTAATTTCTGGGTAACTTTTCACTGGCTATTTTGTAGTCCATAATGATGATAGGAAATAGATTTTTACTCCATTCCGTTGATGGGAGATAGAAATTCACTACACATGGAGGTTTCATTATGGCTGACAAACGTGCCCCAGGGCGTTCCCTGGATGAATGGATGAAACTGGTGACTGAGTGCAGGCAGAGCGGTCTGACGGATGCGGCATGGTGTACTGAGCACTGGATCTCTCCCAGTTCTTTTTACAATGCGGTTACGCGTCTTCGTAAAAGAGCCTGCCAGATACCGGATCCAGTTGGAAAAGCCAATACCCTTGACTTTACATTTCATAAACAGGATGTGGTCCAGATCGCTATAGAACCGGAGAATTCTCTGGAAGAACTGCTTCCCCATGCAGGAACCGGTTCCATGTATCTTGACAATTCACATACGATCGAAATTGAAGCAAAAGGGCTGCTGATCCGCATGAACAACAATGTCCAGCCGGTTCTTTTAAAGGTCCTGATGAATGCACTAAAGGAGTCGCTATGTTAGCAGATGTTTCCAGTATCGATGCGATCTATATCGTCTGCGGGCGGACTGATATGCGTAAGTCCATCGATGGATTGTGTGCCATCATCTAGGACCAGTTTTCTATGGAGATCGATCATGCACTGTTTCTTTTCTGTGGTCGTAAATGCGACAGGATCAGAGCAATCTTAAAAGAACCGGACGGCATTGTCATGATCTACAAAAGGCTGACTGCCCAGGGCTCCTACCGATGGCCGAGAAATAAATCAGAGGTACGGAATCTTACATGGCGTGAGTTCGATTGGTTGATGTCAGGCATTGATATCGAACAGCCCAAAGCCATAAAAACCACATGATCTTCACCAAAAAAGATGCATAAAAAAGTCCCTGTTTTCCTTGCATTTTCAGCAATGAAATCACCAGAAATAACAAAGTTGATCATGCAGTAGTTTATGGCGAATTCCTGAAGCGCTTTCGAGAATGTCAGAATCTCTCCTATTTTTGTCAAAGGATATCACAAACAAGCACATTGAAAACGTCAAATCTAAATTCCATCTTTCCCGGTCATAGGAATTTGAATACGCGGAAAAATGTTTGCCGTTGTCCGCATCCCAAATTCATGATATTGTAATAGCAGAACTTAATCAGGCAGGTGAAAGAATGGATCTCCCTAAAAAGCAAAATCGTCAAAAAAATAGCATTCGTTTTCAAATGCCGGATCTTCCTCCGGAAATGTGGTGCGACTTTCGGGTCGATCTTGCAGAAAAGCATATGACTTTAACAGAACTGGCTGCAAAATACAGCTGCGATCCACGAACCGTCCGGGCCTGTATCCAATGCAACAAATCAAGTTCCGAACTTGGGAAACAATCTGTCCCAACCAAAATTCAGATTTATGAACCACATATTCGGAATCTCCTGCTCAATATGAAAACAGTTCCTGATGATATATGCACCATATACAGCTTAAGCCGTTATCTATATCCATTATTACAGCAGCAGGGCTATACCGGAAGTGAACGAACTCTGCGAAATCATCTTTCAAGTCAGCCTTATATCAAAGCTTTTCTTGAAAAAATTCAAGTCGAACGTTCGTGAGACTTAGCGCGTGATTCTGGTCAGCAAAGCTGACATATTCCATACAGAATCACTGCGCATCCTCGCGGAGCGTTTCTCTCAGTCGGAGACCTAACTCCCTCTGAGGCAAATTTGCTATGACTCACCACCTAAAGAGATGAGAATCTTCTCGACTGAGATAAATATTTTGAACATGGCACACAAAAAAATTTCTGTGTGGAAAAGGAGGCTCTATGTTACGGATCAAAGACACCAAAAATATGATCGGCATCACAATACACGGGGATTATGAGGATCTGAACGCGCTTCACAGTGCGCTCAGCGATTACCTTCGTTTCTACTTCGCACATCAGGATGATGTCGAATCCTCTTCCTGTTACGAAAATATTCTCGGGCTCTGCTACGATATCCGCCATGCCTATCAGGGAGATCGAAATATTGAAGCCGTCGATAATAACTACGAAAATATAGGGCAGCTGGCATCCTGCATCTTTTCCGTTGACAGTCAGTCCCTTCAGAAAGAACGCAATAAATATAAGTCCGGAAACCTCTATTTTAATGTCGAAGTCCTCTATCCCTGGGCTATCTTTTATCTGTACACTCTGCAGTCAATCGTCGAAGACCATTATCATGCCTCCTGGTTTGACGATGAAGATTTTTATAATGAGTATCTGGCCGAGAAAGATCTGGCGCTGATCACTCATTTTGTCCAGCTTCTTTGGGATAAATTGAGAAATCATCTCCCCGAGGAGGTTATGAAGGTAGTCTGGACCTACACCAGAACCTACAATCATATCGAATACTATTTCTTCTATCCTGATCTATATATGGAATGGCTCTGTACATACTGGATCAATGGCGTAAAAACACGATCAGAACGGCAGGAACTGCTTTCTCTGCTTTGTCTGGAGCTTTCCTCTATCCTCGATGAAGACCCGGATGAAGCATGGGAGACCATACAAAAAGCAGATCTGATAAAAGAAAAAGCCCCCGGCAGAGCCAAGGGCATACAGTCCTCTGGGAAAACAGATTTCAACACTCCGGAATCAGCGGACAAAGCAGCAGCCTTCGAAAGGAATATCCTGACGTTCCAGGCGGATATCGCCAATACGATCCTCACCGGGCTGGATCAATATGATACGTATGCCAAAATTTTCTACAATCGTCCTGTCCCATTTCAAAGTATGGATGAATTTCTGAATATTACTTACGATTATATCGATACGCATGGACCGTTTACTGAAGAAAGCTATGAGAAATGGCTGGACGCACAGCTCGGAGAAGTGGATTGGGATCGGCTGGAGTGGTAGTCGAAATGTACAAAAATCTGACCGATAGGGCAGAAAGATCCTGCTTTATCGGTCAAATTGCCCTCCTCCCCTCCGTTAACACTTATTATTTCTTCCATCAGGCATTTTTCATAATCTCTACATCAAATTTCATACTACTCAAACGTAATCTCTTCCTCCGCCTTCGTATACACATCAACTTGATTCTGCACATCCAGCCTGCTTACTAGCCAGTTTCTCGCCATGCAGAGCTTAATAAAATCATCGATCCGGTTAACACCATTCATTTCCTTCAATGTGACAACAACACCAAACTGAAGCGGAGTTTTTTTCCTATTTACTGTCCGCTCTTTTGTTTTTATGCTGAGTCCCCACAAGCCCGAATCATATGCTTTTCTTGGAACTGCACGCTCTTTGATTTCTTCGCTGATATGCTTGACGTTGTCCCACTTACGATACATTTTTCTTGCATCTTCCTCATACAGTATGACCAGGCCGTCTTCCGACTGTTTATTATTATCAATTGATTTAATCATTGCTTTTTTACTCTTATTGACCGTGATCCTTCCGAAATGAATATCCATCTCCGTGCTGGTATAATCGACACCCTGATTTCGATTGCACTGTGGAAAATAGACTAACGTAGCTTTCGCATAATAAGGATGCGCATTATTAATAACAGGGACCGGAAGATTATATGTATAGGTCTCATATTCTTCCGAGGTACCTGTTATAATAAACCGTATCTCATCATTTGATGAGTGCAGAATATCGCTGATATGTTTCGGTACCACGCCATATCCCATTCTATGAGAAATATCATCCTTTCGGTCCCATTTTGCGGCCGAGTCAATCAGCAGTGCTTTCGCAACCTCTCTGTTTAATCCCATGATCTGAATTAGATATGCAAGCTTTCTCGCGATCCATGGAGCCGCAAATGAGGTTCCTTTCACATAAGCAGCTCCACAATTATCATGGCAGACTGCTATTTTCTCATCAATCCGGGTTCCATCCCCACCATAATAGCTCAAATCCGGTTTATTAAAAAATGACAACACCGGACCCGTTCTTGTATACGATGCAGATCTTTCCTTAAAGTCAACCGCATTTACTACAAGAGAATTTAGAGAATCCGCCGGAGAACCAATCCGCATATCTTTTTTGTCCGAGTCTTTCGGGATATTTGTTCCTGCGACAACAAAGATCACATCATATTCACTTTGAATCCGATCAAGTTCTGCTGCCTCCGGCGAGATAAAGTTCGGATTGATTTCTAATTTTGATCCCAGCGACAGATTCCAAACTTTGATATCCCGGTTGTTCGCAACAATATCTCTCAACAATTTCAATACCGCAAACGAGCTGAATCCACTATGTGTCGCTACGCCAAAGTGCCGAACCCTGAATCTTCCACATCCATCTTCAAGCTCCGGATTTGCATGAGGTCCATCTACAATAATATAGCTGACTGCTGTACCATGTTTATAATCCTCGTCTGATAATGGAATATTCCTATCCAGCATATTCTTATAATCGACCCAGTCTTTAAAATATACTTTCTCATTGAAATGGGTATCAATTACTCCAATTACCGGTTCATTCAACGGCTTCGGAATCAATTCCTCTTCCTCATCCCATTTCTCAATTTCATCTGTAATATCATCGCGATTGATTTCCGCAAAATCTGTCAGACTCATTGCGACAAGATACGACGCGTTGTTGTAAAGAAGTTTTGCCTCATCGGGTCTTAACCGGAGTGTTGTCCCATCAATAATTCTATCATCCACGATTTGTATTCCGAATTTTGACAATAATTTCTTTGTCTCAACCCCAGTCTGGTAAATCGTAATAATTGAATTCTGTGTTATATCATTCTCGGCACGGTCGATTTCAAAAGATTCCACATAATTGCCATCAACGATCACCTTCAAAAATGTGGATTTCGCTATTAGCGTCTCTCCATAATACTCGCCACTATCCGCAATTTTTTCACAGGCTTCGCTTGTCAACGTTCCAGCATAAAATTCGTCAACAACTGCTGCTGTCTTTTGCAGAAGCTCGATTGATTTCTTAAGTGTGTCTAACCGGACAAAATGAGTAAATACATGCTTTTGAACCGTCTTTCCACTCGCATCCTCGTCCCACACAAATTTCGCGCCGCGAATCGATTCTGACGGACTCTTGCTTCCCTCCGCCAGAATCACCTTAAGACGGTTGCTCTTCGCTACAATATGTTTATAATGTACGCTGACTAACGCCCCGCCAATATCCGTGTTGATCTGCCAGTACATCAAAATTCTGGTCAGCTGTTCCGCCAGTTCAACCAGATGCGACGATTCTACAGCTTTGCCTTTCGGAAGTTTCGGCGGTCCCGGCTTGGAATTATTTGGTCGTTGTTCAAACCTTCCTTTTAATTGAAGAATATTATTCACTCACTGCCTCCTTTAACTCTCTCGCCACACTGCTCTTTGATTTTCCAGAAAGAATCTCAATCTCCCTTACCGTGAATTTCTGAACCTGCAATTTCTTTAGGTCTTCCGGTTTCTCATTGCAGACAGCATAATACAGTCTTCTGAAGTAGTCCATTCCATCCTGTGGATTGCTGAACGCTACAGCTGTTCTGATCAGATTTTTCAGATCCCCTGGATACATTTTTTCCGGCATAAGCTTCATAATTTTTCTGAAAAGCCTAATATCCCTGTTTGCCAGTTTCAGCTTATCCAGATATCGGTCAAGCATCCTCTCCGCAATCAAGAGAAGATCTTCCTCTGTATATCGATTAAAATCTATAACTGAATCAAACCGCCTTACCAATGCCTTATCAAAATATTCAAAGAGATTTGTTGTCGCTACCAAGACAATATTCTCATTCAGTCTGTCAAATCCCTTCAGAAGTGCCGAAGTCGCTCTTCCCATCTCACGCAGGTCATTAGAGTTCGTTCTGTCCAGCGCCAAAGCATCGATTTCATCAAACAGGACAATCACCTTTTTCGGCTGGACAAAACTATTGATCTCCTTAAATAATGCCGCCAGGTTTTTCTGTGTCTGTCCCAACTTACTGTCAATAATAGCAGAAAAATCCACCATAAAAATTTCTCTATCCAGAATTCTCGCCAGCTGTTTCACCGCCTCTGTCTTTCCCGTTCCCGGCATTCCCTGAAAAAGAAACTTATTGATTCCAATATTGCGGTCGATTGCATTGACCACCCCCAACAGATCGTTCGTAATCGCATCTGGCATTAAAAGCATATCTTCCTTCGCGTCTATGCGTTCAAAAAAGGAAGAAACACTCTCCGACACCTGCGGTACAAATGTGTTCACATTGGAGAGCAGTGACATAATATACTCCGCCAGCTGATAATCACCAGATAAGTCGAAGTCCTTAGCGATCTCATAAGCCTCATTCCGAAAACCAGCATCATTTTTTTCCGCGTAATATTTTATTAGGTTAATTATATTTTTCTTTTTCATAATATCCCACAGCCTTTCATGTACTGTCCTAAGTATCATGGTAACATCATGGGACACTTTTGTCAATATTGGGACAATATCACTCTTTAATATTTTGTATGGATTGCTTGCCACACATGCACCACAATTTTCATGTCCATCTTGACTTGTCGTATATATTGTGGTATTCTCATTTCGCCATATATATATTGTGCTTTATTTTTCTATTTAAAGAATCAGAGTATTACATTGGGAAGAGGTCTTATGTTTGTCAATATATAACCTCTTTCTAAAAATCGTTACACATTCTCTACTAATTCGTGTAAAATCAATATAGTTCTAAATATTTGAGGTGATATACATATGAGATATTCCTATTCTGATGTTGATAAGAAAAATCATGAATGGTTTCAAAATGACATAAATAGTAAAAGTCTCAAAACAATTCAAATGGATCGCGGACAAATTCGTGGCCTTCACCCCTGCAAAATTAATTTCACATATCCAATTTCCGCAATTGCAGGGGAAAATGGTTCTGGCAAGTCAACTTTATTAGCCTTAGCCTGCTGTGCTTATCACAATGTTTCTTATGGCTACATTCCGATCGACCGTAACAAACCTTATTATACCTTTAGCGATTTTTTTGTTCAAACAATTGACGAAATGAAAGTAGATGGTATTCTCATTTTGTATGAATTTCTGGCAAAATGGAAAGGCGGCTTAGAAGGTCCCGGATGGCAATATCGGATAAAAAAACGGGGAGGAAAATGGAATAAATACGACCATCGTGTACGCCGAAATGTCATCTTCCTCGGTATTCAAAGAATCGTTCCGCCCGGAGAACGTAAAACTGAACGTTCTTATTCTGGTAAGTTCAAATCCTCTGCTCTCAATCAAGACACCAAAAATAGAATACTGGATATCGCAAGTAAAGTTTTAGGCAAAAAATATACAACTTTGGATCTGAGAACTGTTGACAAACGCCGCTTATTTGTAGTAGACCGCAAAGAAAAACACTATTCTGGTTTTAATATGGGTGCCGGTGAAAACGCTGTTTTTAGTTTGCTAATTGAACTTTTCTCTGCGGGTAAAAACACCTTATTAGTTATTGACGAAATCGAACTTGGTCTACACGAAAGTGCGCAAAAGCGCTTAATTCAAGAACTAAAAGAATTGTGTTTGGAACTGCATTGTCAAATCATCTGTTCCACTCATTCCAGTACTATTCTTGACTGTTTACCTCCCGAAGGTCGATTCTACTTGGAAGCAACAGATGGAAAAACAAATATTTTCTCTAACATTTCATCCGGATACGCTACAGGGAAATTAAGTGACGGCGCAAAAAAGGAGTTATCTGTTTATACAGAAGACGAGGTTGGCGCCAGTGTCTTGCAGGGTTTACTCTCCAATCCAATTTTAAGACGTATTAAAATTATACCTATCGGTTCTGACCAAGCCATATTAAGACAACTGGCAGCTGCTTATCGAGTTGGAAACCATGCATGTATTGCTTTCTGTGATGGCGATAAGCACCAAAATTATGAAAAGGCTGTTTCTCAAGTCAAAAATCACTTAGAAGGACGTGTAAATCCCGATTATAATGAATGGATTCAATTGCGGCTTAATTATTTGCCCGGAGACTCCCGACCAGAAAAATTTTTACTCGATCTTTTAAAAGCTCATAAAGAATTGCAACTTGAACTGAGCAATCTCTGGCAAATAGACTTTAAACTGGAAGATACAATCGATCAAGCACTCTACGCTGGAAAGCATAACGAATTTCATTATTTTTCAAAACAGCTCAATCTTAATGAAGACCAAGTACGAATGGATGTTATTCGAATTATCCGAAAAGCTATTCCTGACAGTATACGTTCCTTAGAATCAGAAATCCTCACAATTCTTGGCTGCTAAATTAGGAATCATGTAACCGCTCCATAGGTTTACTTATATTGACGTACATAGCCATTAGAATTCACAAACAAAGCAGGTAGGAAACGGACCGGATTAGCTACCCGGTCCGTCCTCAAAAATTAATACCGTACAGCAAGACTAATTCATATTCTCATTGCCCTTAATATTGTTATATATTTTTCCACATATCTACTTTTATTTCCCAATCCAACTCATTAAAGCTTTACCTCTTCATCCAAAATCCATCTCCAACAGCTCTCCCGCCATTTCCGCATTCCTAATCCGCATCAGATTATCATCTTCCCTTTCCCTGGAAAGCAAATTCATACTTCCATACCAGACGACCTCTCGATCAATGATCGCATAATGTTCATGCATCTGCTGCCTTATTTCTACTAACACCCCGTTATTCTTCATCGTCTGTATCAATTGTGTCGTAGCCTTTATGCGCTCTTTCGGGTACTTTTCCGGGCTCAAAGTCAGCACGATCACTTTTGTGCCTCTTTCCTGCACATTTCTCCAGATGTCTGTCATAGTCTCAATCTTATTTTTATTTATTCCAGGACTGGAAATTATGATCTCTTTGTTCGCACTCTCGAGGTCCTTTTTATATACCTCAATGTATGATTCAAAATCATAGATCGTATTAACCTGCTGTATTCCTGCTGTCGATGGCACACAAATATCATAGCCCATTTTCCGATATGTCTTCATCCGCTTATGATACATCCTCTCCAATTGCGGAATATGCATATCCACGTAATCGTAAATAATGACATCTTTCTTTGTATCATAATCACGGTGCAGACGTCCTGAATACTGTTCTACATTTCCTTCAAAAGAAATTGGCATCGCCAGCATCATAGTATCCAGTCTCGGATAGTTAAAACCCTCACCGATATATTGCCCTGTCGCCACAAGAATCACAGATTCATCCGCGGGAACTCTTTTCATCTGTTCACGAATTTCATCCCGTTCCTTAAGCTTTTTTCCGCCCTCCAGAAGAAAGATATGATCTACCAGACTCTCTAATCTCTTATATAAATATTCTGCATGAACTCTGCTTTTCGTAATAACAAGCGGTGTTCTCTTCTGCTCCAGACACTGTTTCACATCATCTATAATCTGATTATTTCTGATTTCACTGCCGATAATAAGCTTATTTGCCTCATTCATGGGCATTTTCTTAATCTCCGGGCTGATCAGACGCGTGAATCTTGGATAAACAAAATGTTCAATTCCCTGTTTCTTCGCCCGGTCTTTTGCGGTATATTTATAACGAATTGGTCCAAACTGCATAAATATCTTCTGTTCCTGCCCATCATCCCTCTTCGGTGTAGCAGTAAGCCCGTAGACATATTTGGCATTCACTTCGTTTAAAACTTCCTGTGCGATCTGTGCCGCTGCATGATGACACTCATCCATGATAACCATTCCATACTGTTTCACGATTTCATTGATCTTATCTTCCCGACCTAACGACGAGATCATTGCAACATCCAGAATTCCATTCATTGAGTCATGTGCGGATGTTTTTCTTCCAATCACGCTTTTTCGTTTCTTTAATCTTCCTGTCGGTGTCCGATATTCCGGCAATGGTTCATCGATACATAAAAACTTTTCAAAGTCTTCCACCCAGTTTTTCATGATCTCCGTATTATGTACTAATACCAACGTATTCACTTTTCTTTCAGCAACGAGCCATGAACCTACCGCCGTCTTTCCGAACGCCGTTGCCGCCGAGAGAACACCCTGATCATATTTTAAAAGATGATCCGCCGCTTCCTGCTGCTCCGGGTACAACGCACCTTTAAAAGAAATCCGAATCTTTTTCCCGCCTTGACGCTCATCTTTAATCTCTGCCTGAATTCTCGCATTTTTCAACATATCCTGCAATTTTTCATAACATCCTCTTGGGATACTGATATAATTCCCGTCCTCCTCACTACAGGAAATAAATCTCGGGATTCCCTGCACAGAACGCCCAATTGCCTGGTTTTTGTAAAACTCCGGATTACTGTATGCTGCTATTCTTCGAATCTGATTCTGCATTCTTGGTTTTACATTCGTGATATCAACATAAATTCGATTTGCTAATATAACCTGCAGTTTCCCATCCAAATCTTTTGGATTGAAAGTCATAGTTCTCTTTTTCCATGGTTTAGGAATTTCTTCCACCGTCGATGTTTTCTCCTGCCCGACCCATTCCTTAATACAATTATCCACAAATTCTTCCGATAGCCGCTGGACTTTCCCCAACTGCTTCCATTGGTTTTCAAATGGTTTCCAATTTTTGTCAATAAACGCGCTGTTCCCCTTCTTTAACGCCTGTCCCTGCAGTGGGAGCGCAATTAAATTTCCGAGTCCACCTTCCGGCAAATGATTTTGAGCCGGGATCATGCGGTCATACGACTGAAACGTCTTTAAGTTGACAGATTCTGCCCCTTTTTCTAAAAGTGCATCACCAAATTTTCTTGCTTTTTCTGCCGGAATTGCCTTTTCAAAAAAGATCCAGATATGTGCCCCATGTCCAGATCTTGACCGTTCTGTTAACGCGCATATTTGGTTTTTCTCACAGATTTCCCGCAATGCATTTACTTCTTCTTTCCATGCGAGGCCTGTGTTAGCTCCATCATCCAGTTGATTCTCTTTATCATGGTTATCAAAATCAAATATCAGAAAATTACAAGTTTCATCCGGCAGCATCGGATAGATACCGATTACATCTGAGCAATCTTCCTTATCTCCGCGTAAATGCATCAACAAGTCATTTCCTGTCAAACTTTTATATTTCTGATTTTCACAGTTACCACATTTTATCTGCTTTCCCTCGCGTTTTGGGCATAAACCATTTTTCCAATAGTTCCAACACTGTGTGTAATATCCTGTCTTTCCGGTTTTGGGATTCGGCTTTCCTGATCTCTTGCTATAGACATCAGTTCTGCCCTTGAAGAATGAATAGAAATAGTTGGCGTGTTTTGGTGTGATCGTCTCCGGGATGATGTATGGCATCAGATTATCAGCCTCTACACTATTGTCCGCAGACTTTGGTTCTGAATTTTGTTCAACATCATATGGAATACCTGCCTGATCTAAGATTTGCTCCAGGTATTCAATTCGTTTCTTAAGAGCATCAATCTCAGCCTCTAATTTTTTTGTTTCATTGCCCATACCGCTGCTCATAGACTTATCTACACTTTCTTTTGAATGCACCCTTATGATTTTAACGCTTTTTACCAGTTAAACAAATAATCATCCAAAGATTCTTTTAATATTGCTTTGACCCTATCGCATTTACGGTCGCAGAAAAGAAACAGTGCATGGTCAATTCCCATAAAAAACTGCTCTTGGATGATGGCATTTTAATTTGTACTGACTCTTGACAATGCACCGAATATTTTTTGCTAGATCCACAACAAGCATACTTACGTTAATTATTAAACATCTTTTTCCTACAATTGATAGTAAACGCTATGGAGCGTTTACCTTTTGTCAACGGAAAATTATGGAAGCAAAATTCCTTACGTAAACGGTACAACGCCCGTCCTTCCAACCACACATAAATTTTGAGATAATGACTCCAAACATTACTTGATAGTTTTTCAAGTCCCATTAAGACTACCAAAGGAGGCATCATCATGCATCAACTTGTTGCACAGGTCCGCACTCAACAGTGGATCACTATGATCAGAGAACTGTGAGCCAGTGGACTCTCTGTTTAATTCTGGTGTGTTGAAAAAGCACATCAGTGAGAACTGCTTTTATTACCGTCAACGCCGAATCAGAGAAATCGATGGCAATGAAATTCCTGAGTTTGTTGAGATGACAAGGGATACAGTTTAAATGCACCAAAAATATATACAAGCAATCTAAACATTACAAAATATCTATCATCCCATCCTCAGAGATTACAACTACAATACTTTTTTTATTATTTTCAACATAATTAACCGCCGAATTATACCTCGCCCCTCTTTCTGGCGTTCCCTGCCCAGCGTTGGGAGTTGCGATAATCAGCCCTATTCCTGAACATTTGCCGTATGGATCAATCATAAAAGCTCCATCAATTGAACTCAAACCTATAATTAAATCCTTATCAACTTTTGTCAAGTTTTTCTTTTCTATAGCAGTTCCCTTCTTGGCATTGACTAATTCCTTACTTTCCTTTTCAGCTGTCTCTGAAACAATTACCATTGTTCCATGTTTTTGATGGCTTGCAGTTTCAATAACAGTTGCAATGTCTTTATCATACTTATTTCCAAAGCATTTTTTGCATTTTTCTAAAAATAAGTCCTTATCAAATTTCTTTTGTGGCAATCTATATTGACCATTAATATACTTCACAATATTTTTTTGATTACATGACAAATCCCACATATTTTTCCCGGTAAATTGAAGCAAACATTCTTCTTTATATTTTTCATAAAGATCCAGTCCAATAATTTCTTTTTTGGAACCAGCCGCAACTAAACAAGTATTCCCATTAGACATCTCTAACATTTTACGTATTTTTTTCACATTGTCTGTAGATAATTCTACAGGTTTCTCAAATCTGAAGCCCCCCTTCATATCCCCAGTAAAAATAATTTTCCCTCTACAGGGATCCCCTTCGTATTCATAATTAGCAATCTTCGTAAAAATATGCTCAGATGGTAGTTCTCGCCATTCAAACATATCATTTACTGACGCTGTTATAATTGCCTGACTATCTGAAATATAATGAATAGCCGAAAAGGTAAGCCCATAATATATATACTCTAACCATTTTTCGAAAAAATTATTTATCAATGTTTTTAAAAAATATTTATATTCACTATCTGAATCCTCATCTGTGTTTGTATATTCCAAATATTGTTCATACTCTTTATTATCCAATTGAGATACAAAAATATACAAAACGGTCCATATTCAATCCAATTTGACACAAATAGAGTATTATTATTTTTTAATAACTCTTTCATCTTAGATTGAATCATTTCATATCCTGATGATTTACCTTGTCCACCACTACGGTGTATCGAATAGAGATCCTTATTCTCATAATAAATTTCACATTTTTTTATATTTAAATCTTTTGACAAATAATACAGTTGTTTTTCTTGTTCAAGCTTAATTATCGCTTCATTTAATGGTAAATCATCTCCAATTTCCGCTCTAATCTCATCACACTCAAAAAATATTTCGTTACTTCCATTAAATAAAATCCCCTCCGTATTTGATTTCAACGGAATCATGCCAATGCTAAACAACTGACATTTTAATGTGTATCCCCATACCTCTTTTATAATCCAACGAAATTCTTCGTTAATTACACGATGATAACTCTTTATATCCTCTACAAATCTTCGATGTTTTATGTAAAACTCAATATTATCTTTCTGCATTTTTCCCTTGTATGATTATTAGGAAGTTACTTATCACACGTTTCCTTTCTTTTAATATCGTGGCTCAATACATTCAGATACTGTGGACTTTTGATTTTTCCCTGTAGCTCTGACTACTCGAAGGAGTGTATTGCCACTACCTTTATCTGAATTGTTTATAGCTGGATGTTTCCGGAGCAATCCGAGTACTTATTTTCATCAAGTCTACGATGATAATCGCTGGTGGATATCACGGTATCAGACTTTAGAAAGAGAGGTGCAACCTCATGATTTACATAGGCATTGACATTGCCAAACTCAATCACTTTGCCTCATCCATATCTTCTAATGGTGAAGAACTAATCAAACCGTTCAAATTTACAAATGACAATGATGGCTTCCATTTGCTGATTTCCAAGTTAGATCCTCTATACAAGGACAGCCTCATCATTGGTCTTGAATCGACGGTACACTACGGCGACAACCTTGTTCGATATCTTGTTGCTAAGAATTACAAAGTGTGTGTGTTGAACCCCATTAAAACTTCTACTATGCGAAAAAAACAACATTCGCAAAACGAAGACTGATAAAGTCGACACATTCATCATCTGCAAAACTCTTATGATGCAGGAATCTCTTAGTCTTCTTTTTTAATTCTAACATGTAACTTTGTGGCATAAGTAAATACCTCTTTCCTTTATGAGATTGATTATATCTTATTAGCCACTACTGTTACAACTATAGTTTATCACAACAACCCACATATAGCTTTTGCTGCCTGCGGGTCCTGCCGTTTGTGCATGAAC
>ERZ772805.146-NODE-146-length-85148-cov-5.670008_pt1 | contig 85148 bp, 80 predicted proteins | sample MGYA00511344_ERZ772805 | MGnify/ENA primary metagenome ERZ772805 (study PRJEB29015, sample SAMEA2737730) | human gut metagenome | biome: human gut; feature: human-associated habitat; material: faeces | place: China | collected 2012 ...
TGGCGACTGTCGCGATAACAAGGGGAAACTCGCGAAGCGTGTTTTCACTTGTTGAGGTCAAAAGATATTTACGTTCCGCCTGATACAGGCAAATTCCATTCCCTGCCTATTACCTTGCAGAAGAGGTAAGAGACTTCCGTGGTCTTGTTAAAATACAGACTTCCTGACCGGAGTGAGGAGATTTCCCGGAACTTTCACAGTTTTGCCGAACTTATGCCATAGTTTTCCATTGACTTCCATCTGGACAGAAAGAGAGAAAAATGGTATAGTTATTAACTGATAAGCTATAAATGCAGACGAATGAACGGAAAAATCGTTACAGTTTATGGATGATCGTTTTATGAACAAAGACTGGAACGTGACAGCCTGCTGATCGGATAAAAGATTTCCGGGATGCAGAATGCTCCGACAGAAAATGAGGAATTAGAATGAGAAAATGGTTTTTGATTATGGCCGCGGCGCTTGTACTTTGCTCCGCGTGCGGAAAGAAAGACACTTCGGTGAACGGTGTGACCCAGGAAGCGCAGGCAAGTTCAACAGAAGCGGAGAGCCTTTATAAGGAAGGAGCCGGGTATGTTGGAGAAGAAGATTATGAGAGTGCGATCGAATCACTGTTAAAATGTATTGAACTCGATCCGAATTACAGTAAAGCTTATATCCAGCTTTCCAAGGCATATATCGGAAATGAGGAATATGACGAGGCGGAGGCAATCTTAAAACAGGGATATGAAAAGACGAAAGATCCGTCCCTGGAGAAAGAGCAGGAGAACTGCATCCGCTCGATCTGCCAGGCCCTGACAGACAATGAAGACTATGAGACTGCGATCCCGTGGCTCTTAAAGCTTCAGGAGATCGACGGGGTTACCGTGGAGAACTCCTTACAGCTCTCAGAAGCGTACTCCATGATGGATGACTACGAAAACGCAGTGGCAGTCCTCCAGAAAGCGGATCAGAACGATGAGAGTATTAAAAGTGCTCTGCTGGAGGCGAGAATTTCCTACGGGCAGTATTGTTATGACGAAGGGAAAAATGACCAGGCGATCGAGACTTTAAAGGCCGTGATCGATGAGGCTCCGGACCGGATCGATGCGTATTCCATGCTGATCACCGTGTATGTTGATACCGGAAAGGCAAAAGAGGCGGAGAGCATCGTCCAGAGCGGACTGGAGCGCTTTGTCAACCAGAATTCCACGGTGACGGATGAGCAGCTGGATGAATTTTTAAATTCAGCATCCTCCTATTATATGGAACTTGAGGATATGGATGCATGCCTGAAATTCTGGGAGAAGGCAGCTTCCATGAGACCTGGAAATAAGAGCTATAAAGAGGAACTGGACAGTTATCGTTCTTCCGCAGCGGATGAGGCATATGCGAAAGCAGATGAACTCCTGGAGGCCGGAGATGTGGAAGGCGCTTCCAAATATTACAAACGTGCGTTCGCACTGGCTCCGTCCAACTATGACGCGGGCGTGATCAGCGGTGGAGATTATACATACTGCCTTAACAAGGACGGTTCCTGGAGACTTGGATGGTATACGGATGAGACCGGCGGCTCTTATTACTTCAGCTCGGCGGCCGGACGCCTCTATGCGAGTGCAGTGACAGGATACCAGCAGCTTGACGGCGCGGTATATTACTTCGAGGATGACGGAAGAATGCTGGTGGACGACACGACTCCGGACGGACGTTTCGCGGATGTGGACGGAAAATTGTTGGATCACAATCCATATGAGGATGATGAGACAGCCGGCGATGAGACGGATGCTGCAGATGAAACGGAAGAAGAAACGGCGGCAGAGACCGAAGAGGAAACTTCCGCTGCGGCAAAGGAGACGACAGCGGCGGTAAAAGAAACTGTGAAGGAGACCACAAAGGCAAATCCGCAGCCGACACAGGCAGCAGCCGTAAATTCCGGAAATCTGAAACTGAATGCCGATACGCTCCAGGAGGCAAGCGACAAGGGCGGAACAAACACTTACGAGAAGACGGAACTCTTTGACGGATCGACTGGAAAACTTACGATGGGCGATGTATATAACTGTTTGTCCAAATACGGAAAGACCGAGTGGGTATCCCAGAAGCTTCCGTATGAGCTGAAAGTTGCAAACGTAAAGGTATGGATCCTTCCGGGCGACAACTGGAATACAACAGGACTTGTCATCAAGGATGCATCCCAGTACTTCGAGGTCCTGAAGAAGAAAGCACTTCCTGACAATGTACAGTTTGCGGTCGAGTTTGACTCCTCCGCAGCCGATAAGCTGGATATCAGCAAGGTGAGACGTACGAACGGAAACTAAAAATTGCAATAATATAAGAAGGGGCGGGAATCCCGGCAGAAGTGTCAGGGTTCCCGCCCTTTTTCCAGTTTGCGCGAACAGCGAGCCAAAGTCCGCACTTTCTTATGAAACTAAAAAACGCCGCCTGGGATCCATAATAGAAACCGGGCGGCGTAAAAGATTTTCTGAAATTCAGGATTACAGAAGTCCCTCGTTGTACTTTCTGATGAGCTTCTGGATCTTGTCTGTCGGGGACAGGGAGTTTCCGATGGAAACGTCGTGGTTTAAAGAGTTGATGATGGCAGCAATGTATTTGCTCATATCAGCTTCCACATACCATTCCTTTGTGAAGAGTTCCGGGGAACGGTAGTTTAAGTTTGTTGTGACAACGCTGTCGATATAACCCTTCTGGTAGAACTCGTCGAATTTGTCGAAGCCTGCCGTGAAGAGACCGAAGGTACAGCATACAACAACCTTCTCAGCTTTGCGCTCCTTTAACTCTTTTGCGGTGTCGAGCATGCTCTCGCCGGATGCGATCATATCGTCGACAACGATCACAGTCTTTCCTTCTACAGAGCTTCCGAGGAACTCATGGGCAACGATCGGGTTTCTTCCGTTGATGACCTTGGAGTAGTCTCTTCTCTTGTAGAACATACCCATATCAACGCCGAGGTTGTTGGCGAGGTATACGGCACGGCTCATAGCACCCTCATCCGGGCTGATGACCATTAAGTGGTCTTTATCGATCTTTAAGGTATTGTCATGTTTAAACAGTGCTTTTACGAACTGGTAGGTCGGCATGAAATTGTCGAGACCGGATAACGGGATCGCATTCTGTACACGCGGGTCGTGTGCATCAAATGTGATGATGTTGGACACGCCCATGCTTACTAACTCTTCAAGCGCCATTGCGCAGTCTAAAGACTCTCTGTGAGTACGCTTATGCTGACGGCTCTCGTAAAGGAACGGCATGATAACGTTGATACGGTGTGCGGTGGATGCTGTAGCGCCGATGATTCTCTTAAGATCCTGGTAGTGGTCATCCGGGGACATGTGGTTTACATATCCGGACATCTTGTAGGTGAGAGAGTGGTTTGTCACATCGACCATGCAGAAAATATCGGTTCCGCGAACAGATTCATTTACGATTCCCTTTGCTTCACCGCTTCCGAAACGCGGGCATGCGCAGTCGAGAAGGTAGGAGTCAACATCGTAGCCGCGGTACTGTAAATTGCCCTGACGGCGAATTAATTCTTCCGTATCGTTGCGGCGGAAGTTTACGATGTGGTCATTGACTTTCTGCGCAAGATCACGGCAGCTCTCAAGAGCAGCGATCTTAAGCGGTGCGAGCGGCAGACGGTCGTTGAAAACGTACTGATTAGACATGTCAGATAATCCTCCGATTTTTAGTGGTGCGGTCTGATCCCTTGTCGGGTCAGACTGTCCGATCATATTTTTGACCTGCATTTCCTTATTTATGCGGGATGAGCAGGCATTCACGCCGAGTATACCATTTTCAGACATTTTTCGTCAATAGTTTCGCATGAAAATTCGTCAGAACATTCCTTTACAAATTGGAGGAAGATTGGTATGATTGTGTTTAGAACCATGCAGGAAGGGAAAATAAAGTGAAATATCAGGGACATAAAATTACGGCAGTCGCTCCCGGTTCCATCGCAGAAGAACTGGAACTGGAGCCGGGCGATGTGCTTCTTACCATAGACGGGGAAGAACTGGAAGATATCTTCGACTATGATTATATGACGGACGCTGAGAGCTTCGTGATGGTCGTCCGGAAAGCAGACGGCGAAGAGTGGGAACTTGAGATCGAGAGCGGCGGGGAGGACTTAGGACTCACCTTCGAGAACGGACTCATGAGTGACTACAAGTCATGTTCCAACAAGTGCATCTTCTGCTTTATCGACCAGATGCCGCCGGGAATGCGTGAAACTCTCTACTTTAAGGACGATGACTCGAGACTTTCGTTCCTCCAGGGAAACTACATCACCCTGACAAATATGAAGGACAAGGATATCGAGCGTATCATCCGTTTCCATCTGGCTCCGATCAATATCTCGGTCCAGGCGATGAACCCGGAGCTGCGCTGCAAAATGCTCCACAACCGGTTTGCGGGGGAGGCGTTAAAGAAGATCGACCGGCTTTACGAGGCGGAGACGGAGATGAACGGGCAGATCGTTCTCTGCAAAGGCGTCAATGACGGAAAGGAACTGGCGTACACGATCGAGCAGCTCTCAAAGTATGCGCCGGTAATGCAGAGTGTGTCGGTTGTTCCGGTCGGACTCTCCAAATACCGTGACGGCCTTTATCCGCTGGAACCGTTTACAAAGGAAGATGCCTGTGAGGTCATTGACCTGATCGAAAAATGGCAGAAGATCAATTATGAGCGCCACGGGATCCATTTTATCCATGCAAGCGACGAGTGGTATATTCTGGCGGAACGGGAGATGCCGGAGGAAGGACGCTATGACGGATACATCCAGCTGGAAAATGGCGTCGGCATGCTGCGTCTCCTTCAGGAAGAGGTGATGGACGCCCTGGACGGGAAGAAGGACGACGGGGTGAAGGAAGAACTCTCGATCGCGACGGGATACCTGCCGTACCCGTATCTGGAAAAGCTTGTGAGGGAGATCGAAAAGGTCTATCCGGGACGAAACGTCCATGTATATCGGATCCAGAATGACTTCTTCGGGGAGAAGATCACGGTGGCCGGCCTCATCACGGGGCAGGATCTGATCGCACAGCTGAAAGAAAGACCGCTGGGAGAGAGATTGCTTCTTCCGGCCGTCATGTTCAAAAGCGGAGAAGAAGTTTTCCTGGATGACATCACAAAGACCCAGGCGGAAGATGCTTTACAGATTCCGATAAATATAGTAAAATCAAGCGGATATGACCTTGTCGATGCGATCCTCGATCCGGAAGCGGCGAGAGAGCAGACTGCGGAACACGGGGCATATGAGCTTACAATGAAAGACGCCGGACTCACGGAAGACGGAGAAGTCATTCCGGACTGGGACAGCGAAGTATAGAAATGAGGAAAAAATATGAGTAAACCAGTAGTGGCGATCGTCGGCAGACCGAATGTGGGAAAATCCACACTCTTTAATGTACTTGCCGGCAGCACGATCTCGATCGTAAAAGATACTCCGGGTGTGACAAGAGACCGTATCTATGCGGACTGCACCTGGTTAAACAACAACTTTACCCTGATCGATACAGGCGGAATCGAGCCGGATTCCAAGGACATCATCCTTGCCCAGATGCGGGAACAGGCTCAGATCGCGATCGATACCGCGGACGTGATCATTTTCATCGTCGATGTCCGCCAGGGACTTGTTGACGCGGATTCCAAGGTTGCGGATATGCTCAGAAAGTCCAAGAAACCGGTCGTTCTTGCGGTCAACAAAGTGGACAGTATGGCAAAATTCGGAAATGATGTATACGAATTCTACAACCTCGGAATCGGCGATCCGGTTCCGGTATCCGCAGCGTCGAGACTCGGTCTCGGTGAGCTCCTTGACGAGGTAGTAAAATACTTCCGTGAGGACCAGTATGACGACAGCGAGGACGACCGTCCGAGGATCGCGATCGTCGGAAAACCGAATGTCGGAAAATCTTCCATTATCAATAAGCTTCTCGGCGAGAACCGTGTGATCGTGTCCAACATCGCCGGAACAACGAGAGACGCCGTTGATACGGAGATCGTGAGAAACGGCACGGAATATATTTTTATCGATACGGCCGGTCTCAGAAGAAAGAGCAAGATCAAAGAGGATATCGAGCGCTACAGCATCATCCGCACGGTAACAGCCGTTGAGCGCGCTGACGTGGTCCTCATGGTCATCGACGCCGTTGAGGGGATCACCGAGCAGGATGCGAAGATCGCCGGGATCGCCCATGACCGCGGAAAAGGCGTGATCGTCGTTGTCAACAAGTGGGATGCGATCGAGAAGAATGATAAGACGATCTATGAGTACACAAGAAAATTAAAAGAGACCCTGTCCTATATGCCGTATGCGGAGTATATCTTCGTGTCCGCCTTGACCGGACAGAGAATGGAAAAACTCTTTGAGCTGATCGATATGGTCCGCGAGAACCAGACGCTCCGTGTGGCGACCGGCGTCTTAAACGAGATCGTGACAGAAGCTGTCGCGATGCAGCAGCCGCCGTCCGATAAGGGCAAACGCTTAAAGATCTACTATGTGACCCAGGTTGCGGTAAAACCGCCGACCTTCGTAATTTTCGTGAACGATAAGGAGTTAATGCATTTCTCCTACACGAGATACCTGGAAAACAAGATCCGTGAGGCCTTTGGCTTCCGCGGAACATCCCTGAAATTCATCATCCGTGAGAGGAAGGAGAAGGATTAAGCGATGGGCAGAGTGCTTTGTCTTGTTATGGGTTATGTGTTTGGATTATTCCAGACAGGATATCTTTACGGGAAGATGAACCATATCGATATCAGAAATTACGGCAGCGGAAACTCCGGAACGACAAACGCGCTCCGGGTTCTCGGAAAGAAGGCGGGACTCATCGTCTTTGCGGGCGACTTTTTAAAGACTGTTTTCGCATGTCTTGCAGCCCGGATCATCTTTAAGGCAAGCCCGGATACAGACCTCTACGTGCTCTATGCGGGTCTCGGGGTTGTCCTTGGACATAATTTCCCGTGCTATCTGCACTTTAAAGGCGGAAAAGGGATCGCATCCATGGCGGGGATCCTCGTGTCCATGGACTGGCGCGTGACGCTCGTCTGTGCGGCTCTGTTCCTCGGCGCTGTGATCATCACAAGATATGTGTCCCTGGGATCGATCCTGGTCGTGATCTCATTCTTCATCCAGATGCTGATCTATGGATCACGGGGGGATTACCGTGTGTCCGAAGGAAGTCTCATGGAGTTTTTTGCCATCTCCTTTATGCTGATGGCGATGGCGATCTGGAGACACAGGGCAAATATTAAACGACTGTTATCCGGTACGGAGAATAAGCTCTGGGGCGGAAAGAAATAAACCGGCATCAGGTGCGTACATAAGAAAATCAACCTTAGGGCGTAGAAAAAGGAGTTCCTGAACATGGAAAAGATTGGTATTATCGGTTCCGGTACATGGGGAACCGCAATTGCGGTACTGCTGGTAAATAACGGACATGAGGTGACACTCTGGTCCGCGATCCCGGCAGAGATCGAGGAGATGGCAAAGACGAGGACCCACAAGAATCTTCCGGGTGTGACACTTCCGGAAGGACTCGTCTATACTGCGGATCTTGAAAAGGCGATGGCGGATAAAGATCTTCTTGTGATGGCAGTCCCGTCTGTTTTCGTGCGCAGTACGGCGCAGAAGATGAAACCGTTCTGTAAGGATGGCCAGCTCATTGTCGATGTCGCAAAGGGGATCGAGGAGAATACTCTCGATACAATGACGCAGATCATCAAAGAGGAGCTCCCGATGGCTGAGACGGCCGTTCTCTCCGGACCGAGCCACGCGGAAGAGGTAAGCCGCGGACTCCCAACGCTCTGTGTTGCGGGATCCCACAAAAAGAAGATCGCGGAGTATATCCAGTCCACCTTCATCAGTCCGGTATTCCGTGTATACACGAGTCCGGATGTCCTGGGGATCGAGACAGGAGCTGCGTTAAAAAATGTTGTTGCCCTGGCGGCCGGGATCGCTGACGGTCTTGGTTACGGGGACAATGCAAAAGCAGCCCTCATCACCCGCGGAATGGCGGAGATCGCGAGACTTGGCGTTGCCATGGGCGGAAAATATCAGACTTACACAGGACTCTCCGGGATCGGAGACCTGATCGTGACATGTGCAAGCATGCACAGCAGAAACCGACGTGCCGGGATCCTCATCGGAAAAGGATACACGATGGAGGAAGCCATGAAGGAAGTTCAGATGGTGGTGGAAGGCGTTTATTCGGCAAAGGCTGCGAGAGCGCTTGCAAAGAAATATAACGTCTCCATGCCGATCGTCGAACAGGTCAACGAGGTCCTGTTTGAAGGAAAACCGGCGAAAGAGGCCGTTGCTGACCTGATGCTCCGCGACAAGCGCATCGAGCACAGCGATCTTCCGTGGGAATAAAGATCCGGACAGACCTGCCGCATGAGTGAATAAAAACATCCCCCTCGCGCATACACTGAAACAGTATATGCGAGGGGGTATTTTTATGGATGATTTCCATGTATACAAGGATATCGAGGCGAGGACGGGCGGCGAGATTTATGTGGGCGTCGTGGGACCTGTGCGCACCGGGAAATCTACGTTTATCAAGCGGTTTATGGAACTTCTCGTTCTCCCGAACCTTCCGGACGGGCAGAAAAAGTCGCAGACCAGGGATGAACTCCCGCAGAGCGCCGCTGGGAAGACGATCATGACCACGGAGCCGAAGTTTATCCCGAAGGAGGCGGCGGAGCTGGAACTCGCGGAGGGGATCCGGGCGAAGGTGCGGCTCATCGACTGCGTGGGATTTATGGTGGAAGGCGCCGCGGGACACACGGAAAACGGGGAGGAACGGCTTGTGAAGACTCCCTGGTACGACTACGAGATCCCCTTTACCCAGGCGGCGGAGATCGGGACGAGAAAGGTGATCCGGGACCATTCCACCATCGGCATTGTCGTGGCCTGCGACGGGAGCTTCGGGGAGCTTACCAGGGAGGACTTCCGGGAAGCGGAAGAGCAGACGATCTCAGAGTTAAAGGAGATCGGAAAGCCGTTCCTGATCGTGCTCAATTCCACGAGACCGTATGCGGCGGAGACGAAAGCGCTGGCGCTTAAGATGGAAAACCAGTATGGAGTTCCGGTCCGGGCGGCGAACTGTGAGCAGTTAAAGAAGGAGGACATTGAGGAGATCCTGGGGACAGTCCTTCTGGAGTTCCCCGTGACGGAACTCGACCTTGAGATCCCGAAGTGGGCGGAGATCCTGCCGGATACCCATGCGATCAAGGCGGACATGATCGCGGAGGCGGAAACGCTTTTAAAACGTTCTGTTCAGATGAAAGACGTGCCGAAGGAGACGGTCCCGGGAGAAGACCGGGCGGTGAAAAAGCTGATCGCGGATGAACTCGATCTTGCGAGCGGGCGCGTGACGATCCGGGTCGTGGTCGACGAGAATGCGTACTTCGAGGTCCTGAGCGACATCTCCGGACTGCCAGTGCGCGATGAATACAGCCTGTTTAAGATCCTAAAAGATTCAGCGGAGATGCAGGGCGAGTATGAGAAAGTGAAAAATGCCCTGGCGGAGGTCCGGCAGAAAGGATACGGCATCGTCTTGCCGGATAAGACGGAGATTTCCCTGGATGAGCCGGAGCTGATCCGCCACGGCAGCAAATACGGGGTGAAGATCCATGCCCAGGCTCCGTCCATCAATCTTATCAAAGCGCGGATCGAGACGGAGATCGCCCCGATCGTCGGAAACGAGCAGCAGGCGAAGGATCTGATCGCGTACATAAAGGACGGGGAAGCGACGGAGGACGGCGTCTGGGATACGAATATCTTTGGAAAATCCGTGGAACAGATCGTGGAGGACGGCATGCAGGCGAAGATCTCCCAGATGACAGAGGATTGCCAGATGAAACTCCAGGATACGCTGCAGAAAATTATCAATGACAGTAATGGCGGAATGATTTGCATAATTATCTGAAATTTGCTATAATAGATGCAAATAATACAGCTGATTTGCAGCGCGAGGAGGGGTTCCATGAAACTGACATTTATCGGCGCGGATCATGAAGTGACTGGCAGCTGCCATTATCTCAATGCGGCTGGAAAAAACATCCTGATCGATTATGGTATGGAACAGGGCGGAAACGTCTATGAGAATGCGGATCTTCCGATCCCGTTCTCCGATGTGGATTACATCTTTATCACCCACGCCCATATCGACCACACGGGCCTTTTGCCGTTGATCTACGCGAAGGGCTTCAAGGGTCAGATCTTTGCGACCCAGGCGACCTGTGATCTCTGCAACATTATGTTAAAGGACAGTGCCCACATCCAGGAGATGGAGGCAGAGTGGAAGAACAGAAAGGCGAGACGTGCCGGAAATCCGGAAGTTCAGGCACTCTACACGGTCAATGACGCTGAGGGCGTCTTAAAGCACTTTGTCCCGTGCCACTACGGCGATATCCTGACGATCTGTGAAGGGATCGAGGTACGCTTTACTGATGTCGGCCATCTGCTCGGCTCCGCGTCCATCGAGATCTGGATCGACGAGGACGGCGTAAAGAAAAAGATCGTGTTCTCCGGCGATATCGGAAACAAGAATAAGCCGCTGATCAAGGACCCGCAGTATACGGATGAGGCGGATTATGTGGTGATGGAGTGCACTTACGGCGACCGCTCCCATGACAGGACCCACGAGCACATCGAAGAGTTCGCGAAGATCATCCAGAGAACACTGGATCGTCACGGAAACGTTGTGATCCCGGCGTTTGCGGTCGGCAGAACGCAGGAGATCCTCTATTTTATCCGTAAGATCAAGGAAGGGGGACTTGTCACCGGACATGACGGCTTCCCGGTCTATGTCGACAGTCCGCTCGCCGTCGAGGCGACTCATGTGTTCAATAAGAACATTTCCGAGTGCTTTGATGAGGAGGCGATGGATCTCGTGAACCGCGGGATCAACCCGATCGCGTTCCCGGGACTGAATCTTTCCGTCAGCAGCGATGATTCCCGGGCGATCAACTTTGATTCCGAGCCGAAAGTCATCATCTCCGCAGCGGGCATGTGTGATGCCGGACGAATCCGCCATCACTTAAAACATAACCTCTGGAGACCGGAGTGTACGATCGTGTTTGCAGGCTACCAGGCTGTCGGCACCCTGGGGCGGAGCCTGATCGACGGCGCTGAGGTCGTGAAGCTCTTCGGCGAGACGATCGATGTCGAGGCGGAGATCGTTCGTCTGGACGGACTTTCCGGTCATGCCGACAGGGAAGGACTTCTCGCCTGGATCAACGCGTTCAAGAAAAAACCGGACCGTGTGTTCATGGTACACGGTGATGATCTTGTATGTACAAAGTTTGCAAACCTTCTGAGGACGGATTACGATCTTGTGGCGGATGCACCGTTCTCGGGATCGGAGTTCGATCTGGCAGCGGGTGTATGGCTCAAACAGACCGTCGGCGTTCCGATCCAGAAGGAGACTGCAAGACAGAAGGAGAACAAGTCGATCTTCGCTCTTCTCGTGGCTGCAGGAGAACGTCTGGTGCGGATCATCCAGAAGAACCGCGACTGTGCAAACAAGGATATCAAGAAGTTTACGGCGGAGGTCAATGCACTCTGCGAAAAATGGGATCTCTAACAGCAGCTTAAGACTGCATGAGCCCGGAATATCATGAAATAAGACATCCTGAGAGGAAACAATACGACATGAAAGTGACACTTTATACGGACGGAGCAGCCCGCGGAAACCCGGACGGGCCGGGCGGATACGGAGCGGTGCTCCAGTTCATCGATAAAAACGGGGTTCTCCACGAGAAGGAGCTGTCCGCAGGATATGTGCGGACAACCAATAACCGGATGGAGCTGATGGCTGCGATCGCGGGACTTGAGGCGTTAAACAGGTCTTGTGAGGTGGACCTCTATTCGGATTCAAAATATCTGGTGGATGCCTTCAACCAGAAATGGATCGATGGCTGGGTGAGAAACAACTGGGTCCGCCCGAAGACGGGACCGGTGAAGAACTCGGACCTCTGGAAACGGCTGCTTGCCGCGATGAACCCGCATAAAGTGACGTTCCACTGGGTCAAAGGCCACGACGGACATCCCGGAAACGAGCGCTGTGACCGGCTGGCCACCGGCGCCGCAGACGGAGGAAATCTGCTGGTGGATGAAGGAGTAGGAAACTAGGACTGTCAAATGCCCGGGTATTCCAGCGTGCAAGTCCGCTGGTCTGCACGGTCGCTTGATGACACTTTTTACAAAAGTCTTACAATCTATTACTAATTTGCGTTTTTTGTTCACAAAGATCTTCCGATATGGTATCTTTTTAGTAGAAGGACAGCAGCTGTAAAAGGGGCTGTAACTGTGAGAGTACCGAACAGTTACAAGAGACTGAAAAGACCGGGAGAGAGCATATATGGGCAGACGCAGAATATGGTTGATCATTATTGGGATCCTGATAGCCGGGGTATCCATCACGTGGGCAGTGGAACGTTTTGTTTCCTCGCGGGGAGTGGATACCGCGGCTGTCGTTGGTTTTGAGGCGGATGCCCTGCCGCAGGGGCCTGTGGACGCGGGAAATCCTTATGCGGCAGAAAACAAGATGAAGGCGGCGGGAACGCCGGATCCACAGACTCCGGAAGATGCAGAAGTCAGTGCCCTTGCAATGGCAGAGAATGAGATGGCAGTGGAGGAGAGCGAAACAGGGGCAGCGGCGGAGAGCGCAGCAGAAGATCTGCAGGCTTCTGAGGAGATTGTGAAATCCCCGCTGGAAACAGGCAGTGACGTTTCGGAGGCGCAGAAGAACGAGAAATCTGCGGCGGAATATACACTCTCAGATTTTAAAGAACGCCTTGAGACGGCACGGACCGAGGCGGAAAAATACCAGGATGATCCGTCGATGAGCCAGACTTCCCGGTATGCGGAGGCGGAGTATGTGCGGAATCTCTGGGACCGGGAGCTGAACATGATCTACGCAGAGATCCACAAAGCGATGGACGAGAATGCGGCGGAATCGCTCCGGCGCGAGGAGGTGGAGTGGATCAAAAAGAGGGATCTTGCGGCAGATAAGGCCAGCGCAAAAAGATCCGGCACACCTGCCCAGAGCGTCGAGTATGTCCGGACATCGGCCAATATGACAATGGACCGGTGCTATGAACTCTTAAAGAACTATGGGGACTATCTGGAACCCGGGGAAGATCCGGGGGAAAAGTAAAAAACATCTTGCCAACCGAACAAGAAACGATTATAGTATAAGTTATGAGAATCTGCGCCAAAGACCGGACCACCGGCTTTATGGGCAGATCCCGAAAAAATAATATTATAGAAACTGTACAAATGTGTCATTTTAAACACAGGCGTCTGAATTTTGGACAGCCGGAAAAGGAGGCGTTTTTATGTCCGCATTTTTCGCATCATTTGTTTCAACAGCCGTCAAAGCTGTGATTCTGGCCGCAGTTGCCCTGGCGGGAATCGTTCTGGGTAAGAAATTCAGAGATAAAAAAAGTACACAACAGTAACCAGGAGGCAGTACCATGCAGAAATATGGTGTAAACGAACTGAGGAGAATGTTCCTTGAATTCTTCGAGAGCAAGGGACATCTTGCGATGAAGAGTTTCTCCCTCGTTCCGCACAACGATAACAGCTTACTTTTGATCAACTCCGGTATGGCACCGTTAAAGCCGTACTTCACAGGACAGGAGATCCCGCCGAGACGCAGAGTCACCACATGTCAGAAATGTATCCGTACCGGCGATATCGAGAATATCGGTAAGACAGCCCGCCACGGCACATTCTTTGAGATGCTGGGCAACTTCTCCTTCGGCGATTACTTCAAGACAGAAGCGATCCACTGGGCATGGGAGTTCCTGACAGAGTGCGTGGGAATCCCGGCTGACCGTCTCTACCCGTCTGTTTATCTTGATGACGATGAGGCCTTCCGTATCTGGAATGAGGAGATCGGTATCCCGAAAGAGCGGATCTATCGTTTCGGCAAGGAAGACAACTTCTGGGAGCATGGCGCAGGTCCGTGCGGTCCGTGTTCTGAGATCTACTATGACCGCGGAGAGAAGTATGGAACAGGTCCGGAGGACGTTATGGGCGGCGAAGGAGACCGTTTCATGGAAGTATGGAACGTTGTATTCTCCCAGTTCAACAATGACGGACACGGAAATTACACCGATCTGATCCAGAAGAACATCGATACTGGTATGGGACTTGAGAGACTGGCTGTTGTCTGCCAGGATGTTGCATCCCTTTTCGACGTAGATACAAACCGCGCTCTGATGGACGAGGTAGGCACTCTGGCTCACTGCAGATACGAGGAGGACGACAAGAAGGACGTTTCTCTCCGTATCATCGCTGACCACGTAAAGAGCTGCACATTTATGGCATCTGATGGGATCATGCCGTCCAACGAGGGCAGAGGCTATGTATTCCGCAGACTTTTAAGAAGAGCTGCACGTCACGGACGTATCCTCGGAATCGAAGGAAACTTCATGACAAAGCTCGCCCAGGTTGTGATCGATCTCTCCAAGGACGGTTATCCGGAACTGGAAGAGAAGAAAGATATGATCCTCCGCGTCATCGACCAGGAGGAGGAGCGCTTCGCAAACACGATCGACAAAGGACTTGAGATCCTTGCTGACCTTGAAAAAGACATGGAAGCAAAGGGAACAAAAGTCCTTGCAGGTGAGGATGCGTTCAAACTTTACGATACTTACGGATTCCCGATCGATCTGACAAAGGAGATCCTTGACGATAAGGGACTCACTGTCGATGAGGAAGGTTTCCACAAGGCAATGCAGGTTCAGAGAGAGACTGCGAGAAGTGCCAGAAAGACTACAAACTACATGGGACGCGACGATATCTACCAGAAACTCGACGCATCCTTAACATCCGCTTTTGTCGGATATGATAAGCTCGAAGCTGAGTCCAGACTGACAGCTCTTGTAAGACTTGCTTCCGATGAAGAGGGCGAGGATCAGATCACAGACGCAGTGACAGACGGCGAAAAGGCATGTGTTATCACATCCGAGACTCCGTTCTACGGAACCATGGGCGGCCAGGTCGGTGACCGCGGCGTGATCGAGAGCGCAAACGGCAAGTTCGAGGTAGAAGATACGATCCACCTTCAGGGCGGAAAGATCGGCCATATCGGACACATGGTAAGCGGTATGTTCCAGACAGGCGAGACGGTAACTCTGAAGGTAGATGAGGAGAACCGCGCCCTGATCGGAAGAAACCACAGTGCGACCCACCTTCTCCATAAAGCTCTGAGAACCGTTCTCGGAACTCATGTTGAGCAGGCTGGCTCCCTCGTGACAAGAGACAGACTTCGTTTCGACTTCACTCATTTCTCCGCGATGACTCCGGCTGAGATCAAGGAAGTGGAAGCGATCGTAAATAAAGAGATCCGTGCGGCACTTCCGGTCGTTACAGACGTTATGGGTCTGGAGGACGCGAAGAAGACAGGCGCGATGGCGCTCTTCGGCGAGAAGTACGGCGATAAGGTCCGTGTCGTAAGAATGGGAGACTTCTCCACAGAGCTCTGCGGCGGAACCCATGTAAAGAATACTTCTGAGATCAGCTGCTTCAAGATCCTCTCTGAGGCTGGCGTTGCAGCAGGTGTGAGACGTATCGAGGCACTGACCTCCGACGGTCTGATCCATCATTATGAGAATGTGGAGCAGGAGCTTCATGCGGCAGCAGCTGCAGCAAAATCCACTCCGGCAGACTTACAGACAAAGATCGAGTCCATGATGGAGGAGATCAAGGCACTTCACTCTGAGAATGAGAAGTTAAAGAGCAAACTTGCCAAAGAGGCAATGGGCGATGTTATGGATCAGGTTCAGGATGTGAAGGGCGTAAAAGTTCTCGCAGTCCGCGCAGACGGCGTTGATATGAATGGCCTGAGAAACTTGGGCGACCAGTTAAAGGAGAAGCTTGGCGAGGGCGTTGTTGTGATCGCATCTGTTCTCGACGGCAAGGTAAACCTGATGGCTGCTGTGACCGATGAGGCCCAGAAGAAGGGCGCTCATGCAGGAAACCTCATCAAGGCGATCGCAGGCCTTGTAGGCGGCGGCGGCGGTGGACGTCCGAACATGGCGCAGGCCGGCGGAAAGAAACCGGAGGGCGTTGCGGACGCACTCGCAAAGGTTGCGGAAGTCGTTTCTGAGCAGGTAAAATAGTTAAAATCGTAATATAATCAAAAAAATTTAAAAAAATGTATTTTTCCGGTAAAAACGGGTTGACGAATGTGTAATTTATGATATAATCATACCAGTGCTAAAAAATACCCAAACAGTTGTATTATGCACAATTACACAACTGGAGGGAGGTTAGGTGTGAGCTATGTCAAACGTAATCGTTAAAGATAACGAAAGCCTGGACAGCGCTTTACGCAGATTCAAAAGAAACTGCGCAAAGGCAGGTATTCAGCAGGAGATTCGTAAAAGAGAGCATTATGAAAAGCCGAGCGTAAGACGTAAAAAGAAGTCTGAAGCGGCAAGAAAGCGCAAGTACAACTAATAAGCGTACAGGGGCTGTTCCTTTGGGGACGGCTCCTTTTCTTTTTGCGCGAAATACAGGATAAGAAAAAGCTGTTGCGGGATAAAGACGGGCGTATTATACTAAAAAAGAGCGGACAGGGTCGGCTCCCGGAACCGGAGACGACAGGTCTGCGAAAATAAATGTTGTCTGTGAGCCAAAGATTCAGCCCACAGACATGGTGACGTAAAATACATTGCATCAGAGGAAGGAAACAAACATGGAAAAGAAAATTGAGAGTCTGATCAGAGAACATAAGATCATCGCGATCTTAAGAGGGGTACCGTCCGATAAGGTTGTCGATGTTGCGAAGGCATTATATGACGGTGGTATCCGGCTTCTGGAGATCACATTCAACCAGAAATCTGAGACAAAGCTCATCGATACACCGAATGCGATCCGCGCGGTCCGTGAGGCGCTCGGCGACAAGATGGTGATCGGAGCGGGTACTGTGATGTCTGTGGAGGAAGTTCATGCTGCAAAAGAGGCTGGTGCGTCATTTACCCTTGCTCCGAACGTGGATGAGTCTGTGATCAGGGAGACAGTAGCCTGCGGGCTGGAGTCGATCCCGGGTGCGATGACTCCGTCGGAGATCGCCGATGCTTATCGTTACGGCGCATCTGTCGTAAAACTTTTCCCGGCCGGAAACCTTGGCCTTTCCTACTGCAAAGCTGTCATGGCACCGATCAACCATATTCCGATGATCGCGGTTGGCGGTGTGGATGACAAGAACCTTCCGGATTTCTTAAAAGCAGGTTTCATCGGTCTTGGGATCGGCTCCAGCCTGACAAATAAGAAGATGATCGAAGAAGGCAGATATGACGAGCTGAAGGCCCTTGCCGAGACTTATGTGAAGGCAGCTGTAACTATTCAGTAGGTCTGCGCATTTACTGCGCTGACCGTAAGAAAACATCGGCTTGAAGGAAAAAATCCCATCGGCGAAGCCGATCTGGAATGGATTTTTGCGCGTAACTGTGAAGGTACTGAACAGTTACAGGCTGCTGAAAAATAAGAAACGGGGAGAACCAGTCAAAAATGAAAAATTATACGATCACGATCGATACAGGTACGACCAACACTCGTGTATTCCTGTTTAATGAAAAAAATGAGGTGGCGGCATCCGCGAAGTCTGAGATCGGTGTCCGCATCACCGCGATCGATGGAAATAATAACCGGTTAAAAACGGCGATCAGGGGCTGCCTTGAAGAAGTTCTGAAACAGGCGGGGATCACCTATGATGAGGTGAAGAAAGTCGTTGCCTCCGGAATGATCACCTCCAACGTGGGTCTTGTGGAGATCCCGCATGTGATTGCTCCGGCATCTGCCGAAGACCTTGCAGAGGCTGCAAAGAGCGTGCTGATCGAGGACGTATGCCCGCTTCCGATCCTCTTTATTCCGGGGGTAAAGAACCGTGACGGAAAGCTGGATCTTGCGACTTTTGAGTCCATGGATATGATGCGCGGTGAGGAAGTGGAAACGGTTGCGGTCGTTGAGAGCCTTCCGAAAGGACAGGCGTACCTTCTCGTCCTTCCAGGTTCCCACACAAAGTTTGTCTCTGTGGACTGTGCCGGAAAGATCACGGGCTGTCTCACGACGATCAGCGGAGAGCTCCTCTCTGTGATCACAAACGACACCTTGATCGCGGATGCAGTGGGTCATTCCTTCGCCTCCGAGGAGACTTATGCGAAAGAGTATGTTCTCGCCGGATATGAGACTGCCAAAAAGGCCGGAATCGGCCGCGCATGCTTTTCCGCGAGGATCTTAAACACGTTCGCAGAGCCGGATAAGACGAAGATCGCAAGCTATGTATTGGGTGCTGTTTTGCAGAACGATATGGAGGCAGTCAAGAACAGCGGCGCATTGAAATGCGACGCGGATACGACGGTTGTGATCTATGGAAAGAACCCGTTGAGAGAAGCACTCATGGATCTCTTCACAGAGGAACATTTCTTCCGCCATGTGACGGAATTCGTCCCGGAGGATTCTGTTCCGACATCCGCAAAGGGAGCACTGCATATTGCATCCCTGGCGGAAAAATTTATATAAAATTTAGAAAACTTAGACATAATTTACATCTGTTTTATCAATCTATCACACAGTTTAACGCGTTCTAAGCGCCGGACAGGTTGACGGTGAGGGCCAGTTTTTCTAAAATAGATATGTATAAAAAATCTCTGAAAATTATAAAAAAAATAGAAAGAGATTCGAAAAATATTGTGGCTGAACGGCTGCAAAATATCTAAAAAGGAGAGACTTGTTATGAAAAAGCAAGTATTAAGTCTGGCCCTCGCCGCAGCAATGGCGGCATCCCTCACCGCATGCAGCGGTAATTCCAGCACAACAGAGACAACGGCAGCTGCCGGAGAGACGAAAGCTGCTGAAAATGCAGCGACAGAAAGCAAAGAAGCGGACGCTTCCGGCGTGGATGTATCCGGCTGGAAGAATAAGACCGTTACCTGTATCGTTCCTTACGATGCGGGCGGCGGCACTGATACAGTCATGCGTGCGTTAGCTGACGCAGCAAAAGGTTCCTTTAAGAATATTTCCGTAGAGAACCGTTCCGGCGGCGGCGGAGCGACCGGTATGCTTGCAGGAGCGAACGCTGCGGCAGACGGGACCACGGTTACGATGATCACGGTAGAGCTCGCAACCCTCGAAGCGATGGGAACAAATGCGGGTCTTACATATTCCATGTTCAAGCCGATCATGATGGTAAACAGCGCATGCTCCGCGATCACCGTGAATGCGAAGGATGACCGTTTCAACACGATCGAGGACTTCATCAACTACGCAAAAGAGAACGAGGTTTCCATGGGCAACTCCGGAAACGGCGCGATCTGGCATCTCGCAGCAGCTGGGCTTGCAAAAGAGACAGGTGCAAAATTCAAACATGTCGCTTACGACGGAGCAGCAGGTGCGATTACAGACCTTCTCGGTGAGCATATCGACGCGGTAGCAGTTTCCTATGCGGAGGTTGCAAACTATGTGGAATCCGGCGACTTAAAAGTCCTTGCAGTCATGAATGACAAGCGCCTTGACGCGATCCCGGATGTTCCGACATGCAAAGAAGCAGGCTACGATGTTGTTCTCGGTACATGGAGAGGTCTCGGAGTACCGGCAGATACCCCGGACGAAGTAGTAGAGCAGCTCTATCAGATCTTCTCCCAGGCAGCAGAGTCCGATGCATTCGTTGATTTCATGAATAAGTCCAACAATGTGATCGATATCATGGACGGCCCGAGCTTCGAGGAGAGAATCGTTTCCGACCTTGATACCTACAAAGCGCTCGTAACAGACCTCGGATTAAAGATTCAGTAAATATCAGAAGGGAGCCGCAGCTCATCCTGCGGTTCCCGTATGTCAGAAAAACGATATTACGAAGAATCGAGGTTCCTGTATGAGAAAAGGAAATATTATTGCGGGCATTGTCTGCGCGGCAGTTGCCCTCTATGTCATCGTGACCTGTCTCGGCTATCCGAGAGCAGCGGCTTACGGTACAGGAGTTCCGGGGCCGGGACTCTGGCCGGGGATCATTGCGGCATTGCTTCTGATCTGCTCTGTCGGACTGATCATCGGAACCCTGATGATGAAAAAAGAAGATCTTCCGGAACTTCCGATGTGGACGCCGGGAACAAAACGTGTATACATTTCCATGGTGATCCTTCTTGTATACATGCTGGTGTTATCTACAGTCGGCTTTATCATTCCGTCCGTGATCATGCTGTTTGCATTCTGCCAGTGGTTCCACAGGGGAGCGATTTGGAAAAATGCGGTGATCTCCATCGCAGTGATCCTTGTGATCTACTTTGTATTCAAAAATTTCCTGAATGTGCCGATCGATTTCGGTATGTTCAGTATATAGGAGGGCTGAAATATGAGTTTCTTTCTTGAAGTTGTACAGTCAGCGTTCAGCCCGATGGTCTTATTCTACATGTTTGCGGGCGTTGCGGCAGGTATCTGCATCGGAGCATTGCCGGGACTGACTGCCACCATGGGCGTTGCGCTTCTTCTTCCGCTTACATTCGGTATGGACGCCACATCCGGTATCTTAATGCTGCTTGGAATCTATGTCGGCGCGATCTACGGAGGATCCATCTCCGCGATCCTTTTACATACACCTGGTACACCGGCCTCCGCGGCGACTGCCATCGATGGATACCAGTTTTCCAAACGCGGTGAGGCAGGACGTGCCCTCGGTATCGCGACACTTTCCAGCTACATCGGCGGCGTTGTGAGCTGTCTCTGCTTATGGCTTATCAGCCCGCAGCTCGCAAAACTTGCGTTAAAATTCAGTTCTGCAGAGTTCTTTTTACTCGCAGTATTCGGTCTCTGCATTATCGCCAATATCTCCGGTGAAAACATGGCAAAGGGTCTGATCTGCGGATTCCTCGGAATTTTAACAGCTACCGTCGGCATCGACAGTGTGACAAGCTATATCCGTTTCACTGACAACGCAAACCTTCTTTCCGGCATCCAGTATATCCCGGTCATGATCGGACTCTTCGCAATGAGCCAGGCGTTTGAGACGATCGAGGACATCTACAGCACGGATGAGATCGATGCGACAGTCACAAGACTTCTTCCGACGAAAGAGGATGTGAAGACCATGTTCCGGGTTGCCCCGGTGACAGGACTTATCGGAACCATTATCGGTATCATCCCTGGTGCAGGTGCTGATATCGGATCCTTCGTCGGATACAACACAGCCCGCGGAATGTCCAAACATCCGGAACTGTTCGGCAAAGGAAGCCCGGAGGCCGTTGCTGCTTCCGAGGGCGGAAACAACGGTGTTACCGGCGGTGCAATGATCCCGATGCTGACACTCGGTGTTCCTGGTGATGCCGTAGCAGCGATCATGATCGGAGCACTGACGATCCAGGGCCTGACTCCGGGACCGATGCTCTTCAAGACAAACAAGGTTCTTGTATACACGATCTTCCTTGGAATGTTCGTTGCCAACACGATCATGGTACTCCTTGGATTCTCCTGCATCCGCCTTTTCACAAAGGTATTGAGCGTTCCGAAGACGATCTTAACTCCGATCATCTTCATCCTCTGCGTAGTCGGAAGTTATGCGATGAGAAGCAACTTCTACGATGTAGGAACGATGCTGATCGCAGGTGTCATCGGCTGGCTCATGGGTAAAGTAAAGATCCCGACAAGCCCGGCGATCCTTGGCCTGATCCTTGGACCGATGGCGGAGAAGAACTTCCGTACCGCACTCTTAAAGTCCAGCGGTAATGTCGGCGTATTCTTTAATACCCCGATCTGCTGGTTCTTCCTGGCACTGATCGCATTTACTCTCATCGGTGCAGTGCGCAGCCAGATAAAGCCAAAGAAGAAAGCAGAATGACAGCTGAAAAAAATATTGCATAAAAATTGACCATGTTCTGCCCGGATCCGGAATTCATTTCCAGCGGGCAGAACATTTTTTTGTTTAAAACTTACAAAAATCATGAAAAACAAAGGAAAAACGAAACTATCTTTTGTAAATAGCGCCAGAAAGGCGTTGACAATTTGTTCACAAACGGCTAAAATATCTTTTGTAAAAAATTCATAAAGAATCCTAAAAAATCGTTAAGAAAGTATTAGGAAAGAAAAGGAGTAGTTTTATGAGAAAAAGAGTAGTATCGCTCGCAATGGCAGCAGCTATGGCTCTCTCCCTGACAGCTTGCGGAAGCAGCTCCAGCAAAACAGAGACAACTGCAGCAGCGACAGAGGCAGCAAAAACAGAGACAACTGCAGCAGCTGAGGGGGCAGCAACAGAGGCAGCAGCTTCTGGCGTTGACACATCCGCATGGAAGGATAAAACAGTTACATGTATCGTTCCTTACGATGCAGGCGGCGGTACCGATACAGTTATGCGTGCTTTAGCAGACGCAGCTAAGGGATCTTTCAAAAATATTTCCGTAGAGAACCGTTCCGGCGGCGGCGGAGCAACAGGTATGCTCGCTGGTGCAAACGCAAAAGCTGATGGTACAACAGTTACCATGATCACTGTAGAGCTTGCAACACTGGAAGCTATGGGAACAAACGCTGGTCTTACATATTCCATGTTCAAACCGATCATGATGGTAAACAGCGCATGTGCAGCGATCACAGTAAACGCAAAAGATGACCGTTTCAACACGATCGAAGACTTCATCAACTACGCAAAAGAGAACGAGGTTTCCATGGGTAACTCCGGTAACGGCGCTATCTGGCACCTCGCAGCAGCTGGTCTTGCAAAAGAGACAGGCGCTCAGTTCAAACACGTTGCTTATGATGGAGCAGCAGGTGCGATCACAGACCTTCTCGGCGAGCACATCGATGCAGTAGCAGTTTCCTACGCTGAGGTTGCTAACTACGTTGAGTCCGGCGACTTAAAGGTTCTCGCAGTTATGAACGACAAACGTCTTGATTCCATTCCGGACGTTCCGACATGCCAGGAAGCTGGTTACAATGTAGTTCTTGGTACATGGAGAGGTCTTGGCGTTCCGAAGGATACTCCGGACGAGGTTGTTGACCAGCTCTATGAGATCTTCTCTCAGGCAGCAGAGTCTGACGCATTCGTTGACTTCATGAACAAGTCCAACAATGTGATCGACGTTCTTGACGGCGCTACATTCGAGGAGCGTATCAAATCTGACCTTGAGACATACACAGCTCTGGTTACAGATCTTGGTCTGAAAGTACAGTAATATCAAACCGGCTCAAAGGGGAGTGGGGAACCACTCCCTTGTTTTGTCCGGAGCAACAAACCGCTGCCGGACAGTTGTTTTAGAATGGAGTTTCAATATGAGAAAAGGAAATATTATTGCAGGTCTGATCTGCGCGGCAGTCGCTGTCTATGTGATCGTTACCTGTCTCGGATATCCGAGAGCAGAAGTTTACGGCACAGGTGTTCCGGGCCCGGGACTCTGGCCGGGGATCATCGCGGCGCTTCTTCTGATCTGTTCCGTTGGTCTGATCGTTGTGACACTGATGATGAAAAAAGACCAGTTCCCGGAGCTTCCGATGTGGACACCGGGTACAAAACGTGTATACATTTCCATGGCGATCCTGCTTGTATACATGCTGGTATTATCCACACTTGGATTTATCATTCCGTCCGTTATCATGTTATTCGGCTTTATCCAGTGGTTCCATAAGGGAGCGATCTGGAAAAATGCACTGATCTCCGTGATCGTGATCCTGGCAATCTACTTTGTTTTCAAGAGCTTCCTGAATGTGCCGATCGACTTCGGTATGTTCAGCATTTAAAGAAAGGGGTAGCAGAATGAGTTTCTTTTTAGAAGTATTTCAGAGCGCGTTCAGCCCCATGGTACTGTTCTACATGATCGCAGGCGTAGCAGCCGGAATCTGTATCGGAGCACTGCCGGGACTTACTGCAACGATGGGTGTAGCCCTTCTTCTGCCGCTTACATTCGGTATGGATGCCACAGCAGGTATCCTGATGTTACTTGGAATTTACGTGGGAGCAATCTACGGCGGATCTATTTCCGCGATCCTTTTACATACACCTGGTACACCGGCCTCCGCTGCAACCGCTATTGATGGATATCAGTTTTCCAAACGCGGTGAGGCAGGACGTGCACTCGGTATCGCAACACTTTCCAGTTATGTGGGCGGTGTTGTCAGCGTTCTCTGCTTATGGCTCATCAGTCCGCAGCTTGCAAAACTTGCATTAAAGTTCAGCTCCGCTGAGTTCTTCTTACTTGCGGTATTCGGACTCTGTATCATTGCCAACATCTCCGGCGAGAATATGGCAAAAGGTCTGATCTGCGGATTTTTAGGAATCTTAACAGCTACTGTCGGTATCGACAGCGTAACAAGCTACATCCGTTTCACAGATAACGCTAACCTTCTCTCCGGTATCCAGTACATCCCGGTTATGATCGGACTCTTCGCAATGAGCCAGGCGTTCGAGACGATCGAGGATATCTACAGCACGGATGAGATTGATGCGAGTGTAACGAGACTTCTTCCGACAAAGGACGATGTAAAGACGATCCTTCGTGTTGCTCCGGTAACAGGTCTGATCGGAACCATGATCGGTATCATCCCTGGTGCAGGTGCTGATATCGGATCCTTCGTTGGATACAACACAGCCCGCGGAATGTCCAAACATCCGGAGTTATTCGGTAAAGGAAGCCCGGAGGCCGTTGCTGCTTCCGAGGGCGGAAACAACGGTGTTACCGGCGGTGCAATGATCCCGATGCTGACACTCGGTGTTCCTGGTGATGCCGTAGCAGCGATCATGATCGGAGCACTGACGATCCAGGGCCTGACTCCGGGACCGATGCTCTTCAAGACAAACAAGGTTCTTGTATACACGATCTTCCTTGGAATGTTCGTTGCCAACACGATCATGGTACTCCTTGGATTCTCCTGCATCCGCCTTTTCACAAAGGTATTGAGCGTTCCGAAGACGATCTTAACTCCGATCATCTTCATCCTCTGCGTAGTCGGAAGTTATGCGATGAGAAGCAACTTCTACGATGTAGGAACGATGCTGATCGCAGGTGTCATCGGCTGGCTCATGGGTAAAGTAAAAATCCCGACAAGCCCGGCGATCCTCGGCCTGATCTTAGGGCCGATGGCTGAGAAGAATTTCCGTACTGCACTGTTAAAGTCCAGTGGTAACCCGGTCGTATTCTTTAACACCCCGATCTGTTGGTTCTTCCTGGCCCTGATCGCGTTCACCCTGTTTGGCGCGATCCGCGGACAGTTAAAGAAGAAAACAAATTAAAAACTGTGGATTTTTAAGCCGCATCTGCTTTCTGGTTCTAAGCTGGAAAACAGATGCGGCTTTTTGATTATTGTATAATTGTTTTCAGAAAACATGCGAGTTCGTGAATATATGGTGGAATAAAATCACATTGCCGAAACACGAGGGAGATGGGGGCTGAGATCGGCGGATTTCCGATCAGGTAATAATTGAGATCCGGGGAGATATCATGAGATAGGTACCTTCGCATTGTAAAACTGCAGCCCATGTGGTGCTGGGTCATTTGGTGAGCAGTTTCCAGGCTGCCTTCTGACAGAAGGTTAGAAGGCGTTAAGTTCCAGCGGCGAAATGCTTTTTGTTCCAGATAATAGATAGTCTCAGAGGGGAACTGCGTGATGAATGGGATATCTTGAAAATCAGAGAGCTCAACATACTGATAAGGAGAAATTTCGCATTTGTAAACTGGAAAACGCCAATTTGTATTCTTAGGAACGACAAGGAGAAGATAATCTTTCGTTACAGTTAAAGATTGAAAAATATCTTTATTCAGATGAGGAGAAACTTTACTCATAAAAACGATATCCAACTGATCATTTTCCAGCTTTTTTGTGAGATCCTCAAGAACACTCTTAGAAAAACGCAGAGAAACGCCAGGGTACATTTTCGAAAAATGGTCCATGATCGGCGGGATCAGGAAAGGAGCCTGGATCCAGGGAAGACCGATGCGTAAAGTACAGTTTTCAGAGTGGAGGAGAGAATCCAGTTGAATATGGAAATGCTCCTCAAGATCTAAGATCTTTTTTGCCGTGCTTAAATAGAGTTCCCCGGCTTTTGTGGGCACCATGCGCCGGCCATTTCTAGTAAATAAAGGTGCTTCCAGTTCTACTTCAAGATTTGACAGAAAGATACTGAGAGCAGGCTGGGTCATGGACAATTTTTTTGCCGCAGCAGAGAGTGAGCCGGATTCTGCAATCGTTGTAACATAGACCAGTTCTTTTGAATACATATCAGATTCCCCCTTTAATTGCTTTTAGTATAGCATATAAAAAACACATGCGACAAATAAAATATAAAGAAAATTTATAGATGTACACAAAGTATAAAAATGTGAAAGTTGTTTGTGAAACTCATGTGATTTATGATAATTGTATCACAAATGCATAGGAGGAACGCATATGAAGAACGAACAAAAGAAACGGGAACTTCCAAATACGATCGTAATCATATTACTGATCATTTTAGCAGCCTGTATTATGACCTGGATCATACCGGCTGGAGAGTATGTGAGGGTAAAAAACGAGGCGGGAACTTCTGTAATTGATCCGAATCAGTTTTCTTTTGTGGCGCGTACGCCGGTGAATCCCCTGACGATACCGAACCACATTGCCAAAGGTTTTAAGGATGGTGTGGCTCTGTTTCTGTGTATTGTATTTTCTGGCGGAGCATTTCGCTTTGTGAATGTCAGTGGGGCGCTGCAGTCGGCAATTGCAAAGGTCGTAAAGAAATATTCCAATACGATATGGGTCCTGATTCCGTTACTTACCAGTATTTTCACATTGATTTGCACAGTGAAGGGAGTAAACACATTTATACCGTTTGCCCCAATTCTTGTGGTGATCGCCCAGGCGATGGGACTTGATGCAATCGTCGGTGTCGGAATCATTCTTCTCGGCGGCGCAGTAGGCTTCAGTACCGGACCATTAAATGGATCAACAACAACCGTGGCGCAGGAACTGGCAGGACTTCCATTGTACTCAGGAATCGGCTACCGGATGGTATGCCTTGTGGTATTTGCGGTTGTGACGAATATCTACCTTGTTCGGTATGCGATGAAGATCAAGAAAAATCCGGAATTGAGCCCAATGTACGGATATACTGCAGGCACTCAGAAATCTGAAGAAAAGTCCCTAGATGATTTTGGACCTATGACAAAGACAAAAAGCCTTATTTTGATTATTATGGCGGCCTGCCTGTTAGTTATGGTCGGTGGTTCCCTAACTTTTGGATGGGGAATGATGGATATGGCGGCTATTTATATCTGGATGGCAGTGCTCATGGCGATCACACTTAGAATGTCTCCGAATCAGGCAGTAAACGAGTTTATTGCGGGAATGAAGACAATGCTCATGGCGGCCAGTATTGTGTGTGTTGCGAAAGCTGTCTCCTCGATTCTCACAGCGGGAACGATCATTGATACGATTATTTACGGACTGAGCTTTATTCTGAAAGCAGTTCCGACGATCCTTCAGGGACCGGCGATGTACATGATCAATATCGTTGTAAATATTTTTATTACATCTGGAAGCGGACAGGCCGCAGTAGTAATTCCGATCGTTGCACCGCTCGCGGATATGATCGGAATTACAAGACAGACTGCTGTACTGGCATTCAACTTCGGGGATGGTTTCTGCAACTATATTCTTCCGACATCATCAGCACTGATGGGAATTTTAAGTATGGGAAATGTACCATATGATCGGTGGATGAAATTTATGTGGAAATTATTCCTGATCTGGATGGTGGTGGGATCTGTTCTGATGATCATTGCACAGATGATCCATTTTGGACCGATGTAAGAGAGGAAAAAGAATGAAGGAACAATTATTTGCATATCTGGATACACGAAGCCAGGAAATGAATGAGATGGCAGATGCGATCTTTACGCATCCAGAGACGGCTCACAATGAATATTTTGCCAGCAGTTTGCTGTGTGATTTCCTGACAAAAGAGGGATTTCAGGTGGAGCGGGGGCTCGGACGGCAGGAAACAGCATTTCGGGCGGAACAGACGCTTGGAAATGGCAATGGGCCGTCGATTGGACTTCTGTGCGAGTATGATGCGCTAGAGGGACTGGGACATGCCTGCGGACATCATATGCAGGGCCCAGGAATCTGCGGAACAGCCGTGGCTCTGAAAAAAATTCTGGATAATAAGTGCAATGGAAAAATCATTGTATATGGAACACCGGCGGAAGAGAGCGGCGGAGGAAAGATCATCTTACTGGAGGACGGTTATCTGAAGGATATCGATGTGGCTTTAATGCTCCATGGTTCTCCGACAACATGTGTGGATGTCAAATCGATGGCAGCGGCATCCATGACAGTGACATTCCACGGAAAATCAGCACATGCTGCTTTGAAACCGGAGGCAGGAAGAAGCGCGTTTGATGCATTGCTTTTATCATTCAATGGATTGGAATTCCTACGGGAACATGTTCGGGAAGATTCGAGAATCCATTATACCATGCAGGAACTTCCGGGACCGGCCAACATTGTTCCGGCGAAGGCTGTAGGAGCGTTCAGTGTCCGCTCTTACAATTCTGTATATCTTCATGATGAACTCCTGCCTCGCTTCTGTGACGTGATGAGGGGAGCTGCAATCATGACGGGGACGAGTTATGAGATAAAGACGGAACGAATCCTTGAGGGAAAAGTTCCGGCATACAGTCTGAATGAGATCGTGATGGAAAATGCAAGGCTGGTTGGTGCCCCGCGGATAAGAGCCCCCAGGGAAAAAACAGGATCTTCAGATTTTGGAAATGTTATGTATGAAGTCCCGGGCTGTTGTATCCGAATAGCGTTTGTGCCGGAGGGAACTTCGTCCCACTCGCAGATGTTTCTTGACATGGGATTGACGGAAGAGGCACATCAGGCAATCTTATATGCTGCCAAAATCCTGGCCGGAACGGCGTGGGATCTTTTGAGTGACAATGAGCACATGGAAACGGTGAAAAATGAATTTCGTGAAAATAAAGCACGGTTAAAAAACATGTAACCTACAGAACCTGCCACTGGCAGCATCTTTCGGATGCATGGCAACATAAAAAGACACGGACTGGCAGTTTGTTGGTCCGTGTCTTTTTATGACAGCAGCAATGTGGAGGAATAGGAGACAAAAATGGAAAAGAATATGAGCGTTACGATTGCAGGAGACGTGCTGTGCGATATTGTAAGTGGTTTTCTGCAGGGAATCAGGGTTCACTGCTATATCGACGGAATCGACGCAGCGCCTGGAGGAGCGACAGGTTTGTCGATCCTGCTGAATCGAATAACCGGTCTGCCAATCGGAATGTTGACGATCTGGATCAATCTTCCACTGATGGCGGCATCCTGGATTCTGTTAGGACGATCAAGAACAGTAAAACAGTCAAGACAGTTTTGATCTGCAATGCGATCATAGATCTGGCAGTGACACCATATTTGCCGGTATATACAGGGAACCGGTTTATGGCATGCATTATTGGAGGTGTCTTGGTTGGGATAGGGATGGCAATCGTTTTTATGAGTGGATCTACAACGGGAGGAAGTGACATAGGAGCAAAGCTGATACAAAAATATTTTCCTCATATCCAGACAGGGACGGCGCTGATGGTACTTGATCTTATTATTATCGGGACATCGATTCTAATGTTCAGAAATGTAGAGTCGGGGTTATATGGGATGATCTCCATGGTGGTTACAAGCTATGTGATCGATATGACGTTATACGGCTTGAACCGGAGTACGATGATGACGGTCGTCACTCCATTTTCTGATAAAATCGCAGATGTACTCATGGAATATCTGGATCGTGGCTGCACTTTGTTGGAATGTAGGGGAGCATATTCAAAGAAGGCGAGCGGCGTTACCCTGTGTGTTGTGGACAGAAAACAGATGTATAAAGCGAAAAAACTGATCTATCAGATCGATCCGAAAGCGTTCTTGATCGTCAGTGAGGCACGGGAAGTATATGGGAAGGTTTTTGGCATCTGATCAGGAATGACTATGCATACATGAAGAGCGGCAGTCATAAAATTTAACAAGGCATGATACGGCGGAGCATAGCATGAGAGGGCAGAAAAACGATGATGTTACCCGGACGGACTCTGCCGGGATGTTTGCGGATGCGATGAAGGGGGAGACGCTTTTGACACTCATCGGGACGCGGGCGGTACATATTGAAAATTACAGGAGTATTCTTGTATACACGGATACGGAGATCCGGATCCAGTGCAGGCATTATATTCTCTTTGTTTCGGGAAAGAAGTTAAAGATCTGCTATTATGATAAGGATGAGATGAAAATATCCGGCCGCCTGGAGGTGATCCGGTTTGAATAGATTAAAAGATATGCGGGAGGGAAGCGTGAAAGTCCGGATCGAGGGGAGAGGGATGGAGCGCTTTTTTAATATTGCGGCCCAGAGAGGGATCACGATTACAGAGATAGAGACAAAGGAAACAAAGAAAGCGCGAAAAGCAGGTTCGGTCGGGAAAAAAGAAGACAGAGTAGAGAAAATCCATGCGGCAGAATACAGCCATCGACAGTATACACAAAAAGATGAGTGTATTGAGAGAAATGAATATGAAAAAGATAATGCGGAAATGGAAAAAACGGTATATTTTTGGACGTCTCCGCGCAACTTCAAACGCTTGAAGCCGATCGCCCGGAAAACGGATGTCCGTCTTCGAATCACAGAAAAACATGGTTTTCCATTCTGGCTTCTCCTGGGACGCCGCAGAATTCTCTGGGTCGGCGGACTGGCAGCGTTCTTTCTTTTGCTCTATAGTTCGTCCTTCCATGTGTGGGACATCTCCTTCGACGGAAATCGCCGCTTTACGGACGAGACGCTGCTGCATTTTATGAATGAGGTCCCGGTGCGGTGCGGAATGAGAAAAAGTCAAATTTTCTGCGCGGACCTGGAAAACCGGATCCGGAACGCGTTCCCGGAGATCAGCTGGGTGTCCGCGGAGCTGACCGGCACGAGACTCACGATCCATTTGCGGGAGAACGACGGGATCTTAAAGGCGGAGACGGAACCGGAAACGCCCTGTGAGCTCACAGCCGGGACAGACGGCACCGTGACAAGGATCATCGTCCGGAACGGAAAAGCCAGAGTGAAGGTCGGAGACACGGTGAAAGCCGGGGATGTTCTGGTATCGGGGGAACTCCCGCTCTACGATGACTCGGAGACACTTGTGAAGACAAATAAGGTCCATGCGGACGCTGAAGTTTACGCCAGGACTGTCAAAACAGTCACATGGAAGATCCCGGATACGGAAGAGATCCGTGCAAGGACAGGAAAGAGGCGCCGAGGTATCTTTTTTAAACTTCTGGACCTGGAATTCTGCTTTCTGATGCCGGATCTCAAAAAAGAAAGCACATGGGAACTGTTTATGGAAGAATTCCAGCTGAAACTTTCGAAAAATTTTTACCTTCCGGTCTACGTCGGGATCCTCACCGCCAGGGAATATGTCCCCTATGAAAAAGTCCTCACAAAAACGGAAGTATCAGACGCTGCGGACCGTTATTTGAACGAATATATGCAAAATCTTACGGAAAAAGGTATACAAATCCTTGGTAGTGATGTTAAAATAGAGAGAAGTGGATCTCACTGGAAGATCCATGGAACACTGACGGTGGTGGAGGACATCACGAAAAGCTCCCCCATCCCGGAAGATCAGGAGGAGATTCAGACATTAGATGAGCATCATTGAGACAATCATAGACATTCCGGCAGAACATGAACGGAAAGTCTGCGGACAGTTTGACAGTTATCTGAAAAAAATTGAGCGGACACTTCACGTATCCATGGTGGCGCGTGACGGAGAGATCAAGGTCATCGGACCGGATCACGCAGTAAAGCGCGCAAAGAGCGTGTTTTCGACACTGCTGGAGCTCTCGAAGCGCGGCGAGGAGATCGGGGAACAGAATGTGGACTACGCTCTGGCGCTCTCCTTTGACGATAAGGATACGGAAATGCTTTCCCTGGACCGCGATATCATCTGCCATACCATAAACGGAAAACCGGTAAAACCGAAGACATTGGGACAGAAACAGTATATCGACCTGATTAGGAAAAAGATGATCGTGTTCGGCGTCGGCCCTGCGGGAACCGGAAAGACATACCTCGGCATGTCCATGGCGATCCAGGCCTTCAAAAACGGGGAGGTTGGCAGGATCATCCTGACGCGCCCGGCGATCGAGGCGGGAGAGAAGCTTGGCTTTCTTCCGGGCGACCTGCAGAGTAAGATCGACCCGTATCTGCGCCCGCTCTACGACGCTCTTTACCAGATCATGGGTGCGGACAGCTACCTCCACAATTCGGAGAAAGGCCTGATCGAAGTGGCGCCTCTCGCGTACATGCGCGGACGAACCCTGGACAACGCGTTCATCATCCTGGATGAGGCCCAGAACACGACCCAGGCCCAGATGAAGATGTTCCTGACGAGAATCGGTTTCGGTTCCAAGGTCATCATCACCGGCGACCAGTCCCAGAAAGACCTGCCTGCCGGTCAGGTGTCGGGGCTTGATGTGGCGCTTAAAGTATTAAAGAATATCGACGATATCGGGATCTGCCGTTTCTCAAACGAGGACGTGGTCAGACATCCGCTTGTTCAGAAGATCGTAAAAGCATATGATGAATATGAAGGCCGTGAGAAACCGGAGAGAAGATCTCGCGGGGAACATCAGAAGGACGGCCGGGAAGGACGGGAACAGAGATGACAGTGACAGTGGAGTACGAAGCGGAAGAAAAGCTGGATCTCCCGTACGAGGAGATCATAAAAAATGTGATCGAGGAATCCCTGGATTACGTGGAATGCCCGTATGACGCGGAGGTGAATGTCCTCCTGACGGACAACGCCGGGATCCACCAGATCAATCTTGACATGCGCGGGATCGACAACCCGACCGATGTGCTGTCGTTCCCGATGTGTGATTTTGAGACGCCGGGGGACTTTTCCCACCTCGAGGACACACCGGAGGAATATTTTGACCCGGATACAGGGGAATTACTCATGGGGGATATCGTAATTTCCGTTGACAAGGTAAAGGAGCAGGCTGAGAAGTACGGTCACTCCCAGACGAGGGAGCTGGCATTCTTAGTCGCGCACAGTATGCTTCATCTGTCCGGCTACGACCATATGGAGGACGAAGAGCGGATCCAGATGGAGGATATGCAGAGAGAAATTCTGGAACGGAGGGGTTACAGGAGATGAGAAAACGGGGCAGAGCATTTATTATCAGTATTGGGATCATGATGGCGGCAGCAGCGCTTTCCGGCTGTGGAAAGAAGGCGGAGGAAGCGGCTGTGACAACGGAGGCGTCGGTGGAGACGCCGGAAGAGACGAAGACGATCGTCCTTGAGACAGAACCGACGACGGAGGCGGAAACGGAACCGCAGGGTCCGGAGGAGCGCAAAGAAGTCGACGGAAAGATCCAGAGTTACCTGACCGGTGAGATGGTGGATGTGGCGAAAGCCAACAGACGCCCGGTCGCGGTCATGATGAGCAATGATAAGGCATCTCTGCCCCAGTACGGGATCAACCGGGCGGATGTAGTCTACGAGGCGCCGGTGGAAGGCGATATGAACCGGTTTATGTCGATCTTTGAGGACTACGACGATCTTGAGAGGATCGGCTCCGTCAGAAGCTGCCGTACTTACTATACATACTTCGCAAGAGAGTATGACGCGATCTATGCCCACTATGGGCAGAGTACCTTCGCGGTTCCGTACCTTAAAAATGTGGACAATATCAACGGAATTGACAGTACAGGCGGAAACGCATATTACCGCACGAAGGACAAAAAGGCACCGCACAACGCGTATACGAGCGGGGCAAAGTTAAACAAGACGATCGGCCAGCTCGGTTACCGGACCTCCTACAGCGATACCTACACAGGACATTTCCAGTTCGCGGGAGGGACAGGCACTTATGTTCCGGCGGAATCCGACGCGAAGGATGCGTATAAGATGTATCCGTCCTATACGATGAACAATCCCTGGTTTGAGTACAATGAGAGTGATGGAAAATATTACCGCTTCCAGTACGGCGGAAAACACAACGGCGACAGCGGACAGATCGCTGTCAGAAATGTCATCTTCCAGTACGTGGAGTGGGGACATTATGCCAGCACCGATTACCTCAACATCAACGTCCACAAAGGCGGAGCGGGTTATGTCTTTACAGGCGGAAAGTGCGTTCCGGTCTCCTGGAAAAAGGATGGGGACTTCGGACCGACCCGCTATTATGACTCTGAAGGAAAGGAAGTTATGCTTAACAAAGGAAAGACCTGGATCTGCATTGTAGGAGCAGACAGGTTCGATAAAGCTGAAATTTATGGAAAGTAACAGACAGAAAAAGAAGAAGGAATCCAATTTCGTCGTCCAGGGAAGTATCCTGGCGGTGGCGTCCATCGTGGTGAGGATCATCGGTATCGCGTACCGCATCCCGATGATCAACATCATCGGTGATGAGGGAATGGGGTATTACGGAACTGCGTTTAATGTATACAATATTGCGCTGCTCCTGTCCTCCTACAGCCTGCCGCTCGCCGTGTCGAAGATGGTTTCCGCGAGACTTGCAGGAAAACAATACCGGAACGCCGCGAGGATCCTGCGCGCGGCACTCTGCTATGCAACGATCGTTGGTGCATTTGCGGCCGCAGTGATCTGGTTCGGCGCTGATTTCTTTGCGAGAGACGTATTCTTTATGCCTTATGCGGCATTTGCATTAAAGACATTAGCACCGACGGTCTGGATCATGGCGTATCTCGGTGTGTTCCGCGGATATTTCCAGGGACAGGGAACCATGGTGCCAACGGCCTTTTCCCAGGTCTTTGAACAGATCGTAAATGCCATCATCAGCGTGGCTGCAGGAAGCTTTCTCTTTAACGAGGCGTTAAAGACAGAAGTATTAAAGAACCAGACAGGAACCGGCTATTCCAACGCCTGGGGAGCTGCCGGAGGAACGATCGGTACAGGTGCGGGCGCCTTCACGGCGTTGATCTTTCTGCTTTTCCTCTTTGCGATCAGCAGAAACGTCCGCAGACGTCAGATCCGCAGGGATCAGACGGAATTTGTGGAGAGCTATAAGGAGATCACGAGAGTCCTGTTCTTCACGGTCGTTCCGGTTATCCTGAGTTCCGCGATCTACAACTTAAACAGCGTGCTGGATAACGGGATCCTCGCATACAACTTTAAGACTCTCGGACAGGGAGATGAATTTGCCTCCATCTGGGGAGTGTATACAGGAAAATACCATTTGCTGATCAATGTGCCGATGGCGATTTCCAATGCCCTTTCGTCCTCCCTGATCCCGTCCGTATCCAGGGCAGTGGCGATGGGAGACAAAAAGCTTGTGAGAGAGCGCGTGGCATCTGCGATCCGTTTCTCCTGCTTTGTGGCGATCCCGTCCACTGTGGGCCTTACGGTACTTGCGGGACCGGTAAATAACCTGCTGTTCTCCGGAGATAATACCCTGGCGATCCGGATGACGATCTACGGTTCTCTTGCGGTCGTATTTTACTCCGTCTCTACGGTGACGAACGCGATCCTTCAGGGAATCGACAAAATGCGTCTTCCGATCTTTCACGCGGTGATCTCCCTTGTCCTCCATCTGATCGCACTTGAGATCATGGCGCTGGGATTCCATATGGGAATCTACAGCATGGTATTTGCGAATATCCTGTTCGCGGTGTTCATGTGCCTGATGAATGCGAGATCCATCCGGAATCTTCTCGGTTACCGGCAGGAGATGAAAAAGACCGTTGTGATCCCGGTGATCGCTTCTGCAGTGATGGGACTCTTCACGTTTGGCTCCTATCAGCTTGTGCATCTCGCGGTAAAGAGCAATGCGCTTTCTACGATGTTTGCGATGATGGTCGCAGTGATCGTTTACGGTGTGCTCCTGATCAAGCTTGGCGCCCTGTCTGCGGCGGAACTTAAGACCATGCCGGGCGGAACGAAACTTCTCAGGGTGTTCAGAAAGCTTCATTTAATGTAAAATTTTTATTTAACGGGAAGTTCCATCGGAATTTCCTGTTAAATAAAAATATATGTTTAAAAAAGAAAAAGAAAGCAGATACTTTCATAAAAGGAGGAATATTCCTATGAAAAAGTATGTATCCTGCTTTCTTTTCTTTTTCTTTCTGACATCCGCCAGCCTGATCACGCTGTTCCTTATGACTGCGGGGGAGGAAGCTCGGGGAACAGAGGAGGTACAGATGCAGCAGTCTGTGGAAGAGCCGGTCTTCGCGAAGGAGACGGAGGAGATCCATGTGGTCTTAAACCAGGAACAGGTGGAACATGAGACGATGGCGGAGGACGAAGAACGATATTTTCTTGTTGCCGAGGAAGGATATCTGATTGTATACGATAAGGGAAAGGAGACCACGGATCTCTTTACCCACATGCCGCTCGCAGAATTTCCGGAGGAAGAACAGGAACGGCTGATGACCGGGATCTGGTTTCCGACAATGGCAGAAATATTCAGTTATCTGGAATCTTACAGCAGTTGATACTTGAAATTTTGCGTTCAGGTCGATATACTAATATAAATTGTAACCGTTCGGCGGGATGATCCCCGGATGATCTGTGATCGGGTCCCATGCGCGGATCATCGCACAGATAAACGGTTGCCGTAAATCAGGTACAGGGGAGAGATAGAATGGCAGAGAGTTTCAGAGGACGGAAAGGGATCATCATCGGCGGCGGTGCATCAGGACTTATGGCCGCGATCACTGCGGCAAAACAGGGTGCGGCTGTGACGGTCCTGGAGCACACGGCCCGACCGGGAAAAAAGATCCTGTCAACGGGAAACGGCAAGTGCAACCTGACAAACCTCTATATGGATCCGTCCTGCTACAGGAGTGATCAGAGCGGATTTGAAACGGCTGCCATCCGGAATTTTCCACCGTCCGCCGCGACAGCGTTCTTCCGGGAACTTGGTGTCCTGACGATGGACCGCGGCGGCTATGTATATCCGATGTCCGGCCAGGCGCAGACGGTCCTCGATGCACTGCTCCGGGGAGCGGACCGTGCGGGAGTCCGGATCATTACGGAATGTGAAGTCCGGAATGCGAAAAGACAGAAAGACCGTTTTTCGGTCGGGACAGACCGTGGGATCTATACAGGTGATTTCCTGATCTTAGCGTGCGGTTCCATGGCGGCGAAGGGAACAGGATCCGATGGAAGCGGCTATGAGCTCGCGAGACAGTTTGGACACCGGATCATCAAGCCGCTCCCGGCGCTTGTCCAGCTGAAATGCGAAGGAAATCTTCTCCCGAAAGCCTCCGGAGTCCGGACGGACTGCCTTGTGGAGATCCGGACCGGGGACGGAAAGACAGCGGCAAAAGACCGGGGAGAACTCCAGATCACGGACTACGGGATCTCGGGCATCCCGGTATTCCAGGTGAGCAGGTATGCGGCGAAGCTTTTGGATCGGAAGAAGAAGGTGTCTGCAGTCCTGAACTTTCTGCCGGATCTGGATGAAGAAGAAGTCCGGGATCTTTTGAAGGAGCAGAGATCCTGCCTTTCGGGGGAAACTGCCGAGACATTTTTAAACGGTATTTTTAATAAGAAACTCGCGTCGGTGCTCTTAAAAGCGGCAAAGATCCGGCCCGAAAGACAGGCGGGACTCTTGACGAAAGAGGAGCTGGACAGTCTGGTTTCTGTGATCCGGGAGTTTGTGATCCCGGTGAAGGAGACAAATCCTTTTGAACAGGCCCAGATCTGTGCAGGCGGTGTCGATACAACAGAGATAGAAGCGGAAACTATGCAGTCAAAACGCGTTCCCGGACTTTACATGGTCGGGGAGCTTCTGGATGTCGATGGGATCTGCGGCGGATACAACCTGCAGTGGGCATGGTCATCCGGATATGCAGCCGGATCGCATGCAGCCGCAGGGGTCGTCCCGGGATACAGAAAAACTGTCCGGGGACAGGAAAAACAGGTGAAATTCTCCGGATCGGAAGGAAACAGAGCCCGGGGAAGACAGGAAAGGAAAAAACATACATATGATCCGGATCAATCAGCTCACACTTCCCGTGGATCACGCGGAAGAGGCGATAAAGAAAAAGGCGGCAAAGCTCTTAAAAATCGATGAATCGGCGATCGGGGAGATCCGGATCGTCCACCGCTCCATCGACGCGAGAAAGAAGCCGAATCTGCTGTTCAGTTATATTGTGGATGTGACACTTGCAGGCGGAAAAAAAGAGGCAGCAGTCATCAAAAAGGCGGCAAACCAGAATGTCCGTGCGGAAGATTCACGCCCGTATGTCTACCCGGAACATGGAACGCAGGAGATGAGAAAGCGCCCGGTGATCATCGGGGCAGGTCCTGCCGGGATGTTCGCGGCGCTGGCACTCGCCGAAAACGGCTATGCCCCGATCCTTTTTGAACAGGGAGATGCCGTTGAGGAGAGAACGAAAAAAGTGGAGGATTTCTGGAAAAACGGGGATCCGGCGCTCGATATCCGCTCGAACGTCCAGTTCGGTGAGGGCGGAGCCGGAACATTCTCCGACGGAAAGTTAAATACACTTGTAAAAGATACTTCGGGAAGGAACGGAAAAGTCCTCTCCACCTTTGTGGAGATGGGGGCGGATCCGTCGATCCTTTATGACCATGCACCTCACATCGGGACCGATGTGCTGAGAGATGTGGTCAGAAATTTGAGAAACAGGATCATCGCCGGAGGCGGGGAGGTCCATTTCCGCTCGGAAGTCACGGAGATCCTGGAGGAAAAAGGCAGAGTTTCCGGAGTAAAGCTCGCGGATGGGACGGTGGTCGAGACAGAGAAGGTCATTCTCTCTGTGGGACACAGTGCCAGAGATCTTTTTGAGAAACTTGACAGAATGAAGGTCTTTATGGAGCCGAAGCCGTTTGCGGTGGGACTCAGGATCCAGCATCCACAGGCGCAGATCAACCGGAACCAGTACGGGCTGGAGGACGCCGGAAAACTCGGCGCCGCGCCGTATAAAGTGACCGCGAAGACAACCAGCGGCCGCGGCGTCTACTCGTTCTGCATGTGTCCGGGAGGAATGGTGGTGAATGCCTCATCGGAAAAAGGGCGACTGGCGGTCAACGGAATGAGCAATTTTAAGCGGGACAGCGGCATCGCAAACAGTGCCCTGATCGTGGCGGTCACTCCGGCCGATTTCCCGACAGCCGGTCCTTTGGGCGGCATCGCATTCCAGAGAACTCTGGAAGAGCGTGCATTCGCGCTTGGCGGAGGAAAGATCCCCGTCCAGCTTTACGGCGATTTCGCCGCAAACCGACCGACGGTGGCCCTGGGAGATGTGAAACCTGTGTTCTGCGGGGGATATTCCTTCGCGAACCTGCGGGAACTGATGCCAGAGGCCTTAAACGGAGCGTTTCTTGAAGGGATGGAGCAGTTCGGAAGACGGATCAGAGGATTCGACCGGGCGGACGCTGTCCTTGCAGGAATCGAGAGCCGTACGTCATCACCGCTCAGGATCTGCCGCGATGAGAGCCTTCAGAGCAGTTTAAAGGGGCTTTATCCATGCGGCGAGGGAGCCGGGTACGCCGGAGGGATCACATCGGCGGCCATGGACGGCCTGAAGGTTGCGGAAGAGATCATCAAGCGGTATGCAGCGGTAGGTTAAACTGTAAAAGCCGGCAGTGCACCGGAGAAAAAGGCGGCACTGCCTGATTCCGTTGGAAAGGGGACTTTCATATGACAGAGAGAGAATTATTAAAAGATAAAAAGAGGATCGTGATCAAGATCGGATCTTCCTCATTGACACATGCGGAGACTGGAGACCTGAACCTTGCAAAGATCGAGAAACTGGTCCGCGTCATCAGCGATATGAGAGGAATGGGAAAAGAAGTGATCCTTGTCTCCTCCGGTGCGATCGCGACGGGGCGCCAGACGCTCGGCGGAAAGAAGCCGGAGACGGTTGCCGAGAAACAGGCTTACGCGGCGGTCGGTCAGGCACGCCTCATGATGGTATATCAGAAACTCTTTTCCGAGTACAACCAGACGGCGGCACAGATCCTGATCACAAAGGCGACGATCCTGGACGATACTTCCCGCGCAAACGCGAAAAATACGTTCAATGAACTTCTAAAACTCGGAACGGTACCGATCGTAAACGAGAACGATACCGTATCTACATATGAGATCAAATTCGGTGATAATGACCGCCTTTCCGCCATCGTTGCGGCTCTTGTCGAGGGAGATCTGTTATTCCTTCTCTCCGACATCGACGGGCTCTACACGGATGACCCGAAGAAAAATCCGGATGCAAAATTTATCAGCCAGGTGGATGACCTGACTGATGAGTTTATGGCGATGGGCAAAGGGACCACCGGAAGCGACGTCGGAACCGGAGGAATGGCGACAAAACTCCACGCGGCAAAGATCGCGACAGAGAGCGGTGCCGACATGGTGATCGCGAACGCAGACGATGTGGAAGTCATGTGGCGCATCTTAAAGGGTGAGGAGATCGGAACACTCTTTAAAGCAAATAAGAGCAGCGAATTTGCGCTGCTGGATTATATCCAGAGTATTCACGCGTAAAAAAGGTATCCCGGCATATTCGGGTGCCTTGCGCAGTCGCTTGCGTCGATCATCATCTTCGCGTGAGTGTGCATCAGATGGCAGGAAGCTGCATTCCGGAAGCGGGGAAACCGCAGATCCCGGAAACAAACAGAGAGGACAGAAAATTACATGAAACAGGAACAGATCGACAGAATCAATGAACTTTACCATAAATCCCAGTCCGTAGGACTTACAGATGAGGAGAAAGAGGAGCAGGCGGCGCTCAGAAAGCAGTATGTCGCTGACATCAAGGCAAGTCTCAGAGGCCATCTGAACAACATTTCGATCGTTGAGAAGGACGGCTCCGTGACAGACCTCGGAAAGAAATACGGAAATGTGGGAAACACAGAAAGCTGAGCTCAGAAAAGACATACGGAGCCGTCTGAAATCGATGCCGGAAGAAGAAAAGAGGATCCTTGACAGGGAGATCGCGGAACGCGTCCTGGGTCTTCCGGAGATTGCAGAAACGAAAGCCGTGTATGGATATGCGTCCCTGAGCTGGGAGGCGGGAACCGGGGAGATTCTGGAGGAACTCCGGGCACAAAAATACATCATCTGTCTTCCGAAAGTTACCGGGGAGACGATAGAGTTTTTTGTGACGGAGTCGGAGCAGGATCTCTCGGAAGGTTCATTTCATATCATGGAACCAAAGAACGGATGCCGAAAAGCGGATGAGACCAGATCAGAAATCCTCCGGACGGCGCCGATCCTGGTCCCGGGAATGGGATTTGTGGAAACCGGTGCCCGTCTGGGAAAAGGCGGCGGATTCTATGACCGGTATCTGGAACAGCATGCCGGTCATATGACGATCGCGCTGGCCTATGAGTTCCAGATCCTCGGGGAGATCCCGGTGGGACCGTATGATAAGAATGTAGATTTGATCGTGACAGAAAAGCGTGTGATCCGGTGCAAAGACCGGGATGTCGGAACACGGATCAGGGAGGAACAGCCATGTTAACAGAAATCGGACAGAAAGCAAAGGAAACTTCCTATGTTCTCGGAAAAATGGGGACAAATTTAAAGAATGCAGGACTTCTGGCAGCTGCTCAGGAGATCCTGGATGAGGAGAACGAGATCTTAAAGGCAAATGCGGCGGACGTTGAGAGAGCGAAGGAGAGAGGAATGGCTCAGGGACTTGTGGATCGCCTGGAACTGAACCATAAACGCATCGAAGGCATCGTGGAAGGCATGCGCCAGGTTGTCGGACTGGACGATCCGGTGGGTGAGGTCATCTCCATGAAAAAACGCCCGAACGGACTGCTGATCGGACAGAAACGTGTCCCGTTAGGCGTCATCGGGATCATCTATGAGGCGAGACCGAATGTGACGGCGGATGCGTTCGCTCTCTGCTTTAAAGCAGGAAATGCTGTGATCCTCCGCGGCGGGAGCGATGCACTGGAATCCAACAAGGCGATCGTCGCAGCGATCCGGAATGGGCTGAAGAAGGAAAATATCCCGGAGGATGCGATCGCCCTGATCGAAGATACGAGCCATGAGACGGCGCGCGAGTTCATGCGGATGAACGGATATCTCGATGTCCTGATCCCGCGAGGCGGGGCCGGACTGATCCGCACGGTCGTGGAGAACAGCACAGTGCCGGTGATCGAGACCGGAACCGGAAACTGCCATATCTATGTGGATGAGAGTGCAGATCTCGATATGGCGCTCGACATCATCTTCAACGCGAAGACCCAGAGGATCGGCGTCTGCAATGCCTGCGAATCCACACTGGTGCACCGGAAGATCGCAAAGGAATTCCTGCCGCTCATGAAAAAGCGTCTGGATGAGAAGAACGTGGAGATCCGCGCAGATGAGGACGCCTGCTCGATCGTACCGGAATTTACGGCGGCGACGGAGGAAGACTGGGGGAAAGAGTACCTGGACTATATCCTTTCCTGCAAGATCGTGGATTCCGTGGACGAGGCGATCGCCCACATCAACCACTACAATACCGGTCACTCCGAGGCGATCATCACGAAGGATTACGAGAATGCCCAGAAATTCCTGAATGAGGTGGATGCGGCAGCTGTCTACGTCAATGCGTCCACAAGATTCACCGACGGCTTCGAATTCGGATTCGGAGCTGAGATCGGGATCAGTACCCAGAAACTCCACGCGAGAGGTCCGATGGGACTTCCTGCGCTGACGTCCACGAAGTACATCATCTACGGAGACGGGCAGATCCGGAAGTAAGGTGAAACAACAAGGTTGCATTTTCGGAGAATCTTGGTTATAATCATTCAGGATTGAATTTAGAAATTTGGAGAAACATAAGAATGACAGATAAAAATATCATCGCAGGGGCTCCGACGGAGGAACCGGCGAGACAGCAGTACTTTATGGAACAGGTGAAAAAGCTTGTGGAGGCGGAGAGCGCGAAAAAAGGACGCCCGCTCACCTGTTTTATCAATACATTCGGGTGCCAGATGAATGCCAGAGACTCCGAAAAGCTCCTTGGGATCTTAAAAGAAGCGGGATATGTGGAGGGAGCCGATGAGAACTCGGATTTCGTTCTTTACAATACATGTACCGTGCGTGAGAACGCGAACTTAAAGGTGTATGGCCGTCTTGGATATCTGAGCGGCGTGAAGAGAAAAAATCCGGATATGATGATCGCGCTCTGCGGCTGCATGATGCAGGAGCCGGAGGTTGTCGCAAAGATCAAAAAGAGTTACCGCCATGTTGACCTGATCTTCGGAACCCACAACATTTTCAAACTTGCGGAGCTGCTCTACGAGCGCTTCATGGAAAAGAAGATGGTGGTGGATGTCTGGGAAGGAACCAATGAGATCGTGGAGGAACTCCCGGTCGAGAGAAAATATCCGTTCAAGTCCGGCGTCAATATCATGTTCGGCTGCAATAACTTCTGCAGTTACTGCATCGTGCCGTATGTGCGCGGACGCGAGAGGAGCAGAGAGCCGGAGGACATTATCAAAGAGATCGAAGAGCTTGTGGCTGACGGTGTTGTGGAAGTGATGCTTCTCGGACAGAACGTCAACTCCTACGGAAAGAATCTGGAACGTCCGATCACCTTTGCGGAGCTCTTAAGAAGAGTCGAGAAGATCGAAGGACTGGAGCGCATCCGCTTCATGACTTCCCACCCGAAGGATCTCTCCGACGAGCTGATCGAGACGATGCGGGATTCGAAGAAGATCTGCAGCCATTTACATCTGCCGCTCCAGTCCGGCAGCAGTGAGATCTTAAAGCGCATGAACCGGAAATATTCGAAGGAACAGTACCTCGCACTGGTGGAGAAACTGCGCGCGGCGATCCCGGATATCTCCCTGACTACGGATATCATCGTGGGATTCCCGGGGGAGACTGAGGAAGACTTCGAGGAGACGATGGACGTGGTGCGCAAGGTCCGCTACGACAGCGCCTTCACCTTCATCTACTCCAAGCGCACCGGAACTCCGGCGGCGGCCATGCCGAACCAGGTTCCGGAGGATGTCGTAAAGAACCGTTTTGACCGCCTGTTAAAGGAAGTCCAGGACATTGCGGCAGAGGTCGTAAAGCGCCATGAGGGAACGGTACAAAAAGTCCTTGTGGAGGAGATTGATACCCACGAGGCCGGCTTTGTGACAGGAAGACTTTCCAACAACACAGTCGTACATTTCGCCGGGGACGCGTCCCTGATCGGAAAGATCGTGGATGTCTCTTTAGACGAGGCAAAGGGATTCTACTATATGGGTTCCCTTGTTAAATAATAAGGATGAAAAACATGTGACGCCCGGAGCCGAGTGCTTCGGGCGCTGTGGGCATGTTATGGAATAGGAGAAAAGACGTGGGACAGATTTCACCAATGATGACACATTATCTCGAGACAAAAAAGCAGTATCCGGACTGTATCCTTTTTTACCGGCTGGGTGATTTCTACGAGATGTTTTTTGAGGATGCGAAGACGGTTTCGAGAGAGCTGGAGCTGACACTGACGGGAAAGGACTGCGGTCTGGAAGAACGGGCTCCGATGTGCGGAGTCCCGTTCCATGCGGTGGAAGGCTATCTCACAAGACTCGTCCAGAAAGGTTATAAGGTTGCGATCGCGGAGCAGATGGAGGATCCGAAGCTCGCGAAAGGTCTTGTAAAGCGCGAAGTTATCCGCGTTGTGACGCCGGGAACGATCACGAGCTCCCAGGCTCTGGACGAGACAAAGAACAACTACCTGATGGCAGTTGTGTATACCGGAAACAATTACGGGATTGCGACGGTTGACATCACGACCGGCGATTTTTTTGTCACGGAGGTGACGAGCGAGCGGGCGCTTCTCGATGAGATCAACAAGTTCACGCCGTCGGAGCTTGTGTGCAATGAGGCACTCTTCATGTCCGGACTTGATATGGATGAGTTAAAAGAGCGGTATCATTTTGCCGTGACGGCACTGGAGAACCGGTTTTTCTCGGATGATGACTGCAGGAAGATCTTAAAAGAGCATTTCCATGTGATGAGTCTCGAGGGACTTGGACTCGGAGATTATGAGAACGGAATGATCGCATCCGGTGCGGTCCTTCAGTATCTCTATGAGACGCAGAAGAATGACCTGTCCCATCTGACGAAGATCACACCGTACACAACGGGGCAGTTCATGATGATCGATACCTCCACAAGACGAAATCTGGAGCTTGTGGAGACTCTGCGTGAAAAACAGAAGAGAGGCTCCCTTCTCTGGGTCCTCGATAAGACAAAGACGGCCATGGGGGCGAGACTTCTCCGCTCCTTTATCGAACAGCCGCTGATCGACAAGACGGAGATCGAGCGCCGGCAGCAGGCGATCGAAGAGCTGAACATGAACTATATCTCCAGGGAAGAGATCCGGGAGTACCTGAATTCCGTCTATGACCTGGAGCGCCTGATGGGGCGGATCAGCTATAAGACGGCAAACCCGAGGGACCTTCTTTCCTTTAAGAATTCCCTGGAAATGCTGCCGTATATCAAAGATATTCTCGGGGAGTTTTCCTGTGAGCTTTTAAAGAAAATGAACGAGGATCTGGATCCGCTGCGGGATCTCTATGAGCTGATCGACCGCTCCATCGTCGATGAGCCGCCGATCTCGCTCCGTGAGGGAAACATCATCAAGGACGGATACAGCGAGGAAGCCGACAAGTACCGGAAGGCAAAGACGGAAGGAAAGGCATGGCTGGCGGATCTTGAGACCGAGGAGAAGGAAAAGACCGGCATCAAGAACTTAAAGATCAAATACAACAAGGTGTTCGGATACTATTTTGAGGTAACAAACTCTTTCAAGGACCTGGTCCCGGATTATTTTATCCGCAAACAGACTCTGACAAATGCGGAGCGCTACACGACAGACCGGTTAAAAGAGCTGGAAGACATCATCATGGGCGCGGAGGACCGCCTGTACACTCTGGAGTACGATCTGTTCTGCGATGTGCGCGATAAGATCGCTGCGGAGGTCCTGCGGATCCAGAGCACTGCGAAAGCGATCGCGGGCATTGATGTCTTTACCTCCCTGTCCACAGTGTCTATGCGGAATAACTACGTGAAGCCGAAAATCAATGAAAAAGGACTGATCAACATCAAAAACGGCCGCCATCCGGTCGTCGAGAAGATGATCAAAGACAGCCTGTTCGTCGCGAACGACACATATCTGGATAACGGAAAGAACCGGATCGCCGTCATCACGGGACCGAACATGGCGGGCAAATCCACTTACATGAGACAGACGGCGCTGATCGTCCTCATGGCGCAGATCGGAAGCTTTGTTCCGGCTGACGAGGCGAACATCGGGATCTGTGACAGGATCTTCACGAGAGTCGGCGCCTCCGATGACCTGGCATCCGGACAGAGTACCTTTATGGTCGAGATGACGGAGGTTGCAAATATTTTAAGAAATGCCACGAAGAATAGTCTCCTCGTCCTCGATGAGATTGGCCGCGGCACGAGTACCTTTGACGGTCTCTCGATCGCCTGGGCAGTCATCGAACACATCAGCAACCCGAAGATCCTCGGCGCGAAGACGCTGTTTGCGACCCATTATCATGAGCTCACGGAGCTTGAGGGGACCATCAGCGGTGTCAACAACTACTGCATCGCCGTCAAGGAGCAGGGGGACGATATCGTATTCCTCAGAAAGATCGTAAAGGGCGGGGCAGATAAGAGCTACGGAATCCAGGTCGCGAAACTCGCGGGTGTACCGGAGCCGGTGATCGCCCGCGCGAAGGAGCTTGTTGAGGAGCTCGCGAGCGCCGACATCACAGCCCAGGCAAAAGAGATTGCCCAGATGAGCGCGTCCCCGCAGCATAAGGCGGTGGCGAAGCCGGACGAGGTGGATCTCAACCAGATGTCGATCTTTGATACCGTGAAGGACGATGACATTATAAAAGAACTCGGGGATCTGGAGCTTTCCAGCATGACCCCGATCGATGCGTTAAATACCCTGTACCGGCTGCAGACGAAGCTGAAAAACCGCTGGCAGTAGCAGGGATTGAAAAAGAAAGAGAGGGAGAGAGACTATGCCGATTCAGGTTCTGGATCAGAGTACGATCAACCAGATCGCCGCGGGCGAGGTCGTGGAGCGGCCGGCCTCCGTGGTGAAGGAGTTAATGGAAAACGCCATCGACGCCGGTTCCACGGCGATCACTGTGGAGATCCGCCAGGGCGGCATCGGGTTTATCAGGATCACGGATAACGGCTGCGGGATCAAAAAGGAAGAACTGCCGTTGGCTTTTCTGCGCCACTCGACAAGCAAGATCCGGACGGCAGAAGATCTTCTTACCGTGTCTTCCCTGGGATTCCGCGGTGAGGCGCTTTCCAGTATCGCGGCAGTCTCCCAGGTGGAACTGATCACAAAAACCTCCGGAAGTCTCACCGGATCGAGATACCGGATCGAAGGCGGTGAGGAGAAAGGTCTCGAGGAGATCGGCGCACCGGAGGGGACCACGTTTATCTCCAGAAACCTCTTTTTCAATACGCCGGCAAGGCGGAAATTTTTAAAGACGGAGGCCACGGAGGGCGCTCATGTGGCGGATCTCGTGGAAAAGATCGCCCTGTCCCACCCGGAGATCTCGATCCGGCTCATCGTGAACAACCAGAGCCGTCTCCACACCTCGGGAAACCACAACCTGAAGGACATCATCTACACGGTCTACGGGCGGGAGATCGCGGCAAACCTTCTTCCGATCGAGGTGTCGACCGGGATCGTGAAGATCTCGGGCTTTATCGGAAAGCCGGTGATCGCCCGGGGAAACCGGAATTTTGAGAATTATTTTATCAACGGGCGCTATATCAGGAGCGGACTCGTCTCCAAAGCGATCGAGGATGGGTACAAGAGCTATATGATGCAGCATAAATACCCGTTCACGCTGCTGCACCTCACGGTGGAGCCGGAGTATATCGATGTGAACGTTCATCCTTCGAAGATGGAGCTTCGATTCAAAGACGGCGAGAATATGTACCGAGTGATCTCGCAGGCGGTTCTCGACGCGCTTTCCGGGAAAGAGCTGATCCCGAATGTGAGTCTTATGTCGGAAAAGGAAGAGCGCGAGCTTGCAAAGGAAGAGGCTGCCGTGGCACGGAATCCGGTGCCGGGGAGCGGAATGAATCCGGTGGCGAAAAACGCCCATGGACCGGAGCCGTTTGAACACCGCCGCATGGAAGCGATGGGCATCCGCGAAGAACGCCCGACCTACGGGGAGAAGAAGCAGGAGAGCAAATGGATCCTGCCTCCGAAGCCGCTCACGAGGGAACTGAAACCGGAGCCGGCGGCCGGACAATCGACCGGACAGACGGCAGAGCATATCATGGCGGGTCTTCCTGGAATGGATCCGGCAGAAAGAAAAGTGGGAGCGCTTCCTCCGGGAGCCGGAATTTCCGGTGCCGTGACAAAGAGTGCTGACTCTGCGGACAGAAAAGATAGTCAGGAAGTACGGTCTGAACAGGACCAGCCGGGAATCACACCCCGGGCGGAAAAAACAAAAGACCTCCAGCCGACCCAGATGGAGATGTTCGACAACCGTCTCCTCTCGGAATCTGCGAGAAAGCGCCACCGCCTGATCGGGCAGGTCTTTGAGACTTACTGGCTCGTGGAATATGACGGCAGCCTCTATATCATCGATCAGCATGCTGCCCACGAGAAAGTGCTCTTTGAGAAGAATTTTGCGTCATTAAAGACGAGAGAGTACACTTCCCAGCTCATAAGCCCGCCGATCATCCTGACACTTTCCCTTCAGGAGGCGGACCTCTTAAAGCGCCACATGAAGGTGTTTACGGACATCGGGTTCGAGATCGAACCGTTCGGCGGAAATGAGTACGCGGTGCGCGCAGTGCCGGACAACCTGTTCTCCCTGGCAAAGAAAGATCTCCTGATGGAACTCATCGATGGCCTTTCCGACGACAGCATGGGGAAGAATGTGGAGTCCGTCTACGACCGGATCGCCACCATGTCCTGCAAAGCTGCGGTAAAGGGAAACAACGAGCTGTCCTTCGCGGAGGCGGATCAGCTCATCGATGAACTGTTAAAACTGGAGAATCCATATAACTGCCCGCACGGGAGACCGACGATCGTTGCGATCAGCAAATATGAGATGGAAAAGAAATTCAAGAGGATCGTATGATGAAAAAGCCTTTGATCATAATCACCGGGCCGACAGCGTCCGGAAAGACCGCCCTCTCCGTGGAACTCGCGAAAAAGATCGGCGGGGAGATCATCAGCGCCGACTCCATGCAGGTGTACCGCCACATGGATATCGGATCCGCGAAGGTGACGAAGGAGGAGATGGACGGTGTCCGCCACCACCTGATCGACGTTTTGGACCCGTGGGACGAATTTAACGTTGTCGTATTCCAGAAACTCGCGAAAGAGGCTATGGAGGAGATCTACGCGGCCGGGCATATCCCGATCATCGCCGGAGGGACTGGATTTTATATCCAGGCGCTGGTGAATGACATCGACTTCACGGAAAACGACGGGGATACGGGATACCGGGAGGAGCTGGAGCGCCTGGCGGCAGAGAAAGGAGCTTCCGCTCTCCACGACATGTTAAAGGAAGTGGATCCGGAATCAGCGGAGGCGATCCATGAGAATAATGTAAAGCGTGTGATCCGCGCCCTGGAGTTTTATAAAAAGACCGGGACAAAGATTTCCTCCCACAACGAGGCGGAGCGCAAAAAGGAATCGCCCTACAATTTTGCCTACTATGTGCTCAACATGGACCGCGGCCGCCTGTATGAGAGGATCGACCTGCGGGTGGACCTCATGATGAAGAACGGGCTGCTGGCGGAAGTGGAAAAACTGAAAGAGATGGGCTGCACGAGGGAGATGGTATCCATGCAGGGGCTGGGATACAAGGAGATCCTGGATGCCCTGGAAGGGATAATTTCCCTGGATGAGGCCGTCTACATCATCAAGCGCGACACGAGACATTTCGCGAAGCGCCAGCTTACCTGGTTTAAGAGGGAAAAAGAAGTGACCTGGGTGGACCAGGGGAACTTTGATTTTGACAGAGAAAAGATCCTCGCGTGGATGTTAAAAGATCTGCAGGACAGAGGAATTGTGATAAAGTAAAAGGAGAAGACATGGAACTTACAAAGATGTACGGAGAGCTTGGAATCTCTGAGAAAGTTTTAAATTACGGAAGAGAGATCGAAAAGAGTCTGCATGACCGCTTTGAGGCGATCGATAAAACAGCGGAGTACAATCAGCTGAAGGTCATCAAAGCCATGCAGGAGGCGAGAGTCAGCGATATTCATTTTGCCGGAACGACCGGTTACGGTTACAATGACCTTGGCCGCGATACGCTGGAAGAGGTTTATGCGAAGGCATTCCACGGGGAGGACGCTCTTGTTCGCCCGCAGCTGATCTCCGGAACCCACGCACTCACGATCGCCCTTTCCGGAAATCTCCGCCCGGGCGATGAGATCCTCTCCCCGGTCGGAAAGCCGTATGATACGCTGGAGGAAGTCATCGGGATCCGTGATTCCGTCGGCTCCTTAAAGGAATTCGGCATCACCTACAGCCAGGTAGATCTTCTTCCGAATGGAGATTTCGACTTCGAGAACATCAGAAAAGCGATCAACGAGCGCACAAAGCTCATCGAGATCCAGCGCTCCAAGGGATATGCGACGAGACCGACCTTATCCGTAAAGCGCATCGGCGAACTGATCTCCTTTATCAAGTCCATCAAGCCGGATGTGATCTGCATGGTCGATAACTGCTACGGGGAGTTTGTCGAGGAGCTGGAGCCGACGGATGTAGGAGCGGACATGATCGTCGGTTCCCTCATCAAGAATCCGGGCGGCGGACTTGCCCCGATCGGCGGCTATATCGTCGGACGGAAGGACTGTGTGGAGAGAGCGGCATACCGTCTGACAGCTCCGGGACTCGGAAAAGAGGTCGGCGCCAGCCTTGGCGTCAGCCAGTCTCTCTATCAGGGACTGTTCCTCTCCCCGACCGTTGTTGCGGGAGCACTGAAAGGTGCGATCTTTGCTGCAAATGTGTATGAGAAGCTTGGATTCGGCGTCGTTCCGAACGGAACGGAGAGCCGTCACGACATCATCCAGGCGATCACCTTCGGCACACCGGAAGGCGTGATCAAATTCTGTGAGGGCATCCAGGCGGCAGCGCCGGTGGACAGCTTTGTGACTCCGGAACCGTGGGCGATGCCGGGATACGATTCCGACGTCATCATGGCAGCAGGCGCCTTCGTTCAGGGATCCTCCATCGAGCTTTCCGCCGATGGTCCGATCAAGCCGCCGTATGCGGTATACTTCCAGGGAGGACTTACCTGGTACCACGCAAAACTCGGTATTTTGATGTCCCTGCAGAAATTAGTCGATGCTGGTATCGTGACATTGTAAATGTGAACTTTTTCTTAACTCATTGTTTTTGCGCCGGAAATATGCTAAACTTCTGTGCATAAAGTGCCGGGACTGCTATGCGGTCCCGGCGATCGGGAGGAATCAACAGTATGAAAAGTAAAAGTTCCTGGGTCCTGCTTCTCCTTCTGCTTTCCGGGATCGTTCTTGGAGGCTTTATCGGAGAGATGACAGCGAGAGTGCCGGGACTTTCCTGGTTAAATTTCGGGGAATCGTTCGGACTGAACGATCCGCTCGTCCTAAACCTCGGGATCCTTGTGATCACGTTCGGACTCAGCATCCGGATCACGATGGCGAGCATCATCGGCGTGATCGTTGCGATCCTGATCTACCGTTTCCTGTAGGAAGATGTGTTTTCCGGGAAACTTCTGTCAGCCGGGGAATGTACGGATGACAAAAAGGGGATATCTGCCGCACCGTGTACCTGGAGAGACCGGAAAGGCGGGATGTCAGTATGGAAAAGAAATGTGGAAAGACGATGAAGGGGCTGCCGGTCTCGGAGCGCCCTTATGAGAAGGTGCTGGAGAAAGGCCCGGCGTCGCTTTCTGATGCGGAACTCCTCTCCGTGATCCTGCGATCCGGGACAAAGAATATCCCGGTGCGGGAGATGGCGGAGGAGATTCTGAATTCCGGAAATCCACCGGGGCTGGCGGGACTCCTCCATGGCGCCGTGGAGGATTATAAAGAGATCCGCGGGGTCGGGGAAGTGAAAGCGATCCAGCTCGCGTGCGTCGGAGAACTTTCGGCGAGGATCTGGAAAACGGCGGCATCAGAAAAGACGGTCGTTTTTGATGCGCCGTCAAAGGTGGCTGCATTCTATATGGAGGAAATGCGCCATCTGGAACAGGAGAATCTGAAACTTCTGCTTTTGAATACAAAGAACATTCTGTTAAAGGATACAACAGTCTCGATCGGAACGGTGAATGCCTCCTGCGCGACGCCGCGGGAGATCTTTATCGAGGCGCTGCGGTCCAGGGCCTGCGGGATCATTCTGCTTCACAACCATCCAAGCGGGGATCCGACGCCGAGCAGGGAGGACTGCTTCTTTACAGAACGTGTCATGGAAGCAGGAAAGCTCATGGGAGTCCCGCTTCTGGACCATATCATTATCGGAGATAATTCCTATGTGAGCCTGAGAGAACGGGGAATTTTTGAAACATGAAAAACAATACGAAATATTTTCTATTTGGACTGTCGCTTCTCTGTATCTGTATGATCGGTATTACGACGATCAGGGGAAGCATCTTAAATCCGCTGCGGACCGCGGTGGGATATGTGCTGGTGCCGATCCAGTCCGGTGTGAACAGGGTCGGCGGCGGACTCTACAATGAACTGAGCAGCGTCGGAAAACTGAAGACGGCTCTGGCAGAGAATGAGACCTTAAAGACGAGAGTGGATGAGCTGACGGAGGAAAATACGAGACTCCGCTCGGAACAGTTCGAGCTGGAGCGCCTCAGAAGTCTCTATGAACTGGATCAGGAATATATGCAGTACCATAAGATCGGTGCCCGTATCATCGCAAAAGACTCGAGTTCCTGGTTTTCCGTATTCCGGATCGACAAAGGATCCGATGACGGGATCAAAGAGGATATGAACGTCATCGCCGGAGGCGGTCTTGTCGGTATCGTCACGGATGTGGGAGCGAACTATGCGACAGTCCGCTCGATCATCGATGACTCCAGCCGTGTGAGCGCCATGGCGCAGCAGTCCGGGGATTCCTGTATCGTCGCGGGAGATCTTCAGCTGTTTAAAGACGGCCGGTTAAAGCTTTCCTATATGGAAAAGGACGATGATATCAAGGATGGCGACATGATCGTCACTTCCAATATCAGCGGAAAATTCCTGCCGGGGATCCTCGTGGGGTATGCGACGGACATCACGGTGGATTACAACGACAACCTGACGAAATCGGGATACCTGATCCCTGCCGCGAGATTCGACAGACTTCAGGAGGTCCTGGTGATCACAGACTTAAAGGATGCGGGGCCGGAGATCAATGAATAGCAATATGAAGCGGATCATCGCGAGTTTTCTGCTGGTGATCCTGGCATTTATCGTGCAGACCTGTATTTTCCCGCTGCTGCCGTTCCTGGCGGTATATCCGAATCTCATGGTGATCCTTGTCTTTTCCTTCGGGTTTATCCGGGGAAGTGCCTGGGGGATGGGATACGGACTGATCGCGGGACTTTTGATGGACCTGTCGTCCGGAGGTCCGCTCGGATTTCACACGCTGATCTTTATCTGGATGGGCTATGTAAACGGAATCTGCACGAAGTATTATTATGAGGACTATATTACGCTGCCGCTGGTGCTTTCAGCGCTGAACGAAGTGTTTTATAATTTCTATCTTTATGTATTCGGCTTCCTGGTGCGGGGAAGATTACATTTCGGCTATTATTTCATCAACATTATCCTGCCGGAGACGATCTTCACCGTGGTGACAACACTGATCCTGTACCGGCTGTTCCTCTATATCAGCCGCAGACTGGAAGAGATGGAAAAAAGGAGAGACACAACGATTGTTTAACGATTTTTCTGAAATCCTGAAAGAGTTTATGAAAAAGCTGCTGTCGTCAAGACTTGTGATCCTGGCGGTGGCATTTGTGGGGCTGTACGTGATCCTTGGCATGCGCCTGTTCAATCTTCAGATCATGGAAGGAGAGCAGTACCAGGAAAACTATATGGCAAAGACGGAAAAAAAGATCAGTCTTGCCGGTACCCGCGGAAATATTTATGACAGAAACGGGAATCTTCTTGCATATAATAAACTGTCGTACAATGTGACGCTTCAGGATAACGGAGATTACAAAAGATCCAACGACAGAAACCGGATGCTCCTGGAGCTTGTCCGGATCTTAAACCGTCACGGCGAGAACGTGGAAGGAGATTTTTCCGTGGGTTATGACTCCTCCGGGAATATGATCTTCACGACCACCAGCGAGGCGGCGAGAAAACGCTTTTTGAGTGACTATTACGGATTAAAAAAGACGGATGAACTGGATGACGCGGATGGAAAATATCCGTCCGATGTGACGGCCAGGGAAGTCTTTGACGCCAGGGTAAAATATTACGGTCTGGACCAGCTGAAGGATGACAATGACAACCCGATCGAACTTACCGATGAGGAAGCTCTCGGGATCATCAATATCCGCTATACGATGGGACTTACCGCGTACCGGAAATATGAGTCCACCACGATCGCCTCTGACGTCAGCAAGGAGACGATGACGGATGTTCTCGAAAACTCCGCGAACTTAAAAGGCGTCGGCATCGAGGAATCAACGATCCGTGTATACAATGACAGCGTTTATTTTGCACCGCTCATCGGATACATCGGAAAAGTCTGGGATGATGAGCTCGAAAAACTCCGGGAGACGAATCCGGACTATGAGCTGACGGACCTTGTCGGAAAGACCGGGATCGAGGCGTCCATGGAGACGGAGCTTCAGGGAAAGAAAGGTTCCCAGACGATGTATGTGGACAGTATGGGGCGGATCCTTGAGGTTGTCGAGAGAACGGAGCCGGAGGCCGGACATGATATCTATCTGACACTGGACCGCGATCTCCAGATCGGTGTGTACCACCTTCTGGAGCAGCAGCTTGCCGGTATCATCACGGACAAGCTCGTGAACCGTGATCTTGATGACAACGATTACAAGAAGGCGGCAAATATCCCGATCCCTGTGAAGGATGTCTACTACCAGCTGATCAACAACAATGTCCTGGACCTTGCAGCGTTTTCCGCGCCGGAGGCGTCCCAGACAGAGAAAAACATCTATGCGAAGTACAGCCAGTCGAGAGAACAGATCCTCGCACAGATCCGGAGCGAGCTCACGGATGGATCCGCGAGAAAGATGGCAGACCTGCCGGAAGACATGTCTGCCTACATGCAGTATATCTATACGCTGCTTTCCGACCGTGGGATCATACAGACAGACAAGATCGACCAGGAGTCTGACACATACAACGCATGGAAGAACGATTCCATCAGCCTCAGGGATTACCTGTACGACGGGATCGCGGAGAGCTGGATCGACACGACAAAGCTGAAGATCGAGTCCAGATACTCTGATGCGGACAGTATTTACCAGACGATCGTGGAATATGTGATGGATGACCTGCAGAACGATGCGGCGTTCACGAAGAAGATCTTCCGCTACCTTGTCAATAACGGCACCGTGTCCGGAAAGGAACTCTGCCTCGCCCTCTATGACCAGAATATCCTGGCTTACGACGAGAATGAAGTCCGGATGCTGGAGGCGGGCGGAGATGAGTACGCATTCCAGTTTATCAGAAACAAGATCTCCGATATCGAGATCACACCTGCCCAGCTTGCCCTGGACCCGTGTTCTGCCAGTGCCGTGATCACGGACGTCAACACCGGTGAGGTGCGGGCACTCGTGACCTACCCGAGCTACGACAACAACAAGTTCTCCGGAACCGTGGATGCGGAGTATTACAACAAGTTAAATAACGATCAGTCCCTGCCGCTCTTTAACAATGCCACACAGGCACAGAAGGCGCCTGGATCGACCTTCAAGCCGATCATCGCGGTGGCGGCTCTTGAGGAAGGCGTGATCGGGCTGAATGATACGGTGAACTGTACCGGTATCTACAAGGAGATCACACCGGCGCTGCGCTGCTGGATCTATCCGGGACAGCATGGACCTCTCGATGTGGTCCACGGCATCCAGAACTCCTGCAACGTGTTCTTCTCTGAGATGGGACACCGCCTCTCCATGGATGAAAACGGAAACTATTCACCGGAACTCGGTATCGAGAAGATCCGAAAGTATGCGTCTATGTTCGGACTCGATGAGACATCCGGAATCGAGATTGCTGAGAGAGAGCCGCAGATGACGACGGAGAAACCGGAGGCATCTTCGATCGGACAGGGTAAAAACTCTTACTCCAATATCCAGCTTTCCAGATATATCACGGCAGTTGCCAATAAGGGAACGGTATTCAAGCTGAGTCTGCTCGACAAGATGACGGATTCCCAGGGAAATCTCTTAAAAGATTTCACACCGGAAGTACGTTCGACCATCGACGTCAAAGATTCCACATGGAACGCTGTCCACACCGGAATGCGCCGTGTAATCTCGGATGGTTCTGCGAGAAAGATCTTCAGTGACCTGGAAGTCGATATCGCAGGTAAGACGGGTACGGCCGAGGAGATCAAAAATGGACACCGCGTCAACCACGCGTTCTTCGTTTCCTTTGCTCCATGCCAGAATCCGGAGATCGCGGTGACGGTGAATATCCCATACGGATATTCTTCCTCCAACGCGGCGGCGGCGGCAAAAAATATCTATCGCTATTACTACGGATATACAGATCTGAACTACATTTTAAATAACAGTGCGTTAAATTCTTCAAATGTAGAGATCGGAGACTAAGAATTGCAGCCCGGCAAAATTGCCGGGCTGTAAGGCGTTGACGGACCGGCGGTCTGCCGGCAGGTGACACAAAGGGGGATTTCATGATGAAAGATGCTGTCGTAATCAAGGGAAATAAAGCGGGAATGACGGTTTATCTGGAGAAAGATCTTGATTTTGAGGAAGTTCTCCAGGCGATCGCAAAAAAATTCAAGGCGACGGCAAAATTCTGGGGATCAGCCCAGATGACGCTGACCCTGGAGGGACGGGACCTGACTCCGGAGGAAGAGTACCGTGTTGTGCAGACGATCACGGAAAATTCCGATATCGAGGTCCTGTGTCTTCTCGACACGGACGGAAACCGGACGAGAAAATGTGAGAAAGCACTCAATGAGAGACTAATGGAGCTGTCTTCCCTCACAGGTCAGTTTTATAAAGGGAATCTCCGGGACGGGGACGAGCTGGAATCAGAGGCCAGCATCGTGGTGATCGGTGATGTGGAAAAAGGAGCAAAAGTCAGCGCAAAAGGGAACATCATCATTTTAGGAGCGCTCCGTGGGGCGGCCCATGCGGGGATCTGCGGAAATGAGGATGCGGTGATCGTTGCTTTTGAGATGGCACCGATATCGGTCCGTATCGCGGGACTTTCCCTGAAAAAAGCGGAGAAAGGACGCCATCTTGGGCGCGGTCCGATGATGATCCTCTCTGAGAACGGAAAAGTTGTCGAAGAACCGATCAAAAAGAGCTTTCTGAGTGCGCTGAATTTTATATAAAAGAGGTCCGTATCAGTTTCCTTTTATAAAGCTTTTATAAAATCTATTTTTTACTGGAATTTTTTGCTTTTTTCATGTAAAATATATTTTGTGGTACCAGGGGCAAAGATCAGAAAACGGGTGCAGGTCTGCCCGCAGGAAAATTTTTGAGCTTTTGCCAATCCGGTATCAATCTCTGAAAACAGAGGAGATGCGAGTACATTCATAACTTAATACAGGAGGATATTCTTATGAGTGAAGTCATTGTTGTTACATCCGGAAAAGGGGGTGTTGGCAAGACGACGACCTCAGCGAATGTCGGTACAGGACTTGCCATGCTCGGGGAGAAAGTGATCCTGATCGATACAGATATCGGTCTCAGGAATCTCGACGTGGTGATGGGACTGGAGAACCGCATCGTCTACAACCTTGTGGACGTCGTGGAGGGGAATTGCCGTCTGAAGCAGGCACTGATAAAGGACAAAAGATATCCGAACCTGTTTTTACTTCCGTCCGCCCAGACCAGGGACAAGTCCTCCGTGACTCCCGGTCAGATGCGAAAGCTGGTGGATGATCTGAGAGAAGAGTGTGATTATGTACTGTTAGACTGTCCTGCGGGGATCGAGCAGGGATTTAAAAACGCCATTGCCGGAGCGGACCGTGCTTTTGTCGTCACGACTCCCGAGGTATCGGCGATCCGTGACGCAGACCGGATCATCGGCCTGCTGGAGGCGGAAGAAATCTCAAAGATGGATCTCATCGTGAACCGGATCCGGATGGATATGGTCCGGCGCGGAGATATGATGTCGATGGAGGATGTAACGGATATCCTTGGAATCCCGATCCTCGGTGCGATCCCGGATGATGAGGAGATCGTGATCTCCACGAACCAGGGGGAACCTCTGGTGGGAATGAATTCCTTTGCCGGACAGGCTTATCTTAACATCTGTAAGCGGATACTTGGTCAGGAGGTGCCGCTTATGGGGCTTGAGAAAAACAAAGGATTCTTCCATATGTTTAGCGGCCTCTTAAAGAGGGCATAAATGAAAAAGAGACTGTTCCATATCCTGACAGGGAGAAATTCCGGAAGTATCGCGAAAAAACGGCTTGAATTTCTGCTGATCGCGGACCGGGCCGGATGTACGCCGGAAATCCTGGAGATGTTAAAAAACGACATGATAAAAGTCATATCAAGATATATGATGATCGATCCGGAACAACTGGAGGTCAAGGTGATCCACATGGATCAGAGAAAGGCGGGAGAAAAGCTCCCGGTCCTGTATGCCAGTGTTCCGGTTCGGGAACTGCTGGTTAAGGGGACATTTTAATACATGCTTTCAGAATACAATTTTAAAAACTTCAATTTCCGTCTGTTGTTCTACGCCCTAGCGTTAAATGTGATCGGGCTTCTTGTGATCAACAGTGCGGTAAACGGAGACAGAAGCTATATCAACCGCCAGTTGATCGGCCTTTTTGGCGGACTGGTGATCATGATCTTCCTGGCTCTGATGGATTACCACAAACTGATGCGCTGTACCGGCGTGATCTATCTTGCCTGTGTGGCGATCCTGCTGGCGATCATTGTCGCAGGACAGTTTGGAGGAGCCGGAACGGGTGCGAGACGCTGGATCACACTTCCTGTGATCGGACGCTTCCAGCCGTCGGAATTTGTTAAGATCGGTCTGATCATTTTCTTCTCCTGGTTTCTGCAGCGAAATCAGGAGAAGATCAACAATCCCCGCACATTGATCATCGTCGGGGCTTTTGCTGCGGTTCCGCTGCTTCTCATTATGAAACAGCCGGACCTGTCCACGAGTATCGTTATCGTGTTCATTATTGTATGCCTGATCTTTGTCGCAGGACTCAGCTATAAGTGGATCATCGGCGCGGCTGCTGTCGGGATCCCAGGGCTGGCACTCACGGTATTTCTTGCTGAGCGGGGCGCTGTTCCGTTCCTGACAGGATATCAGGTAAACCGAATCCTCGCCTTCATCAATCCGGGAAAATTCGCAGACTTGAATGTCCAGCAGGATAACTCAAAGATGGCGATCGGATCGGGAATGCTGTATGGAAAAGGTCTGCTCAACGAGACGGCCATTTCCGTAAAAAACGGAAATTTCTTATCTGAGGAACACACCGATTTTATTTTTGCCGTGATCGGTGAGGAGATGGGGTTTGTGGGCTGCATGCTTGTGCTGGTCCTCTACCTTCTCTTCGTATTTGAATGCCTGCGAATGGCAGGGAGAACGAGAGATCTGACCGGAAAGCTCCTCTGTACGGGGATGGCTGCTCTCGTTGGATTCCAGGCATTTACAAACATTGCGGTTGCCACCGGGATTTTCCCGAATACCGGACTTCCGCTTCCATTTATCAGTTATGGTGTAAGTTCTCTGGTAAGTCTTTATATCGGCATCGGCGTTCTTTTAAACGTCGGACTGCAGCAAAATAAACTGGAATTCTAGGAGGTATTCTTATGAATGTTGGACTGATCGCGCATGATTCCAAAAAGAAACTGATGCAGAACTTCTGTATCGCGTATAAAGGGATCTTAAGTAAACATAACCTCTATGCGACCGGAACGACCGGAAAACTCATTGAGGAAGTCACAAATTTAAACATCCATAAATTCCTGCCGGGTCATCTTGGCGGGGAGCAGCAGATGGGAGCTCAGATCGAGAACAATGATATCGATCTTGTGATCTTCCTGAGAGACCCGCTGTCACCGAAGTCCCACGAGCCGGATGTCAACAAGGCGGTGAGACTCTGCGATATCCACAACGTCCCGCTTGCGACAAACCTTGCGACAGCAGAGCTTCTGATCAAGGCTCTGGATCGCGGAGATCTTGAGTGGCGTGAGATGTATAAGTAATGAGTAAGAAGAAAAGATGGATCCCGGGGATCGTGGGGTTCTGCCTGATCCTTGGCACGACTGGCTGCGCCGGACTTGCAGATACGGGAAATACCTACGCCCTGGATCAGAGGATCGAGACGTTCGCATCTTCAGGCAGCGGAAGAACGGCGGACGGCTTTGCGGCAGACCTGGCGGTGGTAACGGATGGGACCGACGGAGACGGAACACTCACAGCGCAGTCTGCCGGGGTATTTCCGCTCGATGGGGGAAATGCCGTATTTGCGCAGGATGTTTTTGAACGCAGAAATCCTGCCAGCACGACGAAGGTCATGACGGCGCTTGTCGCCCTGAAATATGGAAATCTTGAAGATATGGTGACGGTTCCTCAGGAGTCGGTAATCACGGAGAGCGGTTCCTCCATGGCGGGGGTTGTTCCCGGAGATAAGCTGACACTGGAGCAGCTTCTTTATGGTCTTTTGATCCCGTCGGGAAACGACGCGGCAAACGCAATCGCAGTTCATATGGGCGGATCGATCGAAGGATTTGTTGAAATGATGAACGAGGAAGCAGCCCGGATCGGTGCCACAGGGACGCATTTTGCAAATGCAAATGGCTTGACGAACGAGGACCACTATATGACCGCCTACGACCTTTATTTGATGTTCCATGAGGCGTTAAAGTATGAGAAGTTCCGGGATATTATCGGAACGAAGACATACACGGCGTCCTATAAAGGGGCGGACGGATCGGATAAAACCGCATCCTGGAGTGTCAGCAACTACTACATGCTCGGAAAGAAGGAGATGCCGGAGGGACTCTCCGTATTCGGAGGAAAGACCGGAACCACCCAGGCGGCGGGCTACTGCCTGATCATGGGGGAGAAGGACGCGGACGGGAAAGAGTACGCATCTGTCGTGATGCATGCGGACAGCCGCGATGCCCTCTATTCGGATATGTCGACGATCATGGAGAAGATCGACCGGTAGCAGAAAACAGGAGGAAGAATACGTGAATGAACAGGACATGAAAGTTTTCGGGGGATCCGAAGGTTTTCATGTCCTGTTTTTACTCCCGGGCAACCGTAAAGAACTGTCGACAGCAGATTCTGCCGGTGTTGGAAGTACATTCTGCTTTTGTATGAAATTATTTCGAAATTTAGAAATAATGGTTGCAAATTTTCAGCAAATAGTCTATAATGAATTTACAAACAAGAGATTTTTTATACAAAATATATAAAATCCAAGGAGGAGTGCATTATGGTTCAGATCATCGCAGGACGGAAGGGAAAAGGAAAAACTAAATATTTACTTGACATGGCTAACACAGCTGTGAAAGAGGCAAAAGGTTCAATCGTTTACCTTGATAAAAGTTCGAAACATATGTACGAGCTTAACAACAAGATCCGCTTAATCAACGTAGCTGAGTTCTCCGTAAGTACGGCTGAAGGCTTTATCGGTTTCATCTGCGGAATTATTTCCCAGGATCACGATCTCGAGGCTATGTATCTCGACAGTTTCTTAAAACTTGCCGGTCTTGAGGGAGAAGATATCACAGCAACTCTCGCAGAGCTGGATCAGATCAGTACAAAGTATCATGTAAACTTTGTATTAAGTGTATCCATGGATGGTGAAGAACTTCCGGAATCTGCAAAAGATATGGTGCTGGTAGCATTATAAAACAATCGCTCCTTCCTATAAGTAAGAGTACATAAACACCTGCCTGATGGCGGGTGTTTATGTTTTATAAGCCGGAAATTCTACGCTGCGAAAAAAATAAATAAAATGTCAAGCAAAAACACTTGACAACCATCACCGTTTATAGTATGATATCGCAGGTGACCTGATATGGAAAAAATTGTAGCACAGGGTCTTCTGTATGATTTCTATGGAGAGCTCCTGACGGAGCACCAGCGGCGTGTATATGAAGATGTGGTATTTAATGACATGTCCCTCAGCGAGATCGCCGAAGAACAGGGAATCAGCAGACAGGGCGTGCATGACCTGGTGAAGCGCTGTGACAAGATTCTTTCCGGATACGAGGGAAAACTGAAACTTGTCGAGAAATTCAACCAGACAAAGAAAATGGTAGAAGAGATTAAGGAACTGGCTGGCCAATATAAAAAGGACGGCGACCGATCCTTGATCGACAGGATCGAAGCGATTTCCGAAGAGATCGGGAAGCTGTAAGCCAGAGGGAGAGTTTTCATGGCATTTGAAAGTTTAGCCGATAAATTACAGAATGTCTTTAAAAACTTAAGAGGCAAAGGAAGACTGTCAGAGGCGGATGTAAAAGCTGCCCTGAAGGAAGTCAAGATGGCTCTCCTGGAAGCCGACGTAAGTTTTAAAGTTGTTAAACAGTTTATCAGTTCTGTACAGGAGAGAGCGATCGGACAGGATGTCTTAGAGAGCCTGACTCCGGGACAGATGGTAATAAAAATTGTAAACGAGGAACTCGTAAAACTGATGGGTTCCGAGACCACAGAGATTGCCTTAAAGCCGCAGAATGAGATCACGGTCATCATGATGATCGGTCTTCAGGGCGCAGGTAAAACAACGACTACGGCAAAACTTGCCGGAAAGTTCAAGGCAAAAGGCAGAAAGCCGCTTCTTGCGGCCTGCGACGTCTACCGACCAGCTGCGATCAAGCAGTTACAGGTAAACGGTGAGAAAGTCGGAGTTCCGGTCTTCACAATGGGAGATAACCAGAATCCGGTGAATATCGCAAAAGCCGCTGTGGAACATGCCAGAAAAGAAGGCATGAATCTTGTATTCCTCGATACGGCAGGACGTCTTCAGATCGATGAGTCCATGATGGATGAGCTCGTCAACATCAAAGAAGCAGTCGATGTCGACCAGACAATCCTCGTTGTCGACGCGATGACCGGTCAGGATGCAGTCAATGTTGCCGGAAGCTTTAATGACAAGATCGGCGTCGATGGCGTGATCTTAACAAAGCTTGATGGTGATACACGAGGCGGTGCGGCGTTATCGATCCGTGCCGTGACGGGAAAACCGATCCTCTACGTCGGTATGGGCGAGAAGCTCTCTGACCTGGAACAGTTTTATCCGGACCGTATGGCTTCGAGAATCCTTGGAATGGGAGATATCCTTTCCCTGATCGAGAAAGCCGAATTTGAGGTGAGCGAAGAGAAGGCGAAAGAGATGAGCCAGAAACTTCGCAAAGCAGAATTTGATTTTAACGATTTCCTTGATCAGATGCGTCAGATCAAAAAGATGGGCGGAATGAACAGCATCCTGAACATGATGCCGGGAATGGCCCAGATGAAGGGAAATGTTGAAATAGACGAGAAATCCATGGATAAAGTGGAGGCGATCATTCTCTCAATGACGAAGGAAGAGCGGGTGAACCCGTCACTCCTGAATCCGTCGAGAAAACAGAGGATCGCGAAGGGCGCCGGAGTAGATATTGCCGAGGTGAACCGGATCGTCAAACAGTTTGAACAGTCGAAAAAGCTCATGAAGCAGCTTCCTGGAATGATGGGAGGCGGAAAACGGAAAGGGCTTGGCGGACTGGGCGGTATGCTTGGAAAGATGAAATTACCATTCTAAGTACCGCATTATGATAAGAAGGCAAATGCGATTCCCGCATGGCTGATACACAAAGAAACCAAGGAGGTGAAATTGTCATGGCAGTTAAGATGAGATTAAGAAGAATGGGTCAGAAGAAGGCTCCTTTCTATAGAATTATCGTTGCAGATTCCCGCTCCCCGAGAGACGGTCGCTTCATCGAAGAGGTTGGTTACTACGATCCGAACACAGAGCCGAGCACCATCAAATTCGACGAGGAAGCAGCTAAGAAGTGGTTAGGAACAGGCGCTCAGCCGACTGAGACTGTTGCTAAACTCTTAAAGGCAGCCGGTATCCAGTAATCGAGGTGGATTCAATGAAGGAATTGGTAGAAGTTATCGCCAAAGCGCTGGTTGATAATCCAGATGAAGTCGTTGTTACGGAATCTGAAAAAGAAGAAGAGATCGTCATCGAGCTCAAGGTTGCCCCGACCGATATGGGAAAGGTGATCGGAAAGCAGGGAAGGATCGCGAAAGCCATCCGCTCCGTTGTGAAGGCGGCTTCTTCCAAGATGGATAAGAAAGTGATTGTTGAAATTCAGTAATCGTGAGGGACTGTGGACAGGATTTTTCCCGGCTGCAGTCCCCTTTCTGTTATCAGAGACGGTTTCTGCGGGCAGGTATCAGCCGCGCTGTGTTTGATAGAATGACAGGAGCTGACTGCCCGGGTTCCCTCGCAGTTACGATAGGAGACAAATATGGAAAAATATCTTCGTGTAGGCGTCATTACCTCCCCGCACGGCGTGCGCGGCGAGGTGAAGGTCTATCCGACCACCGATGACGCGATGCGCTTTAAAAAATTAGATCATGTGATCCTGGACCTCGGAAGAGGAGAAAGCCGGGAGTTAAAGATCCGTCAGGTAAAATTCTTCAAAAACATGGTCATCCTGAAATTCGACGGGGTTGACACTATGAACGAGGTGGAAGGATGGCGCCAGAAGGACCTTCTGATCACAAGAGACCAGGCAGTGCCTCTTCAGGAGGACGAATTCTTTATCACCGACCTCATCGGACTTACTGTTGTCACGGACGAAGGGGATACGCTCGGAACGCTGACGGATGTGATGGAGACCGGAGCAAACGATGTCTACTGTGTAAAGACACCGGAGGGAAAGGAACTTCTTCTCCCGGCGATCCACGACTGCATTCTCGATGTGGATCTTGATAAGGAAGAGATGCTTGTCCATGTTCTTCCGGGACTTCTGGATCTGTAAGGGGAGGCCGCGATGAATTTTCATGTACTTACCCTATTCCCGGAGATGATCATGAACGGTCTGGAGACCAGCATTCTCGGCCGCGCGGCAGCGAAGGGGATCGTATCGTTTGAGGCGGTGAATATCCGCGATTATACGCTGGAGCGCCACGGAAAGGTGGACGACTATCCTTACGGCGGCGGCGCCGGGATGGTCATGCAGGCGGAGCCGATCTACCGCGCTTATGAGGCACTTGTCGAGAAGATCGGAAAGAAACCGCGTGTGATCTACATGACTCCCCAGGGAAAGACTTTCAATCAGAATATTGCGGAAGATCTCGCGAAGGAGGAGGATCTGGTGTTCCTCTGCGGTCACTATGAGGGGGTCGATGAGCGCGTTCTGGAGATGATCGCGACGGATTACCTCTCCGCAGGAGATTATGTCCTCACAGGAGGAGAGCTTCCGGCGATGATGATGATCGACTGTATTTCAAGACTTGTCCCGGGAGTGCTGAACAACAATGTGTCTGCGGAGTTCGAGACATTCCACGATAACCTTCTGGAGTATCCGCAGTACACGCGCCCGGAAGTGTTCATGGGCAAAAAAGTGCCGGATATCCTTCTTTCCGGGCATCACGCAAATGTCGAGAAATGGCGCAGGGAGCAGTCGATCATCCGCACACTGAAGAACCGCCCGGAACTTTTGGAGGACGCTGTCCTTTCGAAAAAGGAGCAGAAGTTCCTGGATGAATTGCTGAGACAGCAGGAGACCGAAAAACCGTGACCAAAAAATTGCACGATATATGAGAAAACCGCTTGCATTTTGGCTTGCGGTATGATAAAATACAAAACTGTGGTATCCGAAAGACGGGAGAACCCTGTCAATACGGAGACTTAAATCATAAGAGATGTTCCGCTGCCGCAGGAAAAGAAGATGCGGGTAAGAACATCGAATACTTTAAGGAGGTTCATATCAATGAACGACATTATCAAGAATATCGAAGCTGCACAGTTAAAAGAGTCTGTACCGAGCTTCAACGTAGGTGACACTGTAAGAGTATCCGCTAAGATCAAAGAGGGAAACCGTGAAAGAATCCAGATCTTCGAGGGAACTGTTATCAAGAGACAGAACGGCGGCGTTAGAGAGACTTTCACAGTAAGAAAGAACTCCAACGGTATCGGCGTTGAGAAGACATGGCCGCTTCATTCTCCGTCTGTTGAGAACGTTGAGGTTGTAAGAAAAGGTAAAGTTCGCCGCGCGAAACTTTACTACTTAAGAACAAGAGTAGGTAAAGCTGCAAAGGTTAAAGAATTAGTAAAATAATTCATAACAACTGTACAGAGAGTCAGTAGATCAAAGGGGCAATGAAAATTGTCCCTTTGTTTTTACTAAAACAGCAGGAATTCCCCTTGCATAAAGTACAGATGTTCTGTCATGGATTCAGGAGGTCCCTTCATGGAATTTTTTGAGAAAAAGGAACCGAACAGACTTCACCGGATCACGGAATGGGCGGTCGACTGCGCAGTCATGATTGCTCTTGCGTGCTATCTCGTGTTTTGTTTTGGGAGCAGGGTTGAGATGAATGGAAGTTCCATGAAACCCGTGCTGGAGTCCGGAGATGTGGTGCTGATAAACCGGCTCGCATATGATGTCGGGAAACCGGTCCGGTTTGATGTTGTCGTCTTTGAACGGGAAGGACAGCAGCCGGGGATCAAGAGGATCATCGGACTTCCCGGTGAGACGGTCCAGATCAAAAATGGATCCGTCTATATCAATGGGGAACTCTTAGAAGCGGAAAACGGACTTGCCGAGGCGACGATCGCCGGGGCAGCCGAGTATCCGGTCGAGCTCGGGGATGATGAATATTTTCTCCTGGGTGACAACCGGGAATCAAGTGAAGACAGCCGGTTTTCCGGCATTGGAAATATAAAACGGGAAAATCTCATCGGACGCGTCTGGCTGCGGTTTCAGCCATTTTCCAGACTTGGTTTCGTCCGGTAGCAGGAAAGGACGGAGACGATTACTATGAATATACAGTGGTATCCAGGCCATATGACAAAGGCGAAACGCGCCATGAAAGAGGACGTGAAACTTGTAGACCTCGTGATCGAGCTTGTGGATGCGAGAGCGCCGCTTGCCAGCCGCAATCCGGATATTGACAGCCTCGCAGCCGGAAAAGGCCGTGTGATCCTTTTAAATAAGGCGGATCTTGCTTCTGAGAAGGCAAATGCCGCATGGATCTCCTATTTTGAGGGACAGGGCTTCCAGGTCATGAAGATCGATGCAAGAGCGAAAGCGACGTTAAAACAGCTGAATGCCCTGATCCAGGAGGCATGTAAGGAGAAGATCGAGCGCGACAGAAGGCGCGGTATCTTAAACCGCCCGGTGCGTGCGATGGTGGTCGGGATCCCGAACGTTGGAAAATCCACGTTCATCAACAGCTTTGCCGGAAAAGCAGCTGCGAAGACGGGAAACAAACCTGGCGTCACAAAGGGAAATCAGTGGATCCGTTTAAATAAGCAGGTGGAGCTTCTCGACACTCCGGGTATCTTATGGCCGAAATTTGAGGACCAGAAAGTTGGTCTTTTACTGGCGTTTTTAGGCTCCATCAACGATGAGATCCTGGAGAAAGATGAACTGGCTTCCGAACTTGCGGGATATCTTAAGGAGATCACTCCTGGTCTCTTAAAAGAGCGTTACGGGATCGAGGAGGAAGGAAAGAAGCCGTATGAGCTCCTTGATGAGATTGCAACGGCGCGTGCATGCCTGACAAAGGGAGGCGTGAATGATCTGACAAAGGCGGCGAGACTTCTTCTTGATGAATTCCGCGGCGGAAAGCTCGGAAGGATCACGCTGGAGATGCCGGCGGAATAAAGTGTGGAACATGAATACGCAGGGATAAGGAGTAAAGAGATATGGCAAGACGTGTGCTGACCGGAGAAAAACTGGAAAAGGAGCTGGAACGCCTCTCCCTCATGCGGGAGTTCGAGAGACAGTATGAGGACTGTGCGTTTATCTGCGGGATCGATGAGGCGGGCCGCGGACCTCTTGCAGGGCCGGTTGCGGCCGGTGCGGCGATCCTGCCGAAGGACTGCCAGATCCTTTATTTAAACGACTCGAAAAAGCTCTCTGAGAGCCGGAGAGAGGAACTGTTCCTGGAGATCAAGGAGAAAGCGATCGCCTGGTCGGTGGGGATCGTGGGTCCTGAGCGGATCGATGAGATCAACATCCTGCAGGCGACTTATGAGGCGATGCGCCAGGCGATCGCGAAACTTGACCCGGCGCCCCAGATCCTTTTAAACGATGCGGTGACGATCCCGCAGGTTGCGATCCCGCAGGTGCCGATCATCAAGGGCGATGCGAAGAGCGTTTCCATCGCGGCGGCGAGCATCCTCGCAAAGGTCACCAGGGACCACATGATGGAAGAGTATGATAAGGAGTACCCGGAGTATGGGTTCGCAAAGCATAAGGGATACGGAACTGCCGCACATATCGCAGCGCTGAAAGAGTTCGGACCGACCCCGATCCACAGACGGACATTTATTACGAAGTTTGTGTGATAAGCAGCCATTTTTCGAAGAAAAATGAGCGGATTATGAATGTTTTTGAGCATTGCGGGAGCACGAAGTGCGGAGCAATGCGGTATCAGAGAAACAAAGCTGAGCGAGTCATCGATGGGGGATTTTTGTGACAAGAAATAATCGGGCAGTGGGCAGCATCTATGAGGAAAAGATCGCTGCCTTTTTAAAACAGAACGGATTTGTGATCCTGGAGCGGAATTACCGCTGTAAACAGGGCGAGATCGATATTATTGCGAAAGATGGAAGCTATTTCGTGTTTATCGAGGTGAAATACCGTGCCAGTGGTTCAGCTGGGTTTTCGCTGGAAGCGATCGACCACAGAAAGGCTCTTCGGATCCGCAATGCGGCAGTCTATTATCTGTATTCCCACCAGCTTCCGGAGGAGACACCGTGCCGGTTTGATGCGGCGGGGATCGATGGGGATGAGATCACATATATCAGGGATGCATTTTAAGGTTCAGGCCGAATGTACGTGGGACTCGCAAAAATCCATTATGCTTTTGATCGTGTATCCGGAACAAGCATGCGTACTTTCCGCATGGCTGAGAACGGCGCATATCGGTGAATGAAAAAATTCTGCATGAGATATCTCGGAAAGGGGAAAATTATGGATCAGTGGATCAGAAAAACAGATGCGGCGGATCATATGAAGGAAGTGACAAATAACGGTGTCACCTATCTGACATTCCCGGCACTTGATGCAACCGGGATCGTCACTCACGCGTTTTCCACGCGGATGGGAGGTGTCAGCGAAGGCTGGTATTCGACCATGAATTTCTCTTTCACACGCGGTGACAACCGGGAACATGTGCTGGAAAATTACAGCAGGATGGCGGCGGCGCTCGGCGTAAAGCGGGAAAAGATGGTCTTAACCTGGCAGACGCACACGACAAATATCCGCGTTGTATCGGAAGATGATCTTGGAAAGGGAGTTGTGAAGGAACGGGATTACCGGGATATTGACGGTCTCCTGACCAATATGCCGGGTGTGACGCTCGTGACGTTTTTTGCAGACTGTGTGCCGTTATATTTTGTGGATCCGAAGCATCGTGCGATCGGACTCGCCCATTCCGGCTGGAGAGGAACCGTGAACCGTATGGGAGAAAAGATGGTGGCGGCCATGAAGCGGGAATACGGAAGCCGGCCGGAGGACCTTGTCTGCTGTGTGGGACCGAGTATCTGCAGTGACTGCTACGAGGTTGGAGAGGATGTTGCGGACAAGTTTTATGACGCGTTTTCTAAGGAAGACTGCAGGGCGATCGTTCTGCCGTCGAAGACGGGCATGATCGGAAAGAGGCAGCTGGATCTCTGGGAGGCGAACCGGCGGATCCTTCTGGAGGCCGGAGTCCCGGAAAAAAATATTTCCGTCACCGATATCTGCACGAGATGCAATCCGGATAAGTTGTTTTCCCACCGGGCGATGGGAGAGAAGCGAGGGAATCTCTGCGCGTTTCTTGCGCTTAAGGAGAATTAGGCGTGTGAGAATGCGGGGGTTCGCAAAAAATGACATTTGACGAAAAACCTTCCAGTGTATTATTTTTCAGGACGATCATACTAGGAACGTACCATCAAACATGCCCGATGCGAGAGCAGGAAAGGCATTACACTAAAAGGAGGCGTATCTTATGTCTAACACAAGCAGTTCTTCTTCTAACCGTGTAGTAGTTCCGGAAGCAAAGGAAGCGATGGACAAATTCAAAATGGAGATCGCGGATGAGCTCGGAGTGCCGCTTACAAACGGCTACAACGGCAATCTGACTTCTTACCAGAACGGCAGCGTCGGCGGCTATATGGTTAAGAAGATGATCGAGGAGCAGGAGAAGAAGATGGCGGGCAAATAAGGGTTAGAGCCTGAGCATCTGAGGGAGAGGCCTTCGCGAGGAGAGACAGAATTTTATTGATTCTGGTTGCCTCGCGGAGGCTTTTTTCTGTGTGAGGTGATTGGCGAGAGTACGCGGTGAGTTTCCGCCTGGGAGCGCCCGGGGATGCGGGGATGGTTCCTCTAAGAGGACGCCAGATCCCCGGATCAAGGCGCTCCCAGGCGGAAGCTCACCGCTGTGGGATGGTGGGGCGAAAAGAGTGGGGGTGTGACAGCGGGGAGGAAGTTTATCGCTGGTTTATGCAATGTCTGAAAAAGGCTCAGAAAACACTTGTATAATAGAAAAAATACGATTATAATGGGGCGGAGAATAAAAATTGCAGTGGTATTTTATGAGTTAGAGGTTGAGATATGAGAGTAATCGCAGGCAGCGCGAGACGGCTGCTTTTAAAGACGGTCGAGGGAATGGAGACGAGGCCGACTACGGACAGGATCAAGGAGACTCTGTTTAATATGCTTCAGAATGATCTTTACGGGGCGAGATTTCTGGATCTTTTTGCGGGAAGCGGGGCGATCGGGATCGAGGCGCTGAGCCGCGGGGCGAAGGAAGCGGTCTTTGTGGACAAGGGAGACGGACAGATTTCCTGTATCCGGGATAATCTGAAGACGACCCATCTGGAAGAGAGGGCTCGTGTGATGTCCGCGGATGTGACAGAGGCGATCCGGAAGCTTGACCGGGAAGGAAAGGCGTTTGATTTTATCTTTATGGATCCGCCGTACCGGATGGATCTTCCGAAGAAGGTGCTGGAAGCGCTGAGGGACACTTCTCTTGCGGATGAGGAGACGCTGATCATCGTCGAGGAAGCTCTCGATACTGATTTTTCCTGGGCCGGAGCGCTCGGGTATGAGATTGAGAAGAGTAAGGAATATAAGACGAATAAGCATGTATTCCTGAGAAAAAATTAAGAATCATCTGTTCAGGGGACTGAAAAAGGGAAGACAGATCCGGCGGTCAGAGACTGAAGGCTGAAGCCGGGTCAAAATACAAAAACGGAACGATATAAAACGAGGAGAAAAACCGCGGGTTTTCGCGGTGTGAGACAGAAATTATGAAAAAAGCAATTTATCCGGGAAGTTTTGACCCGGTTACACTGGGACATATCGACGTGATCAGACGTGCGTCAAAGCTGTTTGATCATCTGATCATCGGCGTTCTTAATAATCGTGCGAAAACGCCATTGTTTTCCGTGGAAGAACGTGTTAAGATGTTAAAAGAGGTCACAAAAGACATTCCGAACGTGGAGGTAAAAAGTTTTGCGGGTCTTACCGTTGACTTCGCGAAAGAATGCGGCGCGAACGCCGTTGTCCGCGGACTCCGCGCGATCACTGACTTTGAATATGAGCTCCAGATCGCCCAGTTAAACCGCGTGATGGATACGAGTATCGATACAGTATTCCTGACGACAAGTCTCGAGTACGCGTATTTAAGTTCCAGTACCGTGAAAGAGGTAGCGGCTTACGGCGGCGATATTTCAAATTTTGTAACGCCTTATGTGGCGGATGAAGTACATAAGAGACTGCGTGAGAGACAGGGCAGTCAGGCGTAAGGGAAAGGAAAAGGAAACAACATGAGCAGAATTGAACAGTTAATCAATGAAATTGAGGAATACATCGACAGCTGTAAATTTCAGCCGTTATCTACATCAAAGATCATCGTAAATAAAGAGGAACTGGACGAGCTTTTAGTCGAGCTCCGTTTAAGAATCCCGGATGAGATCAAGCAGTATCAGAAGATCATCAGCAATCAGGACGCGATCCTTTCCGATGCTCACAGCAAAGCGGATGCGATGCTCGCAGAGGCAACTGCTCAGACAAACGAGCTTGTAAATGAACACGAGATCATGCAGAGAGCCTATGCCCAGGCAAATGAGATCATCGAGCAGGCGCAGGCGCAGGCTCAGACGATCGTTGACAATGCGGTCGCTGATGCGAACAGTGTCCGTCAGGGTTCGATCCAGTATACCGATGATATGTTAAAGAGTCTCCAGACGATCATGAACCACACGATGGAGGGCGCTCAGGGCCGCTTCGACGCATTCATGAATTCCATGAAGTCCAGCTACGATATCGTCTCCTCCAACAGAAAGGAGCTTTCCTCCGGGATCATCACTGAGAAAGAGGAGAGCGCTGAGCCGGAAAAACAGGATTCCACTGAGGCTTGATTGCGGAAACGCTGTCGACGGCGTACCGGCCTGACCGTACCGGATCTGCGAGAGGATGCGGGAGTGGTATTTTATGAGAACCGATATTTAAAAAAAGTGAAATCCCAGAATGCCGGTGAGAACTGCCATAAATGCAGCAGTCAGGGCGGAATGGGCAATTTTCCAGAGAAGATACTGCCGGATGGAGAGTCCGGCAGTTTTTTTTATTCGCTTATTGTTTAACGGGAAATTTCCATGCACCGGAAAACCTTCTTCTTTATCTGCCGGAAAGTTCTGATGGGACTTCCCACTTTGGATCACCGCGTCTGTCTGCGACAGGGCGGAAAAGCCTCCGAAGGAAAAGATGGCAGCTGCGGCGACGGCGGAAACCGGATACGGAAGGGAGCCATGAACCGTACGGATCCCTGTGGTGATCTCCAGACTGCCGCAGAGAAACAGCCGGACCGGGGCAGGGATCCGGGAAATGTTCCGGACAACGAGGATCAGGATGGAGTAAAAGATAAGATATCCGCCGATTTTTACGAGAATCTCCGCGGAATTCATGATCGCGGCGTCGAGTGTGATTGCGGGTCTGGTCAGCCTGCTGACAGATGGGGTGTCAGGATTCATGATCGCGGCGTTGAGAGCGATCGCGGAATGCTTCGTCTGTGCCTTTGCGGTGATGCTGGCCGGAAAGGAGGTCCGGACGTGTTCTCTCCGGTAGATCAGGCTGGCCGGGACCGCGAGAAGGAGCAGAGGTGCGTAGATAGAAAAGACAAAATATGACAACGGGACCTGGGAAGCAAACATGGGACAGACGAAACCTGCGAGAAACATGGGACTTGGATGATTGCAGAGTGCAAAGAGAAATTTCGCCTCCCCGGAGCTGATCCGCCCTTCCGCGTAAAGATCGGCACATGTCTTTGCTCCCATGGGGCAGCCGCAGAGAAGACCGGTGAGGAGAACATACCAGCCGTCCGCCGACAGTCCGGCAAAGCGGAAGATTACCGGGAACGGACGCATGAGTGCCTGGACCCCGCCGGAGGCGGAGAGAACGGAAGACAGTACCATAAACGGAAAAAGCGCCGGGACGACGGAGGAATACCACAAAAGAAGTCCGGACACAGCCCCTTTTGTTACGAGATCCGCGTGAAAGATCATAAAGATTAGGCAGAGCAAGATCAGAAAAGCTCGTTTTATCATAAACACTCCTTTTTACAGAATTTTTTCAGGATTCATGGCCGCATCCGGATCTTACGAAAAAAAGCACTGCCCGCGTACTGTAACCTGCCCGCCGATGCTGCAGAACTCTTTCTATTATTTTCATTGTACTTTCTCCGGAATTTTGATATGATAAATATAGTGCGCTTTTCTGTTTAAAATGCATTTCCGGGATAAAGTCTGAAACCTGGAAAGTCTGCGGGTGCGGCTGTGGAAATGTCGGAGAGCGCGTGATCGGAAGGAGAGAAATATTTGGAAAAAGCAATCCGGCTGGACAAATATCTGGCTGATATGGGAAAAGGTACGAGAACGGAGCTCAAGGAGATGATCCGGAAAGGACGGATCAAGGTGAACGGCGAGGTCGTGAAAAAACCGGAGACAAAGATCCGGAAGGGCGAAGATACGATCCTGCTCGACAATGCGCCGGTGGAGTACGTGGAACTGGAATATTATCTTTTGAATAAACCGCAGGGCGTGATCTCGGCGACGGAGGACCGCCGCAGGGAGACGGTCGTGGACCTGATCGATGAAAAGCAGAGGAAAGATCTCTTCCCGGTGGGACGTCTTGATATCGATACGGAAGGTCTGCTCCTCATCACAAACGATGGGGCGCTTGCCCACCGCCTTCTTGCCCCGGGTCACCATGTAGATAAGGTCTACGAGGCGAGATGTGAGGGACTTGTCCCGGATGAAGCGGTACAGAAGTTCCGTGACGGGATGGAACTCTCGGACGGACTTTCCTGCATGCCGGCGGAACTCGAGATCCTGGAGAGGAAGGCCGGGGATCCGGAGACAGGGACGGAGGCGGAGAGTCTGGTGACTCTGACTCTTCACGAGGGAAAATTCCATCAGGTAAAGCGTATGATGGAGGAAGTCGGCTGTCCGGTTGTCCACCTGAAACGCCTGTCCATGGGACCATTGAAGCTGGATGCGACATTAAACCCTGGTGAGTACCGGAAACTGACGGATAAAGAACGGGAGTTGTTGGAAAACTTATGATAAAAAATTTTTTGGATCACAAAAAAGCGATGCTTTTTGACCTCGACGGGACCCTGGTGGATTCCATGTGGATGTGGGAAGCCATCGATATCGAATTCCTTGGAGCGTATGGTTACGAGTGCCCGGAGGATCTTCAGAGAGCCATTGAAGGAATGAGCTTTTCGGAGACGGCCGTGTATTTTAAGGAACGGTTTAAGCTTCCGTTAAGCCTGGACGAGATCAAGGCAATCTGGGTTCAGATGTCGATCGACAAGTACCGCTATGAGGTCCCGCTGAAGCCGGGTGTGCCGGAGTTTTTAAAATACTGCAGAGAGAACGGGATCCGCACGGGGATCGGGACCAGCAACGGAAGCGAGATTGTGGACGCGGTCCTGACTTCCTTAAACGTGAAGGAATATTTCGACGTGGTGGTGACGGCCTGCGAGGTGGCTCACGGAAAGCCGGAGCCGGATATTTACCTAGAAGTGGCGAAGCGCCTTGGCGTAAAGCCGGAGGAGTGCCTCGTATTTGAGGATATCCCGGCCGGGATCATGGCGGGCAAAGCGGCAGGAATGCCGGTGATCGCCGTGGAGGATGATTTCTCAAAAGACCTGATGGACGAGAAACGAGCACTCGCGGACGCGGTGATCGCGGATTACAGAGAACTTTTATAAAGCTGCAAATATTTCAGTGAAAACAGTGACTTTCCTAAGCTGGAAATTCGCTGGAGATGCTGAAAGAAATACAAAAAACATAATAACGGCGGGGGATGAAAGTTTGGGTTCTCCGCCTACGGCAGACCACGGTAAGTTCGGAACAAATATGTCAGACTGGCGGTGGCTGGAAACAATATATGAAGGACATAGAATATGATACATGATTTTCTCCCGGTATGCCGGGCAGATATGGAAAAAAGAGGCTGGGATCAGTGCGATTTCGTCTATGTGTGCGGGGACGCCTATGTGGATCATCCGTCGTTCGGATCGGCGATCATCAGCCGTGTGCTGGAATCCTACGGATATAAAGTCGGGATCATCGCCCAGCCGGACTGGAAGGATAAGGAGAGCATCCAGATCCTCGGAAGACCGAGACTCGGCTTCCTCGTGAGCGCCGGAAACATGGACTCGATGGTAAACCATTATTCCGTCTCGAAAAGAAGGCGCGATAAAGATTCCTACACGCCGGGCGGTGTGATGGGAAAACGGCCGGATTACGCGGCGGTTGTCTACTGCAACCTGATTCGCTCGGTCTACAAAGACATCCCGATCGTGATCGGTGGGATCGAGGCGAGCTTACGTCGTCTCGCACACTACGATTACTGGTCAAACAAAGTAAAACACTCGATCCTCGTGGACTCTCAGGCGGATCTGATCTCCTACGGAATGGGGGAAAAGTCGATCGTTGAGATCGCGGACGCCTTAAATTCCGGGCTTGATGTGAAGGACATCACATTCATCGACGGAACCGTCTATAAAACGGACAGTCTGGATTCCGTCTACGATGCGGTGATCCTGCCGTCCTATGATGAGATCAAAACGGATAAAAGACGGTATGCGGAGAGCTTCGGGATCCAGTATAAGAATACGGATGCGTTCTCCGGAAAACGCTTGGTGGAGCCGTACCGCGACAATTTATATGTGGTCCAGAACCCACCGGCAAAACCGCTCTCCGTCCAGGATATGGATGATGTCTACGCGCTCCCGTATATGAGAAAATGGCATCCGTCCTACGACGCGGCGGGCGGGATCCCGGCGTTCTCTGAGGTGAAATTCAGCCTCATCAGCAACCGCGGCTGTTTCGGCGGCTGCAGCTTCTGTGCGCTGACCTTCCACCAGGGCAGGATCATCCAGGTTCGGAGCCATGAGTCTATCATCGAGGAGGCCAAATATCTGACAAACGAGCCGGATTTCAAAGGCTATATCCATGATGTCGGCGGTCCGACGGCGAACTTCCGCTTCCCGGCCTGCAAGAAACAGCTGAAATACGGAGCATGTCCGGGAAAACAGTGTCTGTTCCCGAAGCCATGCGAGAACCTGATCGCGGATCACACGGATTATATCGCACTCCTCAGGAAACTCCGGGCGCTTCCGAAGGTCAAGAAGGTCTTTATCCGTTCCGGAATCCGTTTCGATTATGTGCTCGCAGATAAAAAGAAGGATTTCCTCCGGGAACTCTGCATGTACCATGTCAGCGGACAGCTGAAGGTCGCGCCGGAGCATGTCTCCGACCAGGTCCTCCGCCTTCTCGGAAAGCCGGAAAATGCGGTCTACGAGAAGTTCGCGCAGGAATATAAAAAGATGAATGAGAAGCTCGGGTTAAAGCAGTACCTTGTCCCGTATCTCATGTCCTCCCACCCGGGTTCCACGCTGAAAGAGGCAGTGGAGCTTGCGGAACACCTGAGAGACCTCGGCTACATGCCGGAGCAGGTACAGGACTTCTACCCGACACCTTCGACGATATCGACCTGTATGTACTACACGGGACTCGATCCGCGGACGATGGAGCCGGTCTATGTGCCGACGAACCCGCATGAAAAGGCGATGCAGCGCGCCCTGATCCAGTACCGGAATCCGGACAACTACGATCTTGTGAAAGAGGCGCTGATCAAAGCCGGACGAGAGGATCTGATCGGATTCGACCAGAAATGCCTGATCAAGCCCCGGAAGATAGCGAAAGACATGGCGGGCGGAGGCCATTCCGGTCATTCGGGAAAAGCGGCTTCCGGCAGAGGTGGTTCCGCCCGGAGAGATGGCGAAAGACATGGCGGAAATAACGGCCGCGCTGCGTCACGGTCCGAGAAGAGCAGAAATGACAGCCGCTTCGCATCGCAGGCCGGAAAAACCAGAAATGACAGCCGTCAGACCGTATCAGGCAGGGCGAAAGGGATGGCAGGCCAGACCGGCGGCAGGAAGCCGAAACCAAGACCGCAGCAGGGAAGAAACAGGAAATAAAGAACGGTCCGGGATCATATCAGAACAGATACCGGTCAACATTTCATTCAGAAAGGCAGATCACATGAGCGGAAAGAAAATTGCGATCGTGACCGGCGCGTCATCGGGAATGGGACGGGAGATGGTGTATCTTCTCGCGGATCATTTCGCAGCGCTGGAGGAGATCTGGGTAGTCGCGAGGAGAAAAGAGAGACTCGAGGAGCTTGTCGGAAAGGTTCCGGTCCGTCTTCGGATCCTGCCGCTTGATCTCACGAGTGAGGAGGACCTCGGCGCACTCTCCGTCCTTTTAAAGAGAGAGCAGCCGAACGTCAAGATCCTGGTAAACGGCGCAGGATACGGAAAGACCGGGGCGGTCGGAACGATCCGGCGGGACCTCTCGGTCGGAATGGTGCGCTTAAACGATGAGGCGCTGGTTGCCGTGACGGAGATGGTGCTTCCGTATATCTCAAAGAACAGCAGGATCATCCAGTTTGCCTCCGCGGCGGCGTTTATGCCCCAGCCGGGCTTTGCTGTCTACGCGGCATCAAAATCCTTTGTGTTAAGCTACAGCCGGGCGCTGGCCGTGGAGCTGAAGAAGAAAAATATCTATGTGACGGCAGTATGTCCGGGGCCGGTGGAGACGGAATTCTTCGGGATCGCCCTGGACGGGGGAAAACTCGCTCCGATCAAGAAGCTCACGATGGCGGAGCCGAAAAAGGTAGTAAAAAAGGCACTCATGGACAGCATGAAAGGCAAACGGATCTCAGTGTACGGACCGTGGATGAAGGCGTTTTACGTTCTCTGCCAAATCGTTCCCCACGAGATCTTAATGGGGTTTATCAACTGGTAACTGCCGGACCGCACACCGCATGCGGGCTGGTCTTACGCATCACATGCAGCAATAGAAAAAGGGACTGCGGACATCTGAGCAGTTCCCGGAAAAGAGGAAAAAGATTTGAAATTACGACTGGAAAAAGGAACCTATGGATACAGGACTGCCTACAAAAAGCGTCAGCTTTTCTTCGTTGTCCTGTTCATCCTGGCGATCGTGGCACAGCTTATCTTAAGAAATTTTGTCACGGAGCAGATCTATAAGAATCTCATCACGATCAGTGCGATCCTCACGGTACTCCCAATGGCGAATCTGGCATCCCCGCTTGTCGTCGCATCGAGGATCCCGGAGGTCCCGGAGGATCTCCACAAGGCGTGTCTCCCGTACGAGGACAAATTCCCGATCTTATATGATCTGGTCATCACCTCCAACGATCTGATCATGCCGGTCGATGCGGCGGTCGTTCATCCGACAGGAGTGTATCTCTACTGCACGAACCCGAAAGTGGACCGGAAGAAAGCGGAGATATTTTTAAACGAGATGTTAGTCGGCTGGAAGCTGGACGGAAACGCGAAGGTCATGAACGAGGAGAAAAAGTTCCTACGGAGGCTTTCTGAGCTTAAGACCGTCACAGAGGAAGAGGATGACGGAAGCGCTCCGCATGTTTTAAAGTTATTAAAGAGTCTTTCCATGTAGGGGAATAAAAAAATGAGAGAGATCGTGATTGAGAAGAACGAGGTGGGACAGCGCCTGGATAAGTTCCTTGCGAAGTACATGAATGAGGCGTCGAAGAGCTTTTTCTATAAGATGATGCGCAAGAAGAACATCACGCTGAACGGGAAAAAGTGTGAGGGAAATGAAAAACTCGCCGAAGGCGATGTCGTGAAGCTGTTTCTCGCGGAGGACACCATTGAAAAATTTTCCAGTGTTCAGGTGCAGGAGGTAAAGAAAGTAGATCTTGATATTCTCTATGAGGATGATGAGATCATTCTGGTCAATAAACCGGCGGGTATGCTGTCGCAAAAGGCTAAGGAGACCGATGAATCTCTGGTGGAGTATCTGATCGATTATCTTTTGGGGAGCGGCAAGCTCACGGAGAGCGGGCTCCGCGCGTTCCGCCCTTCGGTCTGCAACCGTCTGGACCGGAATACCAGCGGTATCGTGGCTGCAGGAAAGTCTTTGTCGGGTCTTCAGATGCTTTCCGGCGTGTTTAAAGACCGCTCGATCCATAAGTATTATCAGTGTCTTGTATCCGGCGAGATCCGGGACGTGAAGACGGTGGACGGCTGGCTTTTAAAGGATGAGAAGAAGAATCAGGTGCGGATCCTCACGGAGGCGGAGGCAAAGCGATTTGGAGGAAGAGACGGAGACGAGGAGCCGAAACGGATCCGGACAAAATATGAGCCGATCGCGACGGACGGAAGGTTTACGCTGCTCAAGGTGACACTTCTGACCGGACGTTCCCATCAGATCCGCGCCCATTTAGCGTCTCTTGGACATCCGATCGTGGGAGATTCCAAGTACGGCGGAGTTTCGAAGGTGAACCCCTCAGGGCGGACCGTGAAGTATCAGCTTTTACATTCTTACCGTCTGGAGTTTCCGAAGCTTGCGGAACCGTTTGCCTATCTTTCCGGGAGGGTGTTTGAGGCGCCGATGCCGGGATATTTTTGTTCGGTACTGAAAGAGACCGGGATCAGGCTGCCATAAAAGCTGGCAGCACCGGACGGACATGCGGCATGAGGTTGGTTGACATAAAAAACTTATGTTAATCACCCGAAAATATTTGCATTGATGATAAGGAACAGCTATGGGAACATGGAAAACCAGGGGCCTTCGTGGTTCCACGTTGGAAGATCTGATCAACCGGACCAATGACAGCTACCGGGAAAAGAAGCTGGCACTGATCCAGAAGATCCCGACCCCGATCACGCCCATCGAGATCGACAAAAAGAGCCGCCATATCACATTGGCGTACTTTGATATGAAAAGTACAGTCGACTATATCGGCGCGGTTCAGGGGATTCCGGTATGCTTTGATGCGAAGGAATGTGCGGTGAGTACGTTTCCACTCCAGAATATCCACCCGCACCAGATCGCATTTATGAAGGAATTTGAAGCTCAGGGCGGAGTTGCCTTCATTATTCTCTCCTTCACAGCGGAGAACGAGATCTATTATGTTCCTTTTGATGTGGTGAACCGTTTCTGGGAACGGATGGAAGAGGGCGGAAGAAAAAGCTTTACCTATGATGAGGTGGTGCCGGAAGCGTACAGGATCCGGAGCCACCGGGACATGTATGTCCATTACCTGGAAGGGATCCAGCAGGATCTTGACCGGAAGGAAGAAAAAGGAGGAGACAGCGAATGATTGAAATGGTTATATGGCTCGTTGTAATCGCGGCGTTCGTGTTCCAGGCGTTAAAAAAGAACGGGACACTGGACGAACTCTTTGCGGGTGCAAAGAAGCGGAAAGAAAATCAGGCAGAGCGCGTGGTGTACGAACAGCCGGAGGAAGGTTCCGGGAAGAAGGAGAAGAAGAAGGGGCCGGGAATCCGGGTCCCGAAGCACACAGGTCTTGCGGTGACTGCGGTTGTGATCGTCCTCGCGGCGGCAGTGCTTTCCTTTGACAGCTTCTATACTCTTTCTGAGGAGGAGATGGCGGTGGTCACCACGTTCGGAAAACCGGCAGTGGAGGAGGCATCAGGTCTTCACTTTAAAATTCCGGTGATCCAGCGCGTGACTAAGGTTTCCAAAGCCATCACGGGTATGCAGATCGGCTACACGACGGACCCGGCCCGGGCGGACGGCGCCTCCATAGACAATCCGGTATCCATCGAGAACGAGAGCCTGATGATCACAAAGGATTTCAATCTGACAAACGTGGATTTCTATGTGGAATACATGGTCACAGATCCGGTTCAGGCGGTGCGCCACAGAAGTGTGTACGAGTCTATCATCAAGAACCTGGCTCAGAGCTATATCCGCGATACCGTCGGCGTTTATAATGTTGATGATGTGATCACCACCGGAAAGACCCAGATTCAGGAGCGGATCAAAGAGCAGCTCACAAACCGTCTCGTCGAGGAAAATATCGGATATGGAATCTACAACGTGTCGATTCAGGATACGGAAATGCCGAGAGATGATGTGGCGAATGCGTTCAAGGCGGTTGAGGATGCGAAACAGGGCATGGAGACGGCGATCAACTCCGCAAAGAAATATCAGTCTGAGAACATTCCGGAGGCGAAGGCAAAGGCCGATAAGCTTTTGCAGGATGCTGAGGCATACAAGGAACAGCGGATCAACGAGGCAAACGGTCAGGTGGCGCGTTTCGAGGACACATACGCGGAGTATGTGAAGTACCCGCTGATCACAAAAAAGCGTATGTTCTATGAAACCATGGAGGAAGTCCTTCCGGACCTCAAGGTCATCATTACCGGAGGGAATGGGACGCAGACGCTGCTGCCGTTAGAACCATTTTCAGAGGCAGCTTCCGGCAGCGCAGCACAGACGGGAGGAGGAAACTAAATGAAAAAGACAGGAAAAAGAATCATAGGGATCGTTGTTCTCCTTCTGATCGTTGTTCTGCTTCAGGGAAGTATGGTGAGCACATACAATGATGAGTATAAGCTTGTTCTCCAGTTTGGAAAAGTGGTCCGGGTGGTCGAGACACCGGGTCTCAGCTTTAAGATCCCGTTTCTTCAGACAACACAGTCGATTCCTAATTATGAGATGATCTATGACCTTATTCCGAGTGAGGTAAATACAAGGGATAAAAAGGTGATGGTAACGGATTCCTTTGCATTGTGGAGTGTTACAGATCCGCTGGCATACCTGTCCAGACTCGGAGCAAACAAAGCAAATGCGGAAAGCCGAATTTCCGTCGTTGTATATAATGCTGTAAAAAATGTCATTTCCTCCACGGATCAGGCAGATGTGATCTCCGGCCGTGACGGAAAGCTGGCAGAGATGATCACAGAAAAGATCGGTTCTTCTCTGGACAGCTACGGAATCAAGGTAAAAAAGGTGGAGACGAAGCTTTTAGACCTCCCGGATTCCAACAAGGAGGCTGTTTACCAGCGTATGATCTCCGAACGCCAGAATATCGCTGCCGGATATATCGCAGACGGTGAGTACCAGTCCAATGTCATCAAGAACAGCACGGATAAAGAAGTCTCCATCATCATTTCCGAGGCCCAGGCCCAGGCGGAGAAGATACGGGCGGAAGGCGAGGCAGAGTATATGAGGATCCTTTCCGGCGCGTACAATGACGAGGGAAAGGCCGATTACTATAATTATATCCGCAGTCTGGATGCGTTAAAGGCGAGTCTCAAGGGAGATAATAAGACGATCATTCTGGATGAAAATTCAGAGCTTGCGAAGATCCTCAGGGGAAACTATTAAGGAACGGCCAGGATAAAACCGCAACAGCGGAAAAATCCTGTGAAGCAGTGATGCTGTGGACCCGGAACGATCCGGACGAAGCAGGCTGCTGCGGGACATAACCGCGGTCAGTAAAAAAGGCTGTGGATGTCTGATAAATAATGATACGGTAAAGGAGAAGGGTTATGTCAAAAGTAGTTGATTATTTCCTCAAGTATGTAGCATTCGATACGCAGTCCGCAGAGGATGCGGGAACAGTTCCGAGTACGCAAAAACAGTTCGCTCTGGCGAAGCTTCTGTCCGAACAGTTAAAGAATATCGGGGTGAAGGATGTCTCCATGAGTGAGCACGGTTACGTGTACGGAACGATTCCGGCAAACGGGGATTATAACTGCCAGACTGTCGGCTTCCTTGCGCATATGGACACTTCACCGGATTGTCCGGATGAGAATGTCCGTCCGCAGCTCGTCAAACACTATGACGGAAAGGATATCATTTTAAATAAGGCGCTCGGAGTGAAGATGACAACAAAGATGTTCCCATTCTTAAAAAACTATGTGGGGCAGGATCTGATCACCACCGACGGAACGACACTGTTAGGTGCAGATGACAAGGCGGGAATTGCCGAGATCATGACCATGGCGGAGACACTCCTGACACACCCGGAGATCCCGCACGGAACCATCAAGATCGCTTTCACACCGGACGAGGAAGTCGGACACGGTGTTGACTTCTTTGATGTTCCCGGCTGGGGCGCAGATGTGGCTTACACCGTTGACGGCGGCGCCTGGGGCGAGATGGAGTATGAGACCTTCAACGCGGCATCTATGAAAGTTATGATCCATGGAAGCAACATTCATCCGGGCAGCGCAAAGAACAAGATGAAAAACTCGATCCTGATCGGTATGGAGTTCCAGTCGATGCTGCCGGAGAACGAGAAGCCGCAGTACACGGAAAAATATGAGGGATTCTTCCATCTGAACAACATCGGCGGAAATGTCGAGAATACAACTCTCCACTATATCGTCCGTGATCATGATATGACTCGGTTTGAGGAGAGAAAAGTGCTCGGAAAGAAGATCGGCGAGTTCCTGAACGCGAAGTACGGTGAGGGAACCGTCGAGGTGGAGATCGCAGATACCTACTACAATATGGCTGAGAAGATCCGTCCGCATATGTACCTGATGGATGTGGCTGCTGAGGCATTTAAGGAGCTTGGCATCGAGACTCCGGAGATCAATCCGGTCCGCGGAGGCACGGATGGATCGAGACTTTCCTACATGGGACTTCCATGTCCGAACCTCTGTACCGGCGGACATAACTATCATGGAAAGTATGAGTTCATCTGCATTCAGTCCATGGAGAAGACCGTGGAGCTGCTTCTTAAGATCGCAGAAAAGTTTACGAAGGTTGAGAAGCAGGCATAAAATCTGGATCAGGATATGGCTGTTTAGAAAATGCGGGAGACGCTGGATGTCGCTTCCCGCTTTTCTTTTTGGATGTATGAATGCAATTTAGAACATGCCTTTATATTGAAGGGGCAGAGCATTCATGATATAATCATGCGCAGAAAGGCGGTACAGATTATGATAAAAATGATTCAAAGACGTCTGGACGCGATCCTGCATTGGAATATTTCCTTTGTGGGCGGTTTCCTCGGCGGTTATGCAATCCTTTCCCATGCCGGAGTCTTCGGCTCTGCACAGACAGGAAACCTGATGGAGATGGCTTCGAACGTCCGATTTATGGAATGGGAGGAATTGGGACTCCGTCTGCTGGCGATGGTGATCTTCGCCTGCGGTGTGATCGCCTCCTATATGCTGACAAACTATACAAATTTACATATGCGGAAGCTGGCGATCTGGGTGGATGCGGCCGGTCTCGGACTTACGGCCCTGCTGCCGGATTGGTTCTCGCCGATTGCGGGTGTTTACCCGATCTTTTTTTGCTCGGCATTCCAGTGGGGTGTATATTCCGGCGCAGATGGTTTCAACAGCGCGACGGTCTTCATCACAAACAACTTCAAACAATCCGTCCTCGGCTGGACGCAGTATGCGTTGACGAAAGATAAAGAATTTAAGAGAAAAGCGGT
>ERZ772805.150-NODE-150-length-84160-cov-5.834267_pt1 | contig 84160 bp, 61 predicted proteins | sample MGYA00511344_ERZ772805 | MGnify/ENA primary metagenome ERZ772805 (study PRJEB29015, sample SAMEA2737730) | human gut metagenome | biome: human gut; feature: human-associated habitat; material: faeces | place: China | collected 2012 ...
ACGGGCGGACGCACGGAGGAGGGGAAGAGGGCGCTTATCGCCGGACGCACTTCGCCGCGTCCTCTCCGGCGAGACGACCGGAGATGTAGGCAAAGCCAAGCGTGCCGCCTTCGAAGTCGACGTAGGATTTCCCGTACATGCCGCCCGCATCGGCCCCCGCAGCCCAGAGGCCGGGAACAACGTCGCCGCGATCCGTTATGGCGCGAAGCTTTTCGTCAACGGCGATCCCGCCGAGCGTGCCAAGGTTGCGCGCAGTCCACTTGACGGCGTAGAAAGGTCCCTTGAGGAGGGGCTCAAAACGCTTGCCGTCCGCAAAGAAAAGGTCGTCTCGTCCCGTTTCTGCGGCTTCGTTGTACTGCGCGACGGAGGCTTCGAGGCGCTTAGGATCCATGCCGAGGGCGCGGGCAAGATCGGCGATCGACTCGCCCTTCACGACGGTCTTGGTTTTAGGCGTGCTCTCCGCGAGTTTGGCGAACATGGCGCGCAAATCCCGGGGCTTGCGTTCCTCGTCGCTTTCGACCTTCGTGTCGTTCGGGAGGTTGAACTCCATGAAGAATTCTGGTTTGTCGCGGAAAGCCCCGAAATGCTCTTCGATTGCGGCGTAGCCGCCTTCGGCGATCTTCTCGAGCGCAGTCTCGTCAAAGAGCATGTATTCGGTTTCCTGAGGCTGCATGTGAAGTTCCGCGCCGTGAATGGCAAAGAGCGTCACCTTCGTTTCGTCTGAGAAGCGATCGCCCGCAAGGTTGACGCGCAGGAAGGGCCGGAAGCTCATCTGCACGAGCTCTTCGGGATAGGGTTTTCCGAGCGCGGCCGAGACTTCCGAGAGCGAGTCGGAGGAGAGCTTCTGGAAGAAGTATTGTGCGACCTCGGCGCCGCGTTCGGCGGCCCCGGCCTTCCAGGCCATGCGAAGGCCGTCGCCCGTGTTCTGCGTCACTTCACCAAGCGTATGGGGCTTGCCGATGAATTTCGTCATCATTTCGGCGTTGCCGCCGAACCCCCCGGTGGCAAGAACGACGGCCTTGGCGCGGATTTCGACGGTTTCTCCCTTCTTGTCCTTGGCTTTCACGCCGCAGATGCGACCCTCTTCGTCAAAGAGAAGCTCCTGGGCGGGCGTTGTGTAGCGAATCGTGCCGCCGAGTTTTCGGAAGCTATCGTGCAGAGCGCGGATCGCCTTGGCGCCGCCCTTTTGATAGGCGTGAAGCGTGGCGGGCATGCCGACGTGATCGAAGGCGTGGCCCGTGCCGGCGGATACGAGCTTCACGTCGGCGCCGTGTTTGTTGAGCCAGTCGACCGTGAAGCCCGATTCGTCGATGATGCGGCGAACGAGGCGGGAGTTAACATAGCCGCCCGAGATGTCCATGTACTGCTTGTAGAGCCAAGCCTTGTCGACGACCTTTCCTTGTTCTTTCTGTTGGGACGAATCGGCGGCGAAGAGTCCGCCCGCAAAGGTGCCCGCACCCGCGGGGAAGGCGGTCTTTTCGAGAAGAACGGTCTTTGCGCCCTGTTCCTGCGCGGCAATGGCGGCGGCGGAGCCCGCCGCGCCTCCGCCTACCACGACAACGTCGGATTCAAGACGTTCGAGCGCAGCGACGGACGAGGTTCCGAAGACGGCACTCAGGGCGGTGACGGCGGCGAGGAGACGAAAGGAGGTTCGTTTTTGTTTCATGCGGGATTTCCTTTTTCAGGTGTAGAAAAGTGGACGGAGTTTTCAATAACGCCCCGGAACCACTGCATTTCGGGCTCGGCGTTCGTGCGCTCGTGCCAGAAAAGGGTTGGATTCCAGTAACGATTGGTGCAGCGCGCAAACGAGCAGCTTCTCGTGTCGGGCATGCGGCTTTCGATGAGTTGGGCGAGCGGCTCGGGAACGAGAGCGATTCTGTCGGAATCGAGGACGGAAAAAGCCGCGCTCAGAAAGTAGGGGATTTGCAGGTCGGAATTCATCAGTTCGTCGCCGAACCAGGGCATGCGTACCTGTTGGTGTTCAGAAGAAAAGGCCGACGTAATGGCGACGAGCTCATAGCGCTCGACGTCTTCGCGCGTGAGGCCCCCGGGCGCTTCGGCCGCGGCAAGAAGCGGGTGATCGCGGCGCATGAGTAGCGAATAGGGGGCGCGGCCGAGTTCGCGCTTGTGCATGTTTTCCTGAATCGGCGCGGAATAGCCGAAGATCAGAAGATCAAGCATCCCCTGTCGCAGATCTTCGAAGGAGTTGGTCTGGAAGGGATAGATCTCAAAGCGCAGATCCGGCGCGACTTCCTTGGCCTTGTTGATGGCGGGCTCGAGAATGAGCGTGAAGGCGCAGTCGAGCGACGCGATCCGGTAGACGCGGCGGCTCGCACCGGGATTGAAGAAGCGAGGCCCCACGAGCTTGTCGAGCGCATCGAGAGCGGCCTCCATGTCGGGATAAAGTCTGCGCATTTCCGTCGTCGGAAACATCTTCTGGCCCGAACGCATGAAGAGGCGGTCGCGAAAAACCTCGCGGGCGTGCTGAAGATAGCGGCTCCCCGAAGAGAGGCTCATCGCCATCTTCGTGACCGTGGTCGTGAGCGACTGCGTTTTGTAGAGCGTGATGAGAAAGCGTAAGAGCTGATGGTCGACCGTCGTGTTGGGCATGCTGATACTCCGTGAGGAACAAAGTGTAGAAACTCGAAAGTTTCGCCGATAGTGGCGATTGCAGTTGCTCGAACGTCAGAAATCGGGAACGGATCTTTCAAAAATCGGGATGAGGGAGTGACGTGAAACAAATGACGAGGCCGGGTTTGCTCAAGGGGCAAAAGGCGCGGATTCGAAAATCGGTATTGGCCTGAGGATCGATTCGAATGGGGAAATCGGATCGCTCTGCGTACACTTTTTCGGACTTTTCAACCGTTTCCGAAAGAGGTTTTTTATGAAACGCACATTTCAGACTTCCCTTGCGGCTTCGGCCGTGTTGCTTTCAGCCGCGCTTGCAATCACTGACGCGTCGGCCTGCTCGCGCATCACCTTCGTCGATGCGGAAAACACGGTCGTGACGGGGCGAACGATGGACTGGTCGGTGGACGACGACGTCGTTTTGCGCCTCATGCCCCGCGGCGTCGAGCGTAAGAGCAAGGCCAAGGAAGCCCCCGCTTCCTGGCGCTCGGAGTACGGGAGCGTCATCGCGATTTCGTTCGGAACGTCGCTCAACAGCGGCATGAACGAAAAGGGGCTCGTCATCGACACCCTGTGGCTCGACGTGACGAACTACGGCGAGCGCAAGAACGGGCAAAAGAGCGTCGTCGGCAACGAATTCCCGCTTTACGTGCTCGACAACTTCGCGAACGTCGAAGAGGTCGTCAATGCGTTCGAGTCGGGAAAGGTGCACATTCAGCAAGACAAGGTGCCGGGTACCGATAAGGACCTCAAGATCCATTTCATCCTCACGGACAAAACGGGCGACAATGCCGTCGTCGAATACGTGGACGGAAAGATGCACGTCTACCGTCAGAAGGGCCGCGTCGCCATGACGAACGACCCCACGTACGAAAAGATGCGCGAAATCGAAACGCAGTTCCGCAAGAAGGGAATGTTGATGAACATGCCGGGAAGTCCCCTGGCCGTCGACCGCTATTTGCGCGCCGTGGCGTGGTCCGATCAGGTGGCGGCCGACGCCGCGCAGGACGTGAACAAAACGCCGACCGCAACCAAAGTTCTGTCGATCATGCGCGCCGTATCCACGCCGCTCGGCGTTTCCGACAAGGTGTCTCCCGAGAACTGCTCGACGCTTTGGCGCGCCATGGCGGATCCGGTGCACGGTCTTTTCTGGATTGATTCCTCCTTCAACCTCGGCGTATTCAGCGTCGATTTCTCGAAACTCGATTTTGGGGGCGATGAAAAAATCCTGCCCGTCCGCAAGCTTCCGCTTGAAGCTGCGGGGGACGCGTCGGAGCGCTTTGAGCCAGTGGAACCGCTTCGTTTCTGAATCCGTGATGTTCACTCGGCGCGGGCCGTTACGTTGCGACCCGCGTCGTTGTCGGAAGGGAACCGTCAACAGTCGACTGCCTGCGGAAACGTTTTGGGATTTGTCCATCCATTCCCCCGAAACGCTCCGCAAGTCGGCATAATTGAGGTTCCTTCTTGACCAGAATCGGGGACCGTCCCGACCGCCTCGTACATCACTTCGAAAACTCCATGACCATTGTTGCGCAACAGTTCAACGTACGCTCCGAGAAGATTCTTTTCCTTGCCATGGCGATGCTCCGCTTCGCCGCGAAGTACCCGAGAAAGGTAGGGGACAACGGCATTCCCGTTCCCTGGCGCACCGGTTTCGCGCTCTTCGGGCCGCTCACCGTGACGAAAACGATCCGCTCCCTGCGCGGCGTATGGGCCTTGCCGTACGGTCTGGAGGACGACTCCCTGGAACTGAGCGTCTTCACGCGTCAATACAAGCAGCCGGGTTTCTGGATCCCCGAAGACAAACAGGAAGAATTCGGCGAGATGGACGAGAAGGAAATCTATGAGTGGGAGCAGGTCTCGCTCATGCCGAATCCGGAGCTTCTCGCTGCCTGGGTGGGAAAGCTCCGCTCGGACGAGCTGACGCCGCTTGAACTTTCGTTCTTCTTCGGAAACGAACGCAAGGTCTGGACCGCCTACGAGCTCACGCGCGAAGAATTCGAAGGAAAGCTCTCGCGCAAGACCATGGAAGAGATCCACGCGGACTGGATCGAGCGAAGCAGTTCCTACTATTGACGCCAAGCTCAAGCGTTTCTTTCGAAGAAAGGCTGCATTCCCGAGAGGATGCGGCCTTTTTGTTGCCCAGACGGAAGAATAATTCTGCTCGTTGCGCCAAATGAACAAAACCATTGAAACACAGTGAAATCAAAAAGATGAGGATGAAGGGAAGGGCGGTCGACAGAATTTTCAGCGCGGGAACACTGATACGAAAAGGTTCCGCTTCGACAACCGTGACAACCGTAAAAGGCTTGCCAAGTAGACATGACGCAGATGAGCGCTGTCGTCGGGGTTCGACGAGGCCGTATGGAAGAAACGTTCAAAAACGGATGTCCGCCGTAGAACGGACAGGATCGAACGCTGAGGTTCGAACCGAACGGTGCGACGAGCGGACAGACCAAACGGCGCGCGACGGAAAATGCCGTGAAGCCGACAACGGCGCAATCCGAAAGCTCAAGGCGCCGGGCGCATCGGGACGTCGGACATCATGCGGTTCATGTCGCAAGGACGTCGAGCAATGGGACCGTTTCACCCGGAACTCGAAACAACACGACGAACTCGATCAGGAGGAAAAGTCAGGGGAAACGAAAGACGGCTGACGAATTACCTGGTCGATCGCAGAACCTGGGAACTTTTGAATCGCGGAGAAGCAACGGAACAGCTGATGACGGGGTGTGACGGAACGAAGACAATGGCAACAGAGTCCGACGAACGAAAAGTTCCCGATCGAAAACCTAAAAAGCTTTAAACGGCGTGCAAGGGTTTGGATTCACGAATTGGGCTGAGTTTTAGCCTCTCCAGTCATAATTCTTCATAACTGCTATTATGTTGAATAGTTTTTGAAGTGTTTTCAGCAGGTTTTCCGTCCGTCGGCCTTCAGAAGCCTTCGAGCGTTAATCGGCTCTTGAGTGTCGCCGGCAACGGCCGCAGCACCACCGGCATCGTCGCCAAGCACTCGTGAAGCTTTCTTCTCTGCACCGACGGACGCCAATCGAACAGCAACGTTTCGAACGGTTTCCAGAGCGCCACCCAACCCAGTACCAGGAAGCCCTCGGAAATCGTATTCGTGAGCGTCGGATGTTCCGGGAAATCAGCAAAGACTCCGAAGATCTGGCAGACAAGCATGAATGCAAAACCCCACGCCAAGGCGCTCAAGGCCGCGCGCAAGGCGCGTTTCTCTTCGCGCTTGAGCCTTGCCAGGCGAACGTCCCCGTAGATGTCGATGACCTTGTTGAGTTTTTGCTCAAGCCCGGGTTGAATTTGTTCCATCGGCAGGTACACGACGATCCGCGCCTCTTCGCCCTTGGGCATCTGCTGCGCGACGTCCTCAAGGTACTCAAGCACCTCGGCGTTGAGCTTTCGGTACGGCAACGGCAACGGAATCGTCGTACCGTTCGCTTCCGAGACCGTCTCGAGAACAAGCGGAAGTTCCCAAATGCCGTCTGCACCTATCTTTGGCCGGTAGAAAGACATATAGATGTTCTCGCTCAAGTCGTTCTTCCGTTGCGACATCGTCACGCCCCGCTCAAAAACTTTAATAAGAAAACCCGTTATTAAAGATTTTGCGCTTTTTCTTTAATAACGACCGTCGGACATTTCCCGATCGAGGTCCTTCTACCATTCGCAAGACCGCCCTCTTCCGTGACGAATTCGTGACGTCAAAGTCACCGATGCGTGACGGAAAATCTCGTCCGTCAAAACTTATCATCCCTGCGGCAGTATGGTTGTAACTCGTTTTTGCGGTGTCACGCCTTCTTCACGATCCGCTTCCTAGACTCTTTTCGAATGAACTGAAAGAACCTGTCTTCGGAGCCGATCCTGATGTTTACGATCACACCCGCCGTCTTCGCCGGCCTTCCCGCTCACAAACCTCGGATCCTGATCGTCTCGCTTCGCGACCTCGGCGACGCGCTTCTGGCCGCTGCGCTGGGACCGGCCGTGCGCTTCCTTCGTCCCGTGGCTTCTGACCTTTCGCCGCAACGCCTCCATCATCGGAGGCGTCCCGGGAATCGATGGCGTCATCACGGTCGAAGACAAACCGAATCTTCCCGACCTGCTCTCGGACCTGCGGTGCCTCTGGAACCGTTTCGAGTGGTCCGTCTGCACGCTTACGAGCGACCGCGCCTTCTATTACGGGTCCGCGGCCGGGCGAAAACAGGTAATGCACGAGACGCAGGATCGTTTGCGCCGGAATCTCATCTCCGACCTTATTCCTTTGGACGATTCCGCGCACCAACTCGATCGCATCGCCGCCCTGCTCGCTCCCATTGCCAGGGAAACCGGAAAGTCGTCCGTTCCGGAAGTTCATCCTTACGCGCCTTACAGCGCGTTGTCGGCTGAGGACTCGCAATGGTGCCGTGAAAGTCCCTTCGTCGTACTGCACATGTCCGGCAAGTACTCCGACAAGGACGTCGCCCGGGAAGTTTGGCGCGCGGTCGCTAAATGCGTCGTCGCGGAAGGTTTTCGCATTGCCTTTACGGGCGGCGGTTCCGAAAAGGAAGAGGTGCAGATCAAGGACGCGACCTCGGAACAGCCGCCCGAATCCTGGAGAAACTTCTCCGGGAAACTTACCTTCGGCCGCACGGGCGCCCTTCTGCGTAAGGCGTCCTTATACGTGGGCGTCGACACGTCCGCGACGCACGTGGCGGCTGCCGTCGGACTCAAAACGATCGCTATCTTCGGCCCGGGGTCGATTTCCCGATGGGGCCCCGCGCCTTGTCGAGGGCATCGGCACTACAGCGACATCGCGGTGCTCCAGCGTTCGAACGGCGTGACGATTCTGAAGAACCCCGCGCTGGCGGACTGCCGCCAATGCCGCCGCGGTCATCTCACCCGTTGCCCCCGATCGGCCGACACTTCGCTCGCCTTCTGTCTGCAGACCTTCCCGACGGATGTCGTGGTGAACGAAGTGCGCCGACAGCTCGCGTCCGAAACGTCTTGCCGCGCCCGAGAATCAATCGCCGCATGAGGACGCCGCCCTGCGAGTCTTGCAGGTGCATTTGAGATCCCGCTCGGGAACCCAAAAGACAAAAGCCGCGCCGTTCCTTCCATTCCTGACGGTCGCGCAACGAAGAAGGCGTTCGCTCTCCTTGGTCGAAACCTCCGAGAACGAACGCCTCCGGTGTCTCGGATGCAAAGCATTCCGAGGACCTCACCGTTCGTCATTTTCCCGCGTTTTCGCACGGGATGCAAATGATTGGCAATCGTCCTTCTCAATCGGTTTAATAGAACGTTTTCGTCGTGTTCAGGGTGCGTCAAAAACTGACGCACCCTGCCTCTATGATCTCCTTACAGACAAACAAGGAGATCAGAAAAATGGTTGCCTCCCGCAAGAATACCCGTCGAAACGACCCGTTCGAAGCGATCGTCGAAACGTGGATTGCCCGGCTGCTTCTTCGCGACAATTTGTGGCGCAAGATTCGAATGTGCGACTGCACGCCCTCCGACAGCATCATGGGCTCCTCCGTCGCCCATTCGCTCGCCATGGACGTCACGAACCTTTTCGTGGAGAACCGTGCGAAGCCCTTCCTCTCGGACGGAACTTTTGCTTCTATCAAGGAGTTCGGCAAGAAGGTCATGGATTGGGACGACACCGAGCTCAAGGACTGTCTCACGGACTTGGAGTGCGGCCGGGAATGGCTCCGGGACACCGACGGACTCAAGGAGGACGAAATCCCGCCGCTTGCGAAGGCGAAGCGCCGCAGCTTTCTGACTGCTCTGCGCAACGAACATCGATCCTACTTCGAGGACGGTCAGGCGCTCCTCAACAACGGCCGGCGCGGCGATCTGGGAACGTTTTGGGTTCAACAGCGCGGACGCGGCGTTCCCAAGGCGTTGCAGGGCGGACTCGAACGCCTCGAAAAACGTTTTGGTAAAACCTCGGCAACCCGCGTGCAGAAGGCGTTTCCGCCCTTTCTTCGCACGAATTTCTCCATCCTCGCCGACGCTTTCCATCTCACCCCGCTGATGGTGGAGACGATTGCCTTCCTGCTTCTGGCGGAACGTTCGGACCCTCTCGAAACGGCGCTCGGACTCAACCCAACCTGCTATATGACCTATTCCGCCGGGGTCGAAACGATCGCCTGCGTCCTTCACGCATCAAGCTCCGAAATCGAAGCGATTCTGGCGGACGACGGCCCGCTCGTTTCGTCGGGGCTGCTGCGCTACGCCGAGGAGAGCGACCGCTCCACCTTCGGCTTCATCGAATTCAGCGAGGGCATTCCCTGGAACCGTTTCCTCGAGCGCGAACTTTCGGAAGAGGTCATCTTTCGCGATCTCGTACGTCAGGCCCCGATGAGTTCCCTCACGACGGAGGACTACCGTCACCTTCCGCTCGTCCAAAGCACGCTCCTACCCTACCTGCGGACCGTGCTCGACGAGAAGCGCCAAGGGGTCAACATCCTCCTCTACGGTCCTCCGGGGACCGGGAAGACCGAACTCTCGCGCCTCGTCGCGGAAGAACTCGACGCCCGACTCTATGAGATCGAAACCGATTCGGACCGTGCGCGTCTCGAGTGTTGGCGCGCAGCCTCCGTCTACCTGCGGCGCGGCGAGCGCACGCTCCTCGCGCTCGACGAAGCGGAAGACGCCTTTTCGGAACGTGTGGCTACGCGCAAGGGCAAGTCGAACCACTACGTCTCGGTTGCACATGGCAACCGCAAGGGGCGTCTGCATCACTGGCTCGAATCCTGTCCGGTGCCGACCTTCTGGATCACGAACTCGATCGAGGAGATCGATCCGGCCACCGTGCGCCGCTTTGACATCGTGCTCGAAATGAACGGTCCCGACATTGAAGGGCGGCGCCGCTTCATTCAGGAAATGACGGCACTGCGTCTGACGGACGAAGCGGAAGAACGTCTCGTACAGACGCCGGCGCTCATGCCTGGCGTTCTCGCACGCGTGACGCGCGTCGTCGATACGCTGGGCCCTGCGGGCGGAAAGCCTTCCGACGAGATGGTTCTGTCTCTAGTTTCAGAGACGCTCCGTGCGCAGCGCTACGGCGACGTCGCATCGGGAATCGGGATCCTGCCGGAAGTCTACGATCCGAACCTCATCACGTCCGAAATTCATCCCGACGAACTCGTAGCGGGCATCCAACGTTCGGGGTCCGCTCGCCTTTGCCTCTACGGTCCTCCGGGGACCGGGAAGACCGCCTTTGCGCTCTGGGTTGCCCGTGAACTCGGTCGCCCGCTCCTTCGCCGCACCTACGCGGAGCTTGCGAGCTGCTGGGTGGGCGAAACGGAACAGAATATCGCAAAAGCCTTCCGTCAGGCGGAACGCGACAAAGCCGTCTTGCTCATCGACGAAGCGGACTCCTTCTTCCGCTCGCGTGAAATGAGCGTCCGATCGTGGGAGACGACGCAGGTGAACGAAATGCTTGCGCGCCTTGAGAACTTCAATGGCGTCTTCTTTGCGACGACGAACCTTATGCGCGACTTCGATGAGGCGGCTATGCGCCGCTTCGACTGGAAGGTCCCCTTCGGATTCCTTCGTCCCGAGGCTCGTCTCGCGCTTGCGAAGCGCTATGTAGAAAGCTACAAGCTTCCGTGGACGGAGAGCGCCGAGGCGCTTCTGACGAAGCTCGACAAATTGACGCCGGGCGACTACTCGGCCGTCGCGCGCCAGGTACGCTTCCGTCCGCTTCGCGACGCAGACGACTGGGTTGCTCGTCTCAAGGCCGAGGAAGACGCGAAGACGGTGAACGGTCCCAAGAACACGATCGGCTTTGCGTGATCATCGGTCTCGCTGCAAGCCCATGGCATCCCCTTCCGACGAAACGGGAAGGGGATCAACCGCCGGCTACGGGCGAGACCGTTTGGGTTTCCTGAATCTCCTTCTCGAACTCCAAGCCAGGGAGGACGGGTTCGATCAGCCTTCTCGAGACGCGGAGCAGCGGCCGTTTTGCTTTTCCCAAGATCGGTACCGTTTCTTCGGGAAGTGTGAAAAGCGTCCCCTGCTCCGCCGCTTTCTCGGAAGGTTCGACATCATGTACGGCCACGGTGGCGCCCACCGCCGGCGCCGAATGCTCGGGCGCCGCCACGGTTTTCTTCTCCTCCGTCGGACGTTCTGGCAAAACGAAGGGAAAGTCTTTGAGGGGCGAAAGGTCGTACCAGGCAGAACGCAGCCGGTAGTACTGACCGGACACCTCGTACAGATCGGAATTTCGCCCGAAGAATTGCGTGTACCTTTTCACGCCGATCCATTTGTTCTCAAAGGAGCCGATGCGCCGAGTGACGTAGAGTCCGACCGCCCGAATGGGCGTCCAGCCCCGGATCCGCCAGTGGGCCCACAACTCGCCCAGAACCTCGTGATACGCAAGCTTTCGAATGCTTGCGGAACCCGTTGAGAGAGCCAGAAAGTCAATAGAGTCCTTGGCATTCAGGCGCCGGGCGATTTCATCCGTGTGCTCTCGGCACCAGGCAACGGAAGGCTCGTCAGTCGGCGGGACCGGCGTGAAGGTCGATCGGTCCTCAATGACCATCCGGACGTACCGCACCGGTTCGGCGCACGCGATCTTGGGCTGATTCTCGTCGAGACGATGGTATTGCGTGCAAGCAGCCGCAAGGGAAGCCGCTGCGGCCCGGCCCGCACCGATCACGACGAAACCCAGTTCCCGAAGCCGCACGGCAAGTGGCGTGAAATCGCTGTCGGCCGTGATCAGAACGAATCCTTCCACGTTGCGGGCGAAAGCGAGTTCCATCGCGTCGATCACGAGCGCGATGTCGGTCGCGTTCTTGCCGGTGACGTAGTCGTGCTGCTGACGGGCACTGAAGCCGGTACGGCGACAAAAGTCCGACCACGCTCCGAAGGCGGGTTTGGACCAGTTTCCGAAAACCCGCCCCATGGTCACGTTTCCGTAGGCGGGAAGCTTCTTGAGGAAGTTTTCGACGGGCGCGGGCGCCTGATTGTCGCCGTCGATCAGAACGGCGAGACGAAGACGCTGAAAGGGCGCTCCCCGAAGCCCGCAGGCCGAAAAGGCATTCTCTTCGGGAAAGCGCACCGACGGCGCCAACACGTCTAAGACCACAGGGAAATTCGTCTCCACTTTTTCCGTCCCGTTCATACACTCCTCCGTCAGTTTCCGGGCACAACAACAAAACATCCTAGCGAAGTTATGCGACGGAATCGGTCGCACGCAAACACCCCTTCGTCCTTTCCTCTGGGCACTCGCCCTTCGCACTTGAAAAACCCTGAAACGTCCCCATATTCCTTCTTGTCATAGAAAGGACGAAGTTCTCGTCCGAAGAGGAGTATCAAACGAAAATGGCTGCCGAAGTCCATGGTTTTCAGACGGAAGTTTCGAAACTTCTGAAGCTTTTGGCCAATTCTCTTTATTCCAACAAGGAAGTGTTCCTGCGCGAGCTCGTCTCGAACGCTTCCGACGCGATCGACAAGCTGCGCTTTCTCGCCCTTACGAATCCGGACCTGACGAAGGACGATCCGGTCCTCCAAATCCGCGTGAAGGCCGACAAAGAAGCGGGGACGCTCACGGTGTCGGACAACGGCATCGGCATGACGCTTGAAGAGGCGAACCAGCACCTCGGCACGATCGCGAAGTCCGGCACCGAAGAGTTCCTCTCGAAGCTCTCGGGCGACGCCGCCAAGGACAGCCAGCTGATCGGTCAGTTCGGCGTGGGCTTTTACTCGGCCTTCGTCGTGGCCGACCGCGTCACGGTCGTGAGCCGCAGCGCGACGGCGGGCGCCGACGAAGCCGTCCGCTGGACGTCCGACGGCAACGGCACCTTTGAGTCCGAACCCGCCCACCGCGACGCGCGCGGTACCGACGTGATCCTGCACCTCAAGGACGAAGACAAGTCCTTCCTCGACGAGTGGACGCTTCGCAGCACGATCACGAAGTATTCCGACCACATCGCGACGCCGGTCTACCTCTGGACGAAGGCGCCCGAACCCGCCGACAAAAAGGAGGACGAAGTCGTCCCCGAAGGCGAATGGTCGCAGGTGAACGACGCCAAGGCCCTCTGGACGTTGGCTCCGAAGGACGTGACGGAAGAACAGTACAAGGCCTTCTACAAGCACCTTGCTCACGACTACTCGGATCCCCTCGCCTGGGCGCACAACCGCGTCGAGGGCGACCTTGAATACACGTCGCTTCTCTATCTTCCGTCCGAAGCCCCGTGGGACCTTTACAGCCGCGATCAGCAGCAGGGCCTGAAGCTCTTCGTGCAGCGCGTCTTCATCATGGAAAAGGCGGACGCCTTCCTGCCGAACTACCTGCGCTTCGTGCGCGGTTTGATCGACACGAACGATCTCCCGCTCAACGTCTCGCGTGAACTTCTGCAGGAAAGCCGCGTCGTCTCGAAGTTGAAGCGTGCCGTGACGAAGCGTTCTCTCGACATGATCGAAAAACTCGCGGAAGACGGCGAAAAGTACCGCACCTTCTGGACGCAGTTCGGCCGCGTTCTGAAGGAAGGCGTCGTCGAAGACGCCTCGAACCGCGAAAAGATCGTGAAGCTTCTTCGTTTTGCCACGACGAAGGAACTCGGCACCGCCGAGGAGCCGGGGCTCGTCTCGCTTGCCGACTACGTCAAGCGCATGCCCGAAGGTCAGAAGAAGATCTACTACCTGATCGCCGGCAACCGCGACGGCGCGGTCAACTCGCCCTACCTTGAAGCTCTGAAGAAGAAGGACGTCGAAGTCATTCTCCTTTGGGACCGCATCGACGAGTGGATGATGTCGGAACTGCGCGAATTCGAGGGCCACGGCTTCGTGAGCGCGACCGCCGCCGACCTCGAACTCGGTGATCTCGCCGACAAGGAAGAGGAAAAGGCCAAGGAAGAAGCCGCGAAGGAAGCGGCCGACGACGTGGCGCGCCTGAAGAAGGTTCTCGGAGACCGCGTGAAGGACGTCCGCGTGACGAACCGATTGGTCGACAGCCCCTCCTGCGTCGTTGGCGATGCCGACCAGATGATGACGCCGCAGATGCGCCGCATGCTGGAGGCCGCCGGCCACGCTCTGCCCGAAGACAGCTACACGCTCGAAATCAATCCGCAGCATCCGCTCATCAAGCGGGCCTTTGCGGAAAAGGACGAAGCCCGCTTCGCCTCCTGGGCCGAAGTGATCTTCGACCAGGCGCTCCTTGCCGACCAGGGCACCCTGAAGGACCCGGCCGGGTTCGTGAAGCGCCTCAATGCGCTCCTCGTCGGCTGATCCTCCGAATCGCCCTCATCGAAAGCCCGGTCCCCGAAGGCCGGGCTTTCGCGTCTCTACGCAAATCGCCCTATTCCGAAAAAGAACGACACGTGCTAACTTATCTGTCATGATGACGAACACGATCACACGCCCCGTTTGCGGTTATTACTATTACCCTCTCTTCCAATAGAGCGGGTTGGACGCGTTCGTCCCCAAAGATTCGAAACCGACCCGCGACTTGAGCGGGTTTTTCAGTTTTTGGGATCTGCGAAAAGTCGCGCAAGTCCTTCGATTCCCAATCCGGCCTCCTTCGGGAAGCCTCCATCGACCAGGAACCAGATCATGACGCACGACTTTCCTTCCTCTCTTTCTTCCTTCGCCTTTACGCGCCGCCGCTTTGCCGCTCTCTGCTGCGCCGCGCTCGTTACGGGCCTCACCGCAGGCTGCGACAAGCAAGCGACCCCCGCCGCTTCGAGCGCCGCCGGCGCCGCCGACAAAATCCCCGTGGGGATTTGCGAACTCGTCGAACACGAAGCGCTCGATTTGTCCGTGAAGGGCTTTCTCGACGAACTCGCCGCCCGCGGCTTCAAAGACGGCGAGAAAATCGCTGTCGACCGTCAAAACGCCCAGGGCGATCAGGCGACGCTGCAGAACATCGGCGCGCGCTTCCTCTCCGAAAAGGCGCAACTCATTTTCGCCGTCTCCACGCCCGCCACGCAGGCGATGGCGCGGGCAACCCGCGACATTCCGATCGTCGCGACGGCCGTGACGAGCTTTGAAGCGGCCAAGGTCGTGAAGACGAACGAGAAGCCCGGCACCAACGTCACGGGCGTCTCCAACATCGGCCCGATCGCGCGGCAGCTCGACCTTTTCCTCGCGCTTACCGGCAACGCCAAGACCGTGGGCGTCCTCTTCAACGCGGGCGAAGTGAATTCGGCCTTCCAGGTGGAAATCTTCAAAAAGGCCGCGGCCGCCAAGGGCGTGGAGGTCTTGGAAGCGACGGTCTCGTCCGTGAACGACATTCAGCAGGCGGTGACGAGCCTTTCGGGCAAGGTGGCGGGTCTCTGGTTCCCGACCGACAACGTTTTGGCGGCGGGCACGTCCATCCTCGCCAAGGCGGCGAAGGACGCCAAGATCCCGACGATTCCGGGCGACGAAGCCCTGATCCGCGGCGGCTGTCTCGCGACGATCGCCGTTGACTACTACACCCTCGGGCGCATGTCGGGCACGATGGCGGCCGACATTCTCGAAGGGAAATCGAAGCCCGCCGACATGGCGATTCAGACGCAGGACGCGCAAAAGCCCCTCATCAACCTCGCCACCGCCAAGGCGATCGGACTGACGATTCCAGAGGATATCCTCAAGAACGCCGCCGTCATCGAGAAGTGACGAAAGAAGAAAAGGACGTGCAAAGGACGGACCGCGTCTTCGCGTACGGTCCGCCTCAAAGAATGAAATTGCGCTCAGGACACGGCAGGTCCGATGAGACGGGCCTGCCGGTCTGGTCGACGCGGAGACGGCATGCGACGCTCCGGAATCGAGCCGGATTCAAAAGACGAAGAACGCCCGCCCGCGTCCCCGTCGTCGACTTTGTTATTTTCAATCTCTCCGATAAAAAGGCGGACGACGTCCTTTCCACCGAATCGCCCGTCTTTGCGGTAGTCTATCGATACGTTACAGATAAGAATCCTTCTCAATAAATTTCCCGCATGCTCGATTCGCTTTTTCTCGACACTCTCTCGCACGCCTCTCCCGTCGCCGCGGCGGCGGGCGCCACGGGCTTCACCTTCTTCATGACGGCCGTGGGGGCGGCGGTCGTGCTCCTTCCCGGACGCGTGCACAACGCCTTCATGCAGACCGTCTCGCTCGGGTTTGCCGCGGGCGTGATGGTGGCCGCGTCCGTCTGGTCGCTCCTCATCCCGGCGATGGACATGGTGGAGGCGCGCGGCGACTCTCCTCTCTTACCCGCCGTCGGCGGCTTTCTCATGGGCGTTCTCTTTATCTTTTCGCTCGACCGGCTGCTTCCGCACCTGCACCCGGGCGCCAAGGAGTCGGAAGGCCCGAAGACGAAACTGGCGCGCTCGACGCTTCTCTTTCTCGCCGTTACGCTTCACAACATCCCCGAAGGCATGTCCGTGGGGCTTTCGATCGGCATGGCCGCGGACGATCCGTCGCTTCTGGCGGGCGCCCTTGCATTGGCGCTCGGCATGGGCATTCAGAACATTCCGGAAGGCGCGGCCGTCGCCTTGCCCCTGATGCAGGACGGCATGTCCCGCTGGAAGGCCTTCCTTGCGGGATCCGTATCCGGGCTCGCCGAACTCGTATTCGGCGTGCTTGCCGTGCTGCTCGTCGGCACGACGGGAGCGCTTCTGCCGTGGTTCCTTGCCTTTGCGGCGGGGGCCATGATCTACGTGGTCGTCGAGGAACTGATTCCGTCGGCGCATCTCACCGAACACTCCGACGCGGGGACGCTCTCGGTCGTCGCGGGGTTCGTCCTCATGATGGCCCTCGACGTCGGTCTCGGCTAAGGTCCTTGCGCGAACAAAAATTCGGGCCCGCACGGTTTCTTTCGTACGGGCCCTTTTTCATGCCTTCCGACCGGAAGATTTGGATTCCCGATCGGGACTTTATTTCAGCACCCCGACTCAGGCCTTAGCAGCGAGCGTCTTCGCATAGATGTCGACGAGGTCTTCTCGCGCAAAGGGCACGGCGTCGCGCTTAAACTGCTTGGTGCCCGTAGCGAGAACGTTTTCGACGAGCCACTCGACGTCGTCCGGCGCAAAGCCCCAGGCCGAAGCGTCAAGGTCAAGCACACCGCAGGCCTTCTCGAGGTTTGCGAGCGCGACGAGAAAGTCCTCGGGACGTTCCGCGCAGGGGTGACCGAGGCACTTCGCCATCGTGACGAAGCGCTCGAGCGAGGCGCCCTTTTCGATCATCTTCCCGAAGTAGTGAAGCGAGAGGAGAATGAGGCCCGCGCCGTGGGGAAGTTCCGTGTGCAGGGCCGAGAGGCTGTGCTCGAGCGCGTGCTGGCTCGTCAGACCGCCCGTCACCATAACGAGCCCCGAGAGCGTGCTGGCAAACGCCACCTTGGAGCGCGCTTCGAGGTTCGAGCCGTTGCGAACTGCGACGGGAAGATACGCGGCGAGAAGCCGCACGGATTCCTTCGCAAAGACGTCCGACATCGGCGTCGCGACGCCCGAGACATAGCCCTCGACGGCGTGGAAGAGCGCGTCGAAGCCCTGATAGGCCGTGTAGGAGGGAGGAACCGTGAGCATGAGTTCCGGGTCCACGACGCCCACCGTTGGGAAGAGACGCGGATCGCCGAAGCCCAGCTTTTCCTTCGTGACGTGGTTCGTGATGACGCCGCCCGCGTCCACTTCGGAACCCGTCCCGGCGGTCGTCGTGACGGCGATCAAGGGAAGCGGATCGTTCGTGAAAGCCTGCTTTCCGCCCGTGCCGGCCTGTGCGTAGTCCCAAAGGGTTCCTTCGTTTGTCGCCATGGCGGACATGAGTTTGGCCGCGTCCATGACGGAGCCGCCGCCCACGGCGAGAAGCGCGCCGCAGCCGTTTTCGCGAGCGGCCTCGGCCCCCTTCATGACGGTTTCATCCGACGGATTGGGCTCGACCGACGGGAAGGCGACGAATTCGACTCCTTCGCGCGCGAGCATGGCCTCCACTTTGGCGAGCGTGCCGTTTCGCCGGAGACTTCCTCCGACGCCCGTGACGAGCAGCACCTTGCGCGCGGGGATGTCTTTTCCGGAGAGCTGCGAGAGCGAGCCCGCGCCGAAGAGAATGCGGGTGGGCGTAAACGCGGCGAATCCTTTCATGTGTTTCTCCTTGAAGAGCCCGTCAGGGCTCAAACGGGGCGATTTCGTAGACGCCCTTTTCTAATTGATAGAGCGGGAACCAGTCGTGCTTGGCTTTTCTCAGGCCCGGCACGCCGAGGTCCTCTTCACGATTCAGCACCTTGACGGTTTCGGGCAGAGCCTTCGCGAGCGAATGCGCGAGATAGGGGTAGCCCCCTTCCACGTCGCGGCGGGACTTTTCGATGTGAACCGCGTAGGTGTCGGGCGTGACGAGGGCGCCGAGCGTGAGGCCGAAGATTTCGTCGCCCTCGACGAGCATCCCGCCCGTCACGCCGCATTCGTCCCATCGACAGAGGACGACGTCGAGGAACTTGCGCTCGAAAAAGAGCGTTTCATCGAGCGGTTGGTTCGCGTCGTACCACTCGGCGAGAAAGGTCTTCCAACGCTCGAGGGTCTTGTCGTCGGGACTCTTTTCGAAATAGACGAACTTCGCTTCCGGGTGATTTCGCTCGAAGCGGCGGCAGAAGTTGCGTTTTTTCGCCATGGGGCGTCCCGCGAGCGTCGCGAAGGTCTCGCGGCTGTAGCAGTAGTCGTAGAGGTCTTCGTTCGTAAAGCACGTACCTTCGAGTCCGAGCTTTGCGAGAAGCTTTTCGACTTCGGACTTCACGCCACCCAATTGGAGCGTGCGGCCGCGCGCGGCCTCAAAATCGGCGAGTTCCTTGAGAATCCCGCGGTAAAAAAGCTTTTCTCCGCCGGTGAAGGGCGCATTGTCCGTGAGACCTTCCTGAATCAAACGGTAGAAGGCTTCGCCGAGGAGGTAGTTGTCGCGAAAGACGAAGAGCGACTTGCCGTTCGGAGCCGTGAGTTCGGCGACGCCGAGGTCACGCTCCCAGGAGCGTCCGCAGATGGCGGCGACCGTCATGCTGCAGTCGGCCATCGAGGTCTTGCAAAGCGACATGCGCCGCAGCGCTTCGAGCTCGGCCGAACGCCGCACGATGCAGTCCGTCGTGTAGGAGGTGAAACGCAGCGTCATGCCTCCTCCTTTTGGCGTTCGTCCCCGTAGACGGAGCGCCAGCGGCAGACGGCCTTGCAGTTCTTCTCGACGATGTCGAGAATGCGGCTGTGTTCGGCCAATTCCTCGGGACTCGGCTTCGGGACGCGAAGGGTCGACTGATCGTTCATCGGCACGGGCTCCGTGAGAAGGAGCGCGTCGACGTCGATCGCCTGCTGACCGCCCGTCATGGCGAGCCAGCATTCGGCGAGGATGAGCGAGTCAAGAAGTGCGCCGTGGAAGGTTCGGTCGATGTGGTTGAGTTCGTACGTGCGGGCGAAGTTGTCAAGGGTCGGCGTTCGGCCGGGATGTTCGGCCTGATAGAGCGCCATCGTGTCGATCACGGCGGCGTAGTCTTCGATGTGCCCGCGGCCGATGCGCTCGAGCTCCATGTTGAGGAACTTCACGTCGAACTCGGCGTTGTGAATGAGGAGGACCTGCCCCTTGATCATGTTGATGAAGTCGTCGGCGATCTCTTCGAAGGTGGGCTTCGAGCGCAGGAACTCGTTCGTAATCCCGTGCACCTTCGTCACTTCTTCGTTCATGTCGAAGCCGGGATTGATGTAGCGCTGAAAGTGGCTCTCCTCCTTCGGATCGATTTCGCGCCGGTGGATCACGACGATGCCGATTTCAATGATGCGGTCGCCGTCTTCGATGCTCACGCCCGTCGTTTCCGTGTCGAGCGCAAGGCACGAACCTTTGTGTACGTGAACGATTCGGTAGGCATCCTGTAGGGCTTTGGACATTCGTGTTGTCTCTTTCGTTCGTATATTGCGGAAAAAAGGATGATAGCACGCGCCCATCGTTTCCCGACGAATCGGACTCGTCGGCGCCGCTTCGGCTTCAAGCCGGGCGCTCCAAGTAAGCGCCGCACAACCTTCGTCCGACTCTCCGGCCGGACGATTTCTCGGCTTCGTCGCCGAACGCCTCGCCGCCGACACTGCGGGCCCGATTCTTTGAAAGAACGATAAGAAACCTCCCTCTCTAGTCCCGGCCGCACGATATCTTTTCAGAAATCAGGGAAAATCCCTTTTCCCTGAAAAACAAAAGACCACGGGGAGTTCCTTTTCCTTGTTTTCCCCTTCCCGCAGTTTCTTCCCTCCTTAACACCGGCACCGCCATTCATATTTAGCATAACGAAATGCATTTCCCGGCTCGGGTTTTCCAGATGGAGGGGGCGAAAATCAGAGCGTTATCCTTTGTTACAAAGCCGCTTCGTCAAGACACTCTACAAAACATCGATATCAGCGGGCGGCGACGTCGGGGCCCCTGGAAAAGCAACGGTCTCCGTCGAAAAGAAAACCAATCGGTGCGCTCCGTCACGCACGCCAACCATCCATCCAATCCGAAAGGAGACGACCATGACCCAACCGTTGTCGCTCTCGAGAAGAAACCTCCTCAAGGGTGTTCTCGCCTCGGGCACGCTCGGACTCTCGTCGGCCCCCGTTTTCGCGGCGGCCAAGGAAAGCGACGAGGTCTGGACGGGCTATACCATCTGCGACAGCTGCAACCACATGCCGATGTGCGGTCTGCAGTTCAAAGCCCGCGGCAATCACGTCATCAAGATTGAAAACTGGAAGGAGCATCCGAACAATTCGCTCTGCTCCAAGGGCATTTCGACGCTGCAGCGCCTCTACAACCCGAACCGCCTTCTCTATCCTCTGAAGCGCACGAACCCCAAGGGCTCGAAGGATCCGGGCTGGGTGCGCTGCTCCTGGGACGAAGCGATCAAGGCGATCGTGAAAAACCTTGCCGAAATCAAGGCGAAGTACGGTCCCGAAAAGGTGATGTTCTTCTGCGGCGACCCGAAGGAACCGCGTCCGCCCGTCATGCGCCTTGCGCGCTACTACGGCAGCCCCAACTACTGCTGCGAAAGTTCCGCCGCCTGCAACCTCGCCTACGTGCACGCCGAACAACTCTCCTGGGGTCAGGAAATCGCCGGCGGCCCGAACCCGAAGGCCAAGTGCCTCCTCATCATGGGCAAGAACGGCTCCTGGGCCCAGCCCCACGGTTTCTTCCGCGGTCTTCTCGCTCAGAAGGCCCGCGGCATGAAATTGATCGTCGTCGACGTCCGCCGCACGAAGGTCGCCGAACAGGCCGACATTCATCTGCAGCCCTATCCGGGCACCGACGGCGCGCTCGCCTGGGGCATGATCCGCGTCCTCGTCAAGGAAGACCTCGTCGACCACGAATTCATCGACAAGTGGTGCGTCGGCTATGAAGAACTCGTGAAGTACTGCGAACGCTTCACGCCGGAATACGTCGAAAAGGAAACGGGCGTTCCGGCCGAAAAGATGGTCGCGGCCGCGCGCATGTTTGCCGACGGTCCCTCGGCGATGCAGCTTCCGGGTCAGTCGGTGCCGCATCAGCACAACGGCTGCAACAACGTGCGCGCCATGTCGCTTCTCATGGCTCTCACGGGCAACGCCGAGAAAGCCGGTGCGAGCTCGATCGCCAATTGGCCCAAGGACTACATCCGCTGGGACGAAGGCTACACGCGCACCTTCATCGACGAACCCTGGTTCCGTGAGGAAAAGCAGCGCAAGACCCGCATCGACCGCGAATTCGCGCCGATCTGGAATGAAATGCAGGTGCTCTGCAGCCCGAACAACCTCCCCGAAATGGTGAAGGAGGGCCGCATCCGCGCCTTCTGCGGCTGGGGCGCCAACCTTCTCATCTGGCCGAGCCCGCAGGAATATCAGGAAGCCGTGCGCAACATGGACTTCTCGTTCTCGACGGACTACTTCTACCGTGACGAAACGCATCACGACATGGACTTCGTCCTTCCCGCCGCGATGAACTTCGAACGCTACGCCCCCTTCGGCGTGCACGGCCGCAAGGTCTCGGCCCGCCGTCCGGTGAAGCCCCTGGGCGAAGCCTGGGAAGACTGGAAGATCTCCTGCACGATCGGTTCCGCCCTGATCGACGAAAAGCTCTTCTTCGGAGGCGATCCGGTGAAGGCCTGCGACTCGATCCTGAACGGCTGGGGCACCTCCTACGAAAAGCAGGCGTCCACGCTCCCCGAAATCACGGTCTGCGAATTCTTCCCGCCGCAGGAAATGGCCAAGCACGAAAAGGGACTGCTGCGCTTTGACGGCAAACCCGGTTTCCGCACGCCCTCGGGCAAGGTCGAACTCTTCTCGTCGATTCAGGCCAAGCACGGCCAGCCCGGTCTTCCGGAATACGTCGCGCCTCCGAAGCCCACGAAGGAATGGCCCTTCAAGCTCATCAACGGTACGCGCCGTCCCTACATCACGCACTCGAAGACCCGCGCGGACCAGCCGTACCTCCTCGAACTCGAACCCGAGTCGACCGTGAACATGCACCCGTCCGACTGCCAAAAGCTCGGCATCAAGGAAGGCGACCAAATCTGGATGGAATCCCCCTACTACAAGGGAAAGGTCCGCGCCCGCGTGCGCTCGACGATTCTTGCGCAGCCCGGCACCGTCGACGCCCAGTACGGGTGGCGAGGCGACCAGGAAACGCAGGTTCTCATCCCGCGCAAGAACTGGGACCCGATTTCGGGCTACCCCGCCTACAACGACGTCTGCATCAAAGTCACGAAAGCGTAAAGGAGACCCGTCATGTCACGATTCGGCATCATTGTTGAGGTGGATCGCTGCGTTGGGTGCCAAGCCTGCGCGATCGCCTGCAAGGAAGAAAACCAGGTTCCCCCCGGCGTCTTCTTCCTCAAGATTCTTCGTAGTGAAAACATCGAAGACAACGTCGTCAATTATTACCGTGCTTCCTGCCAGCACTGCGACAATCCCGCCTGCATGAAGATCTGCCCCGCCAAGGCGATCTCCAAGGGCCCGCACGGTGAAATTCTCGTCGACCAGAAAAAGTGCATCGGCTGCCACATGTGCGAGAAGGCCTGCCCCTACGGCGTGCCGGTCTTCCCGTCGGGCGTCACGAGCTACTACGGCGACAAGAAGCCTCTTTACGAACGTCCGCTCGAAGCGTGGACGACGCATCCGGCCGGCAAGGCCGCGCACTGCACGCTTTGTTCGCATCGTCTCGAAAAGGGTCAGCTCCCCGCCTGCGTGGAAGCCTGCGGCATCCATGCGATCACGCTCGTCGACTACGACAAGCCGACCGAAAAGACGAAGCCCCTCATTGAGAAGGCCGTCGCGATGAACGAAGCCGCCGGCACGCAGCCGAAGGTCCGCTACATCGCCAAGCACATGGATTGCAAGACCTTCAAGATGAAGCTTTGATCCCGCTCGGGCATGAGAGAGGAATCGGGGCCGAGCGCCCCGTCCTCTCCTCTTTCGGATTCACCCCCGTCACGGCAACGCGGCGGGGGTTTCCTTTTGGAGGCGGCCGATCAGTGAGCGGCGAGCTTCAGAAGGACGATTCCGACGACGATGAAGGCGATGCCGGCAACGCGCATGAGGGACGCGGATTCTCCGAGAACGACGATCCCGACGAGCGCGGCGCCCACCGCTCCGATCCCGGTCCAGACCGCATAGGCCGTCCCGAGCGGAAGCGACTTCATCCCCTGCGAGAGGACGACGAAGCTCAGAATCATGAAGAAGACCGTCGCGACGGACGGAAGAAGTTTCGTGAAACCATCGCTCGCCTTGAGCGAAAAGGACCAGACGACTTCGAGAATGCCGGCGATGAGAACGTATGCCCAGGCCATGATGTTTGTCTCCATGCGGGGCCGTCCCCATTGATGTACGGATGACTGCGCGGGTCGTCCCGCACGGCCGCTTCGGAGAGATTCTCTTTGCGCGACTCCGAAGCCCCCGAATGGTAACCGAAAATGCGAATCGCGGCGCTCCGGGACGACCTTTTCTTTTTTCGTCCGTTCTTCGTTTAGCGAACTGCAACAAAACCCTTCTATCTTCTTTGCCGACCCGCGATTATGATGAGATCAACAGAGAGGGGACGCGGAACGCGCGTTCCGCCGTCTCCGACTTGTGATTCATCACCTTTGCATGACGCAAAAAAGGAGGCTTCATGACAAACCGCAGATCGCTCATTCTGGCGTTGACCGCCGCGGCCCTGACCCCGACCGTGACGTTCGCCGCCGAAGCCGGAGACATTTTCGGCGGCATTCTCCAAGGCATTAGGGACCGAAAAGAACGCGAGTGGTACGAGAAGAACCGCGACGAAGGACGTTGGGACGGCAAGTACTTCTGGGACCGTGAGGACGGCAAACGCTACACGCGCGACGAATGGCAAAAAGAACTTCGCTGGCGCTACAACGAAGAGCGTGCCGGCCGCGACTGGCGCGCCAAGCGCGGCCGCAAGGCCAAACACGACAATCGCCGTGACGATCGACGCGACCGCCGTGACGACCGTCGTGATCTTCGGCGCGATGACCGGCGCGACGATCGACGCGACCGCCGTCCGGATCCGCGCCGCGACGATCGGCGTGACCGCCGGGATGATCGGCGGGACGACCGTCGCTGACGAAACCTTCGCCCCGATGTCGAACGCAGGACCTCGGGGCGAGGTTTTTCCGGCGTCTACCGCAGAGAGGCGCCGGAAGGCCGTCTTTCCCTTCCGTCGACAACGCAGCTCTCGGTCGGAAACCTCTCCTGAGAACCCATCTTCTCCTCTCCCGCACGAAAAAATCATTCTTCTTTGTTTCTGCGCAAATTACGCGCGTAATCCGAGACGGGAAAATCTCTCCTTGTAACGCCTGCGGGCTTTTGCAACCGAATGAGGAGACCCACCATCATGCAGACTTTTTCCCGACGTAGCTTCCTTTACGGGACGGGCGCGGCCTTCGCCGCCCTGTCCGCTCCCGGCGTTCTTCGGGCCGCCGCGGCCGACGTGACGCACACCCCCGTAGAAGTCTCGACGCCGCTCGGGCGCCTTCGCGGACTCGAAGCGGACGGCATCCGCGTTTTTCGCGCCGTTCCTTTCGGAGAGGATCCCTACGTTGCCGAACGACGTTTTCTTGCACCCTTGAAGGCAAAGCCCTGGACGGGCGTTCTGGACGCCACGAAGCCGGGCGCCATCCCTCTGCAGCCCGACCGCAAGAAGCCCTCCATGATCGGCGGCGGCAACGCCCTCGTCCTCAACCTCTGGGCGCCCAAAGACGCGAAGAACGCCCCAGTCATGGTGTGGATTCCGGGCGGCGGCTCGACGCGCTGCGACAACAACGATCCGCGCTTTGACGGAGCGGCCTTCGCCAAGGACGGAATCGTGCTCGTCACGATCAACTACCGCGTCAACGTCGACGGCTTCCTGAAGCTCGAAGACGGCGACGCCGACAACGGCCTTCGCGACATGATCCTCGGGCTCGAATGGGTGCGGGACAACATCGCGGCCTTCGGGGGCGACCCGAAGTGCGTTACGGTCTTCGGACAGTCCGCCGGCGCGACGCACATCACGAGTCTTCTAGCTTCGCCCAAAACGAAGGGACTTTTCCGCCGCGCGATTCTCCAGAGTCCTTCGGCGATCGCTCAGTGGACCAACGAAGAAGAGGCCCGCACGGCGACGAAGCGCCTCGCGGACTTCTTCGGCGTCGCCCCCACGCGCGAAGGCTTCATGAGCCTCACGAACGAAAAGCTCTTCACCTTCGGAAAGTTTGTCGGAAGCCTCGCCTCCGACCCCGAGTGGCTCGCCTTCTCGCACGGCAATTCGGCGCTTTTCAAGCCCTACGTGGACGGCGAGGTGCTCAAGGCCCGGCCCGTGGACGCCCTGCTCGCGGGCGCTGCCGCGGGCGTGGAGGTCATGGTCGGATGCACGCGCGAGGAATGGCGAAACTATACGGTTCCTTCGGGCGCGATCGACAAGATCGGTCCCGAAGCGACGGAGCGCCTCGTGCGCGCGATGGGATGGGATGCAAAGCTCCTTGAGCGCTACCGGGCGGCCGGACACGGTTCGACGCCGGGAGAGATCTTCACGCGCATTCAGGGGGATCTGATTTTCCGCATGCCCGCAAACCGTGCGCTGGAAAATCTCTCGAAAGCGGGCAACAGGGTATGGGCGTATTCCTTTGACTGGAAGAGTCCGGTTCTCGGGAAGTCCGGCAAGGCCCGGGGCGCCGCACACTCGAACGACGTGGCCTTCGTCTTCCATACGCTCGGCTCAAAGCCCGCGCTCGCCCTGAACGGCCCCGACGCGCCGACGGCCCTGGCCGACGCCATGCACGGCGCCTGGGTGCGCTTTGCGAAGACCGGCAACCCCGGTTGGGCCCCCTTCGACACGAACCGACGCATGACGCGTCTCTTTGACGTGACGATGAAGGACGTTTCGGATCCCTGGGCCTTTGAGCGCGAATGGATTCGCCTGCCGTAAGGTCGTACAGCCTTTTTTCAGAATGATGCGGGCGAGCCGTGTCCTGTGACGCGGCGCGCCCGATACGTTCACACTGCGTCAAAAACGAAGGGAAGAGATTTCTCTTTCCTCCACCCGGGCTCGGAGAGACATGAAGGTTTGAGCGACCTTCATCAAGGATGAAGGAAGGTCGGGACCGGCATGTTCCGAAGCTGTCGTCGGCACACAGACGGAAAAAAGGGCTCGTCCCCTGTTAAGAACGAGCCCCGTAAGTTTCGAAGAACAGGTACCGCAGCACCAGACCAAGCTTTGGAACTGCAGCTCGATGCTCCGAGACGACCCCTCATCTCTTTTGGTGGAACATCGCGTCTTCCGTTGAGATGAACTTTACAGGATTCGCGAAGGGTTCTCAAGCGAATTACCGAAAATTTTACGTTTTGGTTGAGGGTAAACCTCCCCCATAAAACCCCCTAATCCCTTCCTTAAGCCAACCTTAGGATTTGAAGACAATCTTTTCGCATCCTTAAAGGATGTTCTACTGTACTGCAACGGAAACGAGATCCTTACGCGATTCTTTCGGGAACTTTAAGAAAGTCTTCAGACTGCATGATCATGACCAAGGGGCTACGTAATTTTGTAACATCATGTATCCATGATTTTCTCTCAATGAGGTTCTTCTTATCTCTTAAGCATGCATTAAGATAAGAATTTGTCTCATCAAGAACGATTAAAAAAGGAAATCGACCGGTTCAGCGGGATACGAAGCGCTCATCCACGCTCTTGCGGTCGATTGGCTCTCAGTCTTTTCCAGAGACAAAACGGCGAAGGATTCGCCCGAGAAGGAGTCCCGCAAGCGAGAGCGCCAGACCGACCGGCAGCATGATCCATTCGGGCGGCGTCCCGTGCGAAAAGGCGGCCATATTGGCGAGACGAAAGGTAAAAAAATCGCAGAGCATGTAGCCCGCTGCCAAGGCGATCGGGAGCATCCGCAGCGACCGAAGGGACGGAGCATTCCAAGCTGCTGCGGTCGAAACGCCGACGATCGCGGCGGGATGAAGAAGATAGAGGTGCAAAAGCGTAAAGCCGAGCGCGTCGGAGGCGCTTCCGAAGCACCAGAAGGAGACGACGGAAAATGTCCAAAGGATCGGATAGGCGAGAAAAAGCGCCTTTTCCTTTCCGGTCATCTTGATCCTCCCCAAACGTCAGGTCATCCATAGGCGGTTCGGGCAGCTTCGCCCTCCGGGCATTCGTGTCCGAGCGGATCGGAAACGTGCGGATGCCCAACCGGATGTGCGGCGTCGTTGCGCCCCGATCCGGCGCCGCGGCGTCGGCCGCTACAGAATACCTTTTGCGGATAAGGATGGAAAGCCGCACGGCCGGAACGACCCGGAACCCCAAAGGTCGCTCCCTTGCGTGCGCCCTCTTCCAATCTCAATCGGTCGTCTCGCCGACGGATCGGAGCGCCGCCGACAAAAAACGGCCGCGAACCGAAGCCGCGACCGTTTTCCTCTCTCTTCCCTTCGGGCGTCACACCTGCGTGTAGGCGAAGAACGGCGCCGTGTAGGAGGGGCCGAGCCCGCCCGCCTTGTCCTTGAAGCCCGAGATCATCGTGCGGAACCACCGCCCTTCGATGAAGCACATCACCATCTGGGCGCGGGCGTCCTCGTTGAAGTGCATCGGAAGAAGCCCCGACTCCATCGCCTCGCGGTATTCGAGGCGAATCCGGGTCTCGAGCGTCTTGAGGAGTTCGAGCATGCGGCGGCGCAACTTCAGGTCCTCCATCAGCTGGTCCTGACAGAGAAGAATTCGGCAGAGACCGGGATTGGCGTCGACGAACTCGAGGAGCACGTTCACCATCTGCTGCACGTGCACGAGGGGCGACGTCGTCTTGTCGTCGCGGATCTTGCCGAAGAGGTCGAGAAGCGTCGTCTCGACGAAGTCCACCACGGACGAAAAGATCGCCGACTTGTTGCGGTAGTTGCGGTAGATCGCCGCCTCGCTGATGCCGACCTTCTCCGCGATGCGCGACATCGACACCTGCTTGTAGTCGTCCTCCTGGAGCATCTGCAGGACCACCTGCAGGATCTGCGTGCGGCGGTCGAGCTTCGTGCGGCGGACCAGTTTCTTGTAGACGGTCTTGCGTTCGCTCTTCTGAACGATCTCGTCGAGATCGGGGTACTGAACGGCGTTTTCGAGCATTTTGAGTTCCGGTGTTGTTCTTCTGACGGCGCCCCGAACGGAGCGCGAAACGGGAACATTCTACCGACTTGACCGCGTTTTGTGGGACCTGCGGGAGGGGGCGTTTTGGCGAAACGCGTGTTTTGAAAACGCTTCGGCCGGCGCCTGGATGAAGCTCGAAAAGCCCGGTGAAACGGGAGGGGGCGGCGGCATCTGCAAAGAATCGTGTCGGCGGACAAATATCGAAACACCGCTTTACGTCACGATGCCGTGACGACGTTCCCCGCAGGGGAAAACCGTGCTATCGTCTTTGTACAAGAGCGGGGAGTGCATTCTCTCCATTGACAAATCCAGTCCCAAGAGAAGACGGAAAACAACCATGCGCAACAAAATTCTTCCCCTGACCCTTCTCATGAGCGCCGTGCTCGTCACCGGATGCGCCGCCAACGGCGGTCATCAGTACCGCGCCGACGTCTACAATCCGAGCGCCGTCAACCGCGCCCAGGAAGTGCGGACGGTCGAGATCATCGCGATTCAGCCCGCTCAGGTCGTGGTCGACAATTCCGACAACCGCCGCGATTCGCAGGCGGTCGGGGCCATCCTCGGCGCCATCGCCGGCGCCGCGATCGGCAATCACGGCAATCACTCCACGTCCTCGCGCGTTTTGGGCGGCCTCGCCGGCGGCGCCGTGGGCGGCATCGCCGGCAGCGCTCTTTCCGACCGTCAGGAATACGTCAACGGCGTGCAGCTCGTCTATCGACTCCCCGACGGCCGCATGATGCAGTCGACCCAGGTGGGCGAAATGTGCGAATTCCGTACGGGCACGGCCATCATGGCTTCGGGCCGCAGCGGCGAAACCCGCATCCAGCCCAACAACCCCTACGGCTGCAACCGCTGATTTTGAAGATCGAGGAAAACCGCAATGGTGAAGAACATTCTTAAGACGGGAGGCGTCGTCCTCGCGGGCGCCGCGTTGCTCGCGGGCTGCCAGTCGACCGAACCCACCCGCGCCCAGATGGACGCTGCGGCCTATCAGTCGATGCAGAACATTGAGGTCGTCCGTCAGACCGAAACCGCCTATCAGGAAAAACTCGAGAAGCAGGCGGCCGACGAAGCGGCCGCCAAGGCCAAGGTCGACCGCGCCCGCGCGAACGCCAACGCCAAGGCTTCGAAAGCCAGGGCCGAAAAGCAAAAGAAAATCGACGCGTACAACGCCCGCATGAAGGAAATCGAGCTCGAACTCAAGGAACTCGATCTTCTCGAGCGCCGCGCCGCATCGGAAAGCCGCACGCTCGAATCGAACGTGAAGGCCGAAAAGGCCCGCCAAGAGCTTGAACGTCTGAAAAACGAAGTCCGCGCGCTCGAAAACGAGGCGGCTCCGCACACGACGTCGCTCTGAATCTTCTTGCATGCCGCAGAATGCCGACACCCGTTCCCGGGGCGTCGGCATTTTGTTTACCCGCCCCTCGGCCCCAAGGGTTTCGATCGGTTCGATAGTCTTCCTTTTTCGGCCGCCGCCCGATTTTGCGAATCTCTCTCAACATAAAGAGATTCGGAAACAAAGCTCGTCGGCCTTGATTCATTCTTGCGCAAGGCCGAAGAGGCTCCTTTCCTTGCCCATATTTCTGAGAGACATTCTCATCACGAATTCTTTGCAAAGCTTTCCGAGAGGGCTTTGCGGGAAAAATCCGCCTTTCTTTTGCGGCAATACTCTCTACAATGTGGGCAACGCGAATACCCGCAACGATTAGAGGAGACCCGACGTTGACGAAACATCTGCACGCGGATCGGCGCGTACCGATCGACACCGACAATTTCGCGATCGAGCGCATTGAAGAAAAGTGCGTTCTCTGCGGCCTCTGCAAGACCGTCTGCCGCGACTACATCGGCGTGGAGGGGCGCTACGACCTTGCGAAGACCGGCGACCGCGCGATCTGCATCAACTGCGGCCAGTGCGCGAACGTGTGTCCCGTAGACTCGATCGTCGAAAAGAGCGAAGTCGCGGCCGTGGAAGCCGCCCTTGCCGATCCGGAAGTCACGGTCGTTTTCTCGACCTCCCCCTCCGTGCGCGTGGGACTCGGCGAAGCCTTCGGACTCACGGACGGCACTTTCGTCGAAGGCCGCATGGTGGCCCTTCTGCGCGCGCTCGGCGCCGACTACGTGCTCGACACGAACTTCGCCGCCGACCTCACGATCGTCGAAGAAGCGAGCGAATTGGTCGAGCGCATCGTGAAGAAAACGGCTCCCCTGCCGCAGTTCACGAGCTGCTGCCCCGCCTGGGTGCGTTACGCCGAACTCTTCCACCCCGAAGTCCTTCCCCACATCTCGTCGGCGAAGAGCCCGATCGGAATGCAGGGCCCCGTCGTGAAGTCCTACTTCGCGGAAAAGAAAGGCTTGGATCCCAAGAAGATCTTCCACGTCGCGGTCACGCCCTGCACGGCGAAGAAGTATGAAATCCGCCGTCCGGAAATGAACGCCGCGGGCCGCCGCATCGGCTCGCCTGAAATGCGCGACACCGACGCCGTCATCACGACGCGCGAACTCGCCGCCTGGGCGAAAGCCCGAGCGATCGACTTCGCGGCGCTCGAACCCTGCGGCTTTGATCATCCGTTGGGCGAAGCCTCGGGCGCGGGCGTCATCTTCGGCAACACGGGCGGCGTCATGGAAGCCGCGCTTCGCACGGCCTACCGCTACGTGACGGGCGAAGAAGCTCCCGCGGAACTCCTCTCCTTCACCCCGGTGCGCGGCCTTGAAGGCGACATGAAGGAGGCGACCGTGCGCATGGGCGACATCGACGTGCGCGTCGCCGTCCTCTACGGCACGGCCCGCGCGGGCGAACTTCTCGACAAGATGAAGAAGGAAGGCGGCCTTCCCTACCACTTCGTCGAAGTCATGACCTGTCCGGGCGGCTGCATCGGCGGCGGCGGTCAGCCCAAGCACATGGGCGACGCCGCGCAGAACGCCGCGCGCTCGGCCCGCATCGCGTCCCTTTACAAGCGCGACGGTGAACTCACGCTTCGCCGCTCGCACGAAAATCCCGAAATCCTGCGTCTCTACGAAGAGTTCTTCGGAGAACCCCTCTCCGAAACCGCTCACGAGATGCTTCACACTCACTACCACAACGCCTCTGGCGAATTAGGAGACTCTAAAATGTCGTATCGTTGCAAAGTTTGCGGCTACATCTATGAAGGCGACGAACTTCCCGCCGACTACATCTGCCCGCTCTGCCACAAGGACGCTTCCTTCTTTGAAGAAGTGAAGGCCGCTCCCGCCGCCTGCGGCAACAAGCTCGCCGGCACGAAGACCGAAGCCAACCTCAAGGCCGCCTTCGCCGGTGAAAGCCAGGCCCGCAACAAGTACACGTACTTCGCCGAAGTGGCCCGCCGCGAAGGCTACGAACAGCTCGCCGAAATCTTCCTGACGACGGCCCGCAACGAACAGGAACACGCCCGCCTCTGGTTCGACGCTCTGGGCGGCATCCAGGGTACGGCCGCCAACCTCAAGGCCGCCGCGGAAGGCGAAAACTACGAATGGACCGACATGTACAAGACCTTTGCGGAAGAAGCCGAAGCCGAAGGCTTTACGGAAATCGCCGCGAAGTTCCGCCTGGTCGGCGACATCGAACGCGCCCACGAAGCCCGCTACCTCAAGCTTCTGAAGAACGTCGAAATGCAGCAGGTCTTTGAAAAGGCCGGCGAATGCATGTGGGAATGCCGCATCTGCGGTCACCTCGTCGTCGGCCGCAAGGCGCCGGAAGTCTGCCCCGTCTGCGGTTACTCCCAGGCCTACTTCGAAGTCCGCAAGGAAAACTACTGATCTCAAGACTGACGGTTACGCACGGTGACGAGCCGTTTTGAGCGTAACGCAAAAAGTACGACCGCCGTACTTCACTCGGTGATACGGCGGTTTCTCTTTTTCCCTGGATTCCCTCAGAGCGGCAATTTCTCATGAAGGAAAAAATTGTCATCATGTAGGAATGAATGCGACGTTCTCATGCCAATTTTTCTTGATGCTTTGTGTTCGATCAAGTACCTATGATTGAAGCCATAGCGAATAGATCACATACGGGATTAACATAGGGTTAGTTGTCCTTTCTTGCATTTCGCAAGGCAACGTTCTTTTTAACCCCCTGAAAATCAATATGTTACACCGTTTCCCCCCCCCCTCACAAATCATTTTCTCTCCGCGGCCGTAATTCTTCTTCATTTCTTCTCCGCACCCGCCTCGGCGTAAGCATTACGCTCGCCTTGCTTACGTTTAGCGCCAGTGTTTCTGCCAACCACTTGTGGTGGTCAACCGACACACAAGATTCTCAATACAGCACGACGGAAGGCTCGTACATTCACAACGGACAGTATGCGGTCAAGTGGAATGCCGGTCAGAACTCACTCCTGACCGTGAACGCTGACCTTATTCATTTTGAGTCCGGACGTGGGGCGCTGTATCTCAACAACGCCTCTTCTGCGGTCGTGCAGAGTCAGAGTTCTGTGTTGTTGAAAGCGGACTTCAACTTAGACACCACCGTCAATCCCAATTACGGTCCGACAGCTCTTTTTCTCGATGTTCGATCCAACGCGAACATTAATGGCCAAAGCATTGAGATTTCCGCTATCGCACCTGACGACAAGACTGCGTTGGGTATTGCCTTGGAAAGTACCGGCGATGCGAAGTCCACGGCCGTAATTGGTTCTGAACGTACGACCAAGCTCACGATTTCAGCGAGTGGAAACTCCGCAAGCTACGGGGTCATGAACATCCGCGGCGATCTTACGCTTCAAGCCGACGAAATCGAAGTGACTTCTTCCGGGTATGGCTTGCATGTTGGGAACAACACTCAGGACGAACAACTGCTGGCCGACACAGGCAGGATCAACATCCGCGCCCAAAACACCATTATCAATGCCGCACGATACGGCATCCTCGCCTTCTCCAACGGCGTCGTTGACATTGACGGCGACGTTGAGATCAATGCTCCGATCGCAATCGCCGCCCGCGGGAACTCCTCCACCACCATCAATGCCGACGGCACGAACACCGTCGTGATAAACGGCGACATCAGTTTTGAAACCCCCGGCAGCCAGAACAACAGCGGCGACATCATTGATGCCGACGTCAAACTGACTCTCAGCGGGGCGGCATCTTCCTGGACCGGCAACGTCTGCACCGAGGTGCCCGACAACCATTCGGAAGAAAACTCCCAAGTTACGGGCTTGAAAGTGACTCTCAACGACGGTGCGCAATGGAATCCCACCGTCATCGAATCCTCAAGTTCCGAATTCGGCGACAGCACAACGCTCGTAAAATCGGCTGAAAAACTTGATTACCTGTCCCTGAACGAAGGCGTCATCAACATCCGCGACGCTGGTCAGACAGTCGAAGTGGAGGAAATCACAGGTACGGGCGGCACGATCAATGTAGTGGCAACCACAAATGACAACGGGGCCATCAAGACAGGTACGTTCTCGGTGGATGCCGTAACGGGGGCTGAACCCGTAGCATTATCCGTGCGCTACGACGGAATTGATGCAGACGATCTGACGGAAGAAAACGTCAAAAACATTCAGGCTGTGACTGGTGGCGGTGCAAAAAACACCGAAATTACGGAACATGTAGAAGAAGGCGACATTCGTGGTGCCTGGATCCGCACGAACGGTGAGGGTGCTGGATCGTATGCCGACAACACCAAGCTCGAAGCTTTCAAGGGCGTGAACGCCGTCGCCCTCGTACAGTGGCGCAATCAAATCAACCACCTCACGAAGCGTCTGGGCGACGTCCGCCATCAGTCGGGTGACATCGGCGCCTGGGCCCGCGTCTACGGCGGCGAATATGAGTGGGGCGACGCCAACCGCGTCGACATGCAGACGACGACCGTGCAGGTGGGCGGCGACGCCCGCGTGGGCGACTGGATCGTGGGCGGCGCCTTCAGCTACTCCGATTCGAGCTACGACCTTGAGAACGGCGATGGCGACGGCGACATGTACAGCCTCGCCGTCTACGGCACGCGCACCTTCGAAAAGGGCTCCTATGTCGACTTCGTGGCCCGCTACGGTTACATCAAGAACGACATCCAGGCCGGCAACATGGACGTCGACTTTGATTCGAACGCCTTCAGCCTGAGCGTCGAAGGGGGCCACACCTTCAAGTTCATGGAACGTGCCTATGTCGAGCCGCAGATCGAGGTCACCTACGGCTTTGCGCAGGGCGACGACGCCACGGCTTCGAACGGCGTGAAGATCGAGCAGGACGACTATCAGAACCTCATCACGCGCATCGGGTTCCGTACGGGCTTTGACTTCCCGAACGAGGCCGGCACGATCTACGCTCACGCGAGCTACTCGTACGACTTCCTGGGCGAAGCCGACGGCACGGCTTCGCAGAACGGTCTGCGCGCGTCGCTTGACGAAGACCTCGGCGGCGGCTGGGTGACCTACGGCATCGGCGGCCAGTTCCGCTTGGGCGAAAGCGCCTATGCCTACGGCGAACTTGAACGCTCGACGGGCGGTGACGTCGACAACCCGTGGGCTTTCAACGTCGGCGTTCGCTGGACTTTCTAAGCCGCTCCTCATTACTGCACACGCCCGCCCGCTCGCGATAAAGCCCGGGCGGGCCTTTTCATAACGGGGCCAACGCTTCCTACACGTCGAGTTTCCGCCACTACTGAAAAGGGACCCGGGTTCCTTCCCCGAGTCCCCTATTTTCTTTACGGAACCCCGCCGCCTTCGACAGGAACGAGTCCTCCCGATGGAACAAGGCGGCGGTCGGTCCTGCGGGATTTTGCAAAATTCCGCGTCCCCACGTCAGAAAACCCAACGCAGTCCCGCGCTCACCTGCCATGGGTTGTGAACGGGCGAGCCCGTCGACGTCATGAGCGATCCGTAGGCGTACGTCGAATCGTTGACGCGGTAGGTGCCGCCAACCGAGAACTCACCCCAGGTTCCGCCCAAATCGTCTTCGTAACGATGCGGCGTTCCGGCCAAAGAGAACGTCGTCGCGGTTTCCCCCTTCCAGTCGTGCAGCACGGAAGCGCGGAAATAGACGCCGCCGCGACTTTCGTCGAAGGTGTAGCCGATGGCCGCCCCCAGGCGTCCGACGAACGTCTCCACCGCATCCTGCTCCACCTTCACGCCGAGGTTGGTGCGGAAGTCCACGGAATCGAGTCGCCCGTAGAGAAGCTCGGCACTCGGTTCAAACCAGAAGTTCGTCGCGGGACAACGAAGCCGCCATCCGTACTCTACCGAAACGGAGGTTCCCCAATTGTAGTAATTGAGGTCGCTCGCCAAACCGGAGGCATAGCGCAGCGATCCGTCGGTTTCCATGCGGTGACGCTTCAATGTCACGTCGATGAACTGTCCGTTGTCGGCCAACCAACCGCCGTAAAGACCGAAACTGTAGTTCCGATGGTCGACCGATCCGTTTCTCAAGTCCGAATCGCCGTCCGAAAAGCTTGCCGAAAGACCGAGATACGCGTTCCCGATCCAACCGTCGGCGCCGACCTGGAGCGTGTTGTACGTCGTATCCATATCCATGTCGCCGTACTCGGTTTTGCCGCCGTAGTAACGGGCCCAGGCGCCGCCGCTCTTTGGCATGGAGCGCAGATCGCCCATGCGCTTTTACACGTCGTTCATCGCGCCGCGGAAAAAGAGGAAGTTCGATCCGACGAGGTCCAAAATGCCGCTCGCCACCGTATTGGCACGTTCGGTTTGGCGAATCACGTTGCCGTTCGCGTCGACCTCAGCCTCCCGAGCCCCCGCAACCAAACCTTCCTCGGATTGGAGCGTATAACCGTAACTGTCGTCGGGGGCGGTGATGACTATCGCGCCGGCAAGCTCTTCGACCGTATGGCGGTCCGCAGCTTCGCCGCTAAAGAGTGCGGTAAGAGTTGAATCGCGGTTTTCTCCCAACGTCACTTGAGCCTGAGCGCCATCTTCCATGCGAATCGTGTTGCCGGCTCCGTCGAGAATCCCGATCGTCATTGTCGAATTCGCGGCGTTCGTGATCTGCGAGCCGTCTGCCTCAAGCGCACCGACCAAAACATTGCCTGCGTTCCGTATCGACCCTTCCTCCGAGAGAATCAGGGTCGTTTGCGAACCGTTCAACTTCGCCTCTTCGGAAACCACGACGTTGGCCAGAGACGTTTCTTCACTCAAAAGTGAAAAATCACCGCCCGCTTGAACAACAAGGTTGTCGACTGCAAACGCACGGCTTGATGCACCCGCAATGCCGTCGCTTCCCGTCGTGACGGTGAGCGTTTCCGCATAGACTTCGCCCTCGTTGACAAGTGTCCCCTCAATCGTGAGGTTGGCGATCTTCGCCTTCGAAGCGTCCTTTGCGATGAGACCCACCGCTTCCTCCCGCGAACCCTCGTCAACGGTGTTGAGGATTGTGCCGTTGCCAGAGATCAGAGACTCTTCGCCGTCCAGCAGGATAGAGCCGAAATTCTCCAAGATGTGACCGTCTTCAAGCACAATGCTGTTGTGTACGATAAGGGAGGCGAAGCCGTGCTGGCCGGTCCCTGAACCGTTTGCCCCGATCCGGCTGCCCAAACCGTCTGCGTTTTGAAGAATCAGATCGTTGACCTCGACCGACGTAGACCGTCCGTCCGTTGCATTGTAGACAAAGAGTCCGCTCTTTAGGGTCATGCGGTCGGTAACGCCCCGACCGTCATGATCGTAGTAGCCGACGGAAATTGCTCCCGCCTCAATGTTCTCGGTCACTTCCAATGTGGAGAGATCCACATTCACGTTCCCCGTGACGAAAAGGGAGCGCAACACTTCTTCTTCGCTCGTTCGAATTCGGGCGTTCTGGCGTTGCATGCGGAAGTTGCCGTCCACCTTGAAGGAACCCGACGGGGCATAGACGGTACCCGTGTTGTTGAGGTCTCCCTCAAAAGCATTTTCCGCCTCCCAACGAAGCGTGCCGCTGTTGCTCAACGTCGCCTCAAAACCCTGCGTAATCGTCAGATCGCCCTCGTTGAAAGCCGTCATATAATAGGGACTTTCCACGCCGACAAAACCAATCTCCGCCGTCCCGAGGTTGGAGAAAGTGGAATTCGAACCGTTGACGATGATCGTCGCCCCTCCGGCATTCACGGTCCCGCCCCGGTTCGTGCGAAAACCGTTTGCAAAGCCGCTCGCCGTCGTGATGGTCACGCCGTCGGCAATGTTCATGACGGCGCCCTCAACATTCCAGAGCGACCGCTCGAAAGTCGTGTCGGCATTGATGTTGAGAACGGCACCGTAGTCATTGGCGAGCTCCGCTCCGATCACGGCATCTTGTCCATTCAGATCCATGACGGCCCCGTCCGTGTTGTTTACCCAACCGGCCCTGTCAAGTTTGATGCTCCCGTTGACGACGACATGAGCCGCGTCGTCACCGTCAAGCTTTATGTTCATGAAGTAGGCGTCCACCCCCGTTTTCGTGAGGGTGATTTCATTGACGGTGAGTTCGCCCGTATTGATGATCGTGTCCGCCGTGATGGAATCGGCGTTTTCGAGACGTCCTTCATTCTGAAGGCCAAAGTAGAACGGAGCGCCGTTCCCAGTGCATTCGATGGCGTTGTCGCCCGAGAGCGTACCAGTGACGTTGAGTTCGCCGCCTTCGGCATCAAAAGTGAACCCCGGTCCGATGAGAAGACCTGCACCGTCATCGGTAAATTCTCCGAGCGTCATGTCCGAAGACAGTTCCATGGCGTTTGCGCCCTGCAGGCCAAACGCGGAAAGCGCGCCGACTACCATGGCAGCCAGAAGAGAGGGAGAAAGACGAGATGCCTTTCGGGAAAAAGCGGATTTAGAAGTCGACAGCATGCCGCACCTCCCGTCAGAAGGTATCCGGGCATCCTTCCGCCTTGTTTTTTAGGCGATTTACTCTCCTGAGAATATTTTAACAACGATTTCTAAATCGCTTTGTTATCAAGGCATTAAAAAGATTCGAAATAGCCGAATCAAGAAATTATCTAGCTCTTTTCCTCTGTTTCTGTTGACATACACCCAAAACCGCCCGCGATCAACCCTACATTTCCGGCCAACTCCAAACTTGTCAAAATCGAAAGGGGCCCCGAATGAGCTCACTCGAGTCCCCGTCCGACTTCCTTCAAAGGTTGTCGCTTCAGCGCCCCGACACCTGAATCGTGACGGTCTCCGACCCGCTCTTCACGATCGCTTCGAGCGTCTCGGGCGCTACCTCTCCCAGGATGAAGAGATCGTTCGACGCACGGAAGGGCACGCGAAAAACGCAGAGATTTCCCCAAGGCTCGTAAACCGCGAACGTCCCGGGCTTGGGCGCTCCGTGATCGGCCTTTCCGGATAGGGAGAGCTCGGGCTTCACGTAGGCGATGCGCTCGTTTGACCCGAAATCTTCAAAAGTCACTTCCAGCGGCAGCCGTTCGAAGAGTGCCTGCGCCGCACCCGAGTCGTTCAAGGTGCCGGGATAGACCTTGCCGCCCACCACGAATTCAATCTCCGCGGCGCCCACGACGCCCATTACGCCCGCCAACGCAGCTCCGATCAACGCTTTCTTCTTCGACATCATTTTCTCCCTTTGCATAAAATCGACTCCTTCGAGTCCGATGAAGTCGTGGTAGGCGCAGCGGACACTGCGGCGCCAATGTCGATTCTTCATCGACCTCCATACGTTTCGAGTATCGATCTTCTTCACCGTCAATCCTTTTCAGACGGTAACGGCCGAAGGTTTCGGGCAAGAATTCGATACGAACGTATTTCATTGCGCCGGCCAAGTTTCGTAGGATTAGGATGTACTCAATCCATCCGTTTTTCGAACCATGGCCCTTACGCGACGCAAAACGATTTCTCTACTCTTTGGCGGCACCCTTCTTGCGGGAACGGGCGGCGTTCTCGCGCGCGAAGACTTCGGCGGATCGCCGAGCGGCCGCAGGCTCGAACGGATTCTCGCAAGCCCATACTGGCAGAACGGGGAATTCCGCAATCTCTATCCCCTGAAGCCCCGTCCCACGGAGAAGTCGTTCGCAAGGAACATGGTCGACTTTCTTTTCCGCTCGAACGAAGGGCGAAAGCCCTCGGGCGTCGTCCCGCACGTGAAGACAATGCTTGCGGACGTCGGGCACAACGAACTCGTCTGGCTCGGGCACTCCGGGTACTTTTTAAGAGTGGAAGGCGTATCGATCCTTATCGATCCGGCCCTCACCTTCGCCGCGCCCGTCCCGGGCGTCGTGAAACCCTTTGCCGGAGCGGACGTGTTTTCGCCCTCCTCCCTCCCCGCGGTCGACCTTCTCCTCATCACGCACGACCATTACGACCACCTCGATCTGCGCGTCATCAACGCGTTGAAGGGTCGCGTCGGGCGCGTCGTGACGGCCTTGGGCGTCGGAGCGCATTTCGAGCGCTGGGGATGGCCCGCCGACCTCGTCACGGAATTGGAGTGGTGGGAGTCCGTGCAGCCGCTCCCGGGCGTCGACCTTACGTTCACGCCGTCGCTTCACTTCTCGGGCCGCAGCCTCAAGCGGAATCAAACGCTCTGGGGCGGTTTCATGCTCGACGTAAAGGGCTGGCGCGGGTACTTTTCTGGCGACGGCGGGATCGGTCCGCACTTTGCGGACGTGGCCGAACGCTTTCCGAACATTCAGTTCGCCGCGCTCGAAGACGGTCAGTACAACGTCGACTGGGCGGACATTCACCTGATGCCCGACGACTGGGGCCGGGCGGCCCGCACGCTCAGGGCCGACTACACGATGCCCTGCCACAACGCGAAATACGACCTCTCGGTGCACCGCTGGATCGATCCGCTCAATGCGGCGTACGACGAGGCCCGCAAAAACGACGTGCGGCTCGTTCTCCCCCGAATCGGCGAACGGCTCGCCTTGTCCGACCTCTCGGGACACGAAGCCAAGTGGTGGCCGGAGAAGCCCTGACGATTTCACGTCGAAAATCGGGGCGCCCCGAGGCGCCCCCGAACGCTTTTCCGAGAGAGACCGCTCCCTCAGACGTGATGAAGACGTGCGAGCACCCCCGTGAAGACCCGCCAGGCGAGAAGCATCGCGTCTTCGTCCTCCACGTCGAAGTCCGGGCGATGATGCCCTTTGTGGCACGTTCCGAAACAGAAGAACCCGGCCTTGCCGCCGAGGCTTCGCACGCGCTCGGCCAGGACCGCGCAGTCTTCGCTCCCGCGCTCCGTCGTGAAAACTGTCGCCTTGGTTTTGTCGGGCAAAGCTTTGGCCACGTCTTCGAGAATCGCAACGGCTTCCGGGTCGCAGACGTATCGGCAGGATTCGCCCGTCTTCACGACCTTTCCCTTAACGCCGTAAACCTCGGCCATGCCGTGCACGATGCGGTGGACTTCGTCGGCGAGAAAGTCGTTCACCTCCTTCGTGGCGCCGCGAACTTCGAGTTCAAGCCTCCCGTGCGCCGCCACGACGTTGCGGCCCTCCCCGGCTTCAATGCGCCCGATCGAAACGCGAGAGTCGCCGCCCGAGTGACGCGGCAAGCCCTGAATGCTTATCACGGCCGCGCAGGCGGCTAGAAGTGCCGAGCGCCCCTTCTCGGGGTCCGACCCGGCGTGGGCGGGCGTTCCTTCGAAGAAGACGTCCATCTTGGTCGTTGCAAGATAGCCTTCCGTCAGAATCCCGATTTCGTCGGGACCGAATTCGCAGCCCACGTGCGAACCGAAAAGCCACCCGCAGTCGTCGACGACGCCGCTCTTCGCCATCGCGGCGGCCCCGCGAACGCCCTCTTCCGCGGGCTGAAAGAGAAGCTTGACCGTGCCGGTCAGCTCGTGCGCGTGCGACGCAATCCAACGGGCTACGCCCAAGCCCACAGCCGTGTGGGCGTCGTGCCCGCAGGCGTGACAGACGTTCGGGACGGGTGAGGCAAAGCCGAGTGCCGCGGGCCGGTGCTCGGGCGACAAGGATTCGGTGACGCCTCGAAGCGCATCGATGTCAAAGCGCAACGCCGTAACCGGGCCGGGGCGTCCGGTCTTCCAGACGCCGACGCATCCGGTCAAATCGCCCATGCGGTCGAGAATCGTCGCATCGGCTCCATCTTCGAGCGCCTTGTGCCGCGCCGCCGCGAGGCGTTCCTCAACCACGCCCATGCGGGCGTCGGGGGCGATCACGTCCTCTCCCGTGAGAACCGCAAAGCCGAGGTTCTCAAGTACGCGAACGATCGCGGCGGTCGTACGGAATTCGCACCAGCCTTCTTCGGGGTGCGCGTGAAAGTCTCGCCGCCGGGCGATCATACCTTCAAGCGCTTCGGTTTCTTCCCGCGTCTTCGGAATCTGCATCGAAAATCTCCTCAAAGAAAAAGCGGAGCGCTTTTCCGTCCGTGAAAAAGGCTCCGCTCTTTTCAGTCACGAGTCACACTCGGAATCAGCCCACCCACTTGCGGGCGTTCCAGAACATGCGCATCCAGCCCGAGACGTCCGTCCATTCGGCCGGGTGCCACGAGAGCTGCACGGCGCGGTGGCTGCGTTCGGGGTGCGGCATGATGATCGTGAAGCGGCCGTCGTCCGTGGTGAACGAGGCGCGACCCTCGGCCGAACCGTTCGGATTGAAGGGATAGATCTCCGTCGGACGGCCCTGCGGATCGACGTAGCGCGCGGCCGTGCGGGCGAGCGCGGCGTCTTCGGGCGAGAGGAACTGCACGCGCCCTTCCCCGTGCGAAGTCACGATCGGAAGAACCGAACCCGCCATGCCTTCGAAGAAGATCGAGGGCGATTCGAGGAGTTCGAGATTCACCACGCGGGCTTCAAACTGTTCGGAGAGGTTGCGAACGAGCATCGGCCAGTGCGAGGCGCCCGGAATCAGATCGCGAAGCTGGCTCATCATCTGGCAGCCGTTGCAGATGCCGATCCCGAAGGTGTCGTCGCGGTGGAAGAACGTGCGGAAGACTTCCGTCAGACGGTCGTTGTGAAGGACCGTCTTGGCCCAACCGCCGCCCGCACCGAGGACGTCGCCGTAGGAGAAGCCGCCCGGGCAGGCGAGCCCCTTGAAACCCGCAAGTTCGATGCGGCCCGAAAGAAGGTCCGTCATGTGCACGTCGTAGGCGTCAAAGCCCGCGCGCAGGAAGGCGGCCGTCATTTCGTTCTGGCTGTTGACGCCCTCTTCGCGCAGCACCGCGACCTTCGGGCGAACGCCCGTGTTGATCATCGGAGCGGCCACGTTTTCGTTCACGTCGAAGGTCGTCTTCGCAAAGAGACCCGTGTCCGTCTTGTCGGCGATGCGGGCGAATTCCTGATCGGCGCAGGCCGGATTGTCGCGGCCGCGGGCGATCTGATGCGAGACCTCCGTCCAGGCGGTCTGCAGTTCTTCGCGCGTGAAGCAGGCGTTCGGGCAGTCGTCGTTCGAAATCGTGAGGAGTTCCCCTTCGGTGACTTCGCCGATGAAGTGGCAAAGGTGCGAGAGACCTTCTTCGCGCATCGCGGCGACGAGCTCTTCGACGCGGTCGGCGCGGACCTGAAGGACGGCGCCGAGTTCTTCGTTGAAGAGGACGTTCCAGACGTTCGCGCCTTCGGCTTCGAGGAGGCTCGAGAGGTTGAGGCTCACGCCGAGGCGGCTCGCGAACATCATTTCGGCGAGCGTCGCGAAGAGACCGCCGTCGGAGCGGTCATGGTAGGCAAGGAGTGCGCCCGAATCCGTGAGACGGCGGACCGTCACGAAGAAGCGGGCGAGTTCGGCCGCGTTTTCGCAGTCGGGAGCCGTGTCGCCGAAGCGCTGCGTGACCTGCGCGAGAATCGAGCCGCCGAGACGGTTCTTGCCCGCACCGAGGTCCACGAGAACGAGGACCGAAGCGGGATCGCGCTTGAGTTCGGGGGTGAGCGTCTTCGAGACGTCCTCGACGGGCGCGGCGGCGGAGACGATGAGGCTCACCGGGGACGTGACGGACTTCTGTTCGCCCTCGGCTTCCCACTTGGTGCGCATCGAGAGCGAATCCTTGCCGACCGGAATCGAAATGCCGAGCGCGACCGAGAAGTCGGACGCGGCCTTGACGGCGTCAAAGAGACGGGCGTCTTCGCCTTCGGCGCCGCAGGCGGCCATCCAGTTGGCGGAAAGCTTGATGCGGGGAAGCTTGGCGTCCGCGGCGGCCATGTTCGTGATCGCTTCGCCGATCGCAAGACGCGAGGCGGCGGCGGAATCGATGACTGCGACCGGCGTGCGTTCGCCCATCGACATCGCTTCGCCCTTCAAACCTTCGTAGTCGAGCGTCGTCACGCCGCAGTCGGCGACCGGGACCTGCCAGGGACCGACCATCTGGTCGCGCGCGACGAGACCGCCCACCGTGCGGTCGCCGATCGTGATGAGGAAGGATTTCGAGGCGACCGTCGGATGACGGAGAACGTCGAGCGCCGCCTTCTTGAAGTCAAGGCCTTCCGTCGTGAAGGGAGCAAGCTTCTTTTCGACGTGCTTGACGTCGCGGTGCATGCGTGGGGCCTTTCCGAGAAGGACTTCCATCGGCATGTCGACGCAGTCGGGTTCGGGGGCGTTCGTGAGCTTGAGGTGCGCTTCCTCGGTGATCGTGCCGAGCACCGCGAAGGGGCAGCGTTCGCGTTCGCAGAAGGCCTTGAAGACCTCGAGCTTCGCCGGGTCAAGCGCGATGACGTAGCGCTCCTGGCTTTCGTTGCACCAGATTTCCAAGGGGCTCATGCCCGACTCTTCAACCGGGATCTTCGTCATGTCGAAGGTGGCGCCCTTCCCCGAGAGGTCGGCGAGTTCGGGCATAGCGTTCGAGAGACCGCCCGCGCCCACGTCGTGGATGGCGAGGATCGGGTTTTCCGTACCCATCGCCCAGCAACGGTCGATCACTTCCTGGGCGCGGCGTTCCATTTCGGGGTTGCCGCGCTGGACCGAGTCAAAGTCGAGCGCTTCGGAGTTGGCGCCCGTCGCCATCGAGCTCGCGGCGCCGCCGCCGAGACCGATGCGCATGCCCGGACCGCCGAGGACGATGAGGAGGCTGCCTGCGGGCGGGACTTCCTTCTTCGTCTGGTCGTCGCGGATGTTGCCGATGCCGCCCGCGAGCATGATGGGTTTGTGGTAGCCGTAGCGGGTGCCGCCGACGTTCGCTTCAAAGGCGCGGAAGTAGCCGAGAATGTTCGGGCGGCCGAATTCGTTGTTGAAGGCGGCGCCGCCGAGCGGGCCGTCCGTCATGATGGAAAGAGGCGTCGCGATGCGCGTGGGCGCGCCGTAGACGGCGTCCGTCTTTTCGCCCGTCACCGTGTCGCTGTCGTTTTCCCAGGACTGAGGAGCGTCGGCGAGATGCAGAGCCGAGGTCGTGAAGCCGCACAGGCCCGCCTTCGGGCGGGCGCCGCGGCCCGTGGCGCCTTCGTCGCGGATTTCGCCGCCCGAGCCCGTCGAGGCGCCCGGGAAGGGAGAAATCGCGGTCGGATGGTTGTGGGTTTCGACCTTGAAGACCGTGTGGGTCATTTCAACTTCGCGCTCGAACTTGTCGCCGTAGACGCTGTCCTTGCCCGGACGCGGATAGAGACGCGCGGCTTCGGCCCCTTCGAAGATGGCCGCGTTGTCGGCGTAGGCCGTGACGGTGCCCTGCGGGGCCATCTGGTGCGTGCGGCGGATCATGCCGAAGAGCGTTTCTTCGCGGTCTTCCCCGTCGATCGTCCAGCGGGCGTTGAAGATCTTGTGGCGGCAGTGTTCGGAGTTGGCCTGCGCGAACATCATGAGTTCGACGTCGGTCGGATTCCGGTTGAGCTTCGTGAAGGCGTCGACGAGGTAGTCGATTTCGTCTTCGGAAAGCGCAAGGCCCATCGAGACGTTGGCTTCTTCGAGCGCGGCGCGGCCGCCCCCGACGATGTCGACCGTCGCCATCGGACGGCCTTCGAGCGTTTCAAAGAGCTTCGACGCGTCAAAGTCGACGGGAACGACCGATTCCGTCATGCGGTCGTGGAGAACGGCGGCGAGCTTCTGAGCGAGTTCGTCCGAAACCGGAGCGGAGAGCGAGATCGAGAAGATCGTGCCGCGTTCGACGCGGGCGACGCCCTGAATGCCGCAGTTCTTCACGATGTCGGAAGCCTTCGAGGCCCAGGGGGAGATCGTGCCGAGGCGCGGCACCACCATGAAGGCGAGGTCTTCGCGCACGGTGACGGCCGGATCGCCGTAGGTCAGGAGCGCTTCGAGGCGGGCGCGTTCATCGTCGGTCAGAGCGCGTTCGGCATGCACAAAATGCACGAAGCGGCCCGAGACCGCTTCGACAAGGGGAGAAACCTTACGCAAAGACGCGAGCGCACGGGCCGCGCGGAAGTCCGAAAGAGCCAAACCGCCCTTGAGTTCGAAAACCGTTCCGATCTGTTGGTTCATTGCAGAAAAATCCTCGTAATCCGGCCGCTTTGAGGGGGCGCGGCCGGGATTGGAGTTAAAGGAAAATGGTTGCACGGGATTATATAAGCCGCGGCGCCAAAAAATGGCCGCAGGCCTTGTGTTTCTTCTTGTTGCGGAGATTCTTTATCTTCTCGAGAAGTTACTTCAGGACCGTGGCGCTCGAATGGCGCTCGGGGCGCCGGACTATACCGAGCGCCCCGAGTTCTTCACAGGCATTTCCAAGCGGAAAATCCTCTTTCCGAAACGTCGAAAACAAGCGCCATGCGGATCACCTTTTTTCCGGACCGTTTCGATCCGTAGTGACGGGAACCCATTTGCTCAACCGCTTCGCGGAGCAAGCCATCGACTTCCTTCGACTCACGGGCGCATTTGATTTCGAAAACCCAGAGGCGATCCCCCGCCTCTACCTCCAAATCACTGCGGCCGAATGCGTTGTGGACTTCCACACTCGGAAGCATGGCGGCGCCGATGAGAAGAACCTGCAGGTATCCTCGGCAAGTGGCCTCGTCCTTGACGGGATAGCGCTGATAATCGATGGCGCGCAGAACTTCGGTGAAGTAGGACACGACTTCCTCTGGCGCTCCTGAAGACAGGACGCTCAAGGCGGGTGTTGGACACACATTACGCAAGTTTTTCCCTTGCAGTAGCTCTTCAGCATAGAGCTGAGCCATAGAAATCGCTACCTCGCGGTTGGGATAACCCAACACAACGGTCTCATCTTGTAAGACGGAACGGATGGTGTAGTAACCCGCCTGCATGAGCAAATTTTCGATACTCATGTAGTCGTACTGTTGAGACAACGTCAAATCGAAAAGGGTAATTTTGCGCTCTTCCGAGTATGAAATGGGTTCTGCCAGCGCATGATTGACCAGGTATTTTGTAAGAACCGTAGGCCGACCACCGCTAACGTACCAATAGTTGAGAAATCCGTTCTTCGGCGTCGACAAGAAATTGAGCACAGACCAAGGACAATAGACTCGATGGCTCGCTTCTCGGTCAAACGAAAAGCCATCATACTGTTCCTTGAGACGGGAAAGCACCTCTTCCCTCGTCATTCCCAGAACATCTGCCGCATTATCTACATAGGGCAAGAAAACCGCTCGCATTTCCTCTTCCGTATAGCCCAGCAGGGTGCCGTATTCCGGATCAAGCGAAATATCCCGAAGATTGTTGAACGCGGAAAAAACGCTTGTGTTGCTGAACTTGGTGATGCCCGTCATGAAGAAAAACCGCAGGCGTCCTTCGTACTCTTTGAGAAGTGCATAAAAAGGCTGCAGACAATCACGTACGGCCTCAAACTTCTCCCGGTCCTCTAAATGCGCGGTGAGCGGTGCATCGTATTCGTCAATAAGAACGACCAAAGAGTTAGGCGGCAAGGATGCAATCCACAACCCAAGTTGATCGAGAAATTGCAAAGAGTCTAGTTCTCGACGATAGACAAAGCCGAGAGGAATAAACGCGCTCTGCAAGAAACTTTGGAAACGCTCCTTAAACTCTTCGTAACTGCGAAACGTCGTGAGCCTGGAAAAATCCAAGCGTGCCACGGGATAGGTCTTGTCCTTCCAAAGAGGTTCTATCGCAAGTCCCTGGAAATCCCGCAATCCGTACTGAAAAAGAGATTCAAACGTTGAGATAAGCAACGATTTTCCAAAACGCCTGGGCCTAGCCAAAAAACATTTGGAACGCCTGCGAGCCAGCTGATAAATCAGATCCGTCTTATCAACGTAAAGCTCATCCGTAGCTCGAAGCGTTTCAAAGATCGAGGTGCCCAAGGGCAATTCTTTCAACATAGGATCTACCTCAAAAAGTAGTCGGCTCGCGAGGGAGAGCTCTTTGCATTCTATCGATATGACGCTCACTTGGCGAAAGGTCTTGCATTAGCGAGCATTTTTTTGAACGTTGTCATCTACCCTCAGCCAATGCGAAGATCAAACCGCAAGATTTCCTGAGTCTGCCGTCTTTATGATCTTCCCTGTCGGGAGTGGGCGAATACGAGGCAACGGCAGGGGTTTCTCGAATTGTACCGACGAGAGTACGACTTTGGTGAAGTTGATCTCTATAATGCCGTGACTAGCACTTTCCAGATTCACTTTCATGCAGCGCTTCGTCAAAACATTCGCCGAGCTCACCGTCGACGAGCTCTACCGCATCCTCGCCGCCCGCTCGGCCGTCTTCGTGGTCGAGCAAAAGTGCCCCTACCAGGACGTCGACGGCGTCGATCGCAAGGCTCTGCACGTGTGGCGCGAAGAAGACGGGAAGATCCTCTGCTATCTGCGCGCCTTCCCCATCGCGGACGACAACTCGGTCTTTCAGATCGGGCGCGTCCTCTCGACGGTGCGGGGACAGGGTCTCGGCGCCCGAGTGTTTGAGGATGCCATGGAAGCCCTGGCGGCGCGTTATCCCATGAAACGAATCGTGCTCGAAGCACAGTGCTACGCGACAGGTTTTTACGAACGCTACGGGTTCAAGACCCTGGGCGAACCGTTCGACGAAGACGGCATTCCCCACATCCGAATGGAAAAGACTTTCGAACCGTCCGCAAACTGAACCGAACCTGTGCTCAAATGATGCCTCGAGAGGGAACGCGAATTAGATTCCCGATCGGAGCTTTATTTCTTTTCTTCCCCAACTTTCGGCTTTTCGATTCCCGCGACCGTCACGCCGCGAAGCTCAAAGACTTCCTTGGCCGTGAAAAGAGCGTTGAGCGTGCGCGGGAAGCCCGCATAAGGCGCCATGTGAAGGAAGGTCGCGACGATCCGCTCGGGCGCGACGCCCACGTTCAAGGCCGTCTGGATGTGGGAGCGCAACTCGCGCTCGCATCCGCCGAGTGCCGCAAGCGTCGTGATCGTGGCGACGGCCTTTTCCTCGTCCGTGAGTCCTTCCCTCGCGTACACCGTTCCGAATACGAAGTCGTGGATCCACTTCTCGGCGTCGGGCGCGATGTCGCGAAGCTGATCCGTGAGTCGGTTCGGCGTTTTTCCCGTGAAGCGCTCGAAGACGGAACGGTCGGTTTCTTTCTCGGACATGATGCGGCTCCTTTTGCTTTGGTTCAGGACATTCTACGTCCGTCATCATGACTCTCGAGAGAGGACGGCTCGGTTGTCACCGGATTCATCTCCCTCCTCCTCGAGCACGAGGCACACCTTTTCGAACCGTCCTATAATTTCGATTGCGAATCATTCGCAGTAAAGAAAGGGAGCGAATCTATGTACAAAACCACCTTGGCAGTCGACGGAATGATGTGCGGCATGTGCGAGCAGCACGTGCGCGAAGCCGTGCAGAATGCGCTTGAAGAGCGCGGCATCGCCGCTAAGAAAATCACCGCCTCCCGCAAGCATAAGGAAGTCGCCGTGATTGCCGAACAACCCGTGGAGGAACGCATTCTTCGCTCGGCGATCCAGGCTACGGGCTACGACACCGGCGACTATAAGAGCGCGCCTGACGAAGAAAAGGGTTTCTTCAAGAAGATCTCCTCTCTCTTCGGCTGAGTTCGGATCACGGTTTTCGAGGGCGATGAGGCGTTCGCGTGACCGCTTCGTGACGGCTTTTGCCTTCGCTCAGAAAGGCGTTCGCGTGACCGCTTCGTGACGGCTTTTGCCTTCGCTCAGAAAAGACCTCTTCTTCTCCGTCTCCGAACACCTTGATTCCCGGGACGGCGCGACAATGCATTCGTTTCCGTACAAACGCTTCTTTCGCGCATTCCGTCCCCATGGCAAAGCCTTTCTCCTCCGCCATACCCCGCACCGTCTGGGCGCTCGGTTTCGTGAGTCTTCTCATGGACGTGTCGTCCGAGATGATTCACGCCCTCTTGCCGCTTTTCATGGCGCAGACGCTTGGCGCCGGCGCCTTTTGGATCGGGCTTGTCGAAGGGCTCGGCGAAGGAGCGGCCTTACTCACCAAAGTCGTGTCGGGCGTCGTCGCAGATCGGTTCGGTCACAAGAAGCTCCTCGTTTTCCTCGGCTACGGTCTCGGCGTTCTCTCGAAACCCCTCTTTGCGCTTGCCGGAGCCATGCCCGTCGTTCTCGGCGCCCGCGTGGCGGACCGCATCGGCAAGGGCCTTCGCGGGGCGCCGCGGGATGCGCTCGTCGCGGACGTAACGCCCGAAGCCGTTCGTGGCGCCGCCTTCGGGCTTCGGCAATCGCTGGACGCAGCGGGGGCCTTCGTAGGCCCCCTCCTCGCCTCGGTCCTGCTTCTCTGTTGGACGGACGACTACCGCTCGATCTTCTGGGTGGCGCTCATTCCGGGCGTCCTCTGTCTGCTTCTCATTCTCTTCGGCGTCGAAGAAGGCAATGCCCCGGTTGACGGTAACGGCGAAAAGATCGTCAAGCGGTCCCTCCCGAAATTCCACGTTCTTTCGAATCCCGCCTTTCGGTCGCTTGTCGTGCTCGGGTCGCTCTTTGCCGTGGCCCGCTTCTCGAACGCCTTCATCGTGCTGCGAACCTCCGACGCGGGCTTCGGGGCGACCGCGATCCCGCTTCTCATCATGGGGATGAACCTTGTCTTCTCGGCCGCTTCCTATCCCTTCGGCAAATGGGCCGACAAGACGGATCCGAAGACGCTCCTTGCGGTGGGGATCGGCATTCAGATCCTAGCCGACCTTGTCTTCGCACTACTGCCCTCGCAGTGGGGCGTTCTGATCGGGATCGTCCTCATGGGTCTTCACCTCGGCGCAACGCAAGGGATCTTCTCCATGCTCGTCGCCGCGACCGCTCCAGAAAATGAGCGGGCGAGCGCCTTCGGAATCTTCGGGTTCGCAAGCGGCCTTTCCGCCGTTGCCGCGGGACTTCTCGCCGGCCTTCTCTGGGACGCGGTCGGGCCGGAGGCGACCTTCCTCGGCGGTGCGCTTCTGGCTCTCTTCGCCCTCGCCTGGCTGCGGCTACACCGTTGACCTTAATTTCGACTCGGGGATTCTCCCCATTTGAGAAGATTCGACCGAGTCTCACATCGACGACTCCCCATCCGACTTATCTCTTCCAGCGCAGGCAATTTTCGCCGTCGTACGCGGCGCCTGGCGACATGAGCGTTGCTTTTCGCGCAAATTGAGTTTGCGCGGTCATGGATTTTGGAGTTCACCTCATTTTTCCTATCGTAGGCGCGTCGAACAACCTCTCGGCAGGAAAACAAAATGAACAGTTTCAAACTCTCTGTGCTCGCCTCTGCAGCTCTTCTCGCATTAACCGGAGCCTCCCAAGCCGCCGACGTCGAAGTCTACGGCCTTATCGATCAGGGCCTAAAAGTCACGCGCGACGGCGGTGAAAACACCTTCGAAATGAATTCCGGACAGATCGCCGGCTCCCGCGTGGGTCTTCGCATCAAGGAAGACATCTCGCCCGACCTGAAGGTTTACGTCAACCTTGAAAACGGTTTTGACGCCGACACCGGCGCGATGGCCGACGAAGACCGCCTCTTCAACCGTAATTCGGTCATCGGTCTCGAAACCAAGTACGGTACCTTCGAAGCAGGTCGTACCGGAGCCTTGGTTGCCGGCGTTACCGGAGGCATTTTTGCCGGAAAGGTCTCGCCTTTCGGAATCACGTGGCAGGAAGCCCAAAGCAGTCAGATTCTCTCGGGCGCCGTCGGCACTCGTCTCGACAACGTCATCCGCTACGAATCGCCGAAACTCGCGGGCTTCAACTTCTACGCGGAAGCTTCGAACGGGATTGCGCTCGACGACTCCGTTTCGAGCAGCCGCAAGGACCGCTACGCTGCCGTCGGCGCGACCTACAAGAACGGCCCCCTCATGGTGGTCGCCGTCGTTGACCGCATGTTTACCAAGAATGCGTCCGACACTTCCGCCTTCCTCGGAGACGACTACTCCACCTTCAATCTCGGCGGCACCTACGACTTCGGCCCGGTCAAGATGTTCCTCGGCTACCAGTACGGCGACGGCGTCACCCGTGTCGGCAAGATCTCGACTTCCGTCAAAGGATCCGTCACCGGAGACAGCCTGAACGACCGTGAAAAGAACAGCACCGGCTACGACACCCACGCCGTGGTTCTCGGCGCGAACATCGACCTCTTCGGCGGCACCTTCAAGACGGCGGGCGGCTATGTGAAGGGCGAGCGCGACTACGACCTGTATTCCGGCGCCGCGGTCAGCAGCAAGAATTCCGACGACGTGGAAGGTTGGCAAATCGGCATCGGCTACCTCTATCCGCTTTCCAAGCGAACCGACCTTTATGCCGGAGCGGCTTACGTTCACAAGAAGGACACGACGGATACCGACAACTACAACGAAGCCGGCACTCTGACGGGGACGTCGAGCGAAGGGTCGAACGAAAACATTCGTTCGTTCATCATCGGCATGCGCCACAAGTTCTAATTTCCTCCCTATCAATCGATCGTCCGAACGAGAAAATCGTTTCTCTTCGGACGGTCGACTGAGCCGGAAGCGTCTCACGGACTACAACTTCGACTGAAGCACCGGCCCGTGACGCGAAAAAGGAGAATCAAATGAAAATCAAGCAAATCGCCGCCGGCCTTGCAGCCGCCCTCTTTCTGGCGGGTTCGGCCTCGGCGCTCGAAAACACCGTGAAGCCAGAAGTGACGGCACCGCTCGCGAAGTCGCCCAAGGTGGCGCTTCTCGTCGGAAATTCGTATTCCTTCTACAACTGCGGCGTGCACACCTATCTTCGCGGCCTCATGAAGGCCGGCACCCCGAAGGAGAATATGAAGACCCGCCTTCTGACGATCAGCTCGGGTTCGCTCTCCTTCCACGACATGAAGTTCTATCTGTCGCCGCACGAACAGGATCCGTATGCCGTTGTCAAGGACGGCAAGCTCGAACACCCGATGTTCGACGTCGTGCTGATGCAGGGCCATTCAGCAGCCGCAACTTCGAAGAAACGCCTCCCCTTCTTTGAGAAGTACGCCAAGGCGCACGCCAACACGATCCGCGAGGCGGGCAGCACGCCGCTTCTCATCATGACCTGGCCCAAGAAGGACAAGCCTGAAGAGATCACGAAACTCGCCGACAACACGATCCGCATCGCCAACGAAGCCAAAATGATGACGGTCCCCGTGGGACTCGCCTTCATGGAAGCGATCAAGGCGAAGCCGGACCTTGAGATGTACATGCCCGACAAGAGCCATCCGTCCGCGGCAGGGAGCTATCTCTATGGCGCCGTTCTCTATTCGACGCTTTTCCACCGTACGCCCGCCGACATCAACTATCTCGGTGAGTGTGAAAAGCCGCTCTCTCCCGAAACGGCCAAGTTCCTGCGTGAAGTCGCCTGGAACACCGTGACGGAATTCTTCGGCTGGAAAAAGTAACCCAGCGCTCTTTTTCTCCTACCTCATAGGAACGCGCCCCGTCCAATCCACCAAGCTTCGGACGGAGCGCGCTTTTTTTGCAAAGCGGGTGCGTGCATTCCGTAAGCGGCGCGACGTCATTGCACTGTCCAAACGAGGACGCCGAATCGACCCGCGTCATGAGGATTTATCCGAAATCCCCGAAAAGAACCGTAGGACTAGACTTCCTCAAGTAACCGACAAAAGAAGGAGGTTGACCATGCTTCTCAAACACCTCGCACCCGTTGCCCTCGCCGTTTCGGCTCTGTGCCTCGCGGGCGCCGCGCAGGCGGCACCCAATCAGGTCTATTCCGAAACCGTCGCGGCGCACAACGCTCCAATGACGGTGGACGTGATCGTAAAGGACGGCAAGATCCAGAACATTCTCGTGGACGACCGCGAATCCCCGGGCGCCGGCAAGCGAGCCATCGCAATGCTCAAGAAACAGATCCTCGATCATCAGACCGTGAACGTCGACGCCGTTACGGGCGCCTCCATCACGAGCAGTCTATTCGTGACCGCCGTGAAGGAAGACATGAAGCGAGCGGGACTGGATCTCAGCAAGTTCCAGAAGCCCATCCCGCACAAGGTCCTCAACGACAGCTATGAAACGCAGGTCGTGATCGTGGGCGGTGGCGGTGCGGGTCTGGCCGCAGCGGCCGCGGCCGTAGAAGCGGGCGGCAAGGTCATCATCGTAGAGAAACTCGGCTTCCTCGGCGGAAGCACCGCGATTTCGGGCGGCGGCTACAACGCCGTGGATCCGGAGCGGCAGAACCGTCAGGGCATCGAAGACAGCATCGACCGACACTTCAACGACACGATGTCGGGCGGTCACCAGAAAAACAATCCCGAACTTGCCCGTTATCTCGTCGAAAAGTCGCCCGAGGTGATGCACTGGCTGGAAGTCAAGGGCGTGCACTTCCGTCCGACGGTGAACACCATCGTAGGCGGTCTCTATCCGCGCGGCCACAGTGCGGCGGGCGGGGGCTTTGCCTATACCGACTGGCTCGAAACCTTCATCCGCGCTTATCCCGGTCAGGTGCAGGTCTTCACCGACACAACCGCGAAGAAGCTTCTAAAGGATGCGAACGGCCGCGTCGTCGGCGTCGAGGCCGAGCACGACGGCAAGAAGGTCACCTTCAAGGCCTCCAAGGGCGTAATCGTCACGACGGGCGGCTTCGCCGCGAACGTGAAGTTGCGCCAGGAAGTCAACACCGGTCCCTGGAAGGACATGGTGCTCGACGCCTCCATCGGCTCCACCAATTCGCTTCACGCCTCGCAGGGCGACGGTCTGAAATTGGCGAAAGACGTCGGCGCCGAGCTCATCGACCTCGACTACATCCAGCTCCATCCGGGCGGAACGCCGGGCACAGGCATCATGAGTTCCTGGCCTTCGGGACGAAACCGTCTTTTCGTCAACGTCGAGGGAGAGCGCTTCGTCAATGAAGACGCGCCCCGCGACGAACTCTGCAAGGCGATCTTCGCCGAGCCCGAGAGCAAGTACTGGGTGATCATGAACAAGCTTCGCATCCCGAACGAAGACGTTAGGATCGGCATCCTTCCGATCAAGGAGCAGCTCGCTCTCGGGAAAGCCGTCAAGGGCGAAACACTTGAAGACCTCGCCAAGGTGACCGGCATGGACGTCGCGAAACTCAAGGCCTCGATTGCCGGTTACAACGACGTCGTCACGGGCAAGGTGAAGGAAGACAAGTTCGGCTTCAAGAAGAGCATGGCGGTCGACGCGCCCTTCGTCGAAGGGCCATACTACGCGACGCCCTTGGTGCCCGCCGTTCACCACACGATGGGCGGCATCAAGATCAACGTGAAGACGCAGGTCCTCGATGCCCAAGGCAAGGTCATTCCCGGCCTCTTCGCCGCGGGTGAAGTGACGGGCGGCGTGCACGGCGACAACCGCGTGGGCGGCAACGGCATTGCCGACGCGATGGTCTTCGGGAAACGCGCCGGAGAGGAAGCGCTTAAGTAAAGCTCCCGAACGGGAATCCAAAACTAAGATCTTCGGATCTGCGTCAACAATGCGGAGCCTCGTCGCTCCCCTTCGCGGCGAGGCTTCCATTTCTTACCAGCACCCTCGACACATCTTCCCTTTGAAGAAAGAGATTTCGATCGGACATTCTGTCGGACGGGAATGCGCCGATCTTTTGGAAGCCGCGGCGGCACTACAATGGGAAGATATCTTGTCGGGACCGTGAGCCATGTGGAACGCTTTTCTGCACTCGGTCGAGTGCGTCTTCATTTTGATTCTGCTTTCGGGGGCGGGTTACGTCACCGCCGCCCGCGGATGGTACGACAGCCGCTCGCAAAGCCTCATCGCCAAGCTCGTCACCTTCCTCTCGCTCCCCGCCTATCTCTTCTCGAGCGTCTCCAAGTCCCTCACGCACGACGAACTCCTCGCGCTCACGGGTCCGCTCGTCGTGCCCTTCGTCTCCGTCTGGACGTGCTTCGCGATCTCTCTTCTCATCGCCAAAGTCGCCCGTATTGAGCGCATCCATCACGGGGTGTTTGCGTCGGCCTTTACGGCCACCAACAACATGTTCATCGGGCTTCCGGTTTCGATCGCCTTGTTCGGCGACGAAGCGGTCGTACCGACGCTTCTCTACTTCTTCGCGAACACGACCTATTTCTGGACGATGGGGAACTTCCTCGAAGCCATGGACGGCGTCGAGGCGACGCACGCGAAGCGGCCGAAGCTCCTCTCCAAGGAAACGGTGAAGCGCGTTTTCTCGCCGCCGCTCGTAGGCTTTCTTTGCGCCATCGCCTTTATCCTTGCGGACGTGCGCGTGCCCGGCGCCATTCTCTCGGCGGCGCAGTACCTCGGCGGCATCACGACGCCGCTCGCTCTGATCTTCATCGGCATCATGATCTACACGATCGGGATCCGCAACATCCGCTTCGACAAAGACCTTACGCTCGTCTTTATCGGGCGCTTCGTGATCTGCCCGCTCGTCTGCCTAGGACTCACACAGGCCTTCGGGCTCTCGCCCCTCTACGTGAGCGTCTACGTGATCCAGGCTTCATTGCCCTGCATCACCCAGATCGCGGTGCTCGCGAAGTTCCATCACGCCGACACGAAGTTCGCCACGACCGCCGTGGCCGGAACGACCCTCGCGTCTGTCGTGACGTTGCCGGTGTGGATGATGATCTTGACGGCACTCGTCTGATCATCAGACTCGAAGAAACAGAACCCCCTTTTCACTCCAATTTTTCTCCATCCGCACGTTCATGACCGTCAAAAAGATCTTCTGGGACGATCCCTATCGCACAACCCTCACCACGACGGTGACGAGCGTGCACGACAACGCCGTCACGCTCAAAGAGACGATCTTCTTCGCCTTCTCGGGCGGCCAAGAGTCCGACCAGGGCACAATCGGCGGCTTTGAAGTGTTGGAAGCAAAGAAGGTCGGGACGGAAATTCTCTATACGCTTCCCGACGGTCACGGCCTCAAGGCTGGCGACACAGTGACGGTCGAAATCGACGATCCCCGCCGTCTCGCCCTCATGCGGCTTCACTTCGCGGCCGAACTGGTTCTCTGGGCGGTGCAGACGCGTCACGGAGCGCCCGAGAAGATCGGCGCGCACATTTCGCCCGAGAAGGCCCGCATCGACTTTCTCTGGGAAGGCTCCATCGCCCCCATTCTTCCCGACACGGCGGACTGGGTGAATCGGATCATCGCGGAGGATCACCCGATCGAGAGCGCCTTTACGGACGAAGCCGCCGAAAGACGAGTCTGGCGAATCGAAGGCGTCGGCGAAACGCCCTGCGGCGGGACACACCTTCGCCGTACGGGAGAAATCGGCCCCGTTCGGCTACGGCGCCGCAACATCGGCGGCGGACGAGAACGGATCGAAATCACGCTCGAGCGACTGTAACCGGCTGTCGGTTTCGTCGGCTGTGACGTTGCCGGTACGCATGATGATCGTTACGGCCCTCGCATGAGTCGGTGAATTCTCTCCGAGGAAGCTCAGTTTTTTCGTACCTCTGCGACGAGTGACACCACCGCCTCCTCAGAGGTAAGGCCGACGCGTTCCGCTTCGCCGACCATATCCTTCTGAAGGGTTTCCATGGCATAGACGGCAGAGTTGACGACGCGAACCGCTTTTCCCTCCATGACAAATGTGATGCGACCGCCTTCGAACACGCCAAGTACTTCAAGGACGGACTTCGGGAGTGTTACTCGTCCGTTCTCCATGACCACGGCATGTTCGACAATCTTCCGCCCTGCCATACCATACACCTCACTTTCCTAAGGTCCCTCCGGCAACCAACCTCGAAGGGGCCTAAGACCTGGTTTTTGCGACTGATTTGGTCGACCGGCTCTCGTCACTGGTTCGTTTGGGCATCGACGTGATGAACCGGTGGTAAACCTTTCACTCCGATTCGGAAACACCCCGCATGAGCCGCTCGACGAGCCCCGTCCGGCGCTTGCGGTCGGCGGTACGCTTCACCGCCGTCTCGAGCGCCTCGGGTTCGCCCACGAGTACGACGAGCTTTTGACCGCGCGTCACGGCCGTATAGAGGACATCCCGACGCAGCATGACCGTGTGCTCCGTCGTGATCGGAATGATGACGCCCGGGAATTCGTTTCCCCGTGCCTTGTCGACGGTCACGGCATAAGCCGGCACCAATTCGTCAAGATCGTCAAAGGCGTAGCAGACGACGCGGCCGTCGAAGTTGACGTTGAGTTCGCGAGCCTGCAGATCGAAGTCCGTGACGTATCCGACCTCGCCAACGCAGATCCCACGAACCACGTTGTCGGCGACCTGCATCACCTTGTCTTTTTTCTCATAACGATGTCCGAAGCGCCCGAACTCACCCCAATGACCGGCGAGGTCGTGCCGCAACAATGCATTGAGGGCTTCCGTACCCGCACCGCCTTGACTCATCGGACAGAGCAGCTGGAGTTCACGAGTCTTTTGCAACCGATACGCCTGAGGGAGACGTTTTACCACCAGCTCCTTCAGAGCCTCCTGAATCTCCGCCGCATCGTCAACGCGCATGAAATAACAGTTTCCGTCGTCGACCTTGTTCGGGAAGACCGGCGTCTCGCCCGATTTGATCTGATGCGCCACCTTGGCGATCCAACTCGCGCTCCCCTCATGAATCACCTCGTTGAACTGCACCACCGGCACGACCTGAGAATCGATGAGATCGGAAAAGAACTTGCCGGGTCCGACGGACGGCAAGAGGTCCCTGTCGCCCACAAAGAGAACGGCAGCATTTGAGGGCACGGCCGCAAGCAGCCGGTGCACTGTCGTGATGTCGAGCACGGTGGAGTCGCCCACAACGAGCAAATCGCACTCAACAGGGTTCTCCCGGCTCCGTTTGAACACACCTTCCGCAACGTTGTATTCGAGCAGCTTCCGAACGCTTTTCACTTCGCGTTGCGTCAATTCGGAGAAACGGCGAGCGCCGCTTTCCGACGGTGCGCAGAGCCGAATGTTCGCGCCTTCATTTTCTAGGATCGAGAGGATTGTCTTCAGAGCGGTCGTTTTGCCCATGCCCGGACCGCCCGCGATGACCGACACTTTGGACGTGAGCGCGGCGCCGACGGCGTCCTTTTGCGTATGGGTGAGATGCAACCCCTGTTTTTCCTCCTCTTCAGACACCGCGGCTTCGACGTCAAGTAGACGCCGGGGAAGACTTCCCGAAACGAGACGACGAATTTCGGCAACAACGCCCTCTTCCGCCCGATAGAGTTCGGCGGAGTAGATGCTGTCCGACTCCGGAATGTCTGAAGCCACAAGGTTCCCGCTCTCGATTTCCGCTTCGATTTCCTTCGCGATCACTCTCTTCGGAACGTCGAGGAATTCCGCCGTCATCGCTTCGAGTTCACCGCGCAACAGACAGCAGTTGCCGAGCGCCGCCGACACGTAGGCGAGCACGTAGTCGATTCCGGCTCGGGCGCGAACGGCCGACTGAACCCCGCGTTGTCCGCGCTCGAGCGACACGAGTCTCGCGATGTGCCTCCAGACGATGCCGCCGGACATCGTGGTCGCGGAAGTCGACCGCATTTTAGCAGGCCGTGCCGACGCGTCGCTCCCCGTCAGCGCCCGGACTCCGGATCTTTCCACGAAACCAGACTGAAAAGACCGTCGCGCGTCGTCCCGGAACGGTTTGAACTGTTCGATGCAGACGGTCTGATTGGCGGGCCGTCAGACAAGAAAGCCCGCCTTTCCGTTCCTTGCGGCCGGGAAAGCAGGCTTTCGAACGATTCCCTCGGCAACGGCTTAAGCCGAGGAAAGCGGGAGAAGGACGGCGCAAAGAGCATCGCGTCGTCCTCCTCTGAACGGTTGGAATTATTTCGACTCGCGGAGCTTCTTGACGTCGATGTTCTTGAGTTCTTCGTCGGCGAAGATGGCGGTCATCGGAACGCCGTCCTTGCCGATGGTGCCGCGGTACATGCCGAGGGAGTTCATCGGGAAGGCGAAGTTTCCCTTGGCGTCGAGAACGATCATGCCGCCCGTGCCCTTGATGGCGCCGACCTCGGCGATGGCGGCGTCACCGGCCTTCTGAACGTCCTGGCCGAGGAGCTTGTAGTGGGCATGCACGTTGTAGGCGGCGGACGTACGGATGAACATTTCGCCCGAGCCCGTGCAGGAAACGGCCACCGTTTCGTTGTTGGCGTAGGTGCCGGCCCCGATGATGGGCGAGTCGCCCACGCGGCCGAAGCGCTTGTTGGTCATGCCGCCCGTCGACGTGCCCGCGGCAATGTTGCCGTCCTTGTCGAGCGCCACGGCGCCGACCGTGCCGTACTTGTAGTCGTACATCATCGGGTCGATGAAGAGTTCGGCATTGGCGGTCTTGGGATGATCACCGTCGTGGTCGAGAATGATCTGTTCCTTTTCCTTGGCCTTCTGGAGCTGCTGATAGCGGAAGTCCGTGAAGAACCACTTCGGATCGACGGTTTCGGCGCCGTTCTTCGCGCAGAACTCTTCGGCGCCCTTCGTCGCCATCATGACGTGCGGCGACTTGGTGCGGACGAGGTCCGCGCAGTTGATGGGGTGCTTCACGTTGGTTACGCCCGCAACGGCGCCGGCGGAGAGCGTCTTGCCGTCCATGATGGACGAGTCGAGTTCGTTCTTGCCTTCGCTCGTGAAGACCGCGCCGCGGCCGGCGTTGAAGTTGGGATTGAGTTCCATCTGATTGATGGCGGCCTTGACGGCGTCGACGGCCGTACCGCCCTGTTCGAGCACGGCATAGCCCGCCTGCAGAGCCTGTTGGAGGCCTTCGTGGTACTTCGCGGCACGTTCGGGCGTGAAGTCTTCACGCGCCATCGTGCCGGCGCCGCCGTGAATGACGAGACGAATGTCGGCGGCCTGCGCCGTAGCGGCCAGGGCCAAACCCAGACCGAGTGCCAAGAGAGAACGCTTCATGGTTGTACTCCTCATGAGTGGAGACGTCGTCGCACGCCGACCGCATGGGGCCCGGCGTCGGTCGGACGACGTCGGTGGACAGGTTCGAGGATTGTATCTTGACGGAATCGTTTTTCGCCATCCGCGATTACCCGATCGGTTCGAACCCGTAATTGGCTTTGGAAAAGCATCTTTTCAGAGTTAAAACCTGTACGTTGAGAACCCGAATAAAGGACTCGAACGGGAATTCAATGGCTTGGATGCGAGGCTGCCTTTTCTTGGAAATCCGGCGGGAACGCACAACCCGATTTCGCATGATGCGGATGGGTCGTTCGAACGTTCCGCAGTCGATTCGAAACCCGATGAGGTCGAACGCCGCGTCGAAGGACCATTGCTGGTTGTTCTGCTGCACCTTGGCGCCGATGCTTCCGCCGTATCGTTTCAGAGCTGCATACCCTAGCTCATGGATACGGGCGGCTTTCGTTCCCGTACGGGAACGGAATGCTGACCCGGCCGGACGTGCTCCCAGCCTTGGACATTCTGTAAGAGTGCGTCATAGTGCGGGCATTCGCCCAACAGACTTTAGAGAATAAGAAGGGTTTGTAAGAAATAAGGGTGGAAATCAGCTCTGATGTGAGGGTCAGATCGACTGAACCTTACAGGAGAGGAAAAGGAAGATTGGTTGGAACGCTCTTCACCAGCAGAACGTTCCAACCTGATTTTTACCAAATCATTGATTTAGGATCTCGCCGGTAGCTTCATCCACGACCAACTCTGATTCTGCGAGCGCATCTTGGGCTTCTGCTTCCTGATGTTAGCGGACGCGTAAACGTGAACAGGTTTGGACACCCAAAAGTGTAAGCTCCCCATAACCTCTCAAGAGCTGAGAAAAATCAAGAGATCAGCAAAAAGGACGGCCGCGAGGCCGTCCCTTTTTTGGTTCGAGATTGGATGGACTTACCGAAACCGAACAACGTCTGTCGGCTTTGATTTCCGCTTGGGCGTACTCCCACGGCAGCCACTCGAAGAAATTGAAGTGACTCACCGCCTTCGGATGGAAGCCTTTATTCAGGCGGAACGTGCGTTTCTTCGTCTTTCGGTCCTCGTCTTCGTATTCAAAGGTCAACGACCAGTCGAGGCACTGTCGAGAACGCAAAGAAACGCCGTCGTCACCGCGCTCTCGTCCAAGATGTCGGTCCTCGCGGGCGGTCCCGGAATGGGGAAGACCTCGATCCTGAAGACGATCCTTTCGATCCTGGACGCAGAAGGCGTGAAGATTCGGCTCTGCGCGCCGTCGCGAAACGCCGCCGACCGTTTGGCGGAAGCCATGGGACGCGTCGCCATCGGCGTGCCGAGTCTCCTCGAATTCAACGGTGCGAACGGAACCTTCCGTAGAAATGCCGATCACCCCGTCGACTGCGACCTGATCTTGGTGTACGAAAGCAGCCTGTTGGACATCCTGTTTGCACACCGGCTGCTCGCAGCCCTGCCTTCTCACGCGGCCGTTCTCTTCGCGGGGGACGCCGATTTGCCTGCGTCCTACGGCCCCGGGAACTTCTTTTGGGACCTCATTGATTCGCAGGTCGTGCCGGTGACGAAGCTCTCCGTGGTGGTTCAGGACGGTCCCGCGGGCTGGATCGCCAAGGTTGCGCATCAGATTCGCTCCAGTGAGGTGCCGCAGTTTCCGAGCAAGGCCGACGACGGCAACTGCTATTTTCTGCGGGTGGACGACGAAGAAGAGCTTCCCGAGGCTCTGAAGGATCTCCTCCTCAAACGTCTTCCCGATGCGTACCGAATCCATGGCAAATGAGACCTGCAGCTCCTCACGTTCACGAGTTGCGGCCAAACGGGCTCGCGGGCCCTCAACGAGTTGCTGCTTCGGTACGATCTCTCAGGTCTCACGGGCGGAATCGAATGCTTCGGACGCTTTGACAAGGGGGAGAAGGTGGTGCAGGTCGTTGAAAACCGCAGCCGAGGAGCCTACACGGGCGACATCGGGGTCGTCACGGAGATCGACCGCAAGGAGGGCGAACTCTACGTGCGCTTCGGCGAGCGGATCGTCTGCTACCCCTTTGAGGAGCTCGACGAACTGACGCAGGCGTATGCCGTGACGGTCGACAAGGCGCGGGGAAACGAATTTCCGGGCGTCGTCATTCCTCTCTCCATGGAGCAATCCGTCATGCTGCGGCGCGACGTTCTCTATACGGCCGTGACGCGCGGGCAAAAACTCGTCGTGTTTGCGGGCGACCCCGAAGCTTTGGAGGCGGCGGTCAAGCGCGCCGACGGTCACAAGCGTCGAACGGGTCTCGTCGAGCGGCTTATGAGGAGCGATCCCCTGCCGGCCTGAAGACGCTTTCAGATCGTTCAGTTTTCGTCCGCCGCAAAGTAGTTCTTCATAATTGCTGATTTTTCGATTTTCAGTTTATCGCCCACCCGCATTCGAGGCGGCCACGGAACAGTAAAGCCTCGCAACGGAAGGGTCGAAGCGAGGCTTTTCTTTGTCCCGAGGGATGTTCTCAGTAGAGCGCCGTCAGGATCATCATCCAGACCGGGAGCGTTACGACGGAAGCGAGCGTCGTCCCCGCCACGGCGGTCGTGGCGAACTTCGTGTCGGCGTGATGGAACTTTGCGAGCACCGCAATCTGCGTGATGCAGGGAAGAGACGCCTGGATCACGTAGACGCTCATGTAGAGGGGCGAGAGCTCGTAGGCCCGGGTGAGCCCGAGGCACACGAGCGGACAGATTACGAAACGCCCGAGGAATACGAGCGTGAGATCCTTGTCTAAGCGGATGTTTCGGATCCCGATCGTGTAGATCATGATCCCAATGAAGATCAGGGCGAGCGGTGTCGTGATGCCGCCAAGGTACTGAGCGGCCGAGAGAACGGCGCCCGGAACGCGCACGTCCGAGAGGATGAAGGCGATGGCGGCGAGAAAGCCTACGAGCGGCGGAGAGAAGACGCGCTTCACCGTTTCCTTGGAGAGCAGTTTCGGGCGATCGGCGTGCGTCGCCTCGACGCCGTCCATGGCTTCGAGAAAGTTTCCCATCGTCCAGAAGTAGGTCGTGTTCGCGAAGAAGTAGAGAAGCGTCGGCACGACCGCCTCGTCTCCGAACAACGCGATCGAAACCGGCAACCCGATGAACATGTTGTTGGTGGCGGTGAAGGCCGACGCGAAGACGCCGTGGTGAATGCGCTCGATTCGGGCGACCTTGGCGATGAGAAGCGAAATCGCAAAGCGGTCCTAGAGGCAGCCCGTGCCAAGAACCCGCGGCGCTGGATTAACGGCCGCGTGCGCGATTGTACGCCCGCTCCCAGTCAGTTCCTTAACCCTGACAAGCCTACCGCGCAAGCGAAGGCGTAGAGCGCCCGTAGACGTTCCCTGAAGCGAAAACGCCCCGCATTGCTGCGAGGCGATTAGCTTGTGCTTTTTGAAAATTCTTGGAAATCTTTCTTGACAAACACCGCCCGTATCCAATGCTCTTTGCGAGCGCGTCGGCCCAATGGAAGTCAATGCCGCGAAGGCTCTTGACGAGTTGATAGGGATTCTGCTTCACGATCCGAACGGTCTCGTGACCATACTGCCTATAGATCTTGACGGCCAGTTCCGAAGAAACGCCGTGATCGATGAGATAGTTCACTGCGAAGCGTTCGATCTTCTGTTCCGCCCAACTTCGGGCGATGAGGTCGCAACGCTTCTGACCGACACCTTCAACGGCGAGGAGCTTTTCGGGATGCTTCTCGATCACGGAAAAAACCTTCACGCCGAAGGCTTCCATGAATCGCTTCGCGTAAGCGGGACCGATTGCCTCCACCAGTCCGGAACCCAGACACTTCTCGATTTCGACAGGATCCGTCGGAAGTTCCGTGCGGATGGTTTCCGCACGGAGTTGATGTCCGCCCTCACAGGACTGCCAGCGGCCGGTCGCCCGCACGCGTAGGCCCGCGGACACGGGCGACGTAAACCCGACGACCGTTTCCAGTCCCCGACCATCCTTGGGCGCAACCTGTAGGACGCTGAAGCCGTTCTCCGGATTGTGGAAGGTAACGCGCACGACACGACCTTCAAACTCCGCGGTCGGGCGCACCTTTTTAGACGTGCGTTTCTTGGGGGGAGGCAATGAAAGGCAGGGTGGACATATTGGTCTCTCTCAAAATGGTTCTCAATGAGAAAGATCTTAGCAGACAAAATTTCTAAAAAACGTCCAAAACAATTCAAATACCCTGAATGCGGCATCCCGTCAAAACGTCACGGGAAATTCCTCCCCTTATTTTCATTCTGACGACACGTCATGTCGTTTGATCCGTATTTTCCGTTATTTCTGTTTTCTCCAAATTCAACGGAATCAGGAAAGGTGAATGCCCGTCGTAAGCCTGAATCTTGAGAAGGTTCTTCTTCACCACATTTCGGGAGGCATTGGCATAGCAGTAAGCACAGAAATTTGCGCAGGTGTTGTACATGCCGATATCCTTGCTCTCGACGCAACCGCACTCCTTTCGCTGCCCCTTGTCCTTGAGAGCCCGGTTGCTCACGATCGGAATGGCCTGGTCGAGCTCCGAGAAGAGGCTCGCCTCTGCCGGGACCTTCTTCTTTTTCGTGAGGAAGGTCATGAGGGCGTCGTCTTCCGGAAAGTGTCGGGCAAGAAGCTCGCCGTCGACGCAGCTGTTTCGCTCGATTCCGAAGCGGCTCAAGTCGATTTGTTCGGCGCAGGTGGCGACGGTAAAGTCCCAGCCATGGTCGTGCCAATAGTTCCGGATCTTCCGGAGCCCCTCGGCGATCTCTTCGATCTCCGCATCGGTGGGTTCGGCAAGCACGACGTTCTCTGCGGAATAGAGAGACGGCGCTTCCGCGACGAGGTTTCGCTGCACCTTTCGATAGACGTTCACGTCGGCAAAGGAGACGACGAGCTTTTCGGTTGCACCCCGCAGGCGTTTGCTCAGGTTCCAAATCTTGTGAAGAATGTCTCTCGCCGACTGTCCTTCATGAAGAATGATCGGATCGAAACGCCAGATTACGCGGGAGGGTCCGATCTTTTGAGAGAGAGAAAGAAAGGTTTCAATTCGTCGATCGAGCGCGGGAATCTTGGGTTCGAGTCCTTCGACCTCGTAGTCATTCAGCGTGTATTGGAAATAGAAATGGAACCCTCGCCCCTCTATTTCATCAAGAAAGGGAATCAAGGGAGCAGCATGTTTCGTCCAAAAAACAATGGCCCTCGTATTTTCCAGGGAAACGGCATACCGCTTCTGATTGAATGGATTCACCCAACCGAACCAGCCTTCTCGCAGACGTTCCATAAACCATTTCGCATGTCGGGCGGGAATGTCGGTCGAACGACTCGCCGAAAGAATGACGGGCGCAATAACAGGATATTCTTCAGGAATGGAGACGCGGACAGTAGACATGGTTTTCTCCCGCTTCGCTCGCCAGGAAATCGAAACGCATCAGTTGAGGCTTGAGATATCGGTAGAGAGGCTCTCGACAGAAAACTCGGCAGCATACTTTGGAAACGCCGCGCTCCGCGTCGGGATTCAAACGGTCGAAATTGGTGTCGCGGCACACGATCTGAAGAAAGCCTTCGCATCGGCGATCCCCTTCGGCGCAGATTCCGCACCCCGGCGGAAGCAGGCATTCGAATTCGTCGTGACTCTGCAGAAACTCGAGACTTTCGTTCGAGAGATGCTGAGAGATGTGCAGGCGATCTCTTTTGTCGTTCACGTCAATCACAAAGCAAATCCCATGTTCCGACAAATGCGGAAGATACGTTTCCAGGAATCGGCGGTACTTCTTTTCCACGATGAGTTCGTTCAGCATTTTCGACGTCATGATCACGTCGTACTCCGAATCGTCCTGTAGGACATCGAATGTCCGTTGGGAGACCGACACCTTCCGAAGGTCGACGGCAATGTCGGCATCAGCTCCGGGTGCCCCGAGCTTTCGAAGAGCTTCGCGAGCTCTGCTCCAGGCGCCGGAATTCAATATTTTCCGGAAGAACCGTAGAGATTCGTCGTTCGCGTCAAAACCCTCTAGAATCACCTTCTCGATTTGAAACTTTTCGAGCACCGCAAACAAAAGCCCGATCGTGCTGCCACCCATTCCGCAACCAACGTCGAGAATGCGTAATTCTCCGTCCGTCGCAATCTGAGAACCGAAAACCTTTCCGAAGAGCTCGGATGCAATGTCGTACGTCTCCAAAAGACTCCTTGGGAAATACGTACCCAAATACCTGCGAAGATCTTTCTCGTAATAATCGACCGTACTTTTCACCCAGTCGCTGTTCGGAGCATAAAAGCCGTCGAATTCGCGAATCAGCGAAACGAGGAACTCCCCAAGATAGTCCGGGCGGGCATTGGTCATGTCGTTTTCTGAAAAGACGAAGAAAGAAAGTGATCGCTAGACGGCTTCATCATTATAGGCGACGGCTCCGCTCTCCCGTATTCCGTAGTCAGCTCCCACCGCACACCCGGTCTACTCTCCCAGAAAGAGTGTTGCTGACTCTCGCAAGGCGACCGTACTTGCCGTTGGGTACGTCTCTGTTCCGAGGCCCGGGATAGGGTCAGTTTTCATGTCGCTTGCCGGCTCCGTTCCCACGTCGTATGCCGTTCCGCTCCGGTGCGACCCGACGGGATCGCCCGCCCGGCCTCCGGCTCGGTTGTATTTCTTCAGAAATCCTCGGTTTCGACGTCGTTTGGCGCCTTCAACACGTTCGCCGTTCAGTGCATCTCCCTGAGTCCAAAGCCCTTACGGATGAAAATACAAGATCAACGACGCAAATAAAACCCCTTTCAGAAACGGTCATGAGAGGTTGGTCACCCAAACCCGAGGAAATCGCATCGCCGTACCCACGTCACGAACCCTCAAAATCCCGCTTTTTTCTTCGTTTTCCTAGTTAGGCGATATAATGGTACTTATAGTGCGTAATTTCAGGGCGTTTTGCGCCTTTTTTCGCCCGTCAGAGACTCAAAACCATCGACCCCGTTCCGAACCGACGGATCCCGGCGAAGGTTTCGACCCTCCGACCGCCGATTCAACCGTCGGCGCGGCGCACTTTCCGAAACCGTTTGTTTTCCGACATGACCGCCGAACTCATTCCCTCTTCCGACGCCGTCGTCCTTTCCGACTCGATTCGGGTACCCCCCGGGGCAGCGCCCGCGATTCTCTATCTCGGAGAACTGCATACCGAATACTCGAAGCGCACCATGCGGTCAGCCCTCAATCTTTTCGCCCGTTGGGGCGGCGCCGCCGATTTCACGCAAGTCAACTGGGCGATGCTCACGCCCGCGGCGGTGTCGTCCTTCCTGCGCCGGCAGCTCGCGCTCGGAAAATCGGGCGTTTCGGTGAATCTCTATCTTGCAGCCTTGAAGGGCGTCGCCAAAGCCGCCTGGCAGCTCGAACTTCTCGATCATGATTCGCTCGAACGCATCCGGTCGGTAAAGCAGGTTCGGGTTTTGCGGCTTCCCGCGGGGCGCTCTCTCTCTTACGCCGAATCGGCGGCGTTGCTTTCAGCCGCTGCGGGCGACGACCCGAAGAAAGTTCGGGACCGGGCCATTCTCACCCTCTTTCTCGGCTGCGGTCTTCGGCGCGCGGAAGTCTGCGGTCTTCAGGTGGACAAGGTGGACGTGCTCGGAGGAACGATCCGTCTGATCGGGAAAGGAAACAAGGAACGAAAGGCCTTCCTCACGCCCGACATGCAGAGGACGGTGGCCGAGTGGCTGGACGTAAGAACCGATGTGCCCGGCTATCTTTTCGGGAACTACACGGTCGGGCGGCGGCTGCGGGTGGATCGCCCGCTGAACCCCTCTTCCCTCTCCCGGATTCTGAGAAAGTATTGCGATGCCGCGGGCGTCGATCCCGTGACGCCGCATGATCTCAGAAGAACGTTCGCGACGCGGCTGATCGACAAGAACGTGGACCTTGTAACCGTGAAGAACCTCATGGGGCACGCGAACATCGCAACGACGTCGCTCTACGATCGGCGCGGGGAAGACACCATGCGGAACGCGGCGAGGTTGGTGCAAATCTGATGACTTTTTTTTTCTAGAACTTACAGCCGGCAAGATGTGCCTTGTTTTATTAGTCTGAAGTCGTCAGGTGTTAGTAGTCCGTTTCAAATCGATTCGGCGCCGACATCCTCTTATCGAAAGACCTCGTTCGATACATCATTCGCTCACATTGAGAAAAAATAGGACGCTCTAATTGACACAACTTTCCCGACAATCTATCCTGTCAACATTATTCTCAAGCTCTATTGTTTTAAGTTGATGAATTTTATGTTTACCCCCCCCCCTCGATAAATCAAGTTTATCCCACATTCACCTTCAACCTCTGAGCAAAACGCTCCTCTCGACTGTTTTTCTGACAGCTCTTGCATCTGTTGCTCAGGCAGATAACTTTACAGACACTGGCAGCAACAAAACGTCGATTCTTACTATTGACGATGGAGCTCATCACCAATACGAAAATATTACCATCGCTCATACGCCTCAGATCACGAATTCTCAATTCTCTATCCTCTTGAAAAATGGAACTGATCTAACCGCCTCAGCAGAGACATCTATTCGAATAAATGCCACGGAATTCGACAAGAATTCTTACGGCCAAGGCAATTATGCAATCGCCGCTTATGCTGGATCAGACATCAAGCTCCAAGGCGACGTTAACATCTTTGTTTACCAGCACGACAGCACTGGAGAAATGAACGGCAAAGATATCGGCGCCAACGGCATCTGGCTCGAGGATGCGAACATCAGCATAGGTTCCACTGGCTCGAGTACAAAAATTTGGACTTTCGCCCAGAAGACTGACACTCTTCAAGCCAAGGGCCAATCTTCCATACAAATCTATTCCACAAACAACCAGATTGTCGGCGATATTCTCGTTGAGAAAAACAGTTCCGTAACCGCAACTTTCGCTGGCAATGGTTACTTCTCTGGCAACGATTTCTCACTCGACAATCCAAATTGGGTCGGCTGGATTGGCGATCTCAGTGACGGTCGAGATAAATATAAAGAAGGAAATCTTAATCTAACTTTTGAAAACGGCGCTCAATGGATTTACTTAAACATTCCTTCCATCACCACCATTACATTAAATAATGATGGAGTAATCAATCTATTCGACCAGGACATTCAACAGTTTTTTACCGCCAGCGGTTTGCGAGAATATCTATCCGAAGAAATCCTGAGTGTCGATCATAATTACGTCCACATCCAAAACCTGAAAGGAACAGGCGGGATTTTCAAGATGGATCTAAACGCTGAAGATAAAGCCGCCAGCGACGTTCTCTTCATCGACAGCTACAGCACAACCGACGGTTCGACTGACGTTCAGCACAAGATCGATCTTGTCGCACACGATCTCGGTTTGCTCGAATCCATCACTCCGACCAATACCCTGATTTTTGCCGTAACAGACAAAACCGGAACCACCACGAACTCGAATTCGACACTGCGATTCGTCGACAAAGTGAACGAACGAGGCGAGGGACTCGTTGACTACGAGCTACAGATCAACCATTCCGAAATGATCTCGGCCGATGCGGCGCGTGACGAGTTCTCCACCATCACGGCTTTGGATCCCAAAGACTATGTCGGCGGGATCAAATGGTTCATTGAACGAATTGAGATCTCGAAGTCTTCGGCCGCTCTCGGCATGTCTGGCGCCGGCTACGCCAGCTATGACGCCGCGGTGGAAATGGATCGGCGCGACCGCCGTCTCCTTGAAACTGTTCGAAGCGCCGACAATGACCTGTGGGTTCGCATCCATCACGGACGCAGCGGTGCCGAAAACCAATACCGTTGGGACCGTACGGGCGTTACCATCGGTTTTGATCGGGCATTCTCTGAAAAGAATCGCGCCGGCGCTTGGTTCTCCTACACGGAAGGCGACACCGAGTTCCTCGACGTTCGCGGGGACGGCGACATGAAGCGCTATGAACTGGCTGTCTTCGATACCCTCACCTACGGAAGTCACTACCTCGACTTTGTCGGCCGCATCGGTCGGGTTTCGAACGAGTACACAGTCGGCAACGAAGCCTATACCACCGACGGTGACTATGATCAGGACTACGCCGCCCTTTCGGCCGAGTACGGCTACACCCTCAAGAGTGAAACGGGTGTCTTCGTCGAGCCGCAGGTGCAGTTCCAGGTGGCCTACCTCGACAGCTTTGATTACCGCACCGATCGCGGCATGAAGGTGGAGGCGGACAGCGAAACGAGCACGATCGGACGCATCGGCTTCCGCGCCGGCCGCGAATTCCGCAACGTAGACAACGCGGGTGAACTCTACTTCCGCGGCGACGTGCTGCATCAGTTTACGGACGGACAGGATGCCGTGCTCTCTGACGGCCTCCACACCTTCAACGAAAACTGGGGCGACACGGGTACCTGGGCCAACTTCGGCGTCGGTGCCGTCTGGAGCTGGAAGGATCGCTTCCAATTCCAATTTGACGCGGAACGCGTCGCGGGCGGCAAGACCGCCGATACGTGGCTCCTCTCGGGACGCGTGAACTATCTCTTCTAAAGGCTCCAGCTTTCTCTTTCACGCCCGACGGCTTACTTGTCCGCCGGGCGTTTTTGATGTTCGCCCTTACCCCTGGTACACAAAGACGACGTGAACTTTGACGGACAAAACCCCTTTCCCTCTTTCCCGATGACACAAAGGCCCGATCGCAACCAAGCGTCGGGCCTTCGTTCACGGGAAGGCGGCGAGGAGTTTCGCCGCTCTCGCTCACTTCAGGTAATCGGCAAAGTCGCGCGCGAGACGATCGCGCAGAACGCCGCGGAGCTTCTCGATCTTTTCACCGTAGGCGGGATCCAGATTCGCGGGCGTACGGTCGTTGCAGAAACGTCCGAGATTGCGCATGTCCTTGCCGACCGCGGCGTCGTCATCCACGACGCGGAAGGCGAACATCCACGTTTCCCATTCCTGCGGGTTCTTCGCGAGCGAATCGCCGCTCTGTCCGTGACCCTGACCGAGCCAACCCGCATTCATGATGGTGTAGAAGGTCTTGCCGGGAAGAAGTCCCACGCGTCCCTTCGGACCGTCGTCGTAGCTGAACCCCTTCGTGAAGACGCGAAGCTTGTAGCCCTTCGTAAACATGGGGTCGCTGTCCTGCCAGTTCGGCTGCACAAAGATGATGTGGTCGGCCTTCTTGACAAAGCCCTGCTCGACCTTTACGTCGGGCGGCGTCGGGCCGAAGCCGTCCTTGGCGTTGTAAAAGGCTTCGCGCGTCGTGATGAGGGGATTGAAGTTCATCGCGATCAGGTCGCGAAGAGCCACTTCGAAACCCTTCTCTTCGAAGAACTTCATCGCCGTCACGCAGAGGTCGTAGGTCACGGATTCGTGACGCGGATCGTCTAGGACAAACAGAACGCGCTTTTTGTCCTTCGCGTCCGTAAAGCCCTTGGGTTTATATTCCGTCTGACGGAATTTCGCCGGCACGACGGAAGCCGACGTCACGGCGTCCACGTTGTCGGGCAACTTGTCGCCGCCCTTGGCGGCCATGGTGCGCACGCCTTCGAGCACGGGCGCATCCGCCGTTGCGGCAGGCACTTTGGAAGCGGAGGAAACGGCGTCCGCAGCAAGAACAAGATTCGAGGACGCAAGAAGGGAAGCCGCGAGTGCGACCGCGGCAAAAGTCGGATTGACATGGTAGGTCACGGAAGGAACTCCCGAGATCGTTCGTTTTAACCGATTGGCGCTGGCCTGCCGCGTGCCCCCTGGCGTTCGAACTCTTCGATTGCGACAGGCTGCTAGGTAATCAACCGGGCGAACAGGACAGATCTTACGCCGTTTCCGCATACGTCGTGATTAGAGACTTTCCCGTCCGTAGAAATTAGGATTCCCTTCATTGAGATTTTCTCTTCAGAAGTACCTTTGCCGCAGGCGCCGGGATGAGAACGAAGCATCCCCTCACAATGGACAGCACCGCCCTTTTCCCAGCCTCCGGCCGGATACTGCTAAGCTCATTGCTGAGAACGAAACGGCCTCAACCCGGTTTTCAAGGTCGCCGTTCCGTCGGCTTCCCTATGGAAGATTGAAACGAAAGGAGGCGCACAATGTCTTGTCCGGACACCGTTTCTCAAGACCAAATCAACCAAGCCGTCTCGCTTCTCCAAGAGCTTTTCCCGCAGGAACTGACGGGCATCTACCTGTACGGATCCGCCGTTTTGGACGGTCTTCGTCCCGAGAGCGACATCGACATTCTGGTCATCATCGACCGTCCCCTTACGCAGTCGCTTCGCGCTCGTCTCACGCAAGAACTCCTTTGTCTCTCCGGGCGTCCCCGTTCGGATAGAAGACCCATAGAACTCAGCGTCGTAAACCGCCATGCCATCGACCCGTGGCGTTTCCCGCCGCGATTCGAATACATGTTCGGCAAGTGGTTGCGCACAGACATGGAGAACGGAACGGTCCCCCAACCTTTTTCGGATCCCGACAACGTCCTCCTTCTCTGGCAGGCCCGTCTGCACGCCATACCGTTGACCGCTCAAAGTCCGGCCATCGACAAGCTCATTGCTTCCATTCCATTTGAAGAGATCCGTCGGGCGATCCGCGGTGCGTTGCCGAATGTCCTTTCGTCGTACAAAGGGGACGAACGAAATGTGCTGCTGACTCTCTCCAGGATGTGGTACACACTTGACACCGGCAAGTTCGCATCCAAAGATCAGGCGACGCTCTGGGCCGAAGGGAAGGTCCCCGCCGAACACGCTTCGCTTTTGCGTCTCGCCCGGGATGCCTATCTCGGCAACCGCTCCGACCGTTGGGACGATCAGGAAGACAACGTGCTTTCCCTTCTCGCTTTCATGCGTCGCGCGGTGATGCACGCCATCGGGCGAAAATCCTCGGAAACCGACACCCTCTCCGGCGTCGATCCTTAGATCGTCGAAGTCTCGGCCGGCTCTTCCCTTACTTGCTTCTCGGCAGAAGGTAAATTAGGTTGAGGACCATCAACCCCCACTGAAACTTTCAAACGCAAACCAATTTTCTTATTTAGAATTATTCTCATTACCAAAACGCCTGAACTCTTATTTTGGAAGGAAAGACTCATGGCTATCAATCTGAACCGACGCGGCTTCATCGGAGCCGCGGCAGCGGCGGCCGTCGCCGCTCCGACTTTGGCCAACGCCAAAGAAAAAACTGCGGACAAACTTACGGACAATCCGGCCGCGAAAGCAAGTTCCGCTCAATTCGACCATCCCGTCGCCGCGCACGACCTCGAACTCACCGACACCTTCAATCTTGGAAAATCCACGATCGACACGGGCGAAGTCATCACCGCCGCCCGTTGGGGCATCTTCCGTGCCCATGTTCAGGGCGGCAAATTGACGCATCTCTCGCCCTTCGAACACGACTACGCGCCCACCCCGAACATCAGCGGGCTCGCTCAGCTTCCCTACACTTCCTCGCGCATCCGCTATCCCATGGTACGCGAAGGCTACCTTAAGAACGGCCCCAAGTCCCGCGAAGGACGCGGCTCCGAAAAGTTCGTCCGCGTTTCCTGGGACAAGGCCTTGGACCTCGTCGCTTCCGAAATGAAGCGCGTATATGGCGAGTACGGCCCGTCCGCCGTGTTCGGCCGCTCCTACGGATGGATGTCGACTGGCAAGGTGAACGCCTCCATCAATCTGCAACAGCGTCTTTTGAATTTCTGCGGCGGCTTCATCGGCTGTGAGAACAGCTATTCGACCGCGGCCATCTCCAAGATTCTCCCCTACGTCGTTGGCTCGGGCGACCCCCGCTCCACCTCCTGGGACGTCGTCATCGAGCACGCCGATCGCGTCGTCTTCTGGGGCGCCGATCCCATCGTCACGAACGACATCGACTGGCTCACGACGCTTCACAACGGTACGGGTTACGTTCGAGCCCTCAAAGCCAAAGGCACGAAGACCTATTCGATCAATCCGGTTGCCACCGACACGGGCGAATACCTTGGATCCGAATGGATTGCGCCCCGTCCGGGCACGGACTGCGCCATGATGCTCGGCATGATTCAGGAACTCGTGAAATCCGGCAAAGCCGATATGGCTTTCCTTGAAAAGTACACATCCGGTCACAAGGAATTCCTGGACTACGTCATGGGCCGCACGGACGGCGTCGAAAAGACGCCCGAATGGGCCGAAGGAAAAACCGGCGTCAAGGCCGACGTCATCCGCAAGCTCGCCCACGACTTCCGCGAGCACCGCACCATGATCATGATGGGCTGGGGGATTCAGCGCACACAGTACGGCGAACAACCCCACTGGATGGGCTTTGCGCTTGCCGCAGCTCTCGGCCAGATCGGACTTCCGGGCGGCGGCATCGGCACGAACTATCAGTACTCGAGCGGCGGCTCTCCCACGGCCTACGGCCCCTTCCTCGGCGGCATTTCGGGCGCCGTCAAGCCTCTGAAGCCCTCCACTCTCCCGTGGAAGGGCAGTCAAGTGATTCCGGTCGCCCGCTTCGTCGAATGCTTCCTGAACCCGGGAAAGACCATCGACTTCAACGGCCGCAAGGTCACCTACCCGGAAGTGAAGCTCGTCATGTGGGCGGGCGGCAATCCCTTTACCCACCAGCCCGACACGAACAAGCTTGCCCGCGCCTGGAAGAAGCCCGACACGGTGATCGTGACGGACACCGTCTGGACCGCCACGGCCCGTCACGCCGACATCGTTCTTCCGGCCGCCACGGTCTTTGAGCACAACGACATCACCAACATCGGAACGTACTCGAACGACGGTCTCGTCGCGATGCAGCAGGCCATCAAACCGCAGTGGGAATCGAAGCCCGACTACTGGATCTTCTCCGAGCTCGCCAAGCGCATGGGCTGCGGCAAGGAATTCACCGAAGGGCTCGACGAAATGGGTTGGATCAAGCGCCTCTACGCGGAATCGAAAGCCATGGGCGAGCGCATCGGCGTGAAGCTCCCCGAGTTCGATGACTTCTGGAAGAAGGGCTACGTCCTCTACGACGTTCGGGCCAAGGACCGCAACTTCGTCGCCTTCGAGGATTTCCGCAAGGACCCGAAGGCCAACGCCCTTACGACCGAAAGCGGCCTCATTCAGCTCTACTCGCCCAAGATCGCCGGTTACGGCTACAAGGACTGCCTGGGCTATCCGAGCTACATCGAACCGACGGAAGGCGTCAACACCCGAACCAAGGAAACGCCGCTCGCTCTCATGGCCTGCAAGAGCCGCTACCGCATGCACTCGCAGCTCGACGGCACCATGAGTCATGATTTCGCGAACATCGAAAAACGCGAACCCTGTTGGATCAACCCCGTCGACGCCAAGGCCCGCGGCATTGCGAACGGAGACATCGTTCTGGTGAAAAACAAGCGCGGCGCGATTCTCGCGGGCGCCTACGTCACCGAACGAATCATGCCTGGCGTCGTCGTGGTCCACCACGGCGCTTGGTACGATCCTCAGAAGACGCACGAAGGCTGGATCGACGTCCACGGCAACTCCAACACGCTGACGATGGACGAGCCGACGTCGAATCTCGCCTGCGGCAACATCGCCTCCACCGCGCTCGTGGAGGTCACAAAGTGGAAGGGCGACCTTCCCCGCGTCTCCGTCTACGACGCACCCGAGGAAGTCCGAAGCTGACGAAGCTCTCGGATAGCATGACGGCGGCCTGACTCGACAAATCAAGACGCCGTCCCGCAAAGGGCCGTTCGGATCATGCCGAGCGGCCCAAATTTTCTCAATTTCCTGTCAATCGGCGGAATTCAGAACTTCCACAGAAGGTGCGCTGCGCCCCAGCCGCCCGTCACGCCGCCTCCGAAGACGCCGCCCGCGGTGAGCGCGGCGCTGAAGGTCTTGTCGATTTTTCCTTCGATCGACACGGATACGCTTCCCGTGTCGCGGGCGCGGTCCGCGTCGTCGGCCGTAAAGGAGACGCCGCGCCAGTCGGCAAAAGAGGCGGTCGCGTCGCCCATGTCGTCGATGAACTCGTGATGCCAAAGTACGGAGACCGTCACCTTCGCATCCAACGCCCGTGCGGATTCGTCGGGAAGCGCAAAAGTTCCCTTCACGCCGAGCGAGGATCGAAGCGATTGATAGGTTTCCGAGCGAACGTGCAGTGCGGCGCCGTTGGTGCTGTCTTCCGTCACGTCGGGGCGATGCGTAAAGGCGTAGTCGAGCCACGCCGTCGGACCCAGGGTGATGCCCGGCGCCGCGGTGAAACTTTGCTCCGCCCCAAAGAGAAGGTTGCCGCCCCAGGCCGTCCAGTCGCTCTCCGCCCGATCGCGCCAAGTGCCGAATGCGGCGCCGCGTTCAAGGTCCGCATTTTCGACGGACATCTGCGCCAGACCAAAGAAACTCAGACCGGGGAGTGCGTCGGGATCGTAACGAAGATTTGCGCCCGCAACGAGCGTCTCGGCGTCAAGGCGGCTCTCTTTGTTCCCCGAGAAGACGTCCTTGCGCTTCACCACCGCAACGTGTCCGCCCGAACGCAGCGTCCCGGCGTTCAGCCGCGCCGCCGACTGCAGCCCCGCGAGCACGCCGCCGTAGGTGGAACGCAGGTCGCTTTGACCGTCGTGCAGATGCCCGCCCAAGGGAACGGCGTACGCGTTGGGGCCGTCAATTCCGGCCGTAAGATGGGAAGACGCGATATTCTGCAGTGCGTTCGACACGTGTCGGAAGACGTTGAGCGAAGCCGCGCCCGCCCGACTGAAGACATCGGGCGTCAGGGATTCGTAGGCGTTTTGCAGATCGCTCCCGTCCTCGTTCGAGAAGTCGAGCGCCGCCACGAGATTCCGCATGCCGTCTTCGGCAACGGAGGCGTAACGGTCAAAGGCGGCAGCCACCCGGCGGGCTTCCTCCGTCGAGGCGTAACGGCCGTAGGCATCCGCATCCCGCTTCACCTCCACCGTCAGAACGCCCGATTTGTCGAAAGTGCCCTTCATCGAGAGCGTGGGAGACGACACGGCAAGTGTCTGCGGAGATCCCGAATTTTCAACGCTGATTTTTCCGAAGGAAGTCGATTCGTTTCCTTCCCCGTCCTTCTCCACGATCGTCACGGCCTCGGAAAAATCCGCCGTGACGTTGCCGGTGAAGTACCCCTCCGCCGGCGCGAGATCGGTCGCAAAGGTGGGATCCGAGCCTCCTTCCTTTCGTGCGGCTCCTTCGATCACGATTTTGTCGGTCTGCCCCGAACCGTCGAATTCGAGCGCAAGTCGCCCGTTCTCGCCCTCGACGTAGTCGCCTTGAATCACCATAGTTCCGATGCTGTTGCCCGGCGACAAGGTCCCGTTGTTCGTGAACGTCTTCAGTTTGTAGAAGGCGTTTCCCCCCGAGGACCGCGTTTTCCGCGACCGTGAGGCGAAGAATGTCGGCAACGCCGTTGAAGGAGAGCGTCCCGCCCTCCACGTTCATCACGATCGACGCCTGCTCGGTTTCCCCCGTCGTTTCATTCCATCCGCCGAAGATGCGGCCGTCGTAACGGAGGGAAAAGTCCGCGTCGGCCGCGTAATCGTCCGTCGTCACGTCCCCCGAGACGTGCTTCACCCCGAAGTTGAGCGTCGTGACGTAGTCGTCCGGATTCGCGCCTTCGGGGAGCGTAACGTCTTCGGAGTCCGGATCCCAATAGGAGAGGATGTCGCCCGAAAGGCGAGCGCCCTGCAGAACGTTGATCTGTTCAACGAGGGCGTTCTTCGCAATGTAAATCGATGCGAGTCCTCCTTCGAGCGTACCCGCGACGTCGAAGTTCTTTACGAGCGGACCGTCCAAACCGTACCGCTTGACCTCCTCTTCCAGTGTGCCACTCACATAATTTTGGCCAGTTACGTAAATGTAGCTCCCTCTCTTTTCGATGCCGTATTCCAGAAGAATGCCGCCCCCCAAGAGATTGGAACCAAAATCAAAACGGGCGGCCACGCCTTTCGCGCCGAGGGCCGTGACGGTGCCGCGGTGTTCGATCCGGTGATCCTTCCCATAGGAGACGAGAATGCCGTAGCCTTCCGCTCCGTCCGCGGAAATCACGGTGTCGGGCGCGATGCGGAGCACGTTGCCCGAGCCTTCCAGGCGGATGCCCGTTCCGTAAGCGCCCGTCGACAGAATGTCGGCCGCCTGCGTCACGTCGTTGTAGCTTCCGTAGACGTGAAGACCGATTCCCCAGGCGTTGTCGTTGGGTTTTCCCACGATCCAACCGTCGCCAGCGGCATTACGGTCATAGTAGGGGTTGGTGTTGACGAAGACGCGACGGTCGGTTTCCGAGTTGCCGCTCTGATAGATCGAGTATCCGAACCAGTCGCGCCGGTCGAGCGCAAACCCGAGATCCTGCATGACGGCGAGTTCCGCCTCCATCGGTATGCTCCAATTGCGCCACTGCTGATGACTCAACAGGCTGTTCTGCAGTTCAATGTGACTGAGTTCAGGGAATAGATAGTACTCCTGCGAAAACTCCCAACCGACGACGGGAACTCCGTTCACGCGATGCTCGGAAAGGTTGTTCGGATAGGCAATCAGAGCATCCTGAATCACCTCGCTTACATGCTCTCCCGTAAAATAGACGCCGTTCGCTCCGAGGTCGTTGACGTCCCCTTCATTTCCGAGCATAGGGAGATTGAACTCGTCGTGACGGCCCGTATTTTTCCAAGAAATGGTCATCCCCGGCAGCGCCCTGTCGCCGTCAATGTCACGCAATCCGTCATGCCAAGCGGAAGGCTCGTCGGCCAACCGAGCCTCAAGATAGTGAAAGGGAGCGTAACCCGGGTACTGAACGTACTCATCGGAAACGACCGCCTCAGGCGCCAGGATCGCCCCCACGCCGAGAGCATGCGTAAGTTCGTGAACCACGGTACCGGCAAGATGCGGTCGTTCGTCGTTGCTTGCAAGAGAATGGAAGGAACCCGAATACCACCCGTCGACGCCGATCAGTACGCCTGCGGCCGCAACGTCTCTGCCGAATGAAAAATCGTTTTTGATCAGTGCGGCCGAAAGCCAAGTGTTTCCATCCGCACCGGTCGGCGGAGAACTCGCCGACACGCCCCCGAGTCCAACATCCAACGGAATGAATTCGATGACGACCGGAGAGGTGTTGGCAAGTCCGTTCTCCAAGAGTGTTCCCCAATACCCCACCCCCGAGACAATGGTATCGAGCACCGCATCGGGCACTTCACGTTCGGCCGTGTATCCCCACTCGGACGATGTTTCGCCGACATCCAGGATCCGCAGGACAAGAAACGGCCGGCCGTTCGGTGCATTGACCTCAATGTTCTCCGCGGCGAGAGCGACCGCCGATGCGAGAAGCGTCATGACGCCGAAGGCGCCGAGGAGAGGAGTTTTCATGGAATAACCGGAAAAGCGGGCGGATCCCGAAATCTTTGAAAAACAAAGGAAGCGACTCGGACACCGATGCCCTGTCTCATAAGCTCAATGATAAACAGAACGTTCCGCCCCGAATATCAATTTTTTCTCTTCCTCATGAGTGGACCTACGCCAACGGGGAGTTTCCACCCTTAGACCGCACAGACGACAAGACCGCCGTCCTCCGGGAGAGAACGAGCGGTCTTTGTCAGACTAAAGCGGAGAAACCGCTATCAGAACTTATGAACGAGGCCGACGGCGGCTTCAATCACGTTCGAGTCGATATCCAGCGACTGGACATCCACGTTATTGTGGGAGTAGCTCGCCACGCCGTAGACGCTCGTGCGCTTGCTGAACGGATAGTTGTAGCCGACCGTGGTGTTCCAACGGGTCAGATCAACTTCACCGATCAACGTATCGCTCATGTTCCACTTGTTGACCGTTTCGATCGTGCCGTCCATGTAGGCGGTACCCACCTTGAACGTGCCGCCGGCAAGCGGAACATCCGCGCCGAGCGTCAGACCGAAGCCCTTCATTTGGAAGAGAGAACCGTCTTCTTCCAGGTCAAACATAGAACTCGAAATGCGGTCGACGCTGTCCACCATGGCGTCCTTGAAGTACTGACCGGAGGCGTAGAGCTTGGTAACGCCGAAGTCATAGGAGCCGCCCAAAGTGAAGCTGATGGCATCATCCACATCCGTGTTGGTGTCCACCGAGGCGTCGGCACTCCAACGCTTCTCCGAGTAGTTCGTCTGATCGACGATCGCGACGAGACTCAACGGACCGTTGATGTAAGTCGCACCGATGGCGGCGTAGCGGTCGACCGAGGACTTGCCTTCCGTACCGTCGAAGTCGTTGTTGTTGTCCGTGCCGAAGGAGTACTGGGCATAGGCCGTGAAGCCGGAGAACGTCGGGGACTTGTACGTGACCATGTTGTCGTAACGGTCAAACGTCGTCATGACGTTGTTGGGAGTCGCAGCGTATTCGCCCCAGGTGGTGCCGAACGGCGAGAGCCCGCCGGCAAGACCGAACGTCCCGTTGCCGCTCACGAGGTTGCCCATGCGGCCCATGGCAATCGTACCGAAGGAACCGGAAAGATTGACCTGAGCTTCACGACCGAAAAGGCGATCACCCTGCCCCATCTTGCCGTCGTCAGAGCTGAAGCCGTTTTCGAGGACAAAACCAACCGTCAGACCGTTGCCGAGGTCTTCCGAACCCTTCAGACCGACGCGCGAACCAGACATGACGCCGGAAGACATTTCAAACGTACTTTCGTTCGCAACACCGTCCGTATCAACATGCTGATACTGCAAACCGGTATCGATCACACCGTAAACCGTAACGTTGGCGGCCATGGCCGTCCCGGCAAACGCGCCCATAACAGCGAGCGCCATCAAACTCTTTTTCATCTTGGTCTCCAATTCAGGAATTAGCAGGCATCGACTCATTTTTGTCGTCATCGTCTCCAATATTTGTTAGAGGCTCAGATCACCTGCAGGAGAGGGATTCTATCAATCAATTACCCCCCCCCAATAGGTATTTACCCTAAATCCGCGAAAGACTCATATGCATTCACCTTTCTGTATACGCTTTTCAAGTTGATTTGCGTTTACGGTTTTCATACAATGTCTGCAATCAAACAAACGAAGCAGAGGAACCACCGTGAGTCCCAAGAATTCTCCCGACTGGGGCGGCCGCCGCGACGGCGCGGGCCGACCAAAGAACGAAAACGCCAAGCGCGCGCTCATCTCCGTGCGCGTTCCGGAAGACGTGGCCGCCCGCTGCAAGGAATTGGGCGGCAGCAACTTCCTGCGCCCCCACATCCTTCAAATCATTCAAAACGCCTCGTCCAAGCCGGAAGACGTCTCCTACCCGCTCGACCCGCGAAGCTTCCGTCTGCCCTCTTCCGAGCCGGAGCCCCGAATCGCCCGCGTGGACATGACGGTCGCCTGCGGCTTTCCGTCGCCCGCCATGGACTATGCGACCGATCAGCTGTCGCTCTCCGAACTCATGATCCGCAACGAACTCTCAACCTTCTTCGCCGAGGCCGCCGGAGACTCGATGGTCGACGCCGGCATCTGCGAGGGCGACACCCTCATTCTCGACCGCTCGCTCGAACCCCGAAGCGGCGACATCGTGCTCGCCTTTCTGCACGGGGACTTCACTCTGAAACGCCTTCGCATCCGCGACGGCAAAATCGAACTCTGTCCCGAAAACGCCGCGGCCGACTATCCCGTCATCTGCCCCGGCGAAGGCGACAACTTCAGCATCGAAGGCGTCCTGACCGGGATCTGCCGCAAATTCCGCCGCTGAAAGGAAACGGTCATGGATCTTCCGCCATCGCGCCGCGTCATTCTGCACACCGACGTCAATTCGGCCTACGCCAACATGGAGCGGGTATTCAACCCGAAACTGCGCGACAAACCCGTGTGCATTCTCTCGAACAACGACGGCTGCATCGTCGCGCTCACGAAGGACGCCAAGGCGCTCGGCATCAAACGGGGAACGCCCTACTTCAAGGTTCGGGATCTCTGTGAGAAGCACGGCGTCGCCGTCCTCTCGTCCAACTACGAGCTCTACGACGCCATGTCCTCGCGTTTTCACAAAATCGTCGCGGGATTCGGACCGGTGCACGAAGCGTATTCGATCGACGAGGCCTTTCTCGACCTGACGGGCGTGGAAACGGAGTCCTTCACGGAACTCGGCCGAGCGCTGAAGGCGCGCCTCTGGAAGTGGATCGGTCTGCCCGTCTGCGTCGGGATCGCCCCCACCAAGACGCTGGCGAAGCTCTGCGACCACTTTGCGAAGACCTATCCCGTCTACGGAGGCGTCGTCAACTGGTTCGACCTTTCGCCCGAACGCCGCAAAAAAGCGCTCTCCATCACGCCGATCGGCGAAGTCTGGGGGATCGGGCGCAAGACGGAGGAAAAACTCCTTCGCGAAGGGATCGAGAACGTCTGGCAGTTCTCGCAGACGGACGTCTTCACGCTTCGCCGCAGATACGGCGTCGTGCTCGAGAGAACGCTCCGGGAGATTCAGGGCGTCTCCTGTCTCCCCGTCGAGTCCGTTCCGAAGCCCAAGGAACAGATCCTTCGTTCGCGTTCCTTCTCGCACGCGACGAACGACCGCTCCGTTCTTCTCTCCTCCGTTTCCACCCACATGACGGAGGTGGCGAGACAGCTGCGGCGCGAGAAAGCGGAAGCAAAGAAGGCGGGCGTCTTTTTCCTGACGAGCCCCTTCAAGGAAAACGAGCCTTGGCACGCAGCCGAACCCGTCACGGAGCTCACGCTTCCCACGTCCGACACGATGCGTCTCGTCGAAGTCGCCTGCCGACTCGTTGAGGCGCACTGGCGCCCGGGCTTTCGCTACTGTAAGGCGGGCGCCTTCGTGACGGACCTGATTCCGGAAGGATCCTCTTCGGTGACGGGGTCGCTCTTTGACCTCCCCGACGAAGAACGGGATGAAACGAGGCGCCGCCTCATGGAATGCCTCGACGATCTTACGCGACGCTTCGGCAAGGGTGCCTGGAAGATCGGAAGCTCCGGCCTCGCCGACGGCTGGCAGATGAAGCGCGACCGCCTGACGCCCGCCTACCTCACGAGATGGGCGGACATCATGACGGTTTCGTGAGGAGCGATTTTCTTCTCCCGCAGCCGGACAACATCAAACCGGTCCGGCAAGCGACACGAAAACCAAGCCCGGCTCGGCGACACCGAAACTGAGCCACCCTACGGCATCGAACCAGACCGCCCGGCGGCGTCAAAAAGAAAGCCGAGGACCAACGCAAAACACCCGAACAGGAACCTTATTCGCGATCTCCCGGAGACATTGCCGAACACGTCAGGAATTGACGCATCCGGAATGCACAATGAAGATGTCCTACAAAAGGAGATCAAGATATGGCAATGACGGAAACGCCGAAGGGAGAAGTTTGGAAGATCACAGTTACGGCCACGTATGCCGAAAGATGGCTCTCGGGGCTCAAGAAGCTTTGCCGCATCATGCGCCTTCACACGTTGACGCTCCCCGAAGAGAAAACGATCTTCGTCTGCGGGGACGAGGGCACCGCACTCGTGCGTTGTCTTGCGTCGCTTGCGGCCCGGTTTCCGAAGGAACTGCGCATCCGGCGCTTCGATCCTCCGAAGAAGATGCATCTGCAGTTTGAGTGGGAGAAGCCGTCGTTTTTCAGTTGGCACGGAGGACTCGCACTCGAAACCGTACGCAAGTCGATCATGCACTCGCCCGACATCGATCCGCTCGCCCGATTCTTCCGGGCAGCCATGGAGGATACCGCCCCGACCGACGGTGTCGACAAAGCCTCGCCCGTCACGGATGAAGACGTCGAACGCGCCTGGCTTGCCTTACCGCCGCTTGACCGCTTCGAAGCCTTCTTGAAGCGACTGCCGCCGGGATAATCTGCAGGCACAAGGGGGCGCATACGCTGCGCCTTCCGTGCCTTTGTACGATTTCGTGAGTGCGACGACGAAAAATACGAGAGGCTCTGAACGAAAAAGCCCCGAAGTGGTTAGAGATGTAGACACTTTCTAACCTTTCACGCAGCAAGCAGCCCGTTTCGCTACGACTTCGAAGCTTTTACCGAGACTCATTGTAGGCTGAGCGAAACAAAAACACAGGGCGGATAAAGGGTAAGTTTCCCAAAACCGCGCAAGAGGCAAAAATGGGTATGGAGGCGACGCATTCACCCTACATGATGAAAGTCAAATTCTTTCTTTCATAAAAATGGCTATGAAGGCGACGCCTTCACCCTACATGATGAGAGTCAAACTCTTTCTTTCATGAAAAAAACG
>ERZ772805.156-NODE-156-length-83428-cov-5.355679_pt1 | contig 83428 bp, 71 predicted proteins | sample MGYA00511344_ERZ772805 | MGnify/ENA primary metagenome ERZ772805 (study PRJEB29015, sample SAMEA2737730) | human gut metagenome | biome: human gut; feature: human-associated habitat; material: faeces | place: China | collected 2012 ...
GAAGCCGATCTGGAATGGATTTTTGCTCGTAACTGTGAGGGTACTGAACAGTTACACACGGAAGTATAAAGATGGAGAGGAGGACTTTTATGGGACCAATTTTTGAGGGCGATGGGTGGTTCTGCGTGATAGCAATTATTGTTTCGGAACTTTTAGCAGATATTCCCTGGCTGTCAGCTCAGATGAGACTCCCGGGAATCGTGATGATCTCACTGATTTTTGCCCTGTTTTACGGGCCGGAACCAAAGCGGATCTCGAAAAAAGTTTTCGCGGGAGGAGTAGTGGGTCTTATGGCTGCTTCGCTGCTTGGAGAACTGGTCGGAAATTTTATTGGAAAAGGTATTTTAATTGTTCTGTTGGGAAATCAGATCCGAATGAAAAAGGCACCCTCACATGAGGATGCCTTCATTTCATTTCCCTATCTTGTAAAAGGAGGATTAAGCTCTCTCAACGAGACCGGATCTTAAGCAGGAAGTGCATACATACATCTTGCGGGAGCCGCCGTTAACCTTAACCTTTACAGATTTTACATTCGCGTTCCAGATTTTATTGGATCTTCTATGGGAATGGCTTACTCCATTACCAAAGTGAGCCGCCTTTTCGCAAATAGCACATTTAGCCATGATTCCACCTCCTTAATCATTCATACGGTTGGATGCAAAAATCCATAACATGGATATCATAGCAGAAGATTGCGTATTTTGCAAGCAAAATTTTTAAAAATTTCACATTTTTTTGAAAAATAGGTGGAATCCCATGGACAGAGAAAACGGGATATGGTATATTAAGGTTATCAAAGTTCAATAATAAAGGAACTTTTGCGCCTTGATATCAGGATACGGCGCTTATTATCAGTAGGAATGGAGGCTTAGAGTATGAAGGGATGTATTAACAATAAAATGGGACAGATCCAGATCGACACCGATGTTATCGCTCTTTATGCCGGCACGACAGCGGTAGAATGCTTTGGAATCGTGGGAATGGCTGCAGTAAGTATGAAAGACGGTCTGGTTAAGCTTTTAAAGAGAGAAAGCCTGACTCACGGAATCAATGTTACGATCAACAATAATGCAATTGACATCGACTTCCACGTAATCGTATCCTATGGCGTCAGCATCTCGACCGTAGCGGATAACCTGATCGAGAGTGTGAAATACAAAGTAGAAGAGTTCACGGGAATGCCGGTCGAGAAGATCAACATCTTTGTTGAAGGCGTTCGAGTGATAGATTAAGGAGGAAGTAAGATCCATGGAATTAAAGTCCGTAGATGCCGCTCTCTTACAGAAAGCGGTTCTGGCCGCAGCAAAAGGCCTTGAGGCAAAAAAAGAATGGATTAATGAATTAAACGTATTTCCGGTTCCGGACGGAGATACGGGTACGAATATGACCATGACGATCATGGCGGCTGCGAGAGAAGTGGCTGCGATCGAGAACCCGACAATGGAGTCCATCGCGAAGGCTCTCTCATCCGGTTCCTTAAGAGGCGCCCGCGGTAACTCCGGCGTTATCTTATCCCAGTTATTCCGCGGCTTTACAAAGGAGATCAAGGAATCCAATGAGATTACCGTGACAACTCTGGCAAACGCGTTTACCCGCGCGACTGAGACTGCTTATAAAGCAGTTATGAAGCCGAAGGAAGGTACGATCTTAACAGTTGCAAAGGGAATGGCAGAAAAGGCCGTTGATCTTGCGACACAGACTGACGATGTGATCGACTTCCTGACCCAGGTGATTGAGGAAGGCGACTATGTATTAAGCCAGACTCCGGAGATGCTCCCGGTATTAAAACAGGCGGGTGTAGTCGATTCCGGCGGACAGGGTCTGATGCAGGTCATGAAAGGCGGTCTTGACGGTCTTTTAGGAAAAGGGATCCCGTTTGATGCGGTCGCTCCGGCCTCCGGAAATGAAGGATCCGCAAAGCCGAAGGTGGCTGCAGGAAGTGATGATCTTTCTACATCGGATATTAAATACGGCTACTGCACTGAGTTCATCGTAAACGTGGAAAAACCGTACGATATGGAGGAAGAGCAGAAGTTTAAAGGATATCTGGAATCCATCGGTGACTGTGTTGTCGTTGTCTCCGATGACGATATCATCAAAGTCCATGTTCACACGAACCATCCGGGTCTCGCGTTCGAGAAAGGCTTAACCTACGGTTCCCTTTCCAGAATGAAGATCGACAATATGCGCGAGGAGCACCACGAGCGTCTGATCCAGAACGCGTCGAACGTTGCCCAGACACCGGATGCCCCGGCGGAGGCAAAAGAAGAAGCTCCGGCTGCAGATGAGCCGAGAAAGCCATACGGATTTATCGCTGTCTCCATCGGCGAAGGTCTCGGCGAGATCTTTAAGGGGATCGGTGCCGACTATCTGATCGAGGGCGGCCAGACGATGAACCCGAGTACCGAAGATATGTTAAATGCCATCGATATGGTCAACGCTGACGTGATCTATATCCTTCCGAACAATAAGAACATCATTCTTGCCGCAGAGCAGGCAAAGAGTCTTGTGGAAGATAAGAAGATCTTCGTCGTTCCGTCAAAGACCGTACCGCAGGGAATCGCAGCTCTCATCAACTTCCTCCCGGATCTTTCTCCGGAAGAGAACCTTGAGAACATGACTGCTGAGATGGGACATATCCGTACCGGCCAGATCACCTACGCAGTCCGCAATACAAACATTGACGGAATGGAGATCCACGAGGGCGATATCATGGGAATCGGCGATTCCGGCATGCTGGCAGTCGGTCAGGATGTGGAGGAGACGGTTCTTGAAACCTTAAAACGCATGGTGGATGATGAATCAGAACTCATCAGCGTCTACTACGGCGAAGATGTGACGGAAGAGAAGGCCGAAGCGCTCGTAAAGAAGGCGCAGGAAGCATTCCCGAACTGTGAAGTGGAATTAAACGACGGCGGTCAGCCGATCTATTATTACCTGCTCTCTGTAGAGTAAGCAGAAAAGTGTCCCGGAAATTGCAGGAACCGCTCAGAGTGTTTCTGTACGATCCTGTATTTCCCGGCATATGTACAACGACAGAAAAAGCTGCTCCTTTTGGTCAAGAGACCTGACGAGGCAGCTTTTTCCGTTGCCGCCCGGTTGAAAGGAATAGTCCGCGGCGGATCCTGGCATGCAGATATGGGGCCAGAAGAAATGAGAAAGGAGCATGAAACCGATGGCAAACGACCAGTCCATAGAGACCTTAAAAGGGATCGGAGAAAAAACAGCAAAACTTTTTGAGAAAGTCGGGATCCGCACCATCGATGACCTGCTCCATTACTATCCGAAGGGATATGACACGTACGGGGAGCCGAAGGCGATCGGCGAGTTCTCCGAGGATGAGACCGGCGCTGTAGAGGGCTTTTTAAAGAGCGGAGCGACCGGCGTCCACATCAATGGACTCTCGATCGTCCAGGCGACGATCAGTGACATGACAGGGAAACTGCGCCTTGTCTGGTATCATATGCCGTACCTGAAAAATACGCTCCGTCCGGACAGTCACTTTATTTTCCGCGGACGCGTGATCCGGAAGAAGAACGGTCTCACAATGGAACAGCCCCAGATGTTTAAACCAGAGGCATATGAGGAACTTTTATCCAGCATGCGCCCGGTCTATGCACAGACAAAAGGTCTTGGAAATAAGACGATCACCTCCGCAGTCGAACAGGCGCTCGCGATCCGCACCCTGGAGCGGGATTATCTTCCAGCCAGCTTAAGGATCTCCAACGAACTTGCGGAGTACAATTTTGCGATCGAGCACATCCACTTTCCGGCAAACGAGGAAGACCTGAGATTTGCGAGAAAGCGGCTCGTCTATGACGAGTTCTTCTTCTTTCTTCTGGCTGTGCGCCATTTAAAGGAAAAACGCCAGAACATCCGGAGCCCGTTTCATGTGGAAAAGCAGGAAGAATGCCGAAGGCTCCTGAAAGATCTGCCGTACAGGCTCACGAATGCCCAGCTGAGGACCCTGGAAGAGGTGCTGGGAGACTTAAAGAGCGGCTCCGTCATGAACCGCCTGATCCAGGGAGACGTTGGTTCCGGCAAGACGATCATCGCGGTCCTGGCACTCCTGGCGGTCTGTGAAAATGGGTATCAGGGCGCGCTGATGGTCCCGACGGAAGTCCTCGCGAGACAGCACTATGAGTCTGTGGCGGAATTGTTTGCCGCACATGGAGTCGAAAAGAAAGTGATTCTCATCACCGGATCCATGGCGGCAAAGGAAAAACGGCTTGCCTATGAAAAAGTCGCGTCCCATGAGGCGGATATCATCATCGGCACACATGCCCTGATCCAGGAGAAGGTCGTCTATGACAATCTGGCGCTCGTCATCACGGATGAACAGCACCGTTTCGGTGTTGCCCAGCGTGAAATGTTTGGAAATAAGGGACAGATGCCGCATGTGCTCGTTATGAGCGCGACGCCGATCCCGAGGACCCTGGCGATCATCCTGTACGGGGATCTCGACATCTCTGTAATTGATGAACTTCCGGCAAACCGCCTCCCGATCAAAAACTGCGTGGTCGACAAGAGCTACCGCCCGCGTGCCTACCGTTTTATCGAAAACGAGGTAAAGAACGGCCGCCAGGCGTATGTGATCTGCCCGATGGTGGAGGAGAGCGAAATGATCGAGGCGGAGAATGTCCTGGACTACACGAAGGCTTTAAGGGAAAATCTGCCGGGGATCCGGGTCGAATACCTCCACGGAAAGATGAAGGGAAAAGAGAAGAATAAGATCATGGAAGAATTTGCCGCGGGGAATATCCAGGTCCTGGTCTCCACCACTGTTATCGAGGTCGGCGTCAATGTGCCGAACGCAACGGTGATGATGATCGAGAACGCAGAGCGGTTCGGCCTTGCACAGCTCCACCAGCTTAGGGGGCGCGTCGGGCGCGGAGACAAGCAGTCCTACTGCATCATGGTCAACGCGTCCGGAAACAAGGAGAAGAACCGGCGTCTGGAGGTCCTAAATAAATCCAACGACGGCTTTTACATCGCTTCCGAGGATCTCAAACTCAGGGGCCCGGGGGATCTCTTTGGGATCCGCCAGAGCGGCGATCTCGAATTCCAGCTGGCGGATATCTATACGGATGCCGTGACACTGAAAAAGGTGTCCGAGGATGTGAACCGGCTTCTGGCGAGGGATGAGAACCTGGAAGAGGAAGAAAACCGGGAACTGAAAAAGCGGCTTGACCGTTTTATGGAAGAGAAGTACGAGAAGCTGAATTTATAGAAAAAGAGGAGAATGACACACATGACGAGACTTGATGAACTCTTATATGAAATGACACGCTATGACGATAAGGATGTACGACGGATCCAGCACTTTTTAAAGGTGCATGAGTTTGCGAGACTGATCGGTCTCGCGGAGAACCTTGATCCATACACCCAGGAGGTCCTGGAGGCCGCAGCGATCGTTCATGATATCGGAATTCACAAGGCAGAAGAGAAATATGGACGGAATACCGGAAAATATCAGGAGATGGAAGGTCCGGGAGAGGCACGGACGATGCTCACGGCGCTTTCCTGGCCGCAGGAGGTCATTGACCGCGTCTGCTATCTCGTGGGGCACCACCATACCTACGACAACATCGACGGAATGGATTACCAGATCCTCGTGGAGGCGGATTTCCTTGTCAACCTCTTTGAGGACGGCTCCACGCCGGATATGCAGAAAAACGTATTTATCCGGAATTTCCGGACGGAGGGCGGAAAACGCCTGTTCCGCCTGATGTTCGAGAGCGGAGAAAACGAAAAATAAACCGCCTGGACCCAATGGTGCCGGGCAGCAACGATGATTGAAAGTAAGAGGAAAGAATCTATGATGATCGAACTGAAACAGGTGTTTTCAGGAAAGCGCCTGGAGGAGGTCCATGCACTCTATGAGACCGCCTTCCCGGCATGTGAGAAAAAGCCGTTTTCCATGATCACCGCCGGTCAGGAGACAGGACTTGTCGAGATCTTGGCGATCGAGGAGAATAACGGATTTCTCGGTCTCGCCATCATGGCGAAAGCAGGAGACCGCGTCCTGCTCGATTATTTTGCGATCGCTGATCAGGCGCGCGGACATGGCGTGGGATCCGCAGCGCTTAGGGCGCTTCGCGAGAAATATCAGGGCATGCGGCTCATCATCGAGATCGAGAGTACAAAATGTGTGGATGAGGAGGAACTTTTCCTTCGTACACGCCGGAAGAAGTTCTATCTCCGGAACGGGTTCACGATGCTGCCCTACGATATCGATCTCTGGGGAACCGAGATGGAGATGCTGTCGAACGGAATGCCGTGCTCCTATGAGGAGTATCGGGATATCTACACGACTGCGTTCGGGGAAAAGGTCTCGGACCGGATCCACTTTTTGCGGGAGGTTCCGGCGGCGGAGGAAATCTGATCACAGATAGAGCAGAAATGATCCGCATGGGACCGCGTGATCAGGGATATTGCCGCTTTGGAAAGAAAAGGTATGGCAAATTCACAAAAAGTACACAGTGGTGTGCTATAGTTGGCACAAATAAAGTTTTGCCAACAATTAACGATGAGAGGATTACAAAATATGAAAAAACATGTATTATTAGGAGCACTGCTCCTGACTGCAGCACTTTCTGCAAGCATTACCGGCTGTTCTTCTTCCGGCACAAAAGAATCCGGTTCTCCAAAGGTGGAAATCGCTGAGATCCGTGATGAGACCGTGGAACCTGACTTTTCCGGCGCTGATATCGAGGTATATTCCTTAAATGCACCGATCGACTTCGATTATTCCAGTGCGGACACCGACATGATCTTTAAAAAGAAGGACGGAGTATGGCTGGATGCCATGGATTCCGCGATCCCGATCAATCAGGATAAATTTGATGCGATGGCCCGGAACTTCTTAAATCTCCACGCAGTTTCCGAGATCGCGGATGCAGACGGCAGTGATCTTTCTTCTTACGGGCTGAGCGAACCGGCATATACGGTTACGATCACAGATGGAGAAAAAGGAGCGATCACCATGGATATCGGAAATCAGGACGCCGATGGCAATTATTACCTTTCCGATGAAAAGAAGATCTACACGATAAAGGCTGCCACCGTGGATTCCCTGGTATTTGATTACTCTACACTCGTTGTCCGTGACGGTCTTGATCTTCAGATCTCCCCATCGGATATTCAGAGTGTCTCCATCACAATGGATGGAAAGACAATGACCATCAGCAGCTCCGATACGGAAGCGATGACGAAGATCGCAGACGGGATCAACAACCTCAAGGCATTTGATTATGCGAGCTATCATATCCTGAGTCAGGAACTTACAAATGCAGACCTGACGACGGATACGCGCAACACCTTCCAGGCAGAGCTTACGGTAAACGGAGAGAAGAAATCTCTCACAGTCTATGTCGGAACCTATGCAAATCCGGATCAGACATACCGTTATATCCAGCTTGACGGTTCCAACATGATCATGGTGGTCGACAATAATGTCGTTTTGAATCTTTTAAACGGAATGATCCCGGAAAAAGATCTTCAGTAATGCGGAAGAGACTTGTTTTGCAAAATTTCTGAAAATTTTTCAGGTCAGAAGGCAAGGAAAAGGAGAGAGAAGCTACCTTTTCCTTGCCTTTTTTTCTTGTTTGAGCTATTATAATACATAACTTTGAAAATAAAGGAGAGAAAAACATGAATCGATTACTCGATCTCTTCCTTACGTTTGCCAGAATCGGCGGTCTTACCTTTGGCGGCGGATATGCGATGCTCCCGATCCTCCAGAGAGAAGTCGTTGAGAAAAAAAAATGGACAACGGAAGAAGAACTTATGGACTATTACGCGATCGGACAGTGTACTCCGGGCGTTATCGCGGTAAATACAGCGACTTTCGTCGGTCAGGGACTCGCAGGTCCGATCGGCGGTATTGTTGCAACCCTGGGAGTTGTATTCCCGTCCCTGATCATCATCACGGTCATCGCAGCGTTTATCCAGAACTTCGCACACCTTGCGATCGTCCAGAACGCTTTCGCGGGGATCCGTGTCTGTGTCTGCGTCCTGATCTTCAATGCGGTCGTAAAGCTCTGGAAAAAAGCGGTTGTCGATAAGCCGACACTTGTGATCTGCGTGCTCGTGATCCTCGGCTCCGCGCTGACAGATCTTTCCCCGATCGTATTTGTAATTTTTGCGGCGGTTGTTGGAATTATCCTGAAGAATAAGGAGGTGGCTTCCAAATGATGATCCTGATCCGATTATTCTTCGAATTTTTCAAAGCCGGACTCTTCGCGATCGGCGGCGGAATGGCGACACTGCCGTTCCTCTATAATATCTCCGACAAGACCGGATGGTTCACTTACGGACAGCTTGCCGATATGGTGGCGATCTCCGAGTCCACACCAGGACCGATGGGCGTCAACATGGCAACCTATGTCGGCTTTACAACGGCCGGACCGGTCGGCGCAGTCATTGCCACACTCGGTCTGATCACACCGTCGATCATCGTGATCCTGATCATTGCCGGCTTCTTAAAGGCATTTAAGACAAACAAATATGTCCAGAACGCCTTTTACGGTCTCCGCCCGGCCTCCACAGGCCTGATCGCGGCGGCAGGATTTTCCGTCCTTTCCCTGGTCCTTCTTCACAAGGACGCCTTCGCGGCGAGCGGAAAGATCACAGACCTGATCAGTATCCGCAGCATCGTCCTTCTCGTGGTGCTCTATTATTTCACCGCGATCTGTAAAAAAACAAAAGGACTTCACCCGGTAGCGTTCATCGCGGCTTCCGCTGTGATCGGGATCGTACTCCGGTTCGGTGGAGTATAAATTTCAGTACATCAGCCTGTGGGGGATCTTCCGCAGGCTTTTTATTTACGCGAACAGCGAGCCAAAGTCCGCGCTTGCGCGAGACCTTGGCGACTGTCGCGATAACAAGGGAAAACCCGCGAAACGTGTTTTTACCCGTTTCCCGAATATATGTTCGATAGAAAACACTTGCAATTCTGGAAGTTTTAAGTGTATAATAGGAAAAGCTGACTACGAAACATGGCCGGAGCAGTTATGCAGCGGCCACGAAAATAAAAATGAAACTGCGGCGGGGAAATGCTCTCTGCCGCAGTTTATGACTTATAATTGGAGGTCTTTACATGGCGAAAGCACAGTATAATGCTGACAGTATCACCGTACTGGAAGGACTGGAGGCAGTCCGCAAACGTCCCGGAATGTACATCGGAGGCGTTGGAACTAAGGGCTTAAACCATTTGATATACGAAATCGTCGACAATGCGGTGGACGAGCACCTGGCCGGATTCTGTACAGAGATCACGGTAACGCTGGAGGCGGACGGATCCTGTACCGTAAAAGACAACGGCCGCGGGATTCCGGTGGAGATGCACAAAAAAGGCGTCTCCGCAGAGCGCGTGGTCCTCTCAACTCTTCACGCGGGCGGAAAATTCGACAACAATTCCTATAAGACCAGCGGCGGACTTCACGGCGTCGGTTCTTCTGTTGTAAACGCTCTGTCGGAACGGATGAAGGTCAAAATTTCCAGAGATGGAAAAGTATATTATGATGAATATGAGAAAGGGCATCCGGTCGTTGAGCTGAAGGACGGTCTTCTTCCGGTGATCGGAAAATCGAAGGAGACGGGAACGGAGATCAACTTCCTGCCGGATCCAACGATCTTTGAGAAGACAAAATTCAAGGCGGAGTGGCTGAAGAGCCGCCTTCATGAATCTGCATACTTAAACCCGAAGCTGATCCTTCACTATGTAAATAAACGTGCGGGCGAAGAGGAAAGCGTAACTTACCATGAGCCTGACGGGATCGTCGCTTATGTCCGTGAACTGAACGACGGAAAAGAACCGATCCATGAGCCGGTATATTTTAAGGGCAGTGTAGACCAGATCGAAGTGGAAGTCGCATTCCAGTTTGTGGACGCCTTTGAGGAGAATATCCTCGGATTCTGCAACAACATCTTTACCCAGGAGGGAGGATCCCACCTGGTGGGCTTTAAGACGAAATTTACCCAGCTGATCAACTCCTACGCGAGGGAGCTCGGCATCTTAAAGGAGAAAGACAGCAACTTTACCGGTGCTGACACGAGAAACGGCATGACGGCCGTTGTCGCCGTAAAACACCCGGATCCGATCTTTGAGGGACAGACAAAGACAAAACTTGCCAGTGCCGATGCGACAAAGGCTGTGTTCACGATGACAGGGGAGGAGCTGGAGCGCTTCTTTGACCGTAACCTTGACACCTTAAAAGCGATCATCGCCTGTGCAGAAAAATCCGCGAAGATCCGGAAAGCGGAGGAGAAAGCAAAGACAAACATGCTCTCCAAGTCAAAGTTCTCCTTCGACAGCAACGGAAAACTTGCAAACTGTGAGAGCCGTGATCCGTCGAAATGTGAGATCTTCATCGTCGAGGGAGATTCCGCCGGCGGTTCTGCAAAGATGGGAAGAAACCGTCAGTTTCAGGCAATCCTGCCGATCCGCGGAAAGATCTTAAACGTGGAAAAGGCATCGATGGACAAGGTTCTGGCAAACGCCGAGATCAAGACGATGATCAACGCGTTCGGCTGCGGATTTTCTGAAGGTTATGGAAATGACTTTGATATCACAAAACTGAAATATGATAAGATCGTCCTGATGACCGATGCCGATGTGGACGGAAGCCATATCGACACCCTGCTCCTGACGTTCCTCTACCGCTTTATGCCGGAGCTGATCTACGACGGTCACGTTTATATCGCGATGCCGCCGCTCTACAAGGTCGTTCCGAAGCGCGGGGAAGAGCGCTATCTGTACGATGACAAGGCGTTAGAAGAGTACAGAAGGAGCCATTCCGGGGACTTTACGCTTCAGCGCTACAAAGGTCTCGGTGAGATGGACGCGGACCAGCTCTGGGAGACGACTTTAAACCCGGAAAACCGTGTCTTAAAGCGGGTGGAGATCGAAGATGCCCGTATGGCGAGTGAGGTGACGGAGCTTCTGATGGGAAGCGATGTCCCGCCGAGAAAGAAATTTATCTATGATCATGCCGATGAGGCGGAGATCGACGCATAAAAGGAGAAGTTACCATGTCTGAAAAAATATTGCGAACCGAATATTCGGAGGAGATGCAGAAGAGCTATCTGGACTACTCCATGAGCGTCATCACCTCACGAGCGATCCCGGATGCCAGGGACGGTTTAAAGCCGGTACAGCGCCGAGTTCTCTATGATATGAGCGAGCTCCATCTGGACCACGACAAGCCGCACCGGAAATCGGCCCGTATCGTCGGCGATACGATGGGTAAATATCATCCGCACGGTGACAGCTCGATCTATGAGACGTTAGTCGTATTATCCCAGGATTTCAAAAAAGGAATGGCTCTGGTGGATGGTCACGGAAACTTCGGCTCGATCGAGGGTGACGGCGCTGCAGCCATGCGATACACTGAGGCGCGCTTAAAGAAGTTCGCGGAAGAAGTTTATTTAAAAGATCTTGATAAGACCGTGGATTTCGTCTCGAACTACGATGAGACGGAAAAAGAGCCGGAAGTCCTTCCAGTCCGCGTGCCGAACCTTCTCGTAAACGGCGCGGAGGGAATCGCAGTCGGAATGAGCACCAGCATCCCGACCCACAATCTGGGCGAAGTGATCGATGCGGTGAAGGCGTATATCGACAACCGCCTTCTCACCGTGGAAGAACTGATGGAATATATGCCGGGACCGGATTTCCCGACCGGCGGTATTATCGCGAACAAGAGCGATCTTTTACAGATCTATGAAACCGGGACCGGAAAGATCAAGCTCCGCGGAAAGATCGAGGTGGAGCTCGGAAGAAGAAAAGCGGACCGCGACAAGCTCGTGATCACAGAGATCCCGTACACGATGATCGGCGCCGGGATCAACAAACTGCTCGTCGATATCGCCGATCTCGTGGAGACGAGAAAACTCACCGATGTGGTGGACATCTCGAACCAGTCAAACAAAGAAGGCATCCGAATCGTCCTGGAGCTCAAGAAGGACGCCGATGTCAATAAGATCAAGGCGATCCTCTACAAGAAGACGAAGCTGGAGGACACTTACGGCGTCAATATGCTGGCGATCGATGAGGGACGCCCGGAGACAATGAACCTCAAACAGATCTTAAATACGTTCCTGGAATTCCAGTACCGGAATATGACGAAGAAGTACAATGTGCTCCTCGAAAAGGAACTGGAGAAGAAAGAGGTTCAGGAAGGTCTCATCGAGGCCTGCGACGTGATCGACCTGATCATCGCCGTACTCCGCGGCTCAAAGAACATGAAGGACGCGAAGGAATGCCTGATGACGGGAAATACCGAAAAGATCAGATTCCGTGTGCCGGGCTTTGAGGAGGATGCAAAGAATCTTCACTTTACCGAGCGCCAGGCGACAGCGATCCTCGAGATGCGCCTCTATAAGCTGATCGGCCTCGAGATCCTTGCACTCCAGAAAGCGTATAAAGAGACCCTGCGGAAGATCCGGGAATATCAGCATATCCTCTCCAACCAGAAAAACATGGACGTTGTCATCAAGGAAGATCTCGATGCGATCAAGGCAGAGTTCGCAGAGCCGAGAAGAACACTCATCGAGGACGGCGAGGAGATGGTCTATGTGGAGGCGAAGGAAGCAGCGAGGGAAGTGATCTTCGTTATGGACCGCTTCGGCTACTGCAAGACGATGGACCGCTCCATCTATGAGAGAAACCAGGAAACGGTGGACAGCGAGAATGTCCGCGTCCTCCCGGTGATGACAGATGATAAACTCTGCATGTTCTCTGATACCGGAACCATGTATCAGGTGAAAGTCGCCGAGTTCCCTGCACTCAAAATGAAGGATAAGGGAATCCCGATCGAGAATGTCAGCAAATTTGACGGCAAGACGGAGACACTTCTCTTTATGCTTCCGGCTTCCGGCCTTGCAGGGAACAAGTTCTTGTTCGCGACATCCCAGGCAGCCGTAAAGATCGTTCCCGGTGAGGAATTTATGACGGCAAACAAGACCGTTGTCGCAACGAAGCTCGCCGAAGATGATAAACTTGTGGAGATCCGGGAAATCGGCACGGAAGTCGACGGGGAGCGAGATGTGGTTCTCCAGACTGTGGATGGAATGTTCTTAAAATTCCCGCTCGCGGAGATCCCGGAACTTAAAAAGAACAGCCGCGGCGTTCGCGGGATCCGTCTCGAAAAGGAAGATGCGCTGGAACATGTCTATCTGCCGGATGTCGACGGAACTGCTCACTATAAAGGAAAAGAAGTTGCCCTCGGACGGTTAAAAGCCGCAAAGAGGGATGGAAAAGGGACGAAAGTTCGGTTATAATATAATATATAGGAATAGCATTCGATAAAAAAGGAGGAACTACCATGAACGTACCAACACCTCATATCGCAGCAAAAGAAGGCGAGATCGCACCTTCCATCTTACTTCCGGGCGATCCGCTCCGTGCAAAATTTATCGCTGAGAATTTCCTTGCAGGAGCAAGACAGTTTAATGCCACAAGAAATATGTTCGGTTATACCGGATTTTACCGTGATAAACCTGTTTCCGTCATGGGAACGGGAATGGGATGCCCGTCGATCGGAATTTACACCCACGAGCTCATCGAGGGATACGGAGTAAAGAAACTGATCCGTGTAGGCACGACAGGAGCGATCTCCGAAGATGTTCATATCCGTGATCTCGTATTCGCCATGGGCGCGTGCACACAGACAAACTATGTGAAGGAATTCGGACTTCCGGGAGACTTCGCTCCGATCGCAGACTTTGGTCTTCTGATCAAGGCAGTCTTCAATGCGGAGCAGGAAAATCTTCCTTACCATGTAGGAAATGTCCTCACATCGGATCTTTTCTATGAGCCGGAAAAGAAAAAGCATGACGGACTCCAGTTCGCCGATATGGGAGTTCTCGCAGTGGAGATGGAGACAGCTGCTCTCTACGCGAACGCTGCCCTCGGAAAAGCGCGGGCACTCTCCATCATGACCGTATCCGATTCCATGGTGACAGGAGAGAAGACGACCGCCGAGGAACGCGAGACTTCCTTTGCAGATATGATCCGCGTAGCGCTTGAGGTCATTTAATGCTTGCATTTTTTGTCATTTTGAGTTAGGATAGACATCAACACGAATGTTGCGTACATGGAGACATATGTCCGTGACGGGTGGAAAAATGGCAAGCCGTCAACTGAAGATGACTGTCAGGCAAAGATGAGGAGATATGTGTGATGGAAAAGAAACTTAGAGTTGGTATCCTTGGAGCAACAGGTATGGTAGGACAGAGATTTATCTCTCTCCTGGAAAACCACCCATGGTTTGAAGTGACGACCGTGGCTGCCAGCCCGCGTTCTGCAGGAAAGACATATGAGGAGGCTGTTGGAGGTCGTTGGAAAATGACGACTCCGATGCCGGAAAAAGTAAAAAATTTAGTCGTTATGAATGTAAACGACGTTGATGCCGTATCAAGGACCGTTGATTTCGTATTCAGCGCCGTTGATATGACAAAAGAAGAGATCCGTGCGATCGAGGAAGCTTACGCAAAGACAGAGACACCGGTTGTATCCAACAACAGCGCTCACCGCTGGACACCGGATGTTCCGATGGTGATCCCGGAGATCAACCCGGAGCACTTTGACGTGATCAAATTCCAGAAGCAGAGACTCGGCACAACACGCGGATTCATCGCGGTAAAACCGAACTGCTCGATCCAGAGCTACACTCCGGCCCTCAGTGCATGGAGAGAGTTTGAGCCGTATGAAGTAGTCGCTACTACATACCAGGCAATCTCCGGAGCAGGAAAGACCTTCAAGGACTGGCCTGAGATGGTCGAGAACGTGATCCCGTACATCGGCGGCGAGGAAGAGAAGAGCGAGCAGGAGCCGCTCAGGATCTGGGGCCACTTAGAGGGCGGCGTGATCGTAAAGGCAAAAGAACCGGTGATCACATGCCAGTGCGTCCGTGTGCCGGTATTAAACGGTCATACAGCTGCTGTATTTGTAAAGTTCAGAAAGAAAGCATCCAAAGAACAGCTCATCGAAAAACTTGTAAACTTCAAGGGACTTCCGCAGGAGTTAGAGCTTCCGAGCGCACCGAAGCAGTTCATCCAGTACATGGAAGAGGACAATCGTCCGCAGGTTAAGCTGGATGTCGATTTCGAGAACGGAATGGGCGTATCCATCGGACGTTTAAGAGAAGATACCGTCTACGACTGGAAGTTCATCGGTCTGTCCCACAATACAGTCCGCGGCGCTGCAGGCGGAGCAGTCCTCTGCGCAGAGCTTCTCACAAAGCAGGGATATATCACAGCAAAATAAAAACAAGGGGCCCGCTTTTTCGCGGGCTCTTTTTACGCAGAGGAGGTATTATCATGTCAGTAACAAAAGAGCATTTTGGGGAGATGCCGGATGGAAGAGAAGTAAGCCTCTACACGATCAAAAATAAAAACGGGCTGATGGCATCCGTCACAGATCTGGGGGCTGTCTGGGTCCGCATGATCGTTCCGGACAAAAACGGGGTTATGGACGATGTGATGCTGGGGTTTGACGATGCTGCCGGTTATTTAAAGAACGGTCCGCACTTCGGTTCCGTCGTCGGTCGTATCGCAAACCGCACCGGAAAAGGAAGATTTTCCCTGAACGGGACCGAATACACACTGGCGATCAATAACGGTCCGAATAATCTTCACAGCGGTCTTGATTACTACGACGCAAGACTCTGGAATGCGAAGGAAGAGTCGGAAAACAGCGTCACTTTTACACTCTTAAGTCCGGACGGGGATCAGGGCTATCCGGGAAACGCCATCGTATCCGTCACCTACACGCTGACTGACGAGGATACGCTGACACTGACTTACCGCGTTCTTTCCGATGCGGATACGCCTGTGAACCTGACAAATCACGGATACTTTAACCTTCTTGGAAACAATGGCGGTTCTGTCCTGGAGCACCAGGCGCGGATCCTTGCCGATTTTTATACTCCGTCCGATGAGACGTCGATCCCGACCGGTGAGATTCTTCCGGTAAAGGGAACTCCGATGGACTTTACGGACTTTCATGTGATCGGAGAGCGGATCGATGAAGATTTCGATCAGCTCGTTCAGGGACATGGCTATGATCATAACTGGTGTCTTTCCCACGTTCGCGGTGATTTGGGTCTTTCCGCGCAGATCTTCTCCGAGGAAAGCGGAAGAGCCATGGATGTCTATACGGATCAGCCGGGGGTCCAGTTCTATACGGCAAACTGGCTGGAGCAGGGGAACGGAAAATCAGGTGCTTTCTACCATGCGAGAACTGCTTTCTGCTTTGAGACCCAGAACTTCCCGGATGCAGTCAACAAGCCTCATTTCCCGTCACCGATCGTAAAAGCTGGAAAAGAGTGGAAATCCGTGACAGGATACCATTTCTATATTCATGAGTAAAGGACCAAAAATGAAAAATTTAAATGAACGCAGCGTCAGGATCCTGGCATCACTGGGGCTGATCCTGACGACCATGATCTGGGGTTTTGCCTTCGTTGTGATGAAGAATTCTGTGGATCTGATCCCGCCGACGTATCTTCTGGCGATCCGTTTTTCCATGTCTGCGGTCCTGCTTGCCCTATTATTTCATAAAAATCTGTTCGCAGCGGACCGCCAGACGATCCTCTGCGGCGCGATCCTGGGAATATTTCTCTGCCTGTCCTACCAGTTCCAGACTTACGGTCTGAAATACACGACGGCCAGCAAAAACGCCTTTATCACGACCCTGTATGTGATCATTGTACCGTTTCTCTACTGGATCGTCAGCAAAAAGAGACCGACAGGGCGAAATATCGCTGCAGCGTTTATCGCAGTCATCGGTCTCGCACTTTTATCTCTGCAGGGCGACCTCACGATCAATTTCGGAGATTTTCTGACACTGGTGTGCGGTCTGATGTTCGCAGTCCATATGGTATTTATCGATAAATTCACGGAGCACCATGATCCGATCGCACTGACCGTGATCCAGATCCTTGCGGCTGCCATCATCAACTGGATCTGCGCGCCGTTTCTCGACGGATCCTTTGATTTCGCGGTCCTGGCGAATCAGTCTCTGATCGTAGGCCTGCTGTACCTTGCAGTTTTCTCGACGACCGTATCGTATCTCTTACAGAATATCGGTCAGAAATATTTAAGCGCCTCCACATCGGCGATCCTTCTTTCCCTGGAATCTGTGTTTGGGACACTGTTTTCCGTGATCTTCTTAAAGGATGTGCTGACCGGAAAGATGTTAGTCGGATGCGCCCTGATGTTTGCGGCACTAATCCTGTCGGAGCTTCCGCAGAAGAAAAAATAACGATCCTTTCATCCCGAAGAATTGCGGTCCGGGGTGGGAGAGAATAAAATAACTAGGAAAGAGGTTTCATGGGAAAAGCATTATTTATCGCCGAAAAACCGAGCGTTGCCCAGGAATTTGCGAAGGCGTTAAAGGTTTCCGGGAGAAAAGGAGACGGATATATCGAGTCCGATCAGGCGATCGTGACCTGGTGTGTCGGACATCTGGTGACCATGAGTTACCCGGATGCGTATGATCCGGCCCTGAAACGCTGGAGCATGGAAACTCTGCCGTTTCTTCCAAAAACATTCAAATACCAGGTGATCGACGATGTGAAGAAACAATTTACGATCGTGAGCGGGCTCTTAAACCGGGCGGACGTGGACACGATCTATGTCTGCACTGACTCCGGGCGTGAGGGAGAATATATCTACCGCCTGGTGGAGCAGATGGCCGGAGTAAAAGGAAAAAAACGTCGCCGTGTCTGGATCGACTCCCAGACGGAGGAGGAGATCCTGCGCGGAGTGAGAGAGGCAAAGGACCTCGCAGAGTATGACAATCTCGCAGCGTCCGCATATCTCAGGGCAAAAGAGGATTACCTCATGGGCATCAATTTTTCCAGGGTGCTCACCCTGAAATACGGTCCGTCCGTGGCGTCCTATCTCCGGGAAAAGCGGGCGGTGCTCTCTGTGGGACGCGTGATGACCTGCGTTCTCGGCATGGTCGTCCGCAGGGAACGGGAAATCCGTGAATTCGTAAAGACTCCGTTCTACCGCGTCATCGGCTCCTTCGATGTCCCGGATCACGAGACAGCAGTCATCGAGGCAGAGTGGAGAGCCGTGGAAGGTTCCCGGTATTTTGGAACACCGGCGCTCTACAAGGAGAATGGATTTAAGGAGAAAAAGACGGCAGAAGAGCTGATCCGGTTCCTGAGTGCCGATCCGATGGAGGGAACACTTCTCGCTTTGGACCGGAAAAAAGAGACGAAAAATCCGCCGCTCTTATACAATCTCGCCGAGATCCAGAACGATTGTTCGAAAATGTTCAAGATCAGTCCGGATGAGACTCTAAAGATCATTCAGGAACTCTACGAAAAAAAGCTGGTGACATACCCGAGAACCGATGCACGAGTCCTCTCCACCGCAGTATCGAAGGAGATCTATAAGAATATCGGCGGTCTCCGGAATTTTGCTCCTCTCGCGGATTTTGCCGCGAAGGCACTTGACAGCGGAACATGGAAGCAGATCGCGAAGACAAAATATGTGAATGATAAACAGATCACTGACCACTATGCGATCATCCCGACCGGTCAGGGATTCGGAGCGCTGCGAAGCCTGAATCCGCTGGCTGCAAAGGTGTATGAGCTGATCGGACGCCGGTTTTTGAGCATTTTTTATCCGCCGGCCGTCTACCAGAAGTTTTCCCTGCGGATCGAAAAACAGGGGGAACAGTTCTTTGCAGCCTACAAGGTCCTCGCGGAAGCGGGATATCTGGAAGTTGCGAATGTCCCGTCAAAAAAGAAGGCGGAAAGCAGCGGTAACAGCAAAGCGGAAAATTCCGGTGCGTCCCAGGATTCCCAGGCGGAGGAGCTGGATCCGGGTCATGATGAAAAAGCAAAGGATCTTCTTGCCATGCTCTCCGGGTTGAAAAAGGGACAGAAATTAAAGCTCCTAAAGCTTGAGATAAAAGAAGGCGAGACTTCCCCGCCAAAGCGCTATACGTCCGGTTCCATGATCCTTGCAATGGAAAACGCAGGTCAGCTCATCGAGGATGAAGATCTGCGCGCCCAGATCAAGGGAAGCGGGATCGGAACAAGCGCCACCCGCGCGGAGATCCTGAAAAAGCTGTTCAACATCAAATATCTGGCGTTGGCAAAGAAGACCCAGGTCATCACGCCGACACTCCTCGGAGAGATCGTCTTTGATGTCTGTCAGGCATCCATGAGGCAGCTCTTAAATCCGGAACTCACGGCGAGCTGGGAAAAAGGCCTGACGTATGTGGCGGAGGGAACGATCACGCCGGATGAATATATGGAAAAGCTGGAGCGTTTTGTGACTCTCCGGACAAACGGCGTCAAACAGACGAACAATGCCTATATGCTGCGGCCTTACTTTGACGCTGCGGCACAATTTTATAAAAAGTAGCAGGAACATGCCTGTAAAAAATGTGCTTTGGCACATTCTCGCGCCGGATACGGTCGCTTGCGTCGTCTGATCAGACGGCAGATTGGAGAATGATATGAAAAAAGAAGAAACAAAAATCGTGGATCTCTATGATCTTTCCCACACCCAGGCTGCAGACTTCCTTCGCCAGTTCACCTATCCGTGGGAGGCACTGGCCCATATCAAAGAGTTCATCCTTGAGCTTGGAAAGACACTCCCGGAGGATGAATATGAAAAGCGCGGAGAGACCGTCTGGGTCCACAAGTCTGCAAAGGTGATGCCGAGCGCATATCTCGGTGAGAATATCATCATCGGAAAGGACACGGAAGTTCGCCACTGTGCATTCCTTCGCGGAAATGCGTTGGTCGGAGAGGGCGCTGTCGTCGGAAACTCCACAGAACTCAAAAATGTGATCCTGTTCGATAAGGTGCAGGTTCCTCACTATAACTATGTGGGGGATTCGATCCTCGGATACCGCGCCCACATGGGAGCCGGTTCCATCACTTCAAACGTAAAGTCTGATAAACTGCTTGTCAAAGTCCACGCGGAGGACGGCGATATCGAGACCGGGATCAAGAAATTCGGCGCCATGCTCGGCGATTGCGTGGAAGTTGGATGCGGATCCGTCCTGAATCCCGGCACTGTGATCGGCAGAAACTGCAATATCTACCCGCTGTCCAGCGTCCGCGGATGTGTAGATGAGAATTCTATCTATAAAAAACAGGGCGAGATCGCAAAGAAAGTACAGGAATAACTGTTTTCTCTGAAAACAGATAAAAAGAACAAGTCCCGGCAAACAAGTGAAAACACGCTTCGCGAGTTTCCCCTTGTTATCGCGACAGTCGCCAAGGTCATGCGCAAGCGCAGACTTTGGCTCGTTGTTCGCGTAAATAAAAAAGGTAAAAGAAAAACCACGATGCCTGCAAAAAAAACAGGTATCGTGGTTTTTGTCTTTTATCTGTTTAAAGCCTGGCATTCGCGGTCTTCTCAGGAGAAAAGACCGGAATGTTCCGGATATTCACGGATCAATTACTTTGTTCCGAAGATACGGTCGCCGGCATCGCCAAGACCCGGGCAGATGTACGCGTTCTCGTTTAATTCACGGTCGAGATGGCCGACATAGATCTGCACATCCGGATGTGCCTCATGAAGCTTCTTTACTCCTTCCGGAGCAGCGATGATGCACATAAATTTGATGTGTTTTCCGCCGTGCTGCTTGATAAAGTCGATCGCAGCGACTGCTGAACCGCCGGTTGCGAGCATCGGATCTGTGACAACGATCGTTCTCTGCTCGATCGGATTCGGGAGTTTGCAGAAATATTCGTGCGGCTCATGAGTCTCCTCGTCGCGGTAGAGACCGATATGACCGATCTTTGCGGACGGAACGAGGGAAAGGACACCGTTTACCATTCCAAGACCTGCGCGCAGGATCGGAACGATCGCAAGTTTCTTACCGGCAAGCATCGGAGTCATACAGGTCTCGATCGGAGTCTCGACCTCAACGTCCTCAAGCGGAAGATCGCGGAGTGCCTCATATCCCATCAGAGTTGCGATCTCCTCAACAAGAGTACGGAACTCATTTGTTCCTGTGGTCTTCTTTCTTAACATGGAGATCTTGTGCTGAACCAGCGGGTGGTCAATATACGTTACATTTTCCATTAATAGATACCAGCCTTTCTGTGATCTGCCAAAGCCTATAGACCGATTGGCAGATCATGTTTTTTCCTTCCCTTTATCATACCAAAACGCAGGATAGAAATCAACCGGATCGTTTCTCAGATCATCTATTGTTATTTTGTTTCCGGTGAATATTTTACAAGGGCATAATCACCCGCCGCATGGCTCACCGGAACGATCAGGTAGATATCTCCGTCTTTTTCGTAGGAAAACGCCTGTGGGAATGTCCCGTCCTTTACGGAAGTAAAATCACATTCTGCAAAAACCGTCTGCCAGAGTTCTTTTCCACTGGACTTGATGGAATCCTTTACTTCAGCTGCTGTGTCCGCCGGTTCTACCACCACAACGTTATCGGAAGAAAGATATTCCGCGATGGAATCCGCATCTGCATACGCAGTCAGACCGATTGGTGATCCTGTATTTAAGTTCACAGAGACGGCATAGCGCACATTTGACGGATGGGCTGTTTCTGCAACGTTTACCATTCCGTGGAATGTAAATACCGCCTTGTTTTTATCGAGGGATACCAGATCACAGTTGATGGAAACCTCATCCTTTTCGGTGTCCAGTTCCCAGGCAGTGATGATCGAGGTCGCCTCTTTCTTTAAAAGCTCATTGACGGCCTGGGTCATGGATGCATCACGGAGATTGGAGAGGATCGGGTATTCGATGGAGACCTTTCCGGTCTTTTCGGTCGCGATCTTCGATTTCACGCTTAACGCGTCGGAGGCGTTGGAATCCTTTTGCGTCTCGACCTCAGAAGATCCGGCTTTTGAAGCATCAGTTTTTGAGGAGTCACTTTTTGAATTGTCAGCTGCCGGATCAGCCTTTGTTTCATTGGAAGTAGTTTCCGCCATGGTCTCCGCAGCGGACGTATGAATTCCAGAGATGTCCACAGCCTCGTGTTTTTTGCATGCGGTGATGGATAATGCGGCAAGCATTGTCAAAGCGGCAAATTTATAAAGATTTTTTCTCATAAGAAGATCAGCTCCTTTTATCGTATTTTAATGCGGCACCGGAATAGGCGAATGGAAGAAAGCCTGTCCGGTACCAAGTTTATCTTTCTAAGACAGTTATATTATATCATGAAGACCTGCCTCTTGTACATGAACGCCACATTACGATTTTGTTAAATAAATGAAAGCATTTCATAAGAAAACGCTGGGATCGTTGATAAGTAATTTTAAATACTCAATCTGCAGGAAGTATGTTATCATAAAATTAAAACCCGTCGCCGGTACAAATTCCGGTGATCTTATACGAAAACAGGAGGAGTACTTCCATGAAGTTATTATCACTTTCAGAGGAGTTAAAAAACAATTCTTATCCGGGAAGAGGAATCGTGATCGGAAAATCAGCCGATGGAAAGACAGCCGTGACCGCATATTTTATTATGGGAAGAAGCAGCAACAGCCGCAACCGTGTCTTTGTAGAGGATGGTGAAGGAATCCGTACTCAGGCGTTTGATCCGTCAAAATTAGAGGACCCGAGCCTTATCATCTACGCCCCGGTGCGCGTTCTCGGAAATAAGACCATCGTGACAAATGGCGACCAGACAGATACGATCTACGACGGAATGGACCGCCAGCAGACCTTCGAGCAGTCCCTGCGCTGCCGCGAGTTTGAGCCGGACGGCCCGAACTACACTCCGCGTATCTCCGGAATCATGCACATTGAGAACGGGAACTACAACTTTGCGATGTCCATCTTAAAGAGCAGTGATGGAAACCCGGAGAGCTGCAGCCGCTTTACATACGCGTATGAGAAGCCATTAAGCGGTGAGGGACGTTTTATCCATACCTACATGAACGACGGAAATCCGCTTCCGAGCTTTGAGGGTGAGCCGAAACGCATTGCCATCGAGGGCGATATCGACAGCTTCACAAAGAATGTATGGGAGAGTCTGAATGAGGACAACAAGGTTTCCCTTTTTGTCAGATTCATCGATATCGAGACCGGAAAGTATGAGACAAGAATCGTAAATAAAAATCACTAGTCGTATCAAAAGGAGAAAAACAAATCATGAATGAAATGGAATTAAAATACGGATGCAACCCGAACCAGAAACCGTCCCGTGTATACATGGAAGACGGAAGTGATCTTCCGATCACAGTCTTAAACGGAAAGCCGGGCTACATCAACCTTCTCGACGCGTTGAACGGCTGGCAGCTCGTTAAGGAATTAAAGGAAGCGACAGGTCTTCCGGCAGCGACTTCCTTCAAGCATGTTTCCCCGGCAGGTGCCGCAGTAGGTCTTCCGATGGATGAAGTTTTAAGAAAGATCTACTGGGTGGACGATCTCGGTGAGCTTTCCCCGCTTGCAAGTGCTTACGCGAGAGCAAGAGGCGCAGACCGTATGTCTTCCTTCGGCGATTTTATTTCCCTTTCCGATGTCTGCGATGTTGACACCGCAAAGCTTATCAAACGCGAGGTGTCCGACGGCGTCATCGCTCCGGGATATGAACCGGAAGCTCTTGAGATCTTAAAACAGAAAAAGAATGGAAAATATAATGTGATCCAGATCGATCCGTCCTACGTTCCGGCACCGGTCGAGCACAAACAGGTATTCGGTGTGACCTTTGAGCAGGGAAGAAATAACTTAAAGATCGATAAGGAACTTTTATCCAACGTTGTGACAGAGAACAAGGAGATCCCGGATTCCGCAAAGATCGACCTTATGATCTCCCTGATCACCTTAAAGTACACCCAGTCCAACTCCGTATGCTACGTAAAGGGCGGACAGGCCATCGGTATCGGCGCAGGCCAGCAGTCCCGTGTCCACTGTACACGTCTTGCAGGCCAGAAGGCAGACAACTGGTTTCTCCGTCAGGCTCCGCAGGTATTAAACCTTCCGTTTATCGACAAGATCAAACGTGCGGACCGCGACAACGCCATTGACGTTTATATCGGGGACGAGTATATGGATGTTCTCGCAGACGGTGAGTGGCAGAAAGTATTCACTGAAAAACCGCCGGTATTCACAAAAGAGGAAAAACGCGCATGGCTCGACAAGATGCAGGATGTGGCCCTCGGCTCTGACGCTTTCTTCCCGTTCGGTGATAATATTGAGCGTGCCCACAAGAGCGGTGTAAAGTATATCGCACAGCCGGGTGGATCTGTCCGTGACGACAACGTGATCGATGTGTGCAATAAATACGGAATGGCGATGGCATTCACCGGTATCCGTCTGTTCCATCACTAAAATCTCCTTGCAATTTTCAGATTCTTATGATAAACTAATATGCGGCTGTTGAAATACACAGCCGCGAAGATATGCCGGCGTGGCGGAATGGCAGACGCATCAGACTCAAAATCTGACGGGGGTAACTTCGTGCCGGTTCAAGTCCGGCCGCCGGCAGAAACGAAAAGACATGACTCTCATTAGATGGTCGTGTCTTTTTGCGTTTACGCGGACAATGAACCGGGATCCGCGTATATTCAGGCTGAAAGGAGTGTGTTCCATGACCTGTATGGAAGCAGAAAAGATGGTAGTTCCGTATATGAAGGACGAACTGTCCCCGACGGAGCTGGAAGATTTCCTGGACCATATCAAAACGTGTGAAAACTGCAGGGAAGAACTGGAGATCCACTACATGGTGGATGTGGGGTTAAAAAAGCTGGATGAAGCGGATGGAACATATGACATCGTGGGGGATCTGAAACGAAAGGTAGCGGAATCCTACCGGTCCCTGTGCCATATCTCCACATTCCAGATCGCATCCTACGCGATCTCGACTCTGTGCGGAATGGCACTCATCGTCATGATCCTTTTGCAGCTCCGCATCTGGACAACGATGGGATATCTATAGATTTTAGAGGAGTGAACATGGAAAAACTCGTATTGATCGACGGTCACAGTATCTTAAACCGCGCATTCTACGGTGTGCCGAACCTGACAAATTCGGAAGGTCTCCACACGAACGCGGTCTATGGCTTTTTAAATATTTTATTTAAAGTTCTCGATGAGGAGAAAGCGGACTACCTTGCGGTGGCTTTTGACCTGAAAGCCCCGACGTTCCGCCACAAAATGTTTGATGCCTACAAGGGAACAAGAAAACCGATGCCGGAGGAACTTCATGAACAGGTACCGCTCATGAAGGAGGTCCTGACCGCCATGGGTGTCCCGATCCTCACAAAAGAAGGCTATGAGGCGGATGATATCCTCGGAACGATCGCAAAGCGGGAGCAGAAAGAGGGCTATGAGGTGACGATCCTCTCTGGAGACCGGGACCTTCTGCAGCTCTCCGACACCCATATCAGGATCTGTCTCCCGAAGACGAGCCGCGGGACGACGGAGGTCCACAATTATTACCCAGAGGACGTGATCCGGGAGTACCAGGTGACACCGGAACAGTTTATCGAAGTGAAAGCCCTGATGGGCGACCAGTCCGACAATATCCCGGGCGTCCCGTCCATCGGTGAGAAGACGGCGACAAACCTCATTGTCCAGTACCAGAACCTGGAGAACATCTACGCGCATCTCGACGACGTGAAACCGCCGCGCGCGAAAAAGGCGCTGGAAGAGTATAAGGATCTCGCAGATCTTTCCTTAAAGCTCGCAAGGATCTGCATTGACGCCCCGATCGAATTTTCCATGGCGGATGCGAAACTGGAAAATCTCTACACCCCGGAAGCGTATGAATATATGAAACGCCTGGAATTCAAGTCGATCGCGGCGAGATTCGGCGAGGAGATCAAACATGAAAGCGGACCGGAGAAACAGTTTGTTCTTGTGGAGGATTTTTCAGAAGCGGATGCGCTCTTTGAAAAAGCAAAAAAGGCGGACCGCATCGGAATGGAACTTCTCGCAGAAAACGGTTTCGTGACAGCCCTCGCCTTATGTTTTGAGGAGACCGGAAGCTATATCTTCCCGGTCGGCGGCTTTATGACGGAGAGCTATATCGCCGGAAAATATGAGGAACTCTGCCGAACGGGTCATGCCTGGGTCCTGGATCTCAAGCACTCCCTGCCGTTCGCGGATCTTTCCTACGGGGACACGGTCTATGACGCCGGGGTTGCGGCATATCTCTTAAACCCGTTAAAGGATTCCTACGGCTATGACGACATTGCGAGAGATCTTCTCGGGATGACGGTCCCGTCCAGGGCAGACCTGATCAAAAAGCTGTCCTGTGAGGACGCATACGCGAAGGAACCGGAGAATTTTACCCGTATGGCGGGACTTATGGCCTACACAGCCTTTGCGGCCGGGAAACCGCTCCTGGAGCGTCTGACGGCAGATGGAATGGAAGAGCTGTACCGCACGATCGAGCTCCCTCTGATCTATACCCTGTTCCATATGGAAGCGGAGGGGATCGCAGTCCGCAGGGAAGAACTTGCCGCTTACGGAGAAAAGTTAAAGAAACAGATTGCAGTCCTCGAGAAGGAGATCTGGGAGATGACCGGACAGGAGTTTAACATCAACTCCCCGAAACAGCTCGGCGAGATCCTGTTCGAAAAAATGCAGATCAAAGGTGGAAAGAAGACGAAGACCGGTTACTCCACAGCGGCCGATGTTCTGGAGAAACTTGCCCCGGATTATCCGGTGATTCAGAAGATCCTGGACTACAGACAGTATACAAAGCTGAATTCCACCTACGCGGACGGTCTCGGAACCTATATCCGGGAAGACGGACGGATCCACAGCCGGTTCAACCAGACGATCACGGCGACCGGCCGGATTTCCAGCACGGAGCCGAATCTCCAGAACATCCCGATCCGCATGGAACTCGGAAGAGAGATCCGGAAAGTCTTTGTCCCGCGCGATGGATTTATCTTCCTGGATGCCGACTACTCCCAGATCGAGCTGCGCGTCCTTGCCCACATGTCCGGCGATGAGCGCCTGATCGAGGCGTATAAGACCGCCCAGGATATCCACGCGATCACAGCTTCCCAGGTATTCCACATCCCGCTTGATGAGGTCACACCGTTACAGCGACGCAACGCGAAGGCCGTGAATTTCGGGATCGTGTACGGGATCAGCGCCTTCGGACTCAGCGAGGACTTGAGCATCTCCAGAAAAGAGGCCATGGATTACATCGCTCGCTATTTTGAGACATATCCGCAGGTAAAAACCTTCCTCGACAGCCTTGTTGCCCACGCGAAGGAGCAGGGATATGTCACCACGATGTTCGGACGCCGCCGCCCGGTACCGGAGTTAAAGTCCTCGAACTTCATGCAGCGTTCTTTCGGAGAACGTGTAGCCATGAACTCCCCGATCCAGGGAACGGCTGCCGACATCATCAAGATCGCGATGATCCGGGTGGACGAGCGGTTAAGAAGGGAAAATCTCCGTTCCAGACTGATCCTGCAGGTGCACGATGAACTCCTCGTCGAGACTGCGGAGGACGAAAAAGAGACCGTCATGAGGATCCTCTCCGAGGAAATGCACCATGCGGCATCCTTAAAAGTGGAGCTGGAGATCGATATGCATGACGGAAAAAACTGGTTTGAGGCGAAATAGATGAAACAGAAGAAAATTATTGGGATCACCGGCGGAGTCGGAGCCGGAAAGAGCAGTGTGCTCGCGGTACTGAAGAACGATTTCGGGGCGAAGATCATTCTCGCGGATCTTGTGGCCCACGATCTCATGGAGCCGGGAAGTCTGGGACTCAGAAAGGTCACAGAGGCGCTTGGAACGTCATTTCTCACCCCGGACGGAGCCGTGGACCGGAAAGCGCTGGCGGACCTGATCTTCCGGGATAAAGAAGCATTAAAGACGATGAACTCCATCATCCATCCGTTAGTCTGGAAGACGATGAAGGAAGAGGCGGAGGCCGCCAGTGAAAACCTCGTGATCATCGAGGCAGCGGTCTTTGACACTGCGCCGAAGAACTTCTTTGACGAGCTCTGGTACGTCTACACGACAAAAGAGAACCGGATCGTCCGCCTGATGGAAAACCGCGGCTACAGCCATGAAAAATGCGAGGACATCATCGGAAGGCAGGCGTCGGAGGAGGAATACCGCGCGCTCTGCAGCCGTGTCATCGACAACAACGGGGACGAATCCGATATCAAACGACAGCTGAAGGAGATCCTTGACCATGAGATTTGTTAGTATTGCCAGCGGAAGCAGCGGAAACTGCATCTACACAGGGACGGAGGAGAGCCACGTCCTGATCGACGCCGGCATCAGCGCAAAGCGGATCGAGCAGGGCCTTAACGAGGTCGGCTTAAAGACGAGCGAACTGGACGGCATCTGCATCACCCACGAACATTCCGACCATGTAAAGGGACTGGGCGTCCTTGCGAGAAAATATGAAGTCCCGATCTACGCCACAGAAGGGACACTCGACGAGATCCGGAAGATCAAAGGCCTCGGCGAATACCCGGAGGAGCTGCTGCACCCGATCCTGCCGGACACCGAATTTTCCCTCGGGGATCTGACGATCAAGCCGTTCCACATCGACCATGATGCGGCCGACCCGGTCGCTTACCGGATCCAGTCGGGAAATAAGTCTGTGGCAGTCGCAACGGACCTTGGACATTTCAACCAGTACACGATCGACCATCTCCTCGATCTCGACGCGGTGCTCTTAGAGTCCAACCATGACCTTCGGATGCTGGAGACGGGACCGTACCCATACTACTTAAAACGCCGGATCATGGGAGATTTCGGCCATCTCTCCAACGAGAACGCCGGACGCCTCTTAAACTGCATCCTGAGCGGCCGATTAAAGCACATCCTGCTGGGACATCTGAGCAAGGAGAACAACATGCCGGAGCTGGCCTATGAGACCGTCCGGCTGGAGATCGACATGGGAGACTGCCCATACCATGCGGATGATTTTCACCTGGCAGTCGCAAAGAGAGACGAGATGTCGGAGATCATCAGTCTGTAGCAGATTTTGCTGATGCTGCGAAAAAACACTTGCATCTTATCGGCTGTAATGATATATTTTAAGAAAATTTTACGCTTTATCACTGCATAAAGCTACCTTTCCCCGGGATCCATATGTTCCGGCAACGATCTCAGTCCGGACGGATCCGGATCACAATACGCGGAAGGCATAACACAAGGAGGAAAATTTCCATGGATAAAGTTATTATCACCGTAGTAGGAAAAGACACCGTAGGCATCATCGCAAAGGTATGTACATATCTTGCGGACCATAAAATTAACATCCTTGATATTTCCCAGACCATCGTCCAGGAATTCTTCAACATGATGATGATCGTGGACGGAAGCGGAGCAAACGTTTCCTTCGATGAAATGTCTTCCGGACTCGATGAGATCGGCGCCGGGATCGGCGTCAACATCAAGTGCCAGCGTGAAGAGATCTTTACAAAAATGCATCGTATCTAATGACAGCTTGAGGAGAGGGAAACAATTATGATTACACATCTGGAAGTCAACGAGACTAACAATATGATCGAGCACGAGAACCTGGATGTCCGCACCATCACTCTTGGCATCAGCCTTTTGGACTGCTGTGACTCCGATCTCGAAAAATTAAACGAAAAGATCTACAACAAGATCACGACACTCGCAAAGGACCTGGTCCCGACCGGAAAACAGATCGAGCGCGATTTCGGGATCCCGATCGTCAACAAGCGGATCTCCGTGACACCGATCGCCCTTGTCGGCGGAGCTGCCTGCAAGAGCCCGGAGGACTTTGTGACGATTGCAAAGACCCTGGACCGTGCGGCAAAGACTGTAGGCGTCAACTTTATCGGCGGATATTCCGCTCTTGTATCCAAGGGCATGACAACAGCCGATGAGAACCTGATGCGCTCCATCCCGCAGGCGTTAAAAGAGACCGATTTTGTCTGCAGCTCCATCAATGTCGGCTCCACAAAGACCGGTTTAAATATGGATGCAGTCCGTTTAATGGGCGAGATGGTCGTAAGAACCGCAGAGTACACGAAAGACAACGACTGCTTAGGCTGCGCAAAGCTTGTTATTTTCTGCAACGCACCTGATGACAACCCGTTCATGGCGGGAGCATTCCACGGCGTTACGGAGGCAGATGCGATCATCAACGTCGGCGTCTCCGGACCGGGCGTTGTAAAGACAGCTCTCCAGTCTGTCCGCGGCGCTGATTTCGAAACTTTATGTGAGACGATCAAAAAGACGGCATTCAAGATTACCCGTGTCGGCCAGCTCGTAGCGAAAGAGGCATCCGCGCGTCTCGGGATCCCGTTCGGCATCATCGACCTGTCCCTGGCTCCGACACCGGCTGTCGGCGATTCTGTCGCTGAGATCCTGGAGGAGATCGGTCTGGAACGCGCAGGTGCCCCGGGTACAACAGCAGCTCTTGCCATGTTAAATGACCAGGTAAAGAAAGGCGGCGTTATGGCTTCCTCCTACGTCGGCGGACTTTCCGGCGCCTTTATCCCGGTCAGCGAAGACCAGGGAATGATCGATGCGGTCAACGAGGGCGCTCTTACGATCGAGAAACTGGAAGCGATGACCTGCGTATGCTCTGTAGGTCTTGACATGATCGCAGTTCCGGGAGACACGAGCCCAGCGACGATCTCCGGCATCATCGCAGACGAGGCGGCGATCGGTATGGTCAACCAGAAGACGACGGCAGTCCGCCTGATCCCGGTGATTGGAAAGGGCGTCGGCGTGACGGTCGAGTTCGGCGGTCTTTTAGGACATGCGCCGATCATGCCGGTCAACTCATTCAGCTGTGAGAAATTTGTGAACAGGACCGGAAGGATCCCGGCACCGATCCACAGCTTTAAGAACTAAACAGGAGAAACTATGAGAATCTATCTGATCCGTCACGGCAGGCAGAACAGCCCGCTTTGCAACGTAAATGTGCCGCTTTCCGATGCAGGAAGGCGGCAGGCCGAGCTCCTCGGCGAGAGACTGAAAAAGGAATCCATCGACGCCGTCTGGTCCAGTGACCTGATCCGCGCCCGTGAGACCGCCGATATCATCAATGAGAAGATCCGGGCGCCGAGGTTTATCCGGGAAGGACTCCGTGAGATCTCTTTCGGTGATCTTGAGGGACTTTCGGACGATGTGATCATGGAGCGCTACGCGGACTTTTTCGCCGCAAGAGCGTCCATGAAACAGGATCTTCCATATCCGGGCGGAGAGAGTGCGGCGGACGTGATCCGTCGTGCCGTTCCGGTCATGGACGAAATCGCAAAGTCCGGTGCGGAGACGGTCGCTGTCGTCACCCACGGAGGCGTGATCCGGAGTCTTGTGACCCACTATCTTCACATGGACGGGGCGTATGTTCCGCTCCTTGCGAGACATCTGGAAAACTGCGGCATCACGGAGTTTTATTACCGGGAATCCGACGGCGAAATGCTGTTAAACCGTTTTAACGATTTTGCCCATCTGACGGATCATCCGGAACTTTTGCGCGGCGGCTGGGGAGAGAAAAAGTGATGGAAAAGAGAGAACTTCACAGTGTACTCACTGATTTTTTAAATGAAAACCTGATCCAGGCGACTGCCAGCGGTCAGGCGGAGAAAAATGATTTTCTGAAGGCACGGATCCGCCCGGTACTGGCAAAGGGCGTCCTGCATTTTCAGGCGGAGGAATTTATCGGAAAACAGGCTTTCCACAAAAATCTGACAGCCGAAGAAGCGGCTGCCTATCTGGAAGGTCTCATGGAAACAAGTTTCCGCCAGCTCCAGCTCGAGGCGAGAGATAAGAGCGGTTCCGTTCTTGTGAGCAAAAAGGGAAAGGTGACTGTTAAGGTAAAGAAAAAGCCGGTTTCCGGGAATACCTCCGGAAATGGGGCATCAGCTTCCGGAACGAATGGTTCCGACGCTTCCGACGCGGCTCTTCAGGCTGCCTGGGCGAACGGACTTTCCCATAACCGGAAGAAGCGCTACATCCTCGAAGAGGGGATCCCGGTCCCGTTCCTCGTGGAGCTCGGTGTCCAGACGAAGGACGGGGCGATCGTCCACGCGAAGTACGACAAATTCCGCCAGATCAACCGTTTCCTCGAATTTATCGAGGACGTGCTCCCGAAGCTTGATAAGAATAAAGAGACGAGGATCATCGATTTCGGCTGTGGAAAGTCTTATCTGACGTTCGCGATGTATTATTACCTCAAGGTCTTAAAGGGATACCCGGTGCGGATCACCGGTCTGGATCTGAAAACAGACGTGATCGAGCACTGCTCGCAGCTTGCAAAGAAATTCGGCTATGACTCCCTGGAATTCCTTCACGGCGATATCGCTTCCTACGAGGGCACTGACCAGGTGGATATGGTCGTGACGCTGCATGCCTGTGACACAGCGACGGACTACGCGCTGGAAAAGGCAGTCCGCTGGAACGCAAAGGTGATCTTATCTGTTCCCTGCTGCCAGCATGAGGTCAATAAGCAGATGAAGAGCGATCTTTTTGCCCCGGTATTCCGCTACGGGATCATCAAAGAGCGCATGGCCGCCCTCTACACAGACGCCCTGCGCGCGGAGATCCTCGAGGCCATGGGGTACCGGGTCCAGATCCTGGAATTCATCGACATGGAACACACGCCAAAGAACCTCCTGATCCGGGCTGTAAAGCAGGGAAAGAAGAAGGAGAACCGGAAGGAGATCGAAGCGATCCTGGAGGCGATCCATGCGGAGCCGACGCTTTACCGGCTTTTATTAGAAAAGAACCCAAACGCATAACTGCCGCCGACAGCTCAAAAAAGCCGCAGATACCTTTTCATGGTGCTGCGGCGCATTTTTTATCCTCTGATTTCAAATCCCTGCATGATCGCATGTTTCAATATAATATTAGGATATTGACAGAAAAAGGAGTACAAATTACTATGGAACGTTTGTATCAGTATGATGTCGTTGTTGTTGGAGGCGGGACAGCCGGAGTGTCTGCTGCGGTCGGCGCTGCGAAAACCGGAGCGAAAACACTTTTGATCGAGAGAAACGCTTATCTTGGCGGAGAGGCGACCCATTCCGGGGTCAGCACCTTCTGCGGCTTTTTTACCTGCGGAAAGAATCCGGTTCGTGTCGTTGAGGGCGTAGGACAGCTCGTGTTAGATGAGATGGGGGCACTTGGGCCGACCGTGGACTATGTCATTTCCGCGACCGGAAACTACAATGTCAATTTCCAGCCCGAATACTTAAAATGTGCGATGGACAATCTGTTGGAAAAAGAACACGTGGATTACTTTTTGCATACATACATGACCAGTGCGAAGGTGGAACTTGGATCCATTGTTTCTATTCAGTGTTCCGATGATGAGGGAAGCTTTACCGTAATGGCAAAAACCTTTGTGGATGCATCCGGAGATGCGAATCTCGCTCATCGCTCCGGGGCAAAACTAATATGGGGCGGAGACGACGGACACCCGCAGGCGGCAACCATGCCATTCCGGTTAAGCGGTGTCAACACGAACTGCGACATGTCACCTGAAGCTGTGGGGCGTGCAGTAAGAAAGGCCAAGGAGGCAGGAATCCCGAACCTTACAAGAGAAAAGGGATTTATCCTGAAAAAAGAGCATTCTGATATTGTCAGTGTGCTTCTTCCGAGTGTAATTCCGGAGGGACTGACAGCCGCAGACCTTACCCATATGGAGCGGGAAACCAGAAAACAGGTGCTCAGTTATGTACAGGCCTTAAAAACCTACATGCCTGGCATGGAGCACGCAGAGTTAGCGGTCATCGGACCGTCCATCGGTTTTCGGGAAACGAGAAGAATGGTCGGAAAAGAAACCCTTACCGTGGATGATGTTCTTACCGGAAAAAAGTGCCAGAACAGTGTAGCCCGCTGTGGATGGAAACCGGAGATCCATAAAGATGTTGACAAGATGGCAACTTATCTGGATGTGAAGGAAGGAAGCTATTTCGACATTCCACTTGGTGCACTGCAGTCAGAAAACATCGAAAACCTATACGGTGCAGGCCGCATGATTTCTTCCGATGAAGCAGCATTTGCGGCAGTCCGCGTCATGGGAACCTGCTTTGCAACCGGACACGCAGCCGGAGTTGCCGCCGCATGCCATGCCCTGGAGGGAACAGCAGAGATAAAACGCGTTCAGGAGGTTTTGAAAAAGCAGGGGGCATTGGTATAGGATGCGTAGAGAATATCCGAAAAACGGTATCAATTTTTGAAATGCGTCTTGAAGACGTTTTTCGTTTTCTGAAATGCGTCTCGAAAAAGACAGAAGTCTAAAAGAAGACGTAATGATCAGAAATACGGAAAAACCCGGATACTCACAGAATATCCAGGTTCTTCACACTCTTTCTCCGGTCTTCCTCGATCGCCGCATAGAATTTTCTTGTAATATTTACATCATTATGGCCCAGAATATCTGCAACCAGGTAGATATCGTTGGTCTCCTTATAAACAGCGCTGCCATAGCTGCTCCGCAGCTTGTGCGGCGTTATTTTCTTTTTCGGTGCGATGATCGATGCGTATTTCTTTACAAGGTATTCCACGCTCCGCACCGTGATCCGCTGATTGCGCAGGGAGAGAAACAGGGCATTTTTGTGTTCCAGCAATGTCTCGATGCCGGTCCGGACCGCCAGGTACTCATTCAGGCGCCTTGCCACCTCCGCATTGAAATACACGGTCGTCTCCTTGCCGCCTTTTCTGCGGATATGGATCCCGCTTTCTTTCATGTCCACATCATCCAGATTCAGTCCGACACATTCCGATACGCGGATCCCGGTTCCCAGCATCAGTGCCAGGAGAGCGCTGTCGCGGAGTCTGGTCCGTTCATGAAACGCTTTCTGTCTGCCTGACAGGCCGGATCCGCTGTCAACTTCCGCCAGCAGCTCCTTCATTTCCTCCGAATTGAGCCGGACGATCTCTTTGGCATGAGTCCGCGGCATCTGCATGGAAAGTGTCGGATTTACCGTTAAAAGTCCCACGCGGCAAAGATATCCAAAGAAACTCTTCAGTGAAAAGAACTTCCGTTTAATCCCCTGTTCCCTGTTCATATTCTTGTGTTCCGGATCATTTGGGCGGTATTTGAGATCTTCCAGGTAACGCTCGATATCCTGCACGGAAATCTGCGAGAGAGCTTCCGTCTGCAGCTGCTCCAACGGAATTTCTTTCCATTCCTCCTTTATCTCCTTCAGAAAATGAAAAAACATCGTCAGATCATACGCATAGGACAGCCGGGTCATGGAAGATGTCGACGGCTCGATCCCGCGAAAAAAGTCTGTACAGCAGGATGGAAGAGCAGAGAGCATTGCTTTCAGCTTTTCTTCATTTTTCTGATCCCGCTGTGCAAAGTACTGCGACTCACTCATACTGTCTGCTCCTTAATATTCCCTGAATTTTTGCCGGAAGAAGCATCAGCTGATACCCGGAAATGTTCAAGTTCCGCGATGAGGCGGGCATTTTCCCGGTCAAGCTTGCGGAATTCTTCCTGCATTTCCCGTTCTTTGGCTGCAACAGCCCGTTCCATCGCAAGATCCGCCTGCATCTGTGCCTGCTTTAAACGGTTCTGACAGTCCGTCTCTTGTTCCTTTAACTGGCTGTTTAACCCGGCAAGCTGCATTTTATTTTCAGCAGCCGCATGTTCCAGCTCCCGGACCATGGCTGTAAGTTTCCCGGTCTGCTCTTCGTAATCCTTTTTTGCCGCAGTTTCATTCGCGAGCTGACGGGAGAGTTCTTCCTGCTGCCTGCTCAGCTGTTCATTTTCTGATTTGATCGCCGCACTGATCTTAACGATCTCGTCATAATGGGCCGCCTTTTTCTGAAGCTGTTCCACCTGGTCTCTCAGCACATGGTTCAGTTCTTCCAGATCATTGGCTGACTTCCGGGCAGCCTCCATCGCCTGTTTCATACTGAGAGCATTTTCTTCGATTTGTTTTTTCTCCTCGTTCAACGCCTCAAACGATCCGGCAAGTTTCTCTTTTTCGTTCACAGCCTGGTCGGCCTTTTCCCGCAGTTCATCGATCGTCCGGTCTTTCCGCTGCAGATCCGTTTTAAAACGCTCCGCCACGCGGGCCTCCGTCGTGTTTCCAAGTTCAAGACTTGTGAGATATGCGGCAAGAAGATCTTTTGTCAACCGCTCAAAATTTTCTATCTCAACGGCACGCCCCGGGGTCGCTGCCTTTGCGTTATTTAACTCCAACACCTGGATCAGATGATCGAATCCCTGTGCCTGATTCATTCCATTTGCAGTGCAGAACGACCTGAACGCGTCCGCAGACGCCTGGTCGATACGAAAATTGACCTGCCGGATCTCTTTTTCATTCTTTTCTGTGCTCATTTTACCGTACCTCCTGAATTGTCCTTAGTATAGCATGGCATGGGAGAGGAGTCAACTTGATCATGCGAATGATATACATGTTATACATAGATATTGCTATACATAGCTATTAAGGGGCAAAAACCAGAGAAAAAGCAGGCAAAAGCGGAGAGAACAGAGTTGAATACAGGGAAAAGGTGTGAAAAAGCAGATAAAACGTCAGAAAATTCAAGAGTGCGCGCACACAATTAAAACAATTTGGCTCAGAACCCGCCGAAACGGCACGTATTATTTCGCAAAACCCGAGTTTTACGCAATAATATGGGGTGAGAGATACAGAACAATGGAAGATGCAAGTTGACTATACTTTTATTGAAATAGAGCGTCAATTTTAAGAAAAATAGCTGCTTGCATTGTAATAGTAGAGTTATTATTGTGAATTAGTCCTATTAAATATAAAAAACAGTTTAAAGTTTGCTATAAAACACTATTTTATTAAATTGAGAGATATTTTCTTTAAAAAAGTCCATCCACAATTGCGCGAGACCGCGTCCCTCTGCAGTGGATTCCACCGTTGCGCTGATCGTGAAAAAGCCGGGAAGCTTTTCCTGCCCATCCGTCCATACCTACCTCGCTTTTTCAAGCGCGATGGCAATTTTCCATTATTACAGGAAGGCGGGGATCGGGGTATTTGTGTTTGCAGCCATGGTTGGTTTCAGCAGAATGTACTTTTTTGTTCATTATCCGACGGATGTACTGTTTGGAGCTGTTCTGGGCGTTGTTACCGCATTTGCAGTATGCTGGCTGCTGGACCGGATCTGCGGGCGGATCAGTGGGAATACAACTGAATAGAGCAAAAATTCTCTGCCTTCGAAGATCCCGCAAGTATAGAAAAGCGCATGGGTGTTTCTGTCATCCATGCGCTTTTCCGATCATAATATTTCCAACAATGCTGCGGCCAGGCCGCTTACCTGGAGAATACCCATGCATAAAATATAATAAATCCAAGCGGCGGGAATGCGAGCAATGCGACCAGTGCCAGAATCACACATACAGCGCCTACAAGATCCGACCCGGATGAATGATATCCGTATCGTCTTTCGTCACAATTGCAATACGGTCCTTCACAATGGCTGTCATGGTATGAATTATGGTCATATTCGTTACTCATATGGTTTCCTCCTGACTGATTTCTTTGATATTTTTATAATACATCAAAAGCTGTCCCTTAAAAAGGACTCGTAAATTTTTATCATGCAGCACCTCGTTCCTTTTCGATCATTCCCATAAGTTCTTCACAGAATTCCGCATAATCGCTATGACCGAGCAGGAGCATCTTGCTATACAGTGATTCCATGGTCCTCTCAAAACCGGCGACGTCCTTCTTCCATACCCGGCAGGTAATAATACAGTACGGAGAACCATTTCGTTTAAATTCATGACCGAATCGTACGGGAACCTGATTCTGCGCAAACAGAGCATCTGCAAGATAGTCTTCATGGTCGACGTACATATACTGGCAAGAGAGGATGGAAAGTCCGCCCAGTTTCAAAAAATTTTTCATAAGTTTTTCTCTCCTTACACTTTTTCCGTATCGTTTTCTTATAGTATGATTATAAGAGAGACGAGCCGGAATGTCATTGAACCTGTAGTTTAAGAAGATCCGTGAAAAAGAAATATCCCCGTCAATAACGAGGATATCTTCGATACTGGTATGTAACAGTCTGCTGAGGATGATAAAGTTATCCAGGCTCGGCAGAGATTTTCCGGAGATCCATTTATAGATCGCCTGCGGGTTTTCAAAACCAAAAGCTCCCTGGATTTCACGGATCGTATAGTTCTGCTCCGAGAGTAACTGTTTGATCCGCTTCCCGGTTTCTACTGGCCGGATTGACAGATACATTGGTTCCATTTGCTCATTCCTCCATGATTCTGCTCCATCCCGAAACACTGTCCTTATATTAACATAAAACTGAGAAAATGAGTAGCAGAAAATTGCTTTTTCATGATGGCTGGTGATTTTATAGGACACCATCTATGCTATGATACAGGTATCAGTTCCGCCAGTCGGATTTTCATTCTGGCAAATTTAAGAATTTATTGTATACTATCACTATATAGTATGAAATAGCTTGCAAAGAAAAGGGAAGTATGATTATGCCAAAAGGAACCAATCAGAAATTAAAATTATATCGTCTGGCTCAAATTATGCTGGAACAGACAGATGACGAGCATTATATCACGATGGCAGAGATCATGGAGGCGCTAAGACGATACGACATCACTGCGGACCGAAAAAGCCTTTATAATGATCTGCGTGACCTGTCCTCTTTTGGAATCGAGGTTGAGGGTGAGTCTGTCGGCAATCGTTACCATTATCATGTGGTCAGCAGACCATTTGAACTGCCGGAACTGAAGCTGCTTGTAGATGCCATTCAATCATCTAAATTTATTACAGAAAAGAAAACGAATATTCTGATCAAAAAGCTCGAGAAACTGGTAAGCAAATATGATGCCCAGAAGCTGCAGCGTCAGGTTTATGTATCCGGCCGGATCAAAACGATGAATGAAAGCATCTATTATTCGGTCAATACGATTCATGCCGCTATTTCTGAAAACCGGAAGATCAAATTTCAATATTACCAGTGGAACGCGAAAAAGGAAATGGAATTGCGGCATAATGGGAAATGGTATCATATCAGCCCATGGGGACTCCTGTGGGATGATGAGAATTATTATATGATCGGTTTTGATTCAGAGGCTCAAAAGATAAAGCATTACCGTGTGGACAAAATGCTGAAAATCAATTTATCAGAAGATCCCCGTGATGGAAAAGAAGCTTTCTCAAAACTCAATATGGCAGATTATACCAAAAAAAGTTTTGGCATGTATGGCGGTAAGGAAGAAAAGGTTAAGCTTTTGATCCATAATGATCTGGTCGGGGTTATCATTGACCGATTTGGGAGAGATATCATGCTGTTCCCGGCAGATGCAGATCATGTCACCGCCAATGTAGATGTCCGTGTCAGCCGGCAGTTCCTGGCCTGGGTATTTTCACTGGGCCCAAATGTAAAAATTCTCGGACCGGAGGATGTTGTGGAAACCATGAAGAGAGAAGCTTCCCGGCTGATGGAACAGTACGGAGGCTGATATGTCAGTCCTCCCTCAATCTCACCACATTCCGCGCCGATCGTCTGCGTTCTTCCTCCTGGGCGGCATAATGTTTCCGGGTCGTATTTACGTCGTTGTGGCCTAGGACGGAGGCGACAAGATAGATATCGCCGGTTTCCCGGTAGAGACTGGTACCGTATGTGCTGCGTAATTTATGCGGTGTGATCTTCTTAAGAGGTGTGACAAGCTTCGCATATTTCTTTACAAGGTTTTCCACGCTGCGGACATTGATCCGTTTCCGCTGCATGGAGAGGAAGAGAGCATCCTCATTTCCCGGGACCGCATCGATCATTTCCCTCTCATTCAGATAATTTTCCAGCACGTCACGGACCTCGTCGCTGAAATAGATGACGGATTCTTTTCCGCCTTTCCGGTAGACTCTGGCGCCGCAGGTGTCGAGATCCACATCGTTGATGTTTAAGCCGACGCATTCCGAGACACGGATCCCGGTCCCGAGAAGAAGTGACATCATCGCGAGGTCCCGAACTTTTGTTCGTTCATGGTAAAGCTTCTGCTTTTCCGTCAATTTATCGCCTTCCTCAACTTCATCGAGGAGTTTTGCAACCTCATCGATCTCCAGACGGATGATCTCTTTTTCATGAAGCTTCGGCATGCGGACAAGGGCAGCAGGGTTCTTCTCGATCTGCTCATTCCGGAAAAAGTAGCTGTAAAAGCTCCGGAGAGAGGAGACTTTCCGCATGAGTCCGCGTTCGGTGTTGACAATATCATCACTTGTCTCGCCCGGATGGCATTTCAGGTAGTCGATGTATTCTTCCAGATCGGTTACCGTCAGTTTTTCGAGATCCGCCGGTGTGAGCGTATGAGCCGGATTATTAAAAGTTCCCGGATTCGCCGTCTTTAAAAACTGGAAAAAGATCTTCAGATCATATGCATAGGCAATCCTGGTCCGTGTGGACGTGCTCGTTTCGATCCCGCGGAAGAAGTCAGAGCAGAAAGATGGAAGTTCTTTCTGAAGCTCCCGCAGTTTTTTGATGTTTTCGATATCTTTTTGTTCATGGTAGGAGAGTGTAGCCATCAAAATTCCTCCTTTGTTACAGATGAAGCTTTCGGCAGATCCTGACCGGCAGCAGGAGAGTGCTGTCCGGGAAGCGCCCATCCATCAATATTACCTGATACCACCGCATGGAACAGCCGTTCTTTGATCCCCGGATTTTCTTTATTTAGCTGTTTGGTTAAATTTTTAACATATTCGCGTTTTGTGTGACCATCAGCCGGACACGGATTTTTGCACACCGGAAGCTGATACTTGTTTTTGAAACCGATCACATCCGCCTCGGAGACATACATGAGCGGGCGGATCACCGTGAGTTCCGTGCGGTCCAGAAAGGTCTTCGGAGGAAATGTGTAGAACCGGCCTTCATACATCAGTGACAACAGCATAGTTTCGATAATATCGTCCTTATGGTGCGCGTAGGCAATTTTATTGCATCCGGCGGTCTTTGCCTCAAGATTGAGGGCGCCTTTGCGCATTTTAGCGCACAGAGAGCACGGATTGGACTCATGACGGGTCTCAAAAACGATTTTACCGATTTCGGTAGGGATTATCGTGAGCGGCACCTGAAAGCCGTCGCAAAAGGCCTTTATGCCGCTGAAATCCTGAATTCCGAAACCGAGATCGACCGTGAATGCGTGAAGTGTAAAATGTTTCGGATAAAAACGCTGCAGCTCATGGAGTGCATAAAGAAGAGCCAGGCTGTCCTTACCGCCGGAGACACCGACAGCAATATGGTCCTGATCATCGATGAGATCGTAGTCATCAACGGCCTGACGGACCAGACTTAAAAGACGTTGTAATTTCATAAAAAACCTCATTTCATGGAATATATTGGAAATATGGGTGCTTTTGCGTGGAACTATTCGATAAACTGTTCTTTCACGAATAGTTGGAAATCTATGAATAGATTACTCTCTTTTTGCGTTTTTGGCAATGTAGGTACTTTTGTCACAATGATGTAGGCAAATTGTCACAAAGTGCTCCTTTTCGACCATTTTGACCTGCTTTTGATGAAAATACTGTGTGCCATTATGTCACAAAGTCGGCAAATATAGGTAAACTTATCACAAAGTCGACACTTAATATAGGTGTATTTGTCACAAAGTCGTTATTTTCGTATAGGTGAAGTTATCACAAAGTCGTTAAATATGGGTGAAATTGTCACAAAGTCGGTTTCATTCTGAAGCCGACATTTTTCCACTTTCGTCATATCTGTATACATGAAGAATCCCTGAAGAATCCTCTACCATAAGATACCACAGATTATGAAGCCTGTCCAATAGATTCCATATGCGATCCTTCTTGCATCGCCATGAAAGATTCTCTTGCTGCAGCCAACTCTCTTCCATCGCCATTTTCTTTAATTCATTCCAATGATATCGAATATGATCATCGATGCACACTAATTCCCAGTCACTTTCGTTTAAATGTTCCCACGGCAGCGAATCCTGTCTCTGTTCAAGGAAAAGATCCACATAAGCCGGTGTAATTCTGAGCTTATCATATAACCCTGTACATGGACGGGAAATCAGCCTTAGACTTGATTGAAAACTGCTCTCCCTCCTGATGACAGCCATTTGGTATCGTTCCAGAAGTTTTTTGATCATTTCCGACTCATCGATGTTATAAGTCCCTGCCGAGCCTGGACAACTTTATTATTCTCAGCAGATTATTACATACCAGTATTGAAGATATCCTCGTCATTGACGGGGATATTCCTCGTTTATGGGCTTCTTTAAACCACAGGTTCAATGACATCTTCCATCTCCTGCCTTATAATCATGTCATAAGGAATTGATACGAAGGAGGCGAACATATCATGAAAATGACTTCGGCTTATGCCAATAAACTGCTCAAGAACCTGGCGGACGAAAAGTCCTACTGGACAGGCAAAGAAATATCATCCAGAACTTATATTGCTGCCATCAACGAGGAACCGGTCATCCCGGAGTATGACTACTCCGCCATGTCAGAGACATTAAATGAAATCGACCGCAAGACCATCATCATCAAGCACGCCCTGAACCTGGCCAATGCCACCGCAAAAATCCCGATCGGCGATACGGAAATGAGCGTTGACAGTATCCTGGTAAGAATGGCACAGCTTAATTCCCGCAGGACAACCCTGGACATCATGCGGAAATGCCTGCCTAAAATGAGGGAAAAAGAATACTCTTTCAACTCCAGGAATGCCGTTCCTGAATACCGCTATACCAATTACGATCTGGATCTGGTAAAACGGGATTATGAACGCATCTCCAAGGAGATCATGGAAATGCAGATTGCGCTTGACCGGTACAATCAGACATTTCTGTTCGAAGTGGATATTTAGATTTATTCCGTACAGGGGACTTTTTAAATGCAAATACGATGGTTAAACGTTCAATGGCATGGATTATTTTGTTATTTTTTATCCGTTGTATCTTAAGGTTCATGGTACGCTAATCAGATAAATAGAAATGGGAATTATCCTCCTGTAGAAAACCCGTGAGAGATCACATCGGTGCCGGGGTACGGTTTCAGGTACCACAGGGTGCGGGATGTAAGTTCCGCATCCTTTTCCTTGCAGACAATCACAAAAAGGAGCATACATGAAAAATTTTCTGAGACTTGGCGGTCTCTCCATTCTGTCCGTCCAGTATATGTACATTGATCATAAAGACTACCTTGCGGATTTCCTGCTCGCACAAAACCATGTTTCTGTGCACTTCGGAGACGAATTTTCTCGGGAAGATTCCCCGTACCGCATCATTCTTTGCAAAGTCAGAAGGAAGGATACGGCAAAATTTGAGAAATCCATGGAATCGCTCTACAACAAGATGCTGCTTTTCGGACACAACGACTACATGGATTTCTGCCATGACATCATGGAGATCCTTGAGCAGAATCGAGGTGCCGCATGAAGAAATCATTTGTCCCGATCAACAAGCAGAGTAAAAAGGCAAGAAAAGCATATCATTCCGCACAGCGTTCCACCTGGGGCGTCCTGAATCCGGCAACGCGGACCATGCCAAACGGCAGGGCATATAACCGGAAGAAGCAGAAAGCCAACGACAGAAGCGGCAGGGAACCATCCTTCGACTCCCTGTCGCTTCCTTTTTGTCTGGCTCTGCTGATCAATCCCACAGATTCCAGAAATACTTTGTCATAAGCTCCATGCCCCGCCTCAGGCACTGGTCCCGGTACTTACGCAGTTCTCCCTCAGCCGCCAGCCACTTTTCAGAAATCTCCGCATATTCTGGCACATCGCTCATTGTATACAAACGGAGAGTATGCTCCCGCTTTTCCCGTGCAAGATCCTCTTCCGTTTTCAATTTTTCTCCGAACATGCCGTATTTTGCTATAAATTCTTCCTGTGCCAACTCATGTTCTTCCTCGTATCGATTCTTCTTTCTGCACGTATCCTCATTTGCTTCCCGGAACAGAAATTCCATTCTTCTCAGAATACGGTCCCATTTTCGGATGTTTTCTTCTTCCAGCCCCTCAAAAGAGCCAGGGTAACCGTGGCTGTTAATGCGAAGATCATGAATTATGTTCGGAACAACCGTAAGGAACCATTGATCAATCGACCAGGTATCGCGATAGCAATATCCGTACCGCAGTCGCTGGTAAATGCAGATCAGGTCCTCCTTGTACATGGACAATCTCTTCAGGATCGGTTCATGTTTCATATGCGGCAGAAACACAGAATATGTTTCTTTCCGAATCTTCTTTGTTTTGCATGGATGAGTCCGTTCCGCAATTCTTCTGACATTCATCATTCCATGCACCTCCTTTTCTGCAATACTTCTGATACGATCATTATCGCACATTGCAGAAAAATCCGCATTGAACTTTTGGTTTAACGCAGAACTTATAAGTTCCCTTTGTCTTTTAAAATCTCAAGCAGGACCTCTTCCACTTTCTTCATATCGATCGGTTTTGCGATATGTGCATTCATTCCCACGGAAAGAGCCCTTTTTGTATCTTCCTCGAACGCATTTGCCGTCATTGCCACGATCGGGATGTTTGCTTTTTCCTTATCCGAGAATCCACGGATAATCTGTGTTGCTTTGTATCCGCCCATGTTTGGCATCTGGATGTCCATCAGGATCAGATCATAAGTTCCGGCCGGTTTCTGTTCAATCGCGCTGACGTAACGGATTCCGTCCTTGCCCCGATCAATCTGAAGCCCCAGTTCTTCCATCAGTGTTACTGCGATCTCCGCATTCATTTCCGTGTTGGATTTTAAAAGCGAATCGAAAATTCGACTTCAAACCTGTCTTTCAAAATGAGCCGTTAATTCTGCCGCAAGGAGACAATTTCTTTTGCCCTATCGGCTTCTGAATGCCTTTTACTCAGCTTTTCCAAGTCCTATTGTAAGAATCTGCTTTCGCTATTCTCCGGCCTCCAGATACGGCAACAGCGCCCTCACGATATCGCAAGAGCGCCAGATATATTCCTGTAAAATAACAGATCCCTTACTCATTTTCATGTTTCTGATTTTCCCGTTTCCTTTTCAGAACGATCAGTCCGATCATTGCAAGCAGGGATCCCTCCATCAAAATAAGATACAGCCACGTCAGAGATTCATCCCCTGTTTTTGGCGGGATTTCCGTAGATGATTCTTCTGTTGAGGATTCCTCCGGGATTGTCTCCGTAATGGTCTCCGTCTGTGATTCTTCCGGAGTGGATGATTCTGTATCCATCCCGGTCGTACCTTTACTCGGATCAGAATGATCTGTTTTTGTGGTCGACTCCGTATGATCGTCATCCGAATGGTGATGATCCCCGGAAGAATGCTCCGGTCCCGTCGGGTCTGATCCGGATGTTCCGGTTTCACCCGGTTTTGTCGGGCCGCCTCCGGTTCTTGTGAACTTCGGTTCCAGCTCTACATTCATGTAATCTTTGTCTCCGATCCGGGATGGGATTCGGATCACAGCCGGAGCACTGTTGTATGTATATCCATCATAGACAAAGTCGGATCGCTGGATCATCAGATAAACACCCGGATCCAGATCATCGAACTCAATGACTCCATCGCAGTTGCTGCTTCCTTCCTTTTCCAGAAACTTCTTTTCCACAACATACTCATAAAGATCTTTTGCAGTTTTTTCCTGAGATTTTGCATCCGTGAAATCCAGCTTTCCCTTAAAATCTGCAAAATCCAGTGTCAGCATCCAGTCATTGTTTTCCCAGGCTGCCACATAATAGAGTAAAAAATCCACATCTTTAATCCCGACTTCATGTCCTTTATCATCATCAACGATGACATCGATCTGGATTTTGCCATGCTGATGAGCATCGTCTGCATAAACCGGAAATACCGCACCAAAACAGAGTTCTGCCAAAGCGAGAAGGAACATTCCACAAATCCATATTTTTTCTTTCCAGCTCTTACTCTTCATCATTCTCCTCCGATTTCTTCCGGCTGCGGAACCAACGAACAATTCGTATGATCGTCACAACTACCCAGATCAGGAATACGGCAGCCAGACCCATGATCAGCAATTTCTGTGTCAGAGGCATCTGCGGCTTGATCTCCAGTTCTTCGGCAACTTCAGCAGCTTCCTCATAAGGGATCCGTTCTCCCCGCACCAATAGGCGGTGCGTATTGATCATATATGGTGTACAGGTCACAAGCGTTACCTGATCGGCTCCTGCTGTGACTGCAAGGGCTTCCGTTTCGCTTGGAAGCACCGTCAGGATCTGATCCACCTGATATACGAGCGTCTCATGCAGAACTTTGATGTAAAATACATCTCCTTCTTCCATCTGGTCCAGATCCGTAAACAGTCTTGCCGTCGTTAATCCCCTGTGTCCGGACAGCACCGCATGCGTACTTTCCCCGCCAACCGGAAGTGACGTGCTTTCCAGATGACCAACTCCGGACTGCAGAACCTCTTCCGTCGTACCGTGATAAATTGGAAGCAGTGCTTTGATCTTCGGAATCTCAATGTATCCCATCATTCCGTCCCCTCTTGGATTCAAGAGAGTTTCATATTCTTCATTTTCCTTTTTAATTCCACCCGCAAACGGATCACCTGCTGATGCACCGATCAGTCGTTTATTGTATGCACGGGCATCCTCCAGCATCTGGTTTTCCATATCTTCCGTTGTATGCGAAACCTGTTGCTGGTAATCACTTACCACGCTTGTTCCGTGCAGTGTATTGACATATTTGCTGACGGTCGGGTACAGCAATACAGAGAAGCCAATCAAATATCCGCATGTTCTGATTATTTTTCCAACTACTTTGTTCATTTCATTACCTTCTCTCTGTTGTCGTACTTATTTTGATATTCCAGGAGGGAACAAATCTCCCTCCCGGAATGAAAATCCATCATCAGCAGACGAACGGATTATTTTGCGTTTTTACGCTTTTTGCTTACAAGGCTGCTTACCATCATAACACCGATGATTGCAACGCCAACGATGGTAAATACGATACCGCCATTACCACCAGTAGACGGAAGCATGGTACCAGCATTGTTTCGTACCGGAATTTTTGCTTTTCCATCAATAGCATTTACTTTAACAGTGTTGCTTGTTTTATCCGGCATTGTATAAACGACATCAAAACTTTCCAGTTTCGTTGCATCATCAGCGGCATATGTTAATTTATTGATTTCTACTTTGATGTCGCCAACCAGCTTGTTAAATCCATCCGGAGCTTTTGTCTCAGTCAGATAATAAGTGCCATCTTTTAAACCTTTGATAGTTACAATTCCAGTATCGCCTGTTGTAATATAATCAACTTTAGTCTCTGTAGCATCCTTTGCCTGACGGTAAACTCCGCTGCCTTCATCGACCAGACTGATTTCGTCGCCCTTTTCATCGCCATTTGCTGCATACAATTTGAACTGTGCGCCAGCTAATGCGGTTCTATTGCCTTCTGCATCTGCCTGCTGATCATCTGTTAAGGTATATTTGTAAATGTCAAATGCAAAGGTATAAACATCTGCATGTACTTCCTCAGAAGTACCGGTTCCATCTGTGCTCGGATCATTGCTGTATGTAACACTTGCCTTATTGGTATTTGGATTGATGCCAGTAACAGCCTTCTCATTTACAGTTGCAGTGTAGGTAACCGTAATGGTTTCACCAACCGGATAAACTTCAATATTCGGAGTCATGGAACCAGCTGTTCCTGTTGCCATATTTTTTAATTCCAGGGTTAAGCTCTGCGCATCACCATCAACCGGATTTGTTAATTTATAGTTTGTTTTACCCAGATCATTATCGCCAATCTTTACACTTGTCAGTTCCTTAAAGGTTAATCCTGCAGATAAAGTATCGTTAATCTTAAATACATAACCGTTGTTGTAACCGCTGACATCCGGTACCTTAGAAGTAATGGTATAGGTGATCGTATCGCCAGGTTTTACTGTTCCTGCGGCTTCTGCAGTACCACCTGCAGTTGTTTTTACTTTTTTCTCTACCGTCGGATATTCACTCTTTAAATTGGCATCTACAGTGGAATTTCCATCCACATCCAGTAACATAGCCGGAGACTTTGCTGTATTTTTCAGCACGCTTGCACCTGCAGGGAATACCAGATAATAACCAGCATCCAGAGAAAGAGTGGTTGTATCTGCTGTTGCAGCAACCGTTTTATCTGCTGTCATACCAGACTGACTTGCAATCCATTTCCACATATCAGCAGCAAACCGTGATAATTCGTCTGCTTTATCAGTACCGCTTAATCCAGATACATATTCGTATGCTGCAGCTGATAAAGCATCTCCAGTCTTGCCTTCTCCAACTTTACCGGTCTGAGTAAAATATTCTTCATACTTCTTGTTTAAAGTATACGATACTGCTTTGTCATTGATCTTTGATTGCGTTCTTTCAAACAGTTTGAAGGCTTCTACCTTTCCGTTTGCCTTCGTTCCACTGATATTCAAGGTTGACGCTGCCAGTGTGCTCATATTCATTCCCAATACCATCATCATGGCCAGTGCGAATGCCATAACTCTTGAGATCCACTTTTTCATTTTCATGTTGCATCCTCTTTTCCGCTTTCGCTTTTCAATTATGATTACTTTTTCATCCTGCACGCTTTCCTGTATCCGGTGGCCGTGCCTGCCGCCGGAAATACCCGTCCCCCTTTCTCATGATTCGTCATCCTCCTCCCGTTTCCTGCCGGATCTGCCTGTCCTGTGCACGATGACCAGGATTGCCATACCAAACATGAAATTTATATAAGGTCCGTATCCGCCTGTATCCGGCAGTACACGGAGATGACTGTTCGTGATCGTGACGGTAAATTCATCGCCGTCACCATATGCGATCTTTGTGAGGTAATCGGATATTTCTGCCTCTGTAATATAGTAAGTGTAGTAATAAGTGTTTGTTGTTTCTGTTCCGTCTTCCGCCGTAATGGTTTCTGACTTATATGCCGGAAGATCATTCCATACCGTCTGCCATGTGCTGTCGGAAGAATCATCCGGTGTCCAGACAAGCGGATCGTATCCCTGTACGGCTTCCGTCTGTTCGACTCCATTTCCATCCGTCCACTTTCTCCAAAGTGTCAGGGTAATGGAATTCGGTCTCAGATTCTCGATATTATACAGATCCTGCCATACCTTATTGACTGTGATATGCAAAAACTCATCACACGGATCCTGCATCTGGGACGGAGGCGGAGTGATGCCGGCCGATGATGTTTCTGTCGGGACATCATCCATCAGCACCGCTTTTGCATTGGATACGTAGGCGTCCAGACTGCCACTTGCGGAATTACCCGCTTCTTTCAGGCTTGCATTTTCCAGATCATCATACGCTTCCACCGTGTTCATATGTAGGATGGTATAGATGTTGTACTGGTCCCTGCCATTTGCCTTCTGGAATTCACCTGCCACATCCAGACGGCTTCCGTTTGTACCCTCAATCTCAGTCGATCCGTTTCCAAATGCATCCGACAGCTTCCGGTAAATCCGGTAACGGTTTGCATCTCCCTCGATGTTCTTCTTTGTATTGAATGCGTAAACACTGTTTAAATCACTGACTCCGGTAAACGGTCCCACTTTGTTTTCCGTACCGCGGATCGTATCACAGCGATACATATTGTTGCCTTTCAGCAGACCCTCATCATTGTATCCGATGAAACCGCCGCTGAGTCCGTCGTTTCCGGCACCATCTTCTGTATTTCCGGCACCGCCGCCATACACGTCATATCCATCCCGGATCCCGTATACCGCACAGTCCTGGATCTTGGTCCGGTTTGCCTTGATCAGCGCAATGTTGATGTTCTGGGTACTGTCATCCCCACTGATTCCTTCATCCGTACATGGAAGTTCAATGGTGGAATCTCCGATCGTAATGATCGCCAGGTCTGTCTTCTGTTTATTTTCGTCTGTCTTTTTGGAAAGACCGACAGAAATATCGAGTCCCAAAAGATTGACATGAAGCAGACTTCCATCATACAGCGCCTGAACCGTAATGATTCCAAGATCGATATTGAGTAGCTGCAAATTCTGAAGTTTATCCAGATACAATGCTTTGATCAGGGTATTCAATAGTTTCAGAACAACATTGAGCGCTGTGGAATCTAACTGAACGTCAGCCAGGTATTTAAAGCTTGTCCGGCCGGCAAATCCTCCGGCAATCTGTCCGCTTGCGACCTGTTTTAATCCATAGGATTCCGTATCCGGATCTCCAGCCGTACTGTCGATGACCTTCGCAAGGTTTGCATAGCCGATAAATCCTCCGGCGATTGGTTCCTCGCCGTTTCTGCTCAGTACCGTATAACCTTCCGGAATGCCTGTTACGCTGCTCTTTTCAATGTGGGAGCCAAACACATCCAGGACTCCTAAAGAACCGCCAAGAAGCTGCGTTACACTGCTTCCCAGTACATTAAATTTGTCAGCTCCAACAACACCGCTCTTTCCGCTGTATCCGACAAAGCCTCCGGCACTGTTCATGGCCGTGACACTTCTTAGTCCGGTAACACTGCTGTTTTTTACAGAGCCATTCATCAGGCTTCCGCCAAAACCTCCGGCATTTCCGCTATAAGTAACTTCATCGTTCTGTCCGGATTTCACCGCTGTATTTGCAGAAACCGTCAGACCTGCATCTTTGCTTCCACTGACAATTCCGTCATAAACGTAGGTCCGGAATGCGTCCAGAACATTGACACTTCCAATTTGAAGAACCTGTCCTAAAAGATCCGTTTCTCCATTCTTTGAAATATCCGCAACCGCAGAGACATCGGCAATACCAAAGCATCCTCCGGCATATTCCCCGCCTGTTACGGTACGGATTCCTTCCGCATGGATTCCGGCTTCTTCCGTATTCTTTTCGCCAAGCACAGCTCCCGAGATACTTCCGGCAAATCCTCCGGCTGCTTTCGCATAAGAGGTGTTTGCTTTTGTCTGATCCAGATAGATACCGTTTACGATAATTCCCCAGTCATCCCAGGATTCCACATCCGCATAACGGATCGTCGATACTGTTGCGCTTAATACCTGTACCAGATTAGCCGGAGCATTTAAGAGATGCAGCGCATGAAGAATACCATTCAAAAGTCCCTGACTGGTTGCCGTATCCAGTGCAACCGCACTTCCCGGATCTACCTTTCCGGCAAAGCCTCCGATGTAGGACGTTCCGTCCACTTCCCTCAGCTTGCTGATCCTGCAGGAAGTTTCCGCATCGCCCCAGATCTGACCGCCGATCATCCGTCCAACGTAGCCTCCGGCATAACCGGCCGGATCGTTTTCACTGACTCCGGTGGATTTTACAACAGCTCCGGACTGATATCCTGCCACATCAGACTGCTTGATGACCGGTACGAATGTCTGCAATGCTGACAGACTTTCCGTTCCGACCAGTTCAATCTTTCCAAGATCGATACCGCTTGTATTGGCTACGGATCCGGTGATCATCTCACCCGCAAAACCTCCGGCACTCCGGAAGGCTTCCGTATCCATAAGGTCCATCGCATGGGCACTTGTGATCGTGCCGCCTTCCATACGTCCTACATAACCTCCGGCAACTCCGCCTTCGTCCACTGCGGCAGACGCTTCGTTTCTTCCAGCTGTTACTGTATAACCATATGCGTATTTACGGATATATCCGTCTAATGTTTCCTGATCCTGCACCGGACCAAGTTCATGCATCTCATTTCCGTAGCTTCCGTAAGAACCAACATGAGTTACCCAGCTGTTCCAGGTATCCACATCGAGTCCACGAAGCGGTCCGTAAACGGCTGTATGTTCTTCTGTCGGATAAACCGCCTGAAGGACACTTAATGGATTGTTTAACTTGATGACTCCATATAGAACGCTTAAGCTTCCTGTATCTGCCACGTTCGCACACCGCATGAGTCCGGTATAACCGCCACCGTATTCCGTACCGTAAACGGAACGGATCCGGACAGCAGCACAGTCTCTCTGGGTTCCGGTGTATTCTGTCCCTCGCCATTTTTTCCCGTTTTCTCCGGAAATCTGACCGCCGTAGTTGTATCCTGCATAGCCACCTGCAAGACCGCGAAGAATTCCATCGTTTCCTTTTGCATCTGCTCTTACAACACCGCCACATGGGATACAGGTCGTTTCGCTGTTGCGTACAGCCGGAACAAAGGACTGTAAAACGGTCAGTACATCACTGCTGACATTTACCAATCCTCCAAGAAGACTTGCTCCGCCAACCACGTTGGCTGCGCTTCCCGGTTCCATGGTTCCTGCATATCCTCCGGCGCTTTCCCGTCCGATGATGTGGTAGAAGTTGTACGAGTTGCTGTCCTGGATCTGTGTTCCAAGCAGATGTCCAGCATATCCTCCGGCTTTTCCGACAGTTCCCGTCTGGGTCCGAGTATCCGAAGCCAAAACATTAAAGCCTCCGGTTGCTCCGTATACATCCGAATGCTCAATGATCGATGTGATCACACTGAGCGCGGATGCAATGTTGGAAAGGTTCAGCACTTTCTTTAATACATTGATACCGCCAACGGATGCCGTACTTCCCATATCCGCTTTTCCGATATATCCGCCCGCATTGCGGTAACCATATACGGAATACGCACTGGCTGCATCAAAATAGCCACTTCCGTCCGTTGTCTGAAGATCCTTCGGTTCGTAAACCCTTGTATTCTTCAGTTTATTGACATCCGATGAACGGATCTGTACGCCTTTGCCGCATCCGATAAATCCTCCGGCGCTTCCGGCATCAGTATCATTCGTATCATCGTTTTGCAAGGTTCCTGTCACCGTAACCGTGAATCCACTTGATCGAACACTTGCATGTTCGATCACTGGGACAAATGCATTTAAGAGTGTTAAAAGTCCTGTGATATCTGCCACTTTTCCAAGCAGGGAAGCGTTGTCTGCAACTTCCGCCACAGATCCGGCCTTTACCAGTCCGCCAAATCCTCCGGCATAGCGAAGACCGCTTACTTCTCTTAAGTTTTCTACCGCAGTTCCTTTTTCTCCATCAGCGGCATTCGCCTGATTATTGATATCACCGCTCTGCATCTCTCCGATGTAGCCGCCGGCATATCCTTCTGCGTCCGTTTCTGAATTTCCGGTTCTTACCGCCTGTTTGACAATCAGTCCATCTTCCGATCCGGAAACTTTGGAATTTATGATTTTTCCGGAAGCCGCCTGCAGAACACCTGCAACGTCATTCAGATCGAGAATCTTACCAAGCACGCTGTTTAATAGTGCTCCGGTATCATCTCCCGCATCCACGGCACTTCCGGACCGCATCAAGCCGATGTAACCTCCGGCATGATACGCACCAGTTACTGCTGAGACGTTCGTTACATCGGAATTTTCGATCATGATCGCTTTTCCGTATCCGATATAGCCGCCGGCATCGCCAATGGTTAAGATCATGTCTTTTCCATCCGCCGTAACGGTCAGGTTATTTCCAACAAGTGAAGACTCTGAGATTCTCGGATACGCTACATCCATAACACTTAATAGCTGCGAAATATTCAGCAAACCAAGAAGTTTCACTGATCCTGTCTGTGCCACATCGCCTGGAATCAGTCTTCCGGCAAATCCACCGGCATAAGTAACTCCTTCCACGCTGGAAAGACCTGTAATAACGGTTGTGTTCTTTGTATCTGCCGTATCGGCATCCAAAGCGCTGTCAGAACTGTTTTCATCAAACTCCGTCGTGTCAGAATTCTTTGAGGTTGACGGATGATTGCTTCCATAGTTAATATCAACAGCCTCTCCGTCACCAATGAATCCTCCAGCCATATCGGCCTGTACCTGTGTATTTTCGCTGCCATTCGCTACATAGATAAGTTCGGTCTGATTCAATTCCGGTCTTAACGCGCTGACAACACCAAGCAGATTCGTAATCTCTACTGCGCTTAAAGCTTTTACCGAAGTACCTGCACTTGCCAATGCATCACCGGCTTTTGCATAACCGATAAATCCACCGGCTTTTCCTTCTTCCATGGAAGCTGTTACCGCTTTCAAGTTTGTCACTGAAGAGGTTCCGGTTCGTCCGCTGATGCACTCGCCAATAAATCCGCCGCTCATGCCGTCTTTTGCTGTCGTGGAAACCGTAAATCCGGTATCCACACCTGCCACACTGCAGTTTCTGGTGAATGTCTCGATCATGGCTCCTACGGAAAGAAGTCCATCGATCTTTACCAGGTTGGCTCCAAGCAAGTTCACGCCTCCGATATTCGCAAGTTTTCCACTTCCGAAATATCCGGCAAATCCACCCGCAGCGCTTACCGCCAGGGAAGAAAGAAGATGCTCTACCGATACATTCCGGACTTCGCCCCCCGTTCCATGTCCAATGGCTCCGCCTGCATAGCTTTCCGTTTCATTTTCTGCTTTTACCATCAAACCATTGGTTCCGCCATCCAGTGTGACATCCTTTAATTCAAACCGCATGTAATCGGCTGCTCCGACTGTGCCATTTAAAACAGCAGTCGCACTGGTCATTGTTGCTTTTCCAAGCAGCCCGCCAGCATTTACAGCGGCTGTTACCGTCATTTTAGAAGCAGCTGTAACGATATTTTTATGCTCAAACAGTTCATACTCCAGTCCGGTCTTTTCAAGCATCCGGCTTAGATTCTTGGAAGTTGCCTCGCTGTCATCCGCAAGTTCTATAGTATCTGAAATCTGTACCGCACCGGCATATCCGACCAATCCACCGGCATATGTTCCGGATGCCTGTACGTTGATGGAATCTCCGGATACCTCGCAGCCTGTAATTACAGACGGGCGTAAACCGACCAGACTTAACAATTGGGCATCTGCTGATCCAGACAGAATCGCAGTTAAGAGTTTCTTTACGATATCAAGGAGTCCCTTATTTGCATCAATATCCGCTACATCACCAAGATCTGCTTTTCCAGTAAATCCGCCGACATAATCCTTGCCTTCCACGCTTCCAAGTCCAGATAGGCAGCAGTCAACCGCATAGCTGTTGCTCATGGCTCCGACAAAGCCGCCTGCATATCCACTTTCCGTACCTGTCAGTTCTGCTTTTACCTGAGCAACACCGTCCACTTTGCAGTTCAGTAGAATTGTATTCACCGGAAAATTCCCCATCACGTCAATACCAAGATTGCTTAACAGACCTGATATTACAGCGTTAGACGCTTTTCCAATAAAACCGCCAGAATAATCATTTCCTGTTATAGTTCCTGCATCTGTGACTGTGCAATTTTCCATTACAGCACCAATTGTTTCGCCAGCAAACCCACCCGTATACTGTTTTCCTTTTACTGCACGGTTTCCGTCATAAGAAACACTGCAGTTTGTAAATATTGGATTTACATAAGCAATCGGAAGCAGATCACCAACTTTTAAAACGCCTCCATTTAACAGGATCGTCAGAAGATCACCCAATCCCAGGAATGGAATCAGATTCAACAAATCAGTTAATGCCTTTACCAATCCACTCACTGCCGAAGTCAGAATTTCATATCTTGTCATACCTGCAGCATAACCTACAAAACCGCCGGTCCAGTTATTCGCATTGGAAACACCGCTTAGATTTTCAATCTTGCAGTCTGTAATCTGAACATTACCTTTTACAACTCCGGCAAGTCCTCCAGTTGATAATGATTGAGGATCCGGTTTTAATCCACTACTAAGACCAAGCAATGCAAGAATCGGTGTTAGTAACGTACCGATTAATGAAAAATCCTGATGAACTTTCGTTGCTGTTGTAGTAACAGACATGTTTGACAAAGTCAGATTTTTTACCGTAATCGGTGTTTCCGAAAACGTCAGATTGGCACTATACGGTGTACTGATACTTCGGAAAAATCCGATTCCATATTCAGATTTTTTGTTCGTCTGCTGTAAGTTTTCACTTTGTTTGATTGTGATATTGCTGATGGTAACGTTTTTGCCCTCTTCCATTCCAAGACGGCCTTCCATGTTACCCTGGAAGTTTTCGATCGGTGTCCAGTTCTCACTGGAAAGATCAATATCACGGAAAATGATGTAGTTGGCATCATCACTGTACTTATACTGGCTTACCGTTGTTGCGCCTGGAGAAGAAATATTGATATTCTTTGTTGCAGTCGTATCGTAAGTAAGTTTGTATTTTTTAATATCGTCCGGTGCTCCGCTTGCAGCAATCGGTTCAGGTTCATTCTCACCACTATCCGTTTCGCCGTCTGAATCTGACCCATTGTCACTGGAATTATCATCTGTCGTATCCGTACTCAGGCTTTGCGTCTGTGTATCATCTGTTTCTGGCACTGCAGCTGTTTCTGTACCTTCCAGCTTGCTGCCGACATATAAATAGCATTTTTTTGCATCTGCAATGGTAAGGCCATCCAGATGCTGCCGATCACCAAGCTTATGCGTGCCTGGATCATCTGCATATAACTCCGTTTCTGACCAGTCCATGGAATCATTGAACTTAATCAGATCTGCATCACCCGGATAATACAAAGTTGCAGTAACCCCATTTTCATCCGCAGATGTTTCCCAGCTATGCAATCCATTTATTCTTGTCTGGTAAACCTGCCAGATCGGCTCCGTTACATTTTTATCCGTGCCAATCGCACGAAGCTGTTGTTCATTTCCGATCAGGATGTAATCTACGTCATTGATTGTTTTTACGACCTGACCAAAATAGTTTCGTCCATCATACCGGTTATCATCCGGATAATACGCACTCATATCCGTGGATGCTGCCTGATAGTATGATACGTCCTGTATATCAACCCCAAAGGTTGATGCGATTACATAATTGTGTTCCTTTCCATAGGTTAAATGACTGCCATCTTCCAGTGTATATACCTGACCCATGCCAAAGGTATCCACCGAATAGTCTCCGGTCATAACCAATTCATTTTCACAATTTTCAGAATTTGCAAGGTAAAGTTGATAGATATTATGAAGATATATGGTATCGGTTTCTTCATCGTATACCCGCATATCTTCATCGTCATCAAGATATGGAATAATTGATCCAGAAAAGTCTTCCGGCACATTCCAGGTTTCTCCATCTGGAATGCTGATATCATTCATGATGTAATAATCTGCAAAAAGTGTATAGCCCAGATCATTCTTATCTGATCTGTTTGTGTTACGAGTTTCTAGCGAATCTTGTATGTCGTCCTCGTACGCGTCCTCATTGTCCTCATCAAAAGAGTCTTCATTTAAAATTTCTTCATCAATGATATCGTCCGTCGATATAGAATTCTCAGAATTTGTATATTGGATTTCGCTTCCTATTTGTGAAAGCTGTTTAAAATTATAAATGCATATCCTGCCGTCTATGGCATATGCCTGATGTGATGGCGGCACATTGGAATCTGTTGCCTTTACTGCATCAGAAGCAGAGGCATCCGATATGTTTGATCGATGGTCCTGGGAAGTACCCCCCCCTATTTTAGAACGCACGTTCGATATATCGTTTTCCCATTCATCGTCCGTACCGGTTAAAACAGATTCATTCAGATCTGAATCTGTCGCTCGGTGCGATCGCACTCCGTCAGACCACTCACTCATTTGCTTTTCAAGAAGCGATCCTAACTCTGCGCTTGCCTGTATAATATTTGTTTGTGTTCCCAAAATGGTACAGCATAACAACCATGCAATATCCCTTCGGACTTGCGTAGGACTGTACCATTTCGGTAGTTTCAAATGCTTTCTCATATGTATTACCTACGATTCTGTCTGCATTTTTCTGCAAGCGTTTATTGATAAATTTTATCTTATTACTTTTATAAGTGTATACCTATTAAAATGATTTGTCAATAATATGTAAATTTTTACGAACGAATGTGTGCCGGTTCATTTGCTTTTTAACATTTTTTTCAGACACAGAATTTTGTATCTCTTTATCAGGATTAGAAATCGATCGGTAAATGAAAGGCGGTGTCTGATCGGAATGTTTGCCGGCTCCCATCCGGCAAATGTATATCCCTTCTTTGTCGGTGTCGGCGGTGTGTACCCGTAATCTGCTGTTCCGTATCCAGATAAAGCACCAGTCAGACTTCCACCGTCCAGTTCATACACGATAGTTCCAATCTTTCCAGTCTGGGACCGGTCTCCTTCATCAGCCGGCCTTGCCGTCTGGTCACCTGCCTGGTTAAAATATACCGTATAGGTCTGGTCCAAAACGTCTTTCCCAAGCGTTCCATCACTGCCCGGAGTCAGATTGATATCCGACACTTCTGTCGACTGGATCGCACAGACGGTTACCACAATATCCTCCACATTTCCGCTTAAGTCGTTTTCGATGGCATTTTTCATTTTGACCTTCTGGAATAACTTGTCTGTTGTGGATCCTTTCGGAAGCGACTTGCGAAAGAATTATGGAAAGGATTAAGATAAATTTGGCAAAAAACGCAAAAGGGCTTTCCGAGCCTCTGAATCTGCCCTATAATCATGGAGTAAACTTACATGATATCGTTACAGGCATAAAAGGGAAAATATAAAGAATATGGAAAATAAAAGAACAATCGATCAGCAAAGTATGACAAATACAAGTAAATTCATCGCACGCATCCTGCGCCACCATCCGGAATCCATCGGAATTCAACTGGATGAACACGGATGGGCCCGTGTGGATGAACTAATCACCGGGATTGCAAAGACACAAAGCTTCGACATGGCGATGCTGGAAGAAATCGTACAGACTGACTCCAAGAAACGCTATTCGTTTAGTGATGACAAGACACGGATCCGGGCCAATCAGGGGCACTCCATTCCTGTTGATGTGGAATTGGAACAGAAAATGCCTCCGGATATCCTGTGGCATGGGACCGGTGAAAAATACGTCGGATCCATTAACAAAATCGGGCTGGTCCCGAAGTCCAGATTGTATGTCCACCTTTCCGGCGATCGCGATACTGCCCAGGCAGTCGGAAGCCGGCACGGAAAACCGGTCATATACCAAGTTGATGCCGGATCCATGGCTGCGGATGGATATCCGTTTTATCTGTCTGCGAACGGAGTCTGGCTTGTCAAAGAAGTTCCGGCCCGATATCTCACCATTATTGAATAAAAAATCAGCATGCCGCGGATCCAATTTCCAGACATGCTGATTTTCATTTATTCTTATTCTGTTCTTCATTTTTAAAGCAAATCACATCATTTGGTGTGCAATTCAGATATCCGCAGATCCGTTCCAACGTGATCAGTGTGATATTCTGACCTTTTCTGAGCCTGTCAAGCGTATGATTATCGAGGACTTTATCCTGCAATATCTTATATTGTGTAATATTCCGGTCACGCATCGTATCCCATAATGGACTGTAATCAACCATGTAGAAGTCCTCCCACGGTCAATCATAGCTGATTTTTCTTAAAATCAATATTGTGTATATATCCACTATGTTTTATACTGACCTCAAGGAGGTAACAACATGATGCAGGAATTTGATTATACGAATGTTTTAAAGGAAAATGAGTTTGCGGATATCGCGGATCGCCTGTCCCCAAATGAAGCGGCGGCAGCCATGGACGCGGTTCAAAGTCTGCGTGAGGAACAGGCTGGTCAGAAATCTCAGGATTTTAATCTCAGGATTTTAAAGACTGGTTTGATGCAGCCTTTTTGCCGATCCTTAAGAATTTTGCAGCACTCACCGGTTCCAGACTGAAAGTTGATCAGGATGCATGTCACGACATTACGGCATCGCTGATCAGCCAGCACGCCATTGATATTACGTCCAACGAAAAAATGATGCACACGGTTATCACTGCAGCTGATCACATCACCATCAGTACCGACTCCAGTGAGGTGGAACTTTCCCTCATCTTTGGATTCCCGGATGACGAAGAATAAGGAAACAGGGATGTACGGGTCGTTTCCGGCTCGACATCCCTGTTCTTATTCTTTTCCTGGTTTTTTGATTTCCTTAATATCTATCTTCCGGATTTTCTGATTCTTCTGCTGTCTTTGTTTCACTCGCCTGATCAGTTTTAAAGATCATCATTCTTTTGACTGCTTTTTCCTTCTCATAATGATCAAAGCAATCATGCCGATCAAGGATCCTTCCATTAGTATCAGATTCATCCATGTCATAGATTCATCCCCTGTTTTCGGTGTAGAATCGATAGATGATTCATCCGAAGTAGAATTTTCCTGGAGTGTCTCGGTAACTGTGTCCGTCTGCGTCTGCGTTTCTTCCTGACTGGATGTTTCCGTTGTTTCTGTGGTCGTACTCGTCTCGTTTGTTGTTACTGTCCGGGATTTTCTGCTGTTCGTCGAGGAACCTGAATCATCAGAATCATCCGAAGAATCCGAGCGGCTCGAATTACTCGGAGTCTGCTTGTTCGCATTGCTTGGAGAAGCAGGTTTTGTCGGATCTATCGTCCCTGGTTTATCCGTTGTTCCAGGCTTATCCGTCGTCCCTGGGGTGTCTGTTGTTCCGGATTCTTTTTCATATAACAGAGCAAACGGAGAAAATGAATCAACGGTAAATTTGACAAATTTCTTTCCATCAATGACCGCTGTTTCACATTCTTCATCTTCCGGAATACGGGTTGTCAGTAGATCATTGATATCCGCATTGCTTTCCCGGTCAAGACCTTTAAAGTGAACAATATGGAACTCTGAATCTTCTTTTGCATCTGCAGGGACCGGCCAGTAAATGTTCATTTTCTGGCCATCGGCCATTGTTACATAGGCATTGCCATTATGTGTATCAACCAGATCAAGATATCTGAACTGATAAGCATATTTTCCTTCCGCATTCTTGTTCTGATCCAGATAAGCAGTCAGGAGCGCATCATCAAGGCTGTGATCAACCAGCATTTTTACTCCTGACAGGTCTGCATTGACACCACTCTGATTGATAAAGTACTGCGTATCATTCTGCGCCGCTTCTACCAGCAAAACGTCTTTATTTTCCGGATCAACGCCTAGCTTAGTATAGGAAATCTCCCGATATGTCTGATCTTTATTTCCACGTACTCTTAAGCTTCCACTGTTTAAAATAACCGGATATGTTTGTATGCTTCCGTTAATCTGGATTGTGACGTTATAAAGCTTCGAATCCAGCTCTCCGAAATAGAAATCGACTTTATAATCACGGAACTGATCCGTTTCACTGACAGGGAATTTGGAATCTACGATAACGTTACCAGCTTTATCCGTAAACTGCATGCGAAGCGGTATCTGCTGATCCGTCCCGTCTATTTTACTTGGCATCAGTTTATAAATATAAACGTGCTGTCCATCAACACTTGTCTTGCTGCTATCCTCTTTTCCATATAGTTGCAAAGCCCAGTTCCGTGTTGTACTTCCAGAATCATCCTTATAAGTAAGGGCAATTTTATCACTAAGATCCTCTGGCTTTTCTTCCGTACTTCCAAGCTGTTCATTTAATTCATCCGGAAGAGTCAGATAAAATCCGATTTCCGGCAGATCGTTCGTAGCAAATTGACCATCAGAGCCAATTACACCCTCATAGCCATTACCGCCGACGTAAATGGTGATGTCCATCGGGGTAATCTCCACAGCATGCTTTCCGTACAGAACCAGGCTCTTATCATGGGGTGTCCCAGTCGGGACCTGCTTTAAGTAGTCTGTATTGGTAACGATTCTCTTATGATTCTGCTTAAAGTGGGACACATATGGCTCAGCATCAGCAACTGCATAATCCGTTCCATCATATGTAATATTTCCTGGAACTACAACGGCTCTTCCATCCCGCGATTCATCCAGTGTGGATGAAAGTTCATAGTCATGCATATCTTCCGATGCACCGACTAATGTTACAAAACGATTTGTTAAAATTCTGTTTCCAAATCCCTCGCATTTAATCCGGATATCTCCGTTGACGTCCGCACTTACGCCATTCAGGTACAGATCACCATCTTGATCAATTGCATTGCCATAATAAACACGTTCTGTCGGATCATCCTGCGTCGGATAGCCATCCTTAGCTTTGTTGTTCACAATTGTGCCGCCAAGTACATATGCTTCAGCTTTTTTCTTTCCAGTTATATCGGAATTGATTGAAATAGCACCACCCCAACCAGCTTCATTCTTCTCAATTGCACCGTCTGTCAGATAGAGCTTGTCACCGCGTCCTGATAAATAGATACCGCCGCCTTTGCTTCCAATATTTGTAGCTTTATTCTCAGAAATAGTACCGCCTGTTATTTCCAGATTATTGGTATAGTTTTCTGCATTATTGCTTTCTAAATAAATGGCACCACCACGACTTCTTGCTTTATTCTCTGTTATAGCAGCATCATCTGAAATCTGAATTTCTGCATTTCCCTGAAAATAAGCATCTGCAACATAAGCAGAAACAGCACCACCGCTGATAGCATAATTGTCTGATATGGAACCACCAGACATTTCAAAAACATTTGGAACGTTCGATGCTTTTGGCGCCCCAAGAATCGATATGGCACCTCCAAACGCACTGGCTTCGGCAGTAGCTGCATTATTCTTAATTTCTCCACCATTCATGATAAGCTTCGCCGGTTTATCGTAGGTTATGTCATAATCAGCTTTACATGCTCGAATCATAATGGCGCCGCCATGTGCACTTGCAGATCTGTCTACTCCGTTAATATTGTAAATATCTCCAACGGCTTTATTATTGCTTACTTCACCTCCGTTTATTACCATTTCACCGCTTACATATACTGCACCGCCCCATTCTGCGGAACAATTTGTAATTTTAGATCCATCCTCCATTGTCAGCGTTGCTTTGCCATCTACGACAATGCCGCCACCCCAGTCGTTGGATCCTGTAGTTCCATCTTGGTTGATTGCCCGGCCGTTTGTTACGGTCACTCCATCAGCAAGAGTCAGGCTGGCACCGGAGCAAACTCTCAGACACCGCATATCCTGATCCGCAGCATCTATCGTCAGATTTTCAAATACCATTTTCGTCTGGTCTGAGCCACCCGTTTCATCACCTATCTTGATCATATAATTGTCTTGCTTCGGCTTCGGTTTAATGGCACTTGAATATGTAATCGTATGTTTTTCATCACCAGAAATACTTTCCAGTGTCACAGACTTATCGCCAGTCAATATCGCCGGGCACTGCAATACAATATCAGAAAGCAAATAAATGGTACCTCCATTTTCAGCCAATTCATAAGCTTTCTCCAAAGTTTGAACCGCAGTGTCCGCGCTCGTACCAGCCTGAGAATCGTTTCCTCCTGCATCAAGATAAATTGCATCGGATACCTGAGCACCTCTTGCAAGCATCAACGGATCAATCTTTGTGTTCGAAGGTTGCATCGTTTCCTGTTTGGTTCCATTACTTCCGCTTGCCTTAGTTTCTGTGGCATTTCCAGGCGTTGCGATTCTTAAATCTCCAGTTTCGGGATTTTTTGCTTCTGCGCTGTCTTCATCTGTTGCTGCTACATTCCTCCGTTCTGTATGATCCTCAGCTGCAACGGCATTTCCATACATTAAAGTACATGCCATGCTGATCGACATTGCAAAAGCCAGCCAACGTTTTTTCATAATCCTTTTTTCTTCTTTCTTTTTTCTGCTGTATTCAGTCCTGAATTTTCTCTCGTCAACTCAGGACAAGTTTCTTATGATTTTTTTAATTCCCTCCTCTTTTTCTTAAGATTTATCTGGCGCTAGCCTTATACCCCCCCCCTTAGGTATTTTTTGTTTATAAAAATGGCCCAATTTGGTCAAGATTTAATGAAGCCACTTACGATAAATCTTTTATCTGCAAATTAACAATGCATTCTCTTATCGAGCGGCCATGCCAGAGTAAATCCATATCATTTCCGTTTAACTTAAGAAGTATTCAATTTACATACATATTACATTATATCACTATAATACTGTAAAGCAATAGTTTTCCCTTCCCTTTTTCGTAAGCGGCGGATTATTCGCATAATTTCTCTGATCCATAACTTTAAATCCGGATAAAGAAGGAACAATGAATGGATACGTCACCTCTCATTATGAGTCCCTGCCTCATGAGCCGACAGAGTGGTAACGACTTTGTATCATGTTCTACCCACATAAAATTCGACTTTGTGCCATGTCTATCTACATTGACATTATCTTCTGCGTGTGATTGATGAAAATGGAAGAGTCAAGACTGCAACTACTGATCAGATTGATACCGACTCCGAAGGTGGAAAAATTCGTGATGTGGCATACGATTCCAATTATCCATTAAAGTGCGTCATCGATTTTTATGCACTGAACATCAAACAGTTGACATACGAGAATGCGGACTCCGCAGAAATGAATCATCATGGCATGCGCAAACACAACAGCTATCTTATCAATAATGCTTATGTCATCAGCAAGTTGTCCGGCCAGCCTAATAATTTTCATGAAGACAGCTGATATACAGAAAAAGAAAGAACACCATATAACGCTGTTGTTGATGTGATCCGCAACTGGCTGACCCGTACGGAAGCGATAACGGACTGATTTCTCTCAAGCAGGATTGGCGTGAAGAGACAAACCTCGGCACCAAGCAGTCCTTTAACTACCATTTTGGAGAGTATATTACCTATTATTAAATCGTAACTACAAAATTACAACATCCCCCCCAAAAAAGAACAAGCGCCGGAAGACAGAAGTTGCCCCTGGTGCTTGTTTTTTATCATCCACTATAGAAAATCTGTGAGCAATCACATCGTTGTCAGGATATGTTTTCAGACACCATAGATTACATGATGTAAGTTCTTAGGTAATTATAAAAAGAACATACATGAATATGATGCTTTCCGGGCATGACATTTGTCCAAATCTGCAAGCAGAGTAAGCGAAAATCGTGAAGAAGTGACGACTTTGTGACAAGTTTACCTATATAATAATAGATGTATAAAAATCGAGAATCATTTGCATAATACCAACTTTGTGATATTTTCGCCTATATGATGACGACTTTGTGACAAGTCCACTTACATTTACCAGCTTTGTGATATTTGCAACGCAAAAACGCCGACTTTGTGATATTTGCAACGCAAAAAATGTAGGTGAAATTTGTCACAAAGAAAAAAGGAGTCCTATAAAATCAAGGTTTCTCCCTTACAACTTTGTGACAAAAGTACCTACATTGACAGCTTTCAAAACAAAAAATGCCATAATATATTGTCGATGTAGGTAAACATGTCACAAAGATGTAGGACACTTATCACAATCACATGGAAATCCCGCTTTTCTACTATTTTTTCGGAATTATAATTCCTGCCTTTTTATTTGCAAACATGTCAGTCCTCCTCGTATCCTAATATAAAAATAATGCCGCATTATGCCAGTGCTAATAATACGACATTATCTTTCAATACCCTATATGAAAATTTTATGATTTAATAGACGTCGTTCCATTTGCCGAATATGATCGTCCGTATTAATATTAGAATTACTGCTTACTGCACGACATATTGCATCAATCAATGTAATACAACCGGTATAACAGGGAAAATAACTTCCTGAGTTTGTATCACTTTGAAATACGACATCCGCATAAGGGTATGCTGGTGATAAAACCGTATCAGTAATCAAGGCAATCGGTCTTTATGCCAAACAAAGGCAAACTACTTCTATTAGATTTCCCAAAGCTTTTATTATTAAACACATTTACGCTATAATAGGAATTATTCAATATTACTTTTTTTCTCCAGGACATAATTATCATTATCACCGGTTAGCGGATCGCTGCCTATGGTAATCAATGGTATGCTGTTGGTTTGCCATTTTTCATAGATGGCTTTAAAATTCTGTGTTTTGATTAATAAATCCTGCTTATTATCCTCTGAAGTATGTATCGAATCATATGGCAGTTCCTGTGTCTCTAATATTTCTTTCTGGCCCTTCTGATTAAAGGAAAATATTTCAAAATGGTAATTTCCTATGCCATTCCATATCTCAGGTGTATACTGTAGGATATAGTTTTTATGGTCAACAACAGTTAAATAGTACCAACGCCATCCAGCATGGTTATCAGAGGCATGGTCTTTATATATTACAATAGGATTGCCATCTATTATAGCATATATTTCCAATGTGATTTCCAAGGCATCCTGGCTTATAACAAGTAACTCATCATTACCATCATGTGTTAAATCTACCATAAGAGTTCCTGCAATATTCTCTTCGGGATAACGTGATAAAATATCCTCGAAAAAATTATATTGGTTATTTTTCGTGGCAATAAGAAAACACCCTAATCCCAAAAGTATCATACATATAAAAATCAAAATCTCAAACTTTGTTTTTTTCATTTTTCCCTCTTGCTGTGAAGTTCAAAGTTATGTTTAATTTATACTAAATAATTGGTGAAGCCATTATTGATATCATCTACCGTATAGGTTTTAGATTCCCCCGCCTTTTGATCTGCAAAAGAGGTGGATGAATAGGCAGACAAGAGGAATAGTGTCATGCTGCAGAGTACCAGAAATCTTTTTTTCATAGAGTGCTCTCCTTTTCATTGTTTAGTATGTCTCGTTACTTAGTGTGCAGTGCTAGTTATCTACATGGGACATATCCATTGGAATCATCTCCTTTTCAATATTCGTTAATCCTTTTGTTTTCATATGTTATATGAAACAAACTTTCCTATTCATTTTCCAAAAAATATTACGCCCATGGTTATCAGCACGAAAATGATATATCTTATTTTAATTTTCTCCTTGCCCATACTGCCTCCTGTCTTGGTGCAGTCCGCGTTACTCTTTCTTTTTTTTGAATTATATTATCAAATTGTACTGTTTTCAATACACTTCTTCATATCTTCATAATTCGTAATATATTGTTTATATTTTAGTTAATTATCTGTGATTTTTTCTCTTATAAGCATCCAAAAAATTTTCCTTTCAATCCACTCCCGCCATATTTTCTTCAGCGTATCCAATTATCAGCGCAGAACTGCCTCCTCGATTCAATTTTTATTAATTCTTTTTCTTCACTTTCGTTATCGGCAACTCATATCGGGCATCCGGCATATAGGAAACTGCCGATTTTACCGGCGTCACAAACAGACGATCCCGCTGTAATCAGATTTATATCCTTCACCTCCGATTCAATATATCATATTTAGTATAACATTTAATTTTTGTACATAGAAAAGAAGGAAAAGCGGATTATATCAAAGTATCTATTTCTGGGAAAAAACCAATGTAGCGGCGAGCGCTTTCCTAGTTAGTAAAACAAAAGCTGTGTGAGCCCTTATAAACCAGTACTTCGGAGATGGTTCATTTTTCGCTGAAGAAAACTATTTAAAAATTACACTGATGAACGTTGGTGCAATATTCCATCCTACGCCATTACTTCTTAATTTTGCAAGATTCGATGTTCTTTTAGAGGGGAAAAATGGAACATTAACGGTTTACCTACTTGGTGACGACTTTGTGACATATTTACCTATATATGACGACTTTGTGATAACCCGACCTACATATTACGGCTTTGTGATATATTGTACACAAAAAATGTAGATAGTACTTTACACAAAGAAATCAAAAATTGCCGTAAGCACTAGGTTTCTTCATTACGACATTGTGATAAGTTTACCTACATTGACAGCTTTCAAAACAAAAATGCCATAATATATCTATCATTCATTTATTCAGCACACTAAATCTAAATAAAGCAAGCACCTTCTCTCCAGCCGCATTCCAGTCTTTCTAGACCCCTGATGTGCTGTAAAGAAGGTGCTGCACATGATCCGCACAAAAATGTTCATCACAATCATCAAATCAATTTCATACAGATCAAATTATTTAAAATTACTTTTTAGTCCCCAGAACCAGACAAATCGGTTAATTCCCAGAACTACATTCCATTAATCCAGCAGATTTCTATAATACGGCCAGTTCGCGTTCATCACGCCAATTGTAACATTGTTCGCGGAACCCGTCTCATGGACACACTGGATCTGTCCGTTTGAGGTGAATCCAAGGAACATGATCACGTGCGGCGTTGATCCGGTGATCACGACGATGTCACCAGGCTTCAGATCCTGACGTTTTACCTGACGGCCAAGCGTCTTTAAGCCCTCCGTGCCTTCATACGGCAGGTGTGTTCCCGTAACGGACCAGTATACCCAGTTGACCCATCCGGAGCAGTCGAGTCCCTTTAAGATACGTCCTTTGTGATCCGGGATCGTGACAGAACCGAAATTGTTGCCGGTGTAATTCTGGGCGCTGGCTTTTCCGCCCCAGTAATACGGGACTTTTCCGACAGACTGGAGTGCATACCGGATAATGTCCTTTCTCGTCTCCGACAGATCTTTCGGAAGTTTGCTCATGTAGGTGTCGATCTCAGCAGTGGAAAGCGGCGCTCTCGTTCCCTCCACGACTACGTTTAATCCGTAAGTCGCTGTCCAGTCCTGACGGTTGATATGGCTTACGAAAGAAGTCATTCTGCGGTTCCAGCCTTCCCATCCAGTTCCGTCTGCGGTTACTGATGCAGTCTCTCCCACCGCATTTCCCGCATCATCGATGCTGTAAAGGTTTGCGCTCTCGCTGAGGGTCCGGATGATCGCCGTGATCTTAAGATCGACATGTCCCGGGCAGATCAGCGCATGGGAAGCGGCCGCATGGACGGTGTACTGCTCCGCTGTTTCAGCTTGTTCATCAGAAACAGGGATGAGCTCCGGATCGGTTTCTGGCTCCTCACTTTCCGCGGATGCTGCTATCTCCGCAGGTGCTGCAGTTTCCGCGGCCGCATGGACGATATAATCGGAGCTTGCATCGGAATCTCCGTTGTCACTGACACGGATAACCTTTACCGTGGTCTCTTCCGCTGCCTCAGAAGAAGGTGCTGTTGTCTGCGGCGCTGTCTCCGCCTGTGTCGAAGGTGCCGCTGTCTGCGGTGTTGTCTCCGGAGCTTTTGTCGTCTCAGCCGCTGTAGTGGAATCTTCCACACGGACGATCGTCGTCTTCTTCTTCGTCTCCTGGATCACGCTCTCCGCTGTCTCAGCCAGGGAATCCAGGGCACTCGTGGTCGACTCCTTTGTCTCAGCTCCTTCTGTGTGGTTTGCAGCTGACGGCGGTACCGTTGTTGTCTCAACTGCCGTTGTGGTGCCTTCCGACGCCCCCTGCGCGGAGGAGGCGGACGAAGAGCTGCCGCTGTAGCTCTCCCCGTTCACGGAAACCGTGTCTCCGGCCTGGTCGATGACCTCATCTCCTACATCTGTCCGGATCTCGGTATCGATATTCCGCCCGGATACGAATGTATCCTCTCCTTCCAGCTCAGAATCTCCCTCTTCCGCGGACGCGTTCGGATCCACACAGCCATCACAGTAGTAGACGTTTCCCAAAGTTGCCTGGTAGGAATGTGATTTTGTCCAGAGATCATTGACGTAGGCACGGATCGAATCAAGGTCCGTGATCCCGTTGTAATAAGCATATACACTCGCCATGGAAAGAATGTCCTGGGCATTGGAGACCGCGGATGTGACCTCTCCGTCTCCGTTGTAGAACGTGATCTTTACATTCTTAAAATGTTCCACATACCAGGTGGACGGATCATTTTTATTCTGGGTCTTTGATGTCGGATTGTACTGTCCGAGAACGGAGGATGCCTTGCGTCCAAAGGCAGGCGCCAGCTTTACCGGTGCCGTATTTGCCATATCGTAGATCGCAGCAAACCATTTGGAATCCTTCTGGATCAACTCCTTCATCAGGATCTCCGCATAGCTTGTCTCCGATCCCTCTGCGTACATATTTGCGAGATTTAATTTATACGGGGCCGGAGCATCCGGGTCGATCTCCGCTGTGGTCTCCTCAGTCTCTCTCTCTGTCGGATCCTCGAGGATATCAAAGGTCTCCGGTTCTGTGATCCTCTCTGTACTGATCTCAGCCGGGGCGGCCACCGGAATATACGGCACCATCGCGGAAAACGCGATACAGGTGCACAAAGCCATCGCCAGAAGCGGTCTTGCATTCTGTCTGCGCGTCACCCAGCGCATACAGTCCGCCGCGATCTTTTCGACCTGTTCACGGATCTTTTCTTTATCGAAAGGTAATTTATGAAAATCTAAATGGTCTTTGAACTTCATTTTCGAGCGTACATCTCCTGCATTATGTAAATATAACGGTGTAAGTATAACATATAGAGGAAGGAAAATTGTTTAATTTTTTTTTAATTTTTCTCATCCCGCCGATACACCAAAACCAGTCACCAATTGACTTTCCTGACATTTAATACTATAATCCTATCAAATTGGCTCTGCCTGGAAACAATGAAAACAGATTCTTTCATCAGGAAATGGAGATGATATATATGTGTGGAATTATCGGATACTGCGGTCCTTTAGATGCGCAGACAGTATTGCTAGACGGCCTTACCCAGCTCGAATACCGTGGTTATGACAGCGCCGGGATCGCCCTGTTTGATGAGAACTCAAAGATCCATTTTATCAAAAAAGTCGGAAAAGTTGCCGCTCTCCGCAAGGTGTGCGAGGAAAATCCGGTCGTGTCCCACTGCGGGATCGGTCATACCCGCTGGGCAACGCACGGCGGCGTCACCAGTGAAAACGCCCATCCGCATGTTGCAGGGAAGGTGACGATGATCCATAACGGCATCATAGAAAACTATCACGCCCTGACGGAAAAATACCACCTGGAAGGAAAACTTCACTCCCAGACGGACACGGAAGTTGCCGCAGCAACCTTAAACGAGATCTACAACGGTGACCCGATCCCGTCGATCCGGAAATTTTTAAACCGGCTGGAAGGCTCCTACGCCTTCTGTATCATGTTTGAAGACCGTCCCGGCGAGATCTATGCGGTGAGAAACGTAAGTCCGCTCGTAGCGGCTTACACGGCTTCAGGCGCCATGATCGCTTCCGACCTGACCGCACTTCTCCCGTACTCAAAGAAATACTTCGTTGTTCCGGAAGGAAAGATCGTACAGCTCACCGCCTACCACGCTGATCTCTACGAGCTTGACGGCACAAAGACTGAGCCTGAGATCCTGGAGGCATCCTGGAACACGGACGCTGCCATGAAAAACGGGTTCCCTCACTTTATGATGAAGGAGATCCACGAGCAGCCGGAAGTGTTAAAGAAAACGATCCTGCCGCGTCTCACAAAAGGTCTCCCGGATCTCACCGACGAGAAGATCCCGGATGAGCTCTTAAAACGGATCACAAATATCCGCGTCATCGCCTGTGGAACTGCCATGCACGCCGGGATGGTCGCAAGAGCCCTGATCGAGCCACGTCTCAGGATCCCGGTCACGGTGTCCATCGCCTCCGAGTTCCGCTATGAGGAGCCGCTGATCGATGACTCCACGCTCACGATCGTGATCTCCCAGTCCGGCGAGACGATCGATACCCTGGCGGCGCTGCGCCTCGCGAGAGAATGCGGCTCCACCGTGATCTCGGTTGTAAATGTAAAAGGTTCCACGATCGCCCGCGAAAGCGACTATGTGATCTACACGCATGGAGGCCCTGAGATCGCCGTGGCGAGCACGAAAGCCTACACGGTACAGATTGCCGCCCTCTATCTTCTTTTCTGCCGTATGGCGCTTATACGCGGCGTATACACGGAAGAACATGCAGAGCAGTTCATGAGTGACCTCTTAAACTGTGCCACCTCCATGGAGACCATGATCCGGGAGGAAAATACGATCAATGAGATCGTCACCCATATCGTAAACTACCCGGATGTCTTCTTTATCGGCCGCGGAATGGACTACGCATTCTCCCTGGAGGGCGCGTTAAAGCTGAAAGAGATCTCCTACATTCATGCGGAGGCTTACGCAGCCGGTGAGTTGAAGCACGGAACCATCGCTCTGATCACAGACCATGTTCCGGTCATCGCGATCGCGACCCAGAAGCATATTTTCGCAAAGACGATCTCGAATATCCGCGAGGTGAAAGCGCGAGGTGCTTATGTGATCCTCCTCGTCACGGAAGATACCGCTGTCGACGAGGGCATTGCAGACGTGATCATTCGCATTCCAAGAGAAGATGACAAATTCACCGTGTTCCCAATCGCCATTGTCCTTCAGCTCATCGCCTACTACGCTTCCGTCCAGAAAGGTCTTGATGTGGACCAGCCGAGAAACCTGGCAAAATCCGTGACGGTGGAATAAGTAAAACAAGTTTATACAAAAAACCACCGGTTCAGGCAGATACATCCTCGCCCGGACCGGTGGTTTTTTTACGCTTTATTCTTCTTTTTTGTCCATTCTGATCCTTCTGTACGTTCGCCGGATGGCTTCCGTCAGAACCACTATTTCTTATAAGCGCCCTTGATCTTCGCAAATTCCTGGATCATCTTCACAACTCCGTCATATCCGATCTTGCTGCTGTTCATGCAGAGATCATAGCTCTTGGAATCGCCCCAGCGCTTGCTGGAATAATAGTTATAGTAACTGGAACGCTTTTTATCGGTCTTGATCATGAGATCCTTCGCCTGAGATTCCGTGATCTTATGGCGCTCCATCAAAGTCTTGATCTTCACATCCTCATCAGCTGTAATAAACACGGATACTACGTTCGGATAATCAGCCAGCGCGTAGTCAGCGCAGCGTCCGATAATTACGCAGGATTCTTTATTCGCAAGATTTTTGATCGTATCAAACTGCGCAAGGAAGATCTTATGGTTGATCGGCATATCCATATATGCAGAGTTCGTATATCCAAGGGAATACGTATCCATTACCAGAGAATATAAGAAACTGCTCGTCGGTTTCTCGTCATGGGTCTCAAACAGCTCTTTGCAGAGACCGCTCTCTTTTGCAGCCAGATTCAGGAGCTCTTTGTCATAACATTTTATACCGAGTTTTTCTGCTAACGCCTGCCCGATATGTCTTCCTCCGCTTCCGCATTCTCTTCCGATCGTAATAATAAGGTTATCACTCATATGCCACAGCTCCTTTCTGTCATCAAGCTTTCTGATATCTGTATTATATAAAAATTTCAGACAATATGCAAGAGTTATTCCATAATTTTTCCGAATTTTTGTATCAGTATATGCAGAAAGCAGAATACCCTGCTGCCTGTGCAATGAGTGAAACTGACAAATCCCGCTCAGGATCCGTTATCTGGGCAGCTTCCGCAAAAGCTCCTCAAAATACTCCGGAAGCGGCGCCGAAAATTCCATATATTCCCCTGTCCGCGGATGCACAAAGCCGAGGATCCCCGCATGCAGCGTCTGTCCCTGAAGCTTGTACGGACATTTTGCCGGACCGTATACGGCATCGCCCAAGAGCGGATGTCCGATGCTCGCCATATGGACGCGGATCTGGTGAGTCCTTCCCGTCTCCAGCCGGCACTCGATATGGGTGAAATCCTTGAATCTCGCGATCACCCGGTAATGGGTCACCGCGGATTTTCCGTTATTGTAATTGATCGCCATCTTCTTCCGGTCTTTCGGACTTCTTCCGATCGGCGCGTCGATCACGCCCTCATCGTCCTTTAAAACGCCGTGAACGATCGCCTGGTAGCGGCGGGTGATCGAATGTTCTTTCAGCTGCGCCGCGATGGAATTGTGGGCGAGATCATTCTTGCAGGCGATGATGACGCCGGTCGTGTCCATATCGATCCGGTGGACGATCCCCGGGCGCAGAACCCCGTTGATCCCGGAGAGATCTTCCTTACAATGGTACATCAGCGCATTCACCAGAGTCCCTGTGTAATGTCCTGCTGCCGGATGGACCACCATGCCCTTCGGCTTGTTCACCAGGATCACATCGTGATCCTCATATAAGATATCGAGCGGGATATCCTCCGGAACGATCTCCGGCTCCACAGCCTCTGGCACCTCGAAGGAGATCGTATCCCCCTCTGCCGCCTTGTAGCTCGCCTTCACCGGGCGCCCGTTTACCATGACTTCCCCGGATTTTAACAGCTTCTGCAGAAACGAGCGCGACAGATCTTCATACTGTTCCGCAAGGAACTTGTCGATCCGGTCTCCAGCCGTCTCCTCGGTCACAAAACATTCTTCTCTCACTGCTCATTCTCCTTTTTTGATGAGAGGAAGGAAAGCTCATCCTCCTTGTAGAAAAAGCCGATCAGCAGGATCAGAAGTCCGGCCGCGCAGACCACGTAGCAGTCCGCCACGTTAAAAATCGGGAAGTCGATGAGGCTGAAATAGAAGAAATCCACCACGAATCCCCGCACCGCACGGTCGATCAGGTTTCCGACAGCTCCGGAAAGAAGAAGGATCATGGCGATATAAAGAGGCAGGTACCGGCTTCCGGACGGAAGTTTTGCCACAAAGACAAGGACCGCGATCACAACGGCCGCAGCCACCAGGAAGAAAAACCACTGTTTTCCCTGGAGGATCCCGAAAGCCGCTCCCCGGTTTTCCGAGTATAAAAGCTCAAAGACTCCCTTGATGAGCACCAGCGGTCCGTTGACGCGCAGCGTGCTATAAGCCATACTCTTCGCCCACTGGTCCAGGGCGATGAGCAGGGCAGAACAAACGGCAAGAATGCCGTAGCGTTTTCCGATCGTATTCATAAAACACTCCTATCTGAAAATGGCTGCAAGGGCGCGCTCCATCTCCTCTTTTGTGACGGTCCGGTCGATGTAGGCATGTCCCACACGGTCCAGAAGGATGAACTTGATCACGCCGGCCTCCATCTTTTTATCATTTTTCGTCGTCGCGATCACCTCCTCCGGATCGAGACCGGAAACAGATATCGGAATGGAGAAATACTCCATCAGAGCTTGGTATGCGTCGATCTCATCCTGGTTCACAAGACCGCGCTCCTTACAGATATTCATGGCTGCAAGGGCACCGACCGCAACACAGTGACCGTGGAGCATCGTAAAATTCTTTAATTTCTCGATGGCATGCCCCAGCGTATGGCCAAAGTTTAAGGTCGCACGCTCATTCTGCTCGGTCGGATCGATCTCAACGACCTCACGTTTGATAAAATCGCTTCCCTGGATCAGAAGTTTTAATGTATCCGCATCCTTTGCGAGGATTTTTTCTTTGTTGGCCGCGATCCAGTCAAAGTATTCCCGGTCACGGATCAGGCCATGTTTGATGACCTCGCCCATACCGCCGGAAAACTGGTTGTCCGGAAGTGTGCGCAGAACGGACACGTTCGTGTATACAAGTTTCGGCATATGGAAGGCGCCGACCATATTTTTGTAGGAATCAAAATCAACCCCCGTCTTTCCGCCGATCCCGGAGTCCACCTGGGATAACAGGGTTGTCGGGATCTGGACAAAATCAACGCCGCGGAGATAGGTAGCTGCGACAAAGCCGCAGAGATCGCCCGTAACGCCGCCGCCCAGTGCGACGAGAAGATCTTTCCGGTCATAGTGGTTTAAGATCAGATGTTCATAAGCTCCCTGGACCGTCTTTAAATTCTTGTTCGCTTCCCCTGCCGGGAACACATAGGAAGTCACCTCGCGGCAGCAGCCGGAAAGGATCTTTGTCACCCCATCGAGATAGATGTCAGCGACATTGGAGTCCGCGATGATGCAGATCTTCTTCTTTTCGGTGCCGAGAACGGAGATCTCCTTTGCAAGGGAATCAAACGAGTCCTCAAGGACAATATCATAAATAGTCTTCCCGTCCATGTGGACCGGGATCCGGTTTACATGTTCTTTGATCATAAGGATAACCTCCTATTTGTAGCGGTACACCACAACGGATGTACGCCCCTTTTTCGTAAGATTTCCCGGCTCTCCGAACCGGAATTTTCCGATCCCGCGGATCGACAGGATCTCTCCTCCCCGCAGGTTTAACGATACATTTGTGCAGACAGCTCCGTTTACGGAAACCTTCTCACCTTCAATATAGACTGCCGCCTTTGTTCTGGAAAGTCTCGCGCACAGTGCGACGACGGAGTCCAGGCGGACCGAGCTCACCGTTCCGGAAGTCTCCTCCGTCTCCGGTTCCGGGAGATCCGAAAAATCCGACGTGATCTCTGTGATAACAGAAGTGTGCCGGATCATCGTGAGGTTCTCCGCAAGGTATCTGCTCATCTTTTCCATGACAAAAACCCAGGCATTCCCCTCCTGCAGAACAATATCTCCGATCATGGACCGCTCGATGCCGAGATTCATGATCGCACCGAGATAGTCCCTGTGTGTCAGCTCCTCCGCAAAGCGCCGGTTCGCGGGCGCGATCTTTAAACACACAAACGGCGGAACGTAGAGTTCCTCCTCGTAGGACGCCAGAAAACATAAAACCTTCCGTTCAGACATCGGAAAGCCGCCGGAAAGTACGAACTTCACCGGCGGCAGCGTAGCCGACATATTCTGGAAGACAGTCTGTTCTGCAAGTGTCAGAAAATCTGTGTGAAGCGGGATATCGCGGGAGTAAGCGTTCTGCGCCAGTTCCTGGATCCGCTTTTTAAAAAGCTGTTCTTCCTTTTCCATATCGATCCTTTTTACAGATGAATGTTGAGTCCGGATACGTCTAAGTTTCCTCCGGAAAGAAGATCCTGGAAGTCACCGGACAGTTCAACGGACTGCGGGGTCGCAATAAAAATGTAATTGGAAATCTTCTGGAGATTTCCGTTCATGGAATAGGTGGATCCGGATGTGAAATCGATGATCCGCTGTGCGGTCTCGGTGTGAATCCCCTCCATGTTAAGGACTACTGCCTTTCCGGCAAGCAGATAATCGCAGATCTCCTTTGCGTCATCCAGGGATGTCGGTTTGATCAGAGAAACCTCCATCCCGTTTCCGCGGCGCATCGGAACGACTTTATTGTTGTTTGTGGCGCGAGGTAAGAATCTCGGTTTCTCCTCCTCATAATCATCCAGATCATCGGCTGCCTGTTTCTTAAAAAGGCTCTTTCGTGCCGGTTTTTCATCCTCATAATCGTCATCTAAGAAGTAATCGTCATCTTCATCGTCGTTCAGACGCATCGTATCCATAATCTTGCCTAAAAAGCTCATATCTAGTTCTCTCCAATCTATCTGGAACCAAAGATTCCGGTCCCTACTCTAATCATGGTTGCACCTTCCTCAACAGCCACCTCGAAGTCGCCGGTCATACCCATGGAAAGCGCAGTCATAGTACCATTATCAATGTTTTTACTTTTGATGTCAACATATAATTGATATAATTCTTTAAAATATTTTCGATTTTCTTCCGCGTCTTCGACGTTCGGAGCGATCGTCATCATTCCCTTTACGCAGACATGCGGGAATGCCTGGATCTCTTTCAGGTTCGGGATCACATTCTCTAAGAACATGCCGAATTTGCTCTCCTCCCTCGCAACGTTGACCTCGAGGAGCACGTTTGCGATCATATCACGCTTCGCCGCTTCCTTCTCGATCTTCTCTGCGAGATGGACACTGTCACAGGAGTGGATCAGGACCGCCTTATCGATGACCTGTCCGACCTTGTTTGTCTGGAGATGTCCGATCATATGGAATCTCGCATCCTCCGGGATCTGCGGACGTTTTTCCGTGATCTCCTGCACCTTGTTTTCACCGAAATCACGCTCCCCGGCCTCATAAGCTTCCATCAGCATGGAAACCGGCTTCGTCTTGCTGACGGAGATCAGGGTAACTTCCTTCGGGTCTCTTCCCGCACGAAGGCAGGCCGCATTCACGCGTTCTCTCACATTTTTTATATTCTCTGCAATTGACATGATAAAACCTCCTACTGATAGATGATCATTCCGTTTCCGGTCACGGCATTCGCGTCAAGGACAATGTGGTCGTAGACGGACAGACCGTAGTCCGTTCCCTTTTTGATCGTGTAATATTCATCATTCGAAGAAAGAATCTCAATTCTCCGGAATACCGTATAACCGCGGTTGATATTGTAGACACCCTGTACAGACTGGGTCATCCCGATCTGATAGCGCTCCCCGGAATCATCCTTCGTTAGGAAGTCCCCGGCTTTCAGCTCGCTGTTTTCCCCGGCGTCCACGTAATAATATTCGTCATCCGCATAGTAGATCGTACACGGAGTGACAACTCCCACCGTCTTTCCATCCGCATATGTCTCCTTCCGGAAACCGCTCTGAGAGACTGTCGAGGTGTCGGAAGAGTCTTTCTTCCCGCTCACATAGTAGTCTTTCGGGATCACATAGAACGTCACATCGGTCACGGAACTTCTCGGGATCTTGAGTCCGCGCACTTCATCCGTCACGATCTCAAAGTCCACATAGCGGTCCGATACAAACTGCTCCATATATTTGGAAAAATCGAGTTTTCCGTATGTTTTTCCGTCTCCTCCAGTCACGGTGGAGAATGCCCCCGAAGTCTCCAGGTCACGCCCTGTAAACTTTACTGTCAGGGATGTCTTCCCATTATAAGTGGTAAGATCTTCATCGGAAAGTGGAAATACGATCGACCAGTCCTCGGAGGTAATGATCTTATAAGCCGGAGCGCCCGTCTCCACGAGCTGCCCGGAACGGATCCCGGATTTTTTATAGCTGCTCTTGTCAAACATCTCAGCAGTCACCTGGTTTGGTGTCAGAGTCTCCATCGAATCAATGGAGTACGAAACAACACCGGCCACATCGGACCGCACCTGGGTAAAGTTCCCGCCGAGTTCTGAGATCGCGCTGTCCAGATTTTTCAGTGTATCCACGCTGACATACTCCAGGACTTCTGAATCCAAGGTATTCTTTGTATCATAGACTTCACGGAAATCCTCGTTGGTGAATGTCTGGCTGAAGCTCGACAGCTGTTTTTTTAAAGAAGCAAGATTCTCCTTTGAGAGCGCGACCGATCCGTCTGTTTTCTCCGCGAGCAGAGCCGAAAGTGTTCCGGTCTCATCGATCGAGTAGACTCTTGTGCCGACGGCTGCTCTCTTTCCCTCACGCATATAGAAGTTGATGTTTCCGGCACGGTCCGTATATTTCGGCTCCTCCGTCCGGAGAATGATCCCGGTGTGCCTCGTATCATTTACGATACTGCCTTCCACAACTTCATAAAACTCCACCTTGTCCCTGCGAAGGTAGGTATAGAGATAAAACGCCATATATAAGAAAATGAGGGCAAAAATGATCATGCCCACATTGATATTCAGGGGCCGGCGATAACGAACGACTTTCCTGTTCTTTTTCTTCGCCAATTGATAAAACCTCCCAACGGTCATATTCCGCTTTATGATACCATCATTCAGAAAAAAGTTCAAGCGGACAGACAAAAAAGCAAAAAAAAGCCGGTCCACGGAAAATTCCGAAGACCGGCCTGCAATTTATCTCTGGATCGAGATTATTTCTCTTCTTCTTTCTTTACTTCAACCGGACGGTTGATGCGTGCTGTGATCTCAGCCTTGATATTTGCGATAAATACATTCAGATCCTCTGCACCCTCATCGCCTTTGAAGCGGCTTCTTACGGATACGGTTCCGTCTGCCTGCTCCTTCTGTCCGACAACTAACATGTACGGGATCTTCTGACCCTGTGCCTCACGGATCTTGTATCCGATCTTCTCGGAACGGAGATCGATCTCGGCGCGGATATCCGTTGCGTCAAGAGCTGCCTTGACGGATTTTGCGTACTCCTCGTATTTCTCGGAGATCGGAAGAACCTTGACCTGAACAGGTGCAAGCCATGTCGGGAATGCACCTGCAAAGTGCTCGATCAGGATACCGATGAAACGCTCGATGGAACCGAAGCATACACGGTGGATCATGATCGGTCTGTGCTTCTCACCGTCAGCTCCGATGTACTCGAGCTCGAAACGCTGCGGAAGCTGGAAGTCAAGCTGGATCGTACCGCACTGCCATGTTCTGCCGATCGCATCTACCAGATGGAAGTCGATCTTCGGACCGTAGAATGCGCCGTCGCCTTCGTTGATCACATAGTCGAGTCCGAGATCATCAAGAGCGCCCTGTAAGGAGCTTGTTGCGAGCTCCCAGTCCTCGTCGCTTCCCATGGAGTCTTCCGGTCTTGTGGAGAGCTCTACATGGTACTTGAAGCCGAACAGGGAATATACCTGGTTGATGAGGCCTGCTACATTCTTGATCTCGTCGCGGATCTGCTCCGGAGTCATGAAGATATGTGCATCATCCTGTGTGAAGCAGCGTACACGCATAAGACCGTGAAGCTGACCGGATTTCTCATGACGGTGAACGATACCAAGCTCGCCCATACGGAGCGGAAGGTCACGGTAGGAACGCGGCTCGGAAGCATAAACAAGAACGCCGCCCGGGCAGTTCATCGGTTTGATCGCGTAATCTTCGCCGTCGATCACAGTTGTATACATGTTATTCTTATAGTGATCCCAGTGACCGGATGTCTCCCAGAGGCTTCTGTTTAAGATGATCGGTGTGGAGATCTCTACATAACCTGCTTTTTTATGGATCTCGCGCCAGTAATCAAGCAGTGTATTCTTTAAGATCATTCCCTTCGGAAGGAAGAACGGGAATCCAGGACCTGCATCGCTCATCATGAAGAGACCGAGCTCTTTGCCGAGCTTTCTGTGGTCACGCTTCTTCGCCTCTTCCATCATGGTAACGTAAGCTTCCAGGTCTTCCTTCTTTGCGAAAGCTGTCGCATAGATACGTGTGAGCATCTTGTTCTTTTCACTTCCGCGCCAGTAAGCACCGGCGATGTTCATGAGCTTGAATGCCTTGCCGACTTCCTTTGTGTTCATGAGGTGCGGGCCTGCACAGAGGTCTGTGAACTCGCCCTGTTTGTAGAAGCTGATGATCGCATCTTCCGGAAGATCCTCGATGAGCTCTACTTTGTACGGCTCATTCTTTTCTTTCATGAGTTCGATTGCCTGTGCTCTCGGAAGCTCGAAGCGCTCTAACGGAAGAGCTTCTTTGATGATCTTCTTCATCTCAGCTTCGATCTTTGCGAGGTCATCGGATGTTACCGGCTCATCGCGGTCGATATCGTAGTAGAAGCCGTCAGCGATGGACGGACCGATCGCAAGCTTTGTCTCCGGCCAGAGTCTCTTGATCGCCTGAGCCATCACATGGCTTGCTGTGTGGCGGAGTGCTGCAAGACCTTCCGGATCCTTTGCTGTGAAGATATTTAATGTGCAGTCCTTGTCAACGATCGTGCGCAGATCCTTTACTTCTCCGTCGATCTCTGCGACACAGGCCATTCTTGCAAGGCCTTCGCTGATATCTTTTGCGATGTCGATGACAGCCATCGGCTGTGCGTACTCTTTAAAAGAGCCATCTTTTAATGTTACTTTCATGGTCATTCTCCTCTTTCTTGTGGAAAAAATTTTATGCTGTTTTCCGTTTCGCGAAAAAAAAAGTCCCTTGACTGTACACGAAATACAGTCAAGGGACGAGATTACCCGTGGTTCCACCCTGCTTGTATAGAAAATCTATACCACTTCATTTGATGATAACGGAATCACCGTTCCCGATTAAGGGACACTCCAGGGCGGTCTTCGGTTCGTTCCGTGCAGGATATTCTCACCAAACATATCCCTCTCTGAGCATTTTCCGAACGTACTCTTCCTGTCAACGTGTTATTTTTTTCACTTGTAAATCAGTATATCACCGGAATCAGATTTGTCAAGATTTATTTGCCGTAATTTTCCGAGTTCCTTCGCAGACCGCCAAAGCTCGCGGTTCCTGCTGTTCATGGTCCCGAAGACTGTGAGCGGGCAGAGAACGGCTTCGCAGGAATCCAGAAGTTTTTCTGCCTGAAGATACGCCTGCTCTCCCACCGGCTCAAACGGGATCTCGGAGACCACCTCTGCCGCCAGCGCCATCGCCGTCTGGTACTCCACATCATTTTCATGGATGACCCCGGCTGCAAACGCGATCCCGGCTCTGTTTAAGGCGTGGTATACAGGGATCCCGCTCCCCATCCCGCCGATAACAAACACCTTCGGAGTTCCGTCTGTCCGCGGAAGCTCCGGAAATCCAAGCGAAGTCAGATAGCTCCCGTGCCGGATCCCGTAGAGGTTCGCGATATACTCCTTTTCAAACACTTCCTCCGGGGTTCCTGCTCTTCCGATCGTCCCGTGTTCCGCACAGAGCACGTAATCGGAGATCCGCTCCGCAAGGTCCAGCTCGTGGAGCGACATGAGGATTGCCATATTTCTTTCGTGAACCAGCCGTTTCAAAATATCAAGGAGCTCGAGTTTATGCCGGATATCAAGAAAGGAGGTCGGCTCATCGAGGACCAGGAGTTCCGGTTCCTGGCAGATGGCGCGAGCCAGAAGAACGCGCTGCTTCTGTCCATCACTCGTGTTCCGGAACAGGACATCCGCAAGGTCTTCGCACTGCACCATGGAAAGGGCGTCCCGGACTTTTTTCTTATCTTCCCCGGACAGGATCCCGAACCGGCCAGTATACGGATACCGCCCGGCAGCGGCCACATCAAAACACGTCATAAGCTCCGGATCCGGCCGCCCGGTCATGACCACGGCAGTCTTTTTCGCAAACTCATGGTCGGAATATTCCCCGATCCCCCTGCCGTCCAGATAAACACTCCCGCCCAGAGGAGAAAGCTCACGGATGATGCTCTTTAAGATCGTGGACTTTCCGGCCCCGTTCGGTCCGATCAGCGTGACGATGGAGCCGCGGCGGATGTTCATGGAAATATCGGAAATGATCGGTTTTCCGCGGTATCCGACGGTCAGGCAGTCGGCTGTCAGGTAGGTCTTCATACGTTCTCCTTTCATGCTGCTCACAGGCTGATAAGCTGTGGTCTACAAGCTGCTCCATACTTTCCCGGTATCAGCGCTTTGCTCTCTTTATCATCATCACGATCACCACCGGCGCTCCGAACACTGCGGTCACGGAACTGATGGAGAGCTCCGTAGGCGCGAATAATGTCCTCGCCAGCAGATCGCTGAACAGGCAGAAAACAGCCCCGCCGAGGAAACATCCCGGAATCACAACGATCGGCTTCGCGGTCTTAAAAAGCTGCCGGATCACATGGGGCACCGCGATCCCGACGAATGAGACCGGACCGGCAAACGCAGTCACTGTGGCTGAGAGGATGCTGGACAAAAGGATCAGTTCGATCCGGAACCGTCTGATATTGACTCCCATGTTTCTCGCGTAGACTTCTCCCAGCTGGTAAGCTCCCATGGCTTTTGAGAGCAGCATGGAACCAAGAAACGTCGCTGTGACTACAAGGGAGCTGATCTTCACCCCATCCATCGAGATCCCGGAAAAGCTTCCCATGGACCAGTTGTGGAGATTTACGATATTCGAATCATCCGCGAACGTCACGATAAAATCCGTGGCCGCGGAACAGATATAGCCGATCATAATGCCGCTGACCACCAACATGGACATCTGAGGGATCTTTTTTGAGACCGCCAGGACAAAGCCCATAGACACCATGGCGCCGAGAAATGCCGCAAGGATCATGGTCCAGGAATTCATGATCAGTCCTTGTCCGAGGAACACGACCATAAAGACAGATACGACAAGCTTTGCTCCGGACGAGATCCCGAGGACGAAAGGTCCTGCGATCGGATTTGAGAAAAATGTCTGTAAGAGAAACCCGGATACGGAGAGTGCTCCGCCGAGGATCAGGGCAGCGAGCATTCTCGGAAGCCGGATATCAAAGAGGATATGCCGGACCATATCGGTCCCCTCTTTCGCCGTCAGGGCCGCGAGGAGATCTGCTGCCGATACCCGCACGCTGCCGACCGCCAGGCTCAAAAAGCCGAGTCCTCCGAGCAGCACGATCAGGAGCAGATAGGCGCGGATGATCCGCTTTGTCTGAACTTCCATAGCTTCCATGTCTCCTTTCATCGACCGCGGTTTTTAAGCTGTTTTGTAACTATTCAATAGGTCTGCGCACTTGCTGCGCTGACCGTAATAAAACACAGGCTTGAAGGCAAAA